>ENA-ORDP01000160-ORDP01000160.1-marine-sediment-metagenome-genome-assembly--contig:-NODE-160-length-45027-cov-4.522703_pt1 | contig 45027 bp, 37 predicted proteins | sample MGYA00248627_ERZ508539 | MGnify/ENA primary metagenome ERZ508539 (study PRJEB26208, sample SAMN05571518) | marine sediment metagenome | biome: deep sea; feature: Hydrothermal vent; material...
ACTGGTTGTATTTAACGAGAATCAGGGAGAAATCGGACCAAATTCTGCTTATTCGCAGTAGGTTCTCTATTCTTCTTTGACAGCCTCCTGGTACCGCCGCCCGCTTGGCTGCATCACAATTACGCACCAATGTAGGGTCGACATCTATAGCGTTGCAGGATACCATCTTTACCCTTCTCCAGTCATTTATTCATACCTATGACTGCAATCGAGGCACGTATTGACAAGCTAACTTCAGCGGTTATCTTATTGCCCGCGCAGGAGACCATACAAATTGCTGGCGCGGGTCCAGCAGGGCTGGTGGCGGCTATTACCTTGGCGCGAGCGGGCCGATCGGTTGTTGTGCATGAGGCAAAAGCCGAGGTTGGGCATCGTTTTCAGGGTGATTTACAAGGCCTGGAGAATTGGTCAACCCAACAGGATGTATTGGCGGTGATGCGCGAACAGGGGATTACCACAGAATTTGATAAAATTCCAAGCATCAGCGGGACGGCTTTTGATGCTTGGGGTAAGGCCTATGAAATTAAAAGCCCGGAACCTTTATTCTACACCGTTGAACGAGGTCCGGGGCCAGGGACGCTGGATACCACTTTGTTACATCAGGCCCAGGAATTGGGTGTTGAAGTACGTTTCAACAGTCGTCTGCGGAAGATTGAGGGCGCAGGAATACTGGCCGCAGGCCCCCAGGCAGCGGATGCGATCGCAGTAGGCTTCCATTTTGAAACCGATATGGAAAATGGCTTTTGGGCGATTTGTGATAATAATCTGGCTCCAAAAGGCTATGCTTATCTACTTACCATGAATGGGATTGGCACGGTCAAGAGCTGCATGTTTACCGATTTTACGCGACAACGTGTTTATGTGCAGCGCACCATCGAGGCTTTTGAAAAACTGGTCGGGCTGCGCATGCACAACCCGCACCCGCATAGCGGTATTGGTAATTTTCGTATTCCCAAGAGCGCAATACATGGGCGACATCCGATAGTGGGTGAGCAAGCTGGTCTTCAGGATACTTTGTGGGGCTTTGGCATGCGTTATGCGATGACCTCGGGGGTTCTGGCCGCACAATGTTTACTGAATGGTCAAGACTACGATCGACAATGGCGTATTGTTCTGGGCAAACAACTGTTGGCATCGGTAGTGAATCGGATCTTTTACGGGCACGTCCCCAATAGAGGGTATCGCTGGTTTTTACAATATACGACACAGCGCGGTGACGCACGTGGATTTTTACACAAGCTCTATAAACAGTCTCCCTTCAAACGGCTGATGCTACCCTGGCTAAACCGATATTATAAAAGTCAGTATCAAGAGCTGAATTGTCCGGATGAAGCGTGTATGTGTGTGCAATGTCGATGTGGGAGGCCTCCTAGGAGCCATGCGATAAGTCCGTAACAAACGCTGGTTGGACGCACGTACATCCGCAGGTTATGGTACAAGCTGGCTCTTTCACCATCGACTGTCCTACAGCGATCATGCCATAATGAGAGCTGTGGGTACTATAGCTACAGCTCAACCACAGACTATCCTATTCCGGTAATTAGCGAAGGTGCTGCCATGATCACAATTGAACACCAGGATACACTGCTGCGGGTAACGGTATTTGGCGAACTCACCCTGGAAGATTTTGGGCGTTTTGAGCGAGCGGTCGATCGTGAACTGGACCGAGGGACTGGTATTAACCTACTACTGGATTTGAATTCCATGAGTGGTTTTACTGTTGATGTCGCATGGGAAGAGGTGCAGTTTAATCACAAGCATGTCGGTGATTACCAAAAAATAGCCATTATCACCTCTGATCAATGGTTGGCCTGGACCAGTTGGCTCGCCGGGGTTTTTATCAGGGCAGATGTACAGCAGTTCCCGGATGCGGCCAGTGCCCGGTTCTGGTTGCAGGAGTAGCGACCCATTCTTGCCAATTATCAACAGGCGTTGCTGGGATGTGGCGTTATTAATAATCCGCCTATCCTCGCAACGGGCGCCATGGATGGCGGAAGTGGCGATTTTGCAGGAGCAACGAACCGGGTCCCGGCTCCTATTCCCGGACAGCCCCTCAGATGCCCGTCCAACACGGTTTTAGCGGATCAGGTCGACACCAGTTTTGGTTCCAAGCAGGAGTACTGTGGCAGGGCGTTGAGCAAAAATACCGACAGTAACCACCCCGGGGATTTGGTTGATTTCACCTTCCAGAACCGCCGGCTCAAGGATAGAAAGGCCTTTGATATCGAGAATAATATTGCCGTTGTCGGTCGTGAAGTCACGGCGCAATATCGGCTGACCTCCCAAACCGGCCAAACGACGTGCTACCAGGCTCTGGGCCATGGGGATTACTTCAACAGGAAGTGGAAATTGCCCCAGTACATCCACCAGTTTACTTCGATCGGCGATGCAGATAAATTTATTGCTGGCCGCAGCGACAATCTTTTCCCTGGTCAGTGCCCCACCCCCACCTTTGATTAAATGCAGGTGCCGTGTCGCCTCATCGGCTCCATCGACATAAACGGGCAAGTCTCCGGTATCATTCAAGTTCAGCACCGTAATGCCTGATGAACGCAGGCGCTCAGCAGAATCTTCAGAACTTGCCACCGCACCGTCAATTTTTCCCTTGATCCTGACCAGTGCATTAATGAAGTGATTCGCGGTCGAACCTGTGCCGACACCGACCACATCCCCATTGTCAATATAATCCAGTGCGGCCTCTGCAGCGGCTTTCTTCATTTCATCATTGGTCATTAGCTGTATACTCCCGTTGCAGTTTCGTGACTGTAATAATCACTGACGAGGGGCCATTCTACCCCGTCTTCGGATACAACCCAAGCGCAACCCCATGCCGAAAAATTATCTGCAACGTATTCTTACGGCTCGTGTCTATGATGTTGCCGTTGAGACTCCATTGGAATGTGCTAGCAGCCTTTCGCGGCGCCTGCACAATACACTGTGGCTGAAGCGTGAAGATCAACAGCCTGTGTTTTCTTTCAAGAATCGTGGGGCCTACAACAAAATGGTCCAGCTATCGGCCACTGCGCTCAAGCAAGGTGTGATTGCGGCCTCTGCTGGAAATCATGCCCAGGGTGTCGCGCTGGCCGCAGCCAAACTAGGCTGTACCGCGACCATTGTGATGCCTGCAACAACTCCGGATATCAAGGTTAATGCCGTACGCAATTTGCAGGCACAAGTGGTTTTGGCCGGGAATACTTATGACGAAGCCTCTGCCCACGCAAAACAATTGGCCGAACAGCAGCACTTAAGCTATATCCACCCCTATGATGATCCTGATGTGATTGTTGGTCAGGGGACCATCGGTATGGAGTTACTCAAGCAGCACCCCGGGCCACTACATGCCGTTTTTGTTCCGGTTGGTGGGGGTGGTTTGATTGCCGGAATGGCCACCTATATCAAGCAGGTACGGCCAGATGTGCTGATGATTGGTGTGGAACCTGAACATGCCGCTTCGATGACGCGTTCACTGGAAAAAAAGCGCCGTATTACCCTGCGTGAGGTTGGGCTCTTTGCGGATGGGGTGGCGGTAAAAAAAGTTGGTCGGGAAACTTTTCGACTAGCCCGCAAATATGTCGATGGCATGATCACGGTTAGCAATGACGAAATCTGTGCTGCCATCAAAGATGCTTTTGAGGATACCCGTACCATCCTTGAACCTGCAGGGGCCTTGTCGATTGCCGGTGCCAAGAAATACGTAGCGGAACATCTGATCAAACAACAGCATCTGGTTGCTGTGACCTCCGGTGCGAATATGAATTTTGACCGACTGCGACATGTCTCGGAACGGACTGAAACCGGTGAGCGTCGTGAAGCCATACTGGCGGTTACGATTCCGGAGAGACCCGGTAGTTTTCGCAACTTCTGCTCCTTGATAGGCAAGCATAATATCAGTGAATTCAATTATCGTTATGCGGATAGCAAAATCGCCCATGTCTATGCCGGCATTCAGGTCAGAAATGACACCGAAATTGATGAACTCAAAGCTCGTCTTAGCAACCAGGGTTATGCGTTGATTGATCTGACCGATAATGAAACGGCAAAACTTCACATCCGCCACTTGGTGGGCGGGCACGCTCCGCAAGTTACGAATGAGCAGATCGTCCGCTTTCAACTACCGGAAAGACCCGGAGCCCTGTTGCACTTGCTGTCTTGTATGGGAAAATCCTGGAATATATCACTGTTCCATTATCGTAATCATGGCACCGATTTTGGTCGCGTGCTGGCTGGAATTCAGGTTCCGCCGGGTGATCGCCCGGCATTTAATGAATTCCTGAAAAATATGGGATATCCTTACCATGACGAAACGGAAAATCCGGTCTGTAAGCTTTTTTTAAGCTAGTGGAATAGGGTATGACGAACAAAAAATCTAATCGATTTGTCTGTCTATACAATGTGCCTGGTGAAGGGCTTGTTGCCGAATTAAAGATAGCAGGGGAAACCCTGCTGTTCAGTCGACAGGGATTGCAGTATAGGTTGCTGAACTGTCGGCAGGCAGGAGACGACAGTAGCGCAGAAGAACAGGCGCTGGAACGTATGAACGCACTGGGTGAGCCTCGGCTCAGTCGGCACTAAAGCATGCTCTAGAGCCTATGGACGGGTTGCAGTTTTATCGATTATCAAAACTCCAGGAACTGCAACTTTTCAGTTGTGCCGACATGCCCGCCCGACAGCCCCCCCAAGTGGGTCATTTGCATCTGTGGGCAGTTGATCTGGATCATACACACCATACCGCCATTGAGAAAAATTACTACCAATGGTTGAGTGCCCGGGAACAACTACGGCTCAATCGTTATCACAGCGGAGTTGTACACAATCGTCATGCCGCAATAATGCTTGCCTTGCGCGCCATTTTGAGTCATTACCTCGACTGCCCTTTGAATGCCTTTGATTATCAGTACGGCAGCCACGGTAAACCCGCTGTCGCTGGGTATTTTGGAAAGGTTGGAGTTTCTTTTAACAGCACCGATAGTCGCAATCTGGCGTTGATCGCTGTCACCGCAGGTGCCGAGTTAGGTGTTGACCTGGAGTATCTTGACCGTCGCTTACACAGCATGCATTTGCTTAAGCGAATTTGTGGTGCCATGGAGGGCACGCAACTACAACAGGGCACATCCACGAGTAAACGGCTACTGCAGTGTTGGACCCGTAAAGAAGCCTGGGGCAAGGCGTTGGGTGTGGGGATCCGTTATCCTCTACCCTCGATACCGATCTGTTTGGGGCTTTCGTGGCCTAACTGTCGTATTTATAGTAGTTGTGGTGTCTGGCAACTTTTGACTCTGCAACCCGAGCAACCCTGGTTGGCAAGCGTAGTCGTAGCAGGAGTCATCAACCATATCCAGTATCGGTTATGGCACATGAGTCAGGCAGGAATTTAAAGAGGCTTATCCAGATGGTAACGCGGATGATAGACTCGTTTCGCTGTGCAAACTCTCTGCTACGGCAGCGACTTGTTTTGCCGGATATATGGTACGATCGGTACTCAATGAGGGTAGTAGTCCGATAGATTTAGGAGGGTATCCGGGAATAGGGGCCGACCGGTTTGTTTCCGCTACTTGCACCATCCATGGCGGTCGCTGTGAGGAAAAGCTGCTTTGGGGCAACATATCATGGTGGGGCGAATATTGGTTGTATTTGTTGTATTTAATGAGAACAGACCTTCTATAGCCTAAGCCATGAAAGATCTTTATCTTCGCCCTCGCCAGTCATGGTTGCGGCGCCTGTTCAAAACCGGCAGGCGACGAACAAGCCGTATTAAGGCCCCCACTTCGGGGCTGATGAGGGATTCGGTTTCAATCCCCAGGCTAGCGCACCGTCGCCCTTTACGACACGTTCAATGGGTTGTTATTGTGTTGCTGCCCTGGTTATTTGCGGCATTGCTATGGCCTGCCAATCCGGACCCGCAAGGCTATGCCGAAAAATTAACCCCAGGTCTTGATGCCGCTGCCCTACACACAACGATAAGCCCATTATTTGCTCGTCTACAATTCCCAACCAATCTACAACTTACCACCCGTTACGGTACCACCGAAGCCCATATTTACTACAATTTTGATCCAATCTTACAATCACGGATAGATGACCTGCTGACTCGATATAAACCGGATTATGCAGCTGTGGTGGCAATGGATGCTGTTACCGGCCATATTTTGGCTATGGCCAGTTATCAGCGAGACGCCCAGGATGATACAAACCTAGCCCTGCAGTCTGGTTATCCGGCAGCTTCTCTGTTCAAGATCATCACCGCATCTGCTGCGATTGAGGCCGGCCTGGTGAATGCTGATACGCCGGTGACCTATAACGGGCGCAGCACTACCTTGTATCGTAAGCAGGTGCTACGGCCTCGCAATAACCGCTGGACCCGGCGTTTGTCACTGAAACGGGCATTTTCCGAATCAGTAAATACCGTGTTCGCTCGGCTCGGGCTGCTTACCGTCGGTGCTGAAAAACTAAAAAAAATGGCTTCACGTTATGGTTTCGGAGAAACCCTGGCCGGAGACTTCCTGGTGCCACAAAGCCCTATCAAGTCAGATCTTGATTCAGACTGGTCTGTTGCCGAGCTGGCTTCCGGGTTTAATCGTGAAACCCGCATCAGCCCGTTGCACGCCGCACTACTTTCGGCCACGATTGCTAATGATGGTAAGGCAATGGCGCCCCAGGTCATCAATACCATCACCAGTGCTAGCGGTACGCTTTTGTATTCTGCCAGGCCTCAGGAAATTCAGCAGGTGATCTCAGCAAAAACCGCCCGGGAACTGCGCAAGATGATGCAGGAAACTATTCGCCGCGGTACCGCTCGTCAGTGGTTTCGGCGTTTTCGGAAAAAAACCCTGAAAGGTCTCGAGGTGGGCGGCAAAACCGGTTCTCTGATAGGGTTTTCTCCGCGGGGCAGTACGGACTGGTTTACCGGCTATGGCATTCTCGGCCAGGACCGTATTGCGATTGCCGCGGTCACTGTTAATCGGAAGAAATGGACCGTAAAATCTTCCTATTTGGTACGTCAGTTGCTGCAAGCCCATTTTTCCAATAAAGCAAAACCAGTCGTCAAGGATACTACGACAATGACCGGAGCCGATCCGGTTCTACCGGTACGCCACCGTAGCACAAGTTAGGAGGCTGTCTATTCTCGTATAGGCTCTTAGCTTTTTTTATACAAGGAAAATAGCACCTCTCCCTGGCTTTTTTGATGCAGTAATTCCCAAGCAACGGGAATAATAACTGGTTTTTCCCGCACCGACTGCTCGATATAGATCCATGCCCCTTTCGTCAGGACGGTAGACGACTCCAGTTTCGCAACAGTTGTTGACAGTTGTGCTGTAGTAAATGGTGGGTCAAGAAATACCCCATCGAACTGGTCGGTGCAGGAATATAGCCAGGATTGAGCTGGTCTGTTGACTACTGTGAGTTGGTTGCAGTCAAGTTTGTGACAGATTTGCTGTAAGTGCCGGGCGGCTATCGGGTTTTTTTCCACCAAAACAACGCTGGCAGCACCTTGGGAAATGGCTTCAATACCAAGGGCACCGCTACCGGCAAAGAGGTCCAGACAACGGGCCTCTGCCAAATAGGGCCGCAGCCAGTTGAACAGCGTCTCACGAATACGATTTGGTGTAGGGCGCAAGCCGGGCTGCGAAGAAAAATGCAAATTCCTACCACGCCAACGACCTGCGATAATGCGGATATGATTCTGGTGGTTATTGTGAGCAGGGGACATGGTCAGATGGGTCTTGAAAACAGGCTTTCGAGTCGTGTCGTGGCAGCGTAGAATGCCAGGTTTTCTGCAACCATAGTAGCATTGCTGGTGCGGTGCTGAACAAAGCCCATATTGGGGAGTAAGTCCATGTCAATAGTATCAGGACGACAAAAAACAGACAACGACAGTAAGCCAGGGTTCGAAAGCCAAAGATCAGGTTTGTTTAGTCGTCTTTCACGCAGCCGTATAGCCCTGCAAAAAGGCCTTAAGCGACTGTTCAAGGGGCATGAACAACTTGGCGATGCTGATTTTGAGGCGCTTGAGGAGCAATTATTACAAACCGATATGGGTATTGAGATCAGCGACATGCTGGTGGAGCAGGTACGTACCGTCAAAACGGCTGATCTGGAGGAAGTCACAAGGATTCTACGACATACTTGTGAGAAGATATTGCATATCGACCCCCCCGATTTGACAATATCTCAGAAACCGCGAGTCATCATGATGGTTGGAGTCAATGGTGTTGGCAAAACCACAACTACAGCGAAACTGGCTGGACTCTACGCCAGCCGGGGCCAGAAAATCATGCTTGCAGCTGCAGATACCTTCCGTGCAGCAGCCATTGATCAATTGCAGAATTGGGGTCAGCGCCTGCAGGTACCGGTTATCGCCCAGGAGCATGGTGCAGATGCCGCCGCTGTTGTACACGATGCTTATAGTGCCGCCAAAGCACGCGATATAGATATCCTCCTTATCGATACCGCAGGTCGTCAACATGTACAGAATGATCTGATGGCACAGTTACAGAAGATTGGCCGGGTTCTGGCAAAACTTGAAACCTCGGCGCCGCATGAGACCCTGTTGGTTATTGATGCCAATAATGGTCAAAATGCACTGTCACAACTGCAACATTTTCATGAGGCTATCGGTATTACCGGTTTATGCGTAACCAAGCTGGATGGTACCGCTCGGGGTGGTATTACCCTGGCACTGGCTCGGCGTTTCGCCATTCCGATTCGTTATATCGGTATCGGAGAAGGGATCGACGACTTGCAGGTTTTCAGTGCCAGGGATTTTGTCAACGCTCTGATACCCCGAACTCATACCTCTTAATCCCCCTGCGCTATATATCACGAATTTTTCCAGAGGCTCGGAAGTCTTACACAAATTCACCTCCTGTTTGAGCTGGTAAGAGTCGCTGTCAGCTGTGTTGAACCGGGCATGACTGCCTGCCGTTTTGACACATAACAACCTTTAATAGGTGATCGTTTTTGGCGTATAATCCACCGCTTTGCTTTTAGTATGAGCATTCGGCCGCACAACCCACATCACCCGCGCCCGCCACGAGGCATCCTGTTTATATACCGAGGTAGTCAGTAAATGGATCGTACGCCAAATCAAGTGCCACATGGTCAAACCCTGGTGCTGTTTGTCACCGCTCTTGTCACTATTTTAATGGAACTGACCCTGATTCGGGTCTTCGACGTACAGTGGTACTCAAACATGTCTTATATGGTCATCACATTGGCCATGTTTTCACTCGGTTTGGCAGGTGTGTATAACGCCCTTTTTCCCGTCAAGGACGAACAATCAATGCGCCGCCGGGTAATGGTCAGTCTATTCTTCCTCGGAGTTACCGGGGCTGCCATTTTGCCGGTAATGAATTCCCTATCATTTAATTTCCACTTCATCAATGCTCCCCTGCGACAATCCCTGTCCGCATTTTTGATCATCTATATCAGTCTGTCACTGCCATTCTTTTTTGCCGGGATGATTTTCAGTGCCATTTTTTCCGAGTACCCGGGGCAGATGCAACGCCTGTACTTCTGGGATTTGACTGGGGCTGCAATCGGTGCAGTGGTCATTATACCGCTGATTCCAGTGCTTGGGCCTGGTGGATTACTGATGCTGGCTTGTACACTTTCACTGCTGGTATTGGCATATTGGCTTGGTAAGGGATGGTCTCGAAATATACTGGTTGTCGCCTCTCTGGCAGTATTGTCCTTGCCAGCTATTCAGGCAATACATCCTTTTGTTGGCACATCCAGCTATCTTGATTTCTATCCGCATCTCGATAAACGCGGCTACAAACTCAGCAGCAGCCGTGGGCAGATCGAATACACACGCTGGGATCCCATCTCAAAAATCGATATTGTTAACCAGAAGCGTAAAACAGATACCCCGGATACCCCACCGAGGGCCTTGTGGATCGCCTATGACGGGGGTACCCAAAGTAGTTTTTTCTATCCTTTTGACGGCAACTACAAAAAACTGAAAAATGAATATCTGGGACGTACTCCCTATCATTTCTGGGGCCGGATTGTACTCGCTGCCGAATACCTGAAGCAGGATACCAACCAGGATGTATTGGTCATCGGTGGCGCAGGCGGCCAGGAAACCAAGGCGGCGCTACTTTTTGGGGCAAAAAGCGTTGATACCATCGAGCTGGTTGGAACGGTTATCGATCTGGGAAAAACCCGTTATAACGACTTTATCGGCGGTATCTATACCGATCCCAGGGTTAAAGCTCAGCAGGGGGAAGGCCGGACTTTTCTGCGTTCGACCGATAAAAAATATGACATCATCCAGATTATGAGCAATCACACCAGTTCCAGTATTGCCTCGGGAACCGGTGCCATGGCAACAGTTTATCTGCAAACCAAGGAAGCTTATATGGAATACTTCGGTCATCTCAAAAAAGATGGCATTTTGCAGATTAACCACCACATCTATCCACGTGAAATCACTACGGCGGCATTGGCCTGGAAGGCTATGGGGCGGACAGATTTTCAAAAATATGTGATGGTGCTGGAATCTACCGGTGTTCGGGATACCCTGCCCACGCTATTGATCAAAATGGTACCATGGACTGCAGACGAGGTACGGGTGACACGCACCTTACTATCGACCAAACAACTGGTTGTCGATCCGATTCATCCGGACAAGAGCAAACTGACTCCTGATTTCTTTTCCGGAGACTTTCCGGAAAAATTGGCCGATAGCCTGCCGGTACGATTGATGCCGGCAACGGATGATCGTCCTTATTTTAATTTCATCCGAAAATCATTCAACAAACTGGAGCTGGATCCCGCAAAATTTGTGGATATTTCCACGGCCTGGTTGATGAATTCACAGCTACGACGTGGAATTCCCATGGATGTAGTGCACCTATTGGCAACTGCGATTGCTGCTGGGTTGTTTGCAATTGTGTTTATTTTTGTACCACTACTGTTTTCCAAGGTTGGTCGCAGCTCTTGGCGGGGAAAAGCTTCGGTACTGGGTTATTTTGCTTGTTTGGGTGTCGGGTTTATTATTTTTGAACTGGTGTTTATTCAGAAATTTATGAAGTTGGTCGGTTACCCACTGTACACCTACACTGTAGTGGTATTCGGCTTTTTATCGTCTGCCGGAATTGGCAGTTACGCTTCCGAGAAGATGCGTATGGCAGATATTTCCAGTAGCAATAAACGCTGGTTACTGGCCTTTGTCGGCATTATTTTATGGTCTGCTGTTCTCCTGGAATTTGGAAGTGGCTGGTTTGAAGTCTTTATGGCTATGCCGATTTGGATACGAATGCTGGCGGCTTATGTGATGATTATTCCACTGGGTTTTTGCCTCGGTATGCCGTTCCCGCTGGGTATTGTTGCGATCAAAGATCTGGGGTCAGCTGCTGTCGCCTGGTCCTGGGCCATGAATGCGTTATTTACGGTCGTCGGTGGCCTCGCTTCTGTAGTGACATCAATTTATTGGGGATTCAATCTGACCCTGTTGATTGGTGTTGCTGCTTATGTACTGGCTGCAATACTGTTATCGAGAATGCGCAACCTGTCTTTAATAGGTTAGGAGGCTGTCCGAGAAAAGAGAGTCTACTGCGGATAAGCGGACGTTGGTCAGATTTTCCTCCCGGAACTGATCAAAACCCACTTTTTCGCGGCAGCAGAAGCTTTTCTACGGAGTGCCCGCAAGTAGAGCAGAATTTTCCAGGTTACGTGCGTGATCGGGATCTGATACCGCAGCAACCTCCAAAATCTCTCTGATATACGTCTCCGGCAATCTCTGCTCTCTGGCTCCGGCCAAAACAAAAGCCCGGTACCACTCAAAAGGCAACAAACTGTCATCAGTGTATTGGCCAGGGGCTATGTACAACACGGCATTTACAGTTTTGCTAGTTGATCGTAATTGGCAATATACGGTTTTTCTGTGATAGCCATGGCCCACACCCTCATAGACATCCAGTTTTTCAAGTTGTCCTTGATCAAGCCGATACAACACCCCGTAAACCTTGTGGGCATAGTTGCCGGTGCGATAAATATTACACTTGCCGGAACCATCCCCACCTTTTTTGTAGAAGGATAATTGATAGCCGGATAACAGCGCTAGACCAACGTTCTCGACCTGCGCGATGCGAGCCTGTAGTCTGATGCTGCTCATATTTGAGCCGTAGGCGAAATACAAACCCGGAGGCTGTCCGAGAATAGGAGCCGACCGGTTTGTTGCTCCTGCAAAACTGGCACTTGCGCCATCCATGGCGGTCGTAGCGGGGTAAAGCAGATTTGAGGTCGATTTTTTCATGGTGAGGTGAATGCTGGTTGTATGTAACGAGAATCAGGGGGAAATCGGACCAAATTCTGCTTGTCCGCAGTCGATTCTCTATTCTCGGACAGCCTCCTGGTACTCATCTTGCAGCAAACAACCTGTGAGCTTTAGAGGATCTTTATACAGCGGTCACTGTACTGCCGGTTAAACTGCTCTGCAGCCGGTCGAGCAAGCTTTGCAAGTCATCGCCAAAACGATAACTTACAACCACGGTTTTTGAAATCGTGGTAGTTTTATGTTGCCCGTCACTCTGAATGTACAGTTTCTGGCAGCGAGTGGCGACCTGGGCAGCGGCGACAGCACTGGTTTCTGGTAACAGCAATACCAGAGTATTGCGCCCAAAATAACCCATACGATCAGGGAGGCGCAACACCATTTCGAGCTGATCCGCAACCGCTTCCAAATACTGATGTTTACTCCGAGACGGGTGTTCGCAGGCTTGTATTTCCAGTAATACCAGTGACAAACTCCTGTTGTATCGGCCTGCAACCGACATGGCATCAAGCAGAAAACGAATCAAAGTCGTTTTGTCACACAAACCTCTGGCAACAGGGGCTGCAGTCAGCTCCTGTTCGTCGGATTGGAGCCGGTTTGCATGGCCGAGGAAGAAACCTGGTAGCACTAATGGTAGTAACCAAAGCAGGGGCAGGCGCGGAAAATATTCGAAAATTGCAACTGCGGATGTGATGCTAATCAGTATCAGCAATACGGGTTGCCACAGAAACAGCCCTATACCTCGGCTCAAATAGCCTGACTTAAGCGTAAGCGGCAAGCGACACCCTCCAGAGTCAAAATAAGCGACACACTAACTTTGTAAGCCAGCGTTCAATAAGTCCATCACCGTGTGAATTGGTACTTTGGGCCACGTTGCTATAGCATAGCCCAAATTCCTGCAATTAAAAGGTGGCGAAACGAATAATACTTTGCATGTAGCAACCAGAATACGCAATTCAACGAACAACGGGTCTAGGAGGCTGATCGTTTCTGAATGAAACAGGCAGTGAGTTTTCGTCAGATCCCAGTTTGGTGACGTAGGGCACGATCACCTGGGATGAAGAATAGATCTGATTATTTTTTCTTTTTTGCTTTAGTCAAAATGCGGTCGTGCTTGCTTTTAAGACCAAGTAGCGGCTTCTTGCCAGCAGGGACGGGGCCAGCAGGGACGGAGGATCTCTTAAGGGCCACTCCCTCACGACCCCGTTCGGCAAGTGGCCTGGCATTGAGTTTCTGGCCACAAACCCAGGTTTTTTGTAGCGTCCGTATCAACGCTTTGGGCAATCCAGCCGGCAAGTCGACCGTAGTGTATGAATCCAGAATCCGTATATCCCCGATATATGCGCTGTCAAGCCCGGTTTCATTAGCGATTGCCCCGACAATATTGCCGGCCTTGGCCCCATGTTCTTTTCCCACTTCCAGACGATAACGTTGTAGTGGCCGGTTGTCGTGGTCTCGTTGTACTCTGCCAGGCTTGCGAACTTTGCTATCGACTTTCGATTTAGATAAGTTGGAATGGCGCTCAGGTCGCCGTCTTGCAGCCTCAACTTTTTCCGCTAACAACAGGGGTTGGTCACCCTGCGCCATTCGGGCCATAGCGGCGGCAATTTCCTGTGTTGGAATATTATGCTCTGCCCGATACTGAGCCACGATATCGGCAAACAGCTTCAAGCCATCATCAGCCTCCAGCGTGTCGGTTATACGCTGTTTGAAGGCATTGATACGCCGGTCATTGATAACCGTAGTTGTCACCATCTTATAACGTTCTATTTTTTTGCCGGTGGCGCGTTCAATGGCATAGAGCATGCGCTGTTCACGTGGTGCGATAAACAAGATTGCCTCACCGGATCGTCCGGCCCGTCCGGTACGTCCAACGCGGTGAATGTAGGACTCGGTATCGTGTGGGACGTCGTAGTTGATGACGTGTGAAATCCGCTCAACATCCAGGCCGCGGGCTGCGACATCTGTAGCTACCAGAATATCAAGACGTCCTTTTTTCAGTTGATCGATCGTTCTTTCGCGTAGATTCTGGGCAATGTCTCCATTTAATGCAGCAACCGAGAATCCACGTGCCGCCAATTTCTCGACCAGCTCTATGGTGGCAGTCTTGGTGCGTACAAATACGATGACGCCATCGATTTCTTCTGATTCGAGAACACGTGTCAGTGCGTCCAGTTTTTGGTGGCCACTAACCATCCAGAAGCGTTGGTGAATGGTCTCTGCGGTAGACGTTTTCACCTTGATCATGATCTGTAAAGGTTTATTCAAGTATCGCTCGGCAATTTTTCGAATGGCAGGCGGCATAGTGGCAGAAAAGAGGGCTATCTGGCGGTGTTCCGGGGTGCGTTCCAGTACCCACTCAACATCGTCAATAAAGCCCATGCGCAACATCTCATCTGCCTCATCCAGCACCAGTGCCTGCAGATGATCGAGTTTAAGCGTGCCACGTCGCATATGATCCATGACCCGACCCGGTGTACCAACCACAACATGTACGCCACGCTTGAGAGGGCGCAACTGCATGGCATAACTTTGCCCACCATAGATGGGCAGGACGCGAAAATCACGCATATGATGCGCGTATTTCTGAAACGCCTCAGCAACCTGGATTGCCAATTCACGTGTGGGTGCCAGCACCAGGATCTGAGGAACGGGATTTTTTAAATCAACATGGCTGAGCAATGGTAAGGCAAAAGCTGCGGTTTTGCCGGTGCCCGTTTGTGCTTGCCCCACCACATCCTTTCCCTCAAGCAACAAGGGGATGGTTTTTCCTTGAATCGGTGTTGGCGTCTCATAGCCGACCTCATTCAATGCCTTAAGCAATTGCGGGATGAGTGCGAACTGGGCAAATGTCTGTGGTAGTGAAACGTCGGTAGCCATGAAATACAACCTGTAGGTGAGCTTGAATCAGGACGGCGTAGGGTACTCTTATCGTCTTGAATAATCTATTGGAAATGTAACAATTCAGCGTGTTTAGATTTTGGTTCAGTACCAGGCATTTTCGCACAGAGAACGTGAGCATATAGGTCATATGTGAGCATTCGAGTACGAGAATAACGCCGTAATGGAACAAAAGATGAATGCGCTGAATGGTTACTTGGAAATAACATTATATCCACTAATCTCTGCTCATCAGGCCCTATCACCGGACCAGGCGACAGTCATCGTACTGACCGGATGCCACAGAATTATTGCTGATATCTTTTACATATTCTGAGCTATTAACGGTATCACTTAATTAAATCCTATACCTTGATACCTTGTGTGTCTTTGTGATAAGTTGATGTCGGTATTGCTCTGTGTGCTTCAATAATATGCGTCGATCAGGGTAGTCGAGGCTGACTTTACAAGAGCGCGGGCTACCGTCTAAAGCATATAAGGCACACACTACGGTCATCATCAGGAGGGGTACGCCATGTGGAACAACACGGGTTCACTGCGGGTCACGAAGTGGCAACGCATGCTGTATTACGCCGTACTGTCGATGTTGGCACTGGTCGTTGCCCGTGCGGATGATGTTAGTAATGACCCTCAGCCCATCGAGTTTCCACATGACCGGCATGCTGACAAGTTCAAGATCAATTGTATGTATTGTCACAGTAATGCACGCAGGAGCAAGGTCGCCAGCATTCCACCGGTCGCAAAATGTATCGGTTGCCACGAGCATATCCCCTCGGTCAGGGAAAAACCACGCATTAAAAAACTGTTCTCTTACTGGGAGCAGAAGAAACCAATTCCTTGGTTAAAAGTACATGATTTGCCTGATTTTGTCTATTTTTCCCACAAACGCCATATTCAACGTTTTATCTTCAAGGATGGACGCCCCACTCAGCAGGTCTGTGGTATGTGCCACGGTGATGTTAAAACCTTTACCGTCGGCCAGAAGGTACGCCCATTGACCATGGGCTGGTGTCTGAGTTGCCATCGGCAGTTTGAGAAAGGGCCTGATATCGGCAAACCTGCCCCGGCCGAACGCTGGATCATCGCCGCTGCTGCCACCGACAAGCCACTAACGGAGCCGCAGTATCCACAGCCAGCGGTGCTCAATGTGGAAAACCCGAAAACCATGAAGCAGTCAGAAATTCAAAAAATGGCTGACAAGCTGCCTGCCAAACTCAAGGATCGCCTGGTCAGCGCACCGCATGATTGCTGGCAATGCCACATATGAAGACGACACGGTATCAAGGAGGATAGACAATGCATCAAAATAATTCCCAGGAGAATGTAAGTACAGCGTGGAGTCGGCGTGCTTTTCTACGCGCCATGGGCTTGGGAGGTGCCGGCAGCGCTGTTTTGCTGAGTGGCTGTGGTGACACCGATATTATCAATGCTGTCGATATAGAAGTACGTAAGGAAAAAGTGCTACCCGACGTTGATCCAGTAGATTTTGTTCGTCCCGGTATCCAGATGTACTATGCCTCCACCTGCCGACAATGCCCTGCCGGCTGTGGTATCCGTGCTCGTATTCGTGAAGGTCGGGTTCTCAAACTCGAAGGCAACCCGTTATCCCCGATTAACGAGGGCAAACTCTGCCCCATGGGACAGGCGGGTTTACAAGGACACTACAACCCGGACCGCTTGACCAAACCCATGATTCGCAAAGACAGCAGGTTGGTTAGCGTGTCGTGGGATGAACTGATGGATACGCTGACCAAACGTTTTGGGCGCCAAAAATCAAGCCGTATTGCCTGGTTAAATGGCAATGTCAGCGGCCACCAGAAAGTTCTCATAGAGTCATTTCTGACCGCAACGGGCTCAGCAGACAATCTGTTTGTTTTTGAAGCCCTGACTCCAGCCGTCAGCTATGCCATGAATAAAGACATGTTTGGATACGCACTGCCACGATATAATTTTGAACGTGCCGAACTAATTTTGTCATTCGGTGCTGATTTTCTCGGCACCTGGGTATCTCCGGTACATTTTGCCAGAGCCTATGCGCTATTTCGCAACGCACCGCGCGGTACATTGGTACAGGTTGAGCCCAAGATGACCCTGACCGGCGCCAATGCCGATCGTTGGCTGGCTGTCCGTCCCGGCAGTGAAGCGATGTTGGCCATGGCCCTGGTCAGTATCATCGTCAACGAACTTGATACCTTGCCTGATCTGTCGAATCCACTGATGCAAACATTGGCCGATATCGATCTCGTCCAGGCAACCCGGGATACTGGTGTTGATTCGCGGAAGATTCATAAATTGGCACAGTTGCTTTTGAGCAAGAGCCCCAGCCTGGTGCTTTCCGGTGCTAGCGCTGAGGGGGGTGAAAATGGCTATGAGACTGCACTTGCAGTCAATCTTCTCAATCATATTCTGGGTAATGTGGGGAAAACAATCCGGCCACGGGCTGTCGGGACCTTTCCCCAATTAGCCCCGCGCGTGGGCAGTTGGAAAGAGTTGGCTGAGTTCAGGGATGGCATCACCTCAAAACGGTTTGATACCGTTGTGACCTACGATACCAATCCGGTCTATCAGGCCCCACAATTCATGAAAATGGAAGAAACGCTGCAAAACACCTTCCACCTCGCCTTCGCCCAGTTTCCTGACGAAACCGCGATGCGTGCCGATGTGGTGATTCCGGTACATTCCTACCTTGAAGACTGGAATACCAGTATACCGGCTTATACGCCTGTCGATGACCAGCTGAATCTGCAACAGGCAGTGATGTCCCCGGTATTTGGTGACAAAGGCAGCCAGTCTTTAGGCAATATCCTGCTGGCACTAATCCAGCGTCAGGATGAGAATTTCAAACGCTGGAATGACTATGGTGAATATATCCGCGAGGCGATCTGGAATCTTCGCAGCAGGGTGGTTAATCCACCAAAGCCACACAATGCAGGCCAGACCGAACAGGAAGTGTATAACCAGGGTGTGTTGTCGCGTGGTTTGATTCGGCTAAACATGGCACCTGCTGCTGCCATTACGGTTAACGTACCGAATACCATGACTGTACCCGCTACTCCTCCGCAAGACCCTAAATATCCATATCAATTATTGCCCACTGCGCGATTGGGGCTGTTGGACGGACGACATGCTAACCTGTCCTGGCTGCAGGAGCTGCCCGACCAGTTGACCGAGGTCGTGTGGGACTCCTGGTTGGAAATTCACCCGAAAACGGCAGAAAAATTACAGCTCAAAACCGGTGATATGGCCAAGGTTAGCAGTACGCAAGGCTCCCTGGAGGTCAAGGTTGTGGTATTCCCCGGCATTCACCCCGAGGCAGTCGCCATTCCCCTGGGGCAAGGCCATACCCAATATGGTCGCTATGCCAAAGGCCGCGGTGTCAACCCGTTGAGAATCCTCGAACCCAGATTCGATCGTAAAACCGGCGAACTGGCACTATTTGCTACACGGGTTAGTGTTGCCAAAGTTACTGACAGGGGACCGATCGTTACCTTGGCACATGGGGACCTGGTTCTCGAAAGCAACACCAGCACTCAGGCGGGAAGAAAACTCGTAAAAACCGTTACCGCACGACAGTTCAATCGTAATGAAGAGGAGACTTGAGCCATGGCTCTGAAACGCATGCTGGAAAACTGGTCGCGGCTGCGCCAACGCGATTATTATAAGGACGCTCCCTATCTATGGGGTTTGACCATCGATCTCAACAAATGTATCGGCTGCGGTGCCTGTGTTGCCGCCTGCTACGCCGAAAATAATGTGCCCGTGGTTGGCAAAGAGCACTGTGGCCGTGGTCATTCCATGCACTGGATGCGGATCGAGCGGTACTGGGATGAACCTGATGGCAAAGCGGACATTGGTCAACAGGATGCCAGTGATTTTCCTGAGCGGGGCGCCCATTACATTCCCATGATGTGCCAGCAATGCAATCACGCACCCTGTGAACCGGTTTGTCCCGTGGCGGCAACCTATCATTCTCCGGACGGCCTCAACACCCAGGTCTATAACCGCTGTATAGGCTCGCGCTACTGTGGTAACAACTGCCCCTACAAAGTGCGATATTTTAATTTTTTCAATTTCTGGAAGGATTTGCCGCACCCGCTGGAGATGCAACTCAATCCCGACCTGACCGTTCGTGACAAAGGTATTATGGAAAAATGCACCTTTTGTGTGCAACGCATCCGGGATGCCAAGGATCAGGCCAATGATGAAGGTCATCCCGAACATGTTGAGGATGGCAGTATGCAGACAGCCTGTCAGCAAAGCTGTCCAACGGATGCCATCGTCTTCGGCAATCTGCGCGACCCAAAAAGCCAGGTGTCCAGGCTGTGGGAGCAGCACCACGTCGTTCTGAACCGTCACGAGCAGGATAAATCAGATGATATCCGTGGCTACCGGGTTCTGGAGGAATTGAATGTAGAGCCCTGTGTGATGTACCTCGATCGGGTACGTGATGTGGAGGTCTGAATGGAACACCAGGACACCATGAAGGATGTTGCATGGGCCAAGATTAATGCTGATGTGCTGCGCAGCCTGGAGAAACCGCGCCGTATATTCTGGATTGTGCTTGCGGTTTGTGCGCTGCTGGTGCTGAGCGGCGTTGTCGCTGAAATTTATCAGTACCGGGAAGGCATGGGCGTGGCGCTGATGAACCGGCCTCACTATTGGCAGCTGTATATTTCCAACTTCGTATTCTGGATTGGCATGAGCCACTCCGGCACGTTACTTTCAGCTATTTTACTGCTCACCAAGGCCGACTGGCGCAAACCCATCTACCGTTTTGCTGAAGCCATGACCCTGTTTTCCATCCTCACTGCGGCGATTTACCCGATTATTCATTTGGGGCGGGTCTGGAATCTGTACTGGATTCTGCCTTACCCCGATGCACGTACCATTTGGCCAAATTTTCGTTCTCCGCTACTCTGGGATGCGGCGGCAATTACTGCTTATGCCACCAGCTCTGCGTTATTTTTGTATATCGGTATGATTCCGGATCTGGCGATCTGTCGTGACAATGCCAAAGGCTGGCGCAAGAAGCTATACACCGCGTTATCCATGGGCTGGATGGGGCGGGCCCGCGAATGGATGGCTTTCCGTAAGACCTATATCCTGATGGCTTGCTTTCTGGTGCCCCTGGCGGTATCTGTGCACTCCATTGTCGCCTCTGACTTCGCGATGTCCATTATGCCGGACTGGCACATTACCTCCTTCCCTCTCTACTTTGTGGCCGGCGCCCTGTACTCCGGCTGTGCCGCAATCATCACCCTGTTTGTTATGTTGCGCCATATCTTCAAGTTTGAAGCCTACATGACGACCGAAATCCTCGACAAGACGGCAAAATTGACCTTTGCTATTGCTATGGCCTGGAATTACCTGAACCTGAGTGAGTACGCCTCGATCTGGTACTCCAACGATATGTACGAGAAAGAGGTGTTACTGGCAAAATTTTTCGGTCCCTATGCAGTGATCGTCTGGACTATGCTGCTCTGTGCCACGGTTGCGCCGTTTGCCATGGTGTTCAAAAAAGTACGGCATAGCATGTGGAGCATGTTCATTCTGTCACTGGTACTGCAACTGGGTATGTGGTTGGAACGCTTCCAGATCGTAAGCCCGCCTCTGGCCAGTAACCACGAGCCCTGGACCTGGGCTGTGGTCTGGCCCGGTGCCGTACAGTTGATCATAACCCTTGCCAGCTTTGGCTGGTTCACCATGCTATTTCTGATATTTTGCAAGATTTTTCCAAGCGTTTCCATGTATGAAGTCAAGGAAATGGTTTTTCACCGGCGCAAGGCCAGTTCGCGGGCTCGCCTGGAAGATCTATCAGCCATCAAGGAAGAGGTTGCCCGGGCCGAGGAGGGACTGCAATGAGAAGGCGCAAAAAACACTTGTTGTTCGGGATTTTCGAGGATTTCGATAGCGCACGTGATGTTGTTTCCAGCTTGAAGGTGCTTGATTTGAAGGAGATGGTGGTCGATAACATCGAGCTCTACTCGCCGATTGAGCACCCTGAGGTGGAAGAGATCCTGGGGGATTTTCATCAGCCGATACAACGCTTCACGTTATTCGGGGCGCTGTCCGGTGCAATCGGCGCCTTCCTGCTGGCGGCGGCCGCTGCCCAGGCGATGTTTACCGTACAGCCACAGGGAGGAAAACCAGTGATTCCACTACCTCCCAACATCGTGATTGCCTATGAAGGGGCAATTTTGATCGGTGTGTTGGCAACGATAGCCGCTTTTTTCATCTATGCCGGCCTGCCCAGGCGCCTCCACAAACATTACGATAACAAGGTCAGTATCGACCAGATTGGTATCGAGGTGCAGGTGTTGCCGGAAAACATGCACTTGGTACGTGCTGTTTTCGATAGTCATCAGGCGACGGAAATCAGGGAAGTTGTGCAATGAAAAAAGTAGCATTATTGTGCTGCATGCTGGTTATTCCTGCAGTCGTTTTAGCCTGGCCCTGGTCTCGCGATTTAATGAACCAACCATCGATAAAACCACAGGAAGCCCCTGTTGGTAGTTTTCCAACGGGTTCGGTACCCGTTGGTGGCCCCTGGACCCGCGTGGAGGACCGGGATGCCACTGAGGAAATCAAAAATCCAGTGCCCATCTCACCGCAATCACTTGCTACCGGCAAGGCACTGTACATAACCTATTGTCTGCCTTGCCATGGAGAGAATGGTAAAGGAGACGGTCTGGTTGGCAAGGTTTTTGAAACCCAACCGGCTGATCTGACATCCGATTATGTCAAGAACGATATTACAGACGGCTGGATCTGGGGCACAATAACGTTCGGTAGTTACATTATGCCGCGCTACAGTTACGATTTGTCACCGCAAGAGCGCTGGGATGTTGTGAACTATGTTCGAAAAATACTGGGTCGGCGTATGACCGTAAAAACCAGGGAACAACGTGCCACCCAGATTATGCGGGGCGTTGTGAACAAGGGGAAGGAGTAAGCCATGACCATGTCCTATGCAAATTGGGCGGTATTGATGGATAATTTCCTGTTTGCCCTGTATATCGCTCTGGCAGGAGTTTTTTGGGCTAGTGTGCTGCACCTGACGAACGGAAAATGGCGTTATGAAATCCGTTTTCTAATGACTTCCGCGACTGCACTTTTTCCTTTGGGGCTGGTGTTATTGATCATTATTTTGGCCAGTGGAGCCAGAAGCTTTCCCTGGATGGGTGGTGAAACCATGGGTGAGCCGTTGAATGGTTGGCATAATGTGTTGTTTTTTAACCTGCGGCAAGTCATCCTTTATCTGCTGGTCTGGAGCTTTTGTGCTTATTTTGTCAAGTTGCAGAAAAAAGATTATCCCACTGCCCCGGAAATTGACCGTAGACGTTTTCGTAACATTGCCCTGTTGGCCCCGTTCGTCTACGTTATCTATGGCACCATTGTGGCCTGGGATTTTGAGATGACACAATGGCCGCGTTGGTGGAGTCCGATCTACGGTCCTTACCACTTTACCGGCATGATGCGCATGTACCTGGCATTTTTCATTGTTGCTCTATATTTTCTGCGCCTGCGTGATATCCTTAAAAAACCCACTCATGACTATGTCTTTAATTACTGTGCCAAGATACTGTTGGCGCTAACCATCATCTGGACATACATCTTCTTTATGCAGTACCTGGTCATGTGGTATGGTGACCTACCGGAAGAAATCGGTCGTTTTGACAAAATGATGAATGGACCCAACTGGTTTTTGTTTTGGGCATTCTTTTTGCTCAACTCCTTCATTCCATTTTTTATGCTGATCTTTGCAGCTACCCGCGAGTCTCCGGCCCTGATGTTATTTCCCTCGATTAGCATTCTGGTGGGGACATTCATCGAGCACTATATGTGGATCATCAGTCCACGAGCAGACGATATTGACCACACCCCTCTACTCTACTCATGGGTCGACACGGGGATCACCCTTGGTATCTTTCTCATCGGCTGTGTACTTTGGAACCACCGTATGAAAAAGGATGGCCTGTATTGGCAAGAAGAGGATGAAGTAAAAAAGGCCATCGATACTGCCGTTGAGCCACAAACCCGGTAGATTTCTTGAGATGGTATTGAGCTGTGTGATGGTACGCATGCAGCACACAGCTTCACGATACTGAATAAGCCAGGAATGGCCTGCTTCAGGCAAAGCCATCAAGAAGCTACGCCTAGCTCCAAGCCGATAGTACAGTCCGGGCAATGTGACCATTGGGGCAAATCGCTATTCTTCTCCAGATCTAGCACAATCTGATGGTCACACGATGGGCAGACGCCGGTTGCTTCAAGGCCTTCCTCGGCGGTACGCCATCTCCTGGAAGCGATAACCACTCCGGCTATAAAGAAACCCGGCACCAGGATGAAGTGCGCCATAGGGATCAGAGCACTGACCAGGGCAATCAGCCATAAGAGTAGTAATGCCTTGACTGCGCGTATTTTTTGTTCTTTTTGAGAGAAGATATCAACGCTCATCGTGGCCACAGTCGGAGTACAGGACTTCGCGCGTAACTGAATCTTTCTATCTACCCGTTCCGGCATATTGCTCCGTTCAAAAACCTGAATTCAGCGGTATTATCAGCGCTGGATCAGCTAGGTGTAATACCACGCAACCTCTCGTTACGCCGCCGTAACAGCTCAATCAGACTCAGTAACATGATCGAGAAAATGATCAACATGGTAGCAACCGCCAGAATTGTTGGGCTGATTTGCTCACGGATGCCAGAAAACATCTGCCAGGGGATAGTGCGTTGTTCAACGCTACCGACAAACATAATGACAACGACTTCATCATAGGAAGTGATAAATGCAAACAGGGCGCCTGAGATGACTCCGGGGGTGATAATTGGCACGGTAATCTGGAAAAAACTGCGGGTGGGGCTAGCTCCCAAACTGGCTGCGGCACGCAGCAGACTATTATCAAAGCCCACAAGAGTGGCGGTAACGGTAATAACTACAAATGGTGTGGCGAGGGCGGCATGGGCGAGAATAACGCCCGGGAAGGTCCCCTGCAATCCGATTCTGGAATAAAAGAAAAACATACCGGCCGCGGAGATGATCAGCGGCACGATCATCGGTGAAATCAAAATACCGGTAATAGTCGTCCGAAACGGAAATTCCTCCCGGCTCAAACCCAGGGCGGCCAGAGTACCCAAAAAGGTTGAAATCAGGGTCGAGAAGAAGGCAATTACGAAACTGTTGCGGACAGCTGAATGCCAGTTACTGTTGGTAAAAAAATCCTGGTACCAACGTAGCGAATAGCCGTCAGGATCCAGCGCCAGCATCTTGGCAGTAAAATTGAAATAAGGAGAGGCATTAAAAGACAGCGGAATAATGACAATAATAGGAAAAATCAGAAAGAAAAAAACCAGCCCACAAATCAGCAGGAACGTGTAGTGCCAGATTTTATCCAGCGGTGATGCATAAGGAGGAAGCGCAGCCATGTTCTAGCCCAGTTTCATATTGTTAATACCGACCATCTTGTCATAGATCACATACAATACCAGGACAATGGCCAGCAATATTGCGCCCAGTGCGGCGCCAAGTCCCCAGTTCAGCGAATTGGAAATGTGATAGGCAATGAAGTTGCTGATAAAAGTGCCTTGTGTGCCACCGACCAAAGCCGGCGTAATGTAGTAACCGATTGCCAGAATAAACACCAGAATGCTCCCCGCACCAATGCCGGGAATCGTGTTTGGGAAATAAATTCTGGCAAAAGCCAGATACGGGGTAGCACCCATGGATTGGGCTGCACGCATATAACTCGGCGGTATGGTTTTCATGACACTAAACAAGGGTAGCACCATGAAAGGCAGCAGCACATGGCTCATGGCGACCACCGTGCCAATTTGGTTGTGAATCATCTGCAAACGATTATCTGTACTGATAATATTCATCCAGACCAGCAAATCATTGATGACCCCCTCACGTTGCAGCAGGGCAATCCAGGCACTGGTGCGCACCAGCAGCGATGTCCAGAACGGCAGCAGTACCAGGATGATCAGCAAATTACTTTTTTTCGTGGGTAATGTGGCCAATAAGTAGGCGACCGGATAACCCAAAATAATCGTTATGACGGTGATTAACAGGCTTAGCATCAAAGTCCGGACGAACAGATTGAGATAAATCTGCTGTTTCTCCGGCTTCATTGTCAATTTCCCGGTGTCATCGATATGCGCGTCTACCGCGGCATAAAAATACGTTGGGGTCACACTGCCACTTTGTAATTTCAGTAAAAACCAGACATCATGTCGGCCCCATTTTTTGTCGATCTTGAGCAGGGCTTGTTTATACGAAGGGACCTCTTTAAGCCGTTTTACTTTACGAGCCGTCTTGCGAAAAAGGCTGGACATACCTGATTTTTCATAATTTAAGCGCTTACCAAGACGATTTATGGTGAAATTTTTCTGTCCTTCCTTGAAATCCTGTGCCAGGGCGGCAAAAACTTTTTCTCCTGGCAACTGGCCCGATTTCTCATCCCACTTTGCCAGAAGCGGTACCGTGCGGTGTAGTACATTGGGTACCAGGCTGTTGTCAAAACTGCGGACCAGCATATCCGCTATGGGGAACAGAAAAGTGATCAAGATGAAAACAAACAACGGCGCCACCAACAGCAGCGCAGTGATCTTGCGCCGCCGCAACGTACGATGCAGGCTGGTTTTCAGTGGCACACCGTCAGCGGTGGTCAAAACCTGGGTCATGGATGGCTCCGTGTGGTTATCTAGCTAGCGGCCAACTCAACAATAAAACTGGTCAGAAAGCGATTTTGTAACTGCGGGTCAGGCAATGATATGTTTTGAAGTGGCTAAGAAATACATTCAGTACCGGGGCCACCTGCCCCGGTACTGAACCTTTGGAAGCTATAACCTTATTTTGCCAGCCAGGCTTCAAAGCGGGCGGACAGCTCGTCTTTGTGATCGGCCCACCAGGAATAATTGGTGATGAATGAATGCTTGGCATTGATCGGGTTGGTCGGCATATGTGGCTTCATGTCGATTCCCAGTTCGGCATGCTTGCCAACCAGCGGTGCCGAGGAAGCACGGGCCGGACCGTATGAGATGTATTTCGCCTGGTCTGCAAGCCGCTGGGTATCACTGGCGAAGCGGATATATTTCAATGCAGCGGCACGATGGGGAGCGCCCTTGGGCAGGACGAAACCGTCGAGATCAAGTGCTTCCCAGTCCCACATCATCGCGATGGGTTGTTTTTCCTTGGCAATGGCATTGAACAAACGGCCATTGAAGGCAGAGGCCATGACCACTTCACCATCGGCCAGCAGCTGCGGTGGTTGTGCGCCCTGGGTCCACCACACAGTCTGGTCTTTGATAGTATCAAGTTTTTTGAAAGCCCGATCCACACCTTCCGGAGTATCGAGAACATCATAGACCTTGGCCGGATCGACGCCATCTGCAATTAGTGCCCACTCCAGATTGTAGGTGGGTACCTTCTGCAAGGCCCGTTTACCAGGGAAATTTTTCAGATCAAATACATCTTTGATACTGGTCGGTGCTTTTTTCAGCAGATCGGTACGATAACCAAAGGTGGTTGAATAAACGATCAGCGGCACGAAGCAGGGTGAAACAATCATACTGCCGAAGTCTTTGGTGGCTGGCGTACCATCCGGTGCTGGCGCGATATCCTTGTCAAAATTAATTTCTTCCAGTAAACCCTCATCGCAAAGGGTTATCGTATCTGAGGCAATCAGATCGACCACATCCCAGGTCACATTGCCGGCTTCTGACTGGGCGCGTAATTTGGCCAGACCCTGGGCCGAAGAATCATCATTGACAATATTGATATCCGGATTTGCTTTCATGAAGGGGTTACTGTAGGCCTTCTGCTGGCTGGCCGTATAGGCACCACCCCAGGAAACGACCACCAGGTCGGTCTTTGCTGCCGATGCCACGCCGGATGTTGCCAAGCCCGCGGCGACCAGGGTGGCCAGCAGTGTTTGTTGTAACGGTTTATTCATAGTTGCATCTCCTCTCAGTTAAGTGTGGTACTACTCTCATTACAATAGACGTTCGTTATGAACGGCATGCCAACTTTGGCCTAGGCGCCTGTTGCGTCTAGTCCGTTGCGTCCAGGGCGCGACAATCTTCAACACCCCAACCGACACGAATTTGGGCCCCGGTCTTCAGGGATGCGTGGGAAGAGGAATTGGCGATTTTGACCACGAACTCATTGTTTCCACAGACACAGGCACGGGTCCTGATATGATCTCCAAGATAAATCAGCTCTTCGATCTGGGCATCAAACATATTCGGCAGACTGTTTTCTTGCGGATTGACCGTAACCCGCTCTGGCCGCAAAGACAGGGTTGCACGTTTATTGGCCCCGGCCGTGTTGATATTATTGGCCAAAACCACGTCGCCGTTATTCAGCTTGACCTTGCAGGTTGTATCGTCGGCTTCAAGGATTTCCCCACACAAACGATTATTCTCACCAATAAAATTTGCCACAAATGCATTCAACGGCCGCTCATATAAATCAGCTGGTGGCGCCAGTTGCTGGATAATTCCGTCCTTGAATACGGCTATTCGCGATGACATGGTTAGTGCCTCACTTTGATCGTGGGTCACATAAACGATGGTCACCCCCAAGCTTTCATGAATATGCTTGATTTCATACTGCATTTGTTCGCGCAGGTTTTTATCCAGGGCACCCAGCGGTTCGTCCATCAACACCAGTTCCGGATCGAATACCAGGGCTCTAGCCACTGCCACACGCTGCTGCTGGCCGCCTGACAACTGTACCGGTCGCCGATCACCCAGCTCCCCCAGCTGTACCATGTCCAGTGCCTTCCTGACACGCTGTTCCCGTTCGCTCTTGCCGATTTTACGTACTTCCAGCGGGAAAGACAGGTTTTCGGCAACCGTCATATGAGGAAACAGGGCATAGTTCTGGAATACCATGCCAATACCCCGTTTGTGCGGTGGCAGGGAATTGATGGACTTGCCATTGAGGTAGATTTGACCGTGGGTGGCCGGTTCAAAACCTGCCAACATCATCAGGCAGGTTGTTTTACCGGAGCCGGAAGGCCCCAGCATGGTCAGGAACTCACCGCGCTCAACATCCATGTTGAGGCTCTTGATGACCAGCGTTTCGCCGTCATAGCTTTTTTGAATATCGTCGAAACGAACTAACGGGTCGCTATGGTCTGCCATCTTCCACCTTGTGTTTCAATGAACATCTATCCATTCTTTGTCCTTACCTTAACTGGGCAATCAATCAATTGCAAGCCTGAATGCAGGCCCGATCAAGCACTACGGTATTCGTTATCTAACCAAATGGGTGGCAGTACGCTCAGTGAAACCGGTCCGGTGAGAAAGCACAGATATCCACCAAAGACGCCTCACCATTCAGGAGCCTGGCCACAATCTGCCCGGTAATCCCGGCCAGGGTTAATCCCAGGTGCTGATGACCGAAAGCGAAAATAATATTTTGATTGCGCACAGAGCGGCCGATTACCGGCAAGGCATCCGGCATTGAGGGGCGAAATCCCAACCAGTCGGATGTTCGAACCCCCAGGTTGGGCAACAAACGTCGTGTATTTCGCTCAATATAGGCTAAACGTTTTTCGTTAGCCGGCAGCCTCAGGCCTCCCAGCTCAACAGTACCGGCAGCACGCAGCCCTTCTCTCATCGGCGTCATATAAAAACCCATTTCAGCCCAGCCGACGGGACGCTGGATCAATGTCTGACCATCCGCAAAGCTGACATGATAACCGCGCTCGGTGTCCAGTGGCACCGATTCCACCACGGTACCCAGAAACTGTTTCGACCAGGCGCCGGCTGCCATCACGAGTTGACCGCAACGTAGGTTTCGCTGCCCACATTGCACCGAGACAGATTGTCCGGCTTTACCCTCGATTGCTGTCGCTACATCGCAGATTACCGTTCCACCATCGGCCGCAAAGCGCTCCGTCAGGCGCTTGACTACGGCTTGCGGATCAATTGTGTGGCGTGCTTTTTCAAAAAAAATGCCCTCCAGGTAAATCGGCTCCAGCCCGGGTTCCAAGTCATGGATTTCTTCAGCACTGATGAGCCTGGCCGTAACGCCCAGGGCTTTTCTGTGTTGCAGATCAGCACGGTTTTTCCGCCTGCCGCTCTCTGAAGTGCAGATATAGACACAGCCCTTATGGATAACGAGATCTTCAGCAGCTGCCTTTTTCAGCAGCACCGTAGTGGCTGCCTCAGCCTTGGACAACAAGCCGGTAAGTGCTTCACTGATGGCACGCACACGCTCTGGCCGGCAGTTCATCAGGAATTGCCAAAGCCAGGGCAATAAATGGGGTAGATACGACCAACGTACCGATAACGGGCTTTCACTACCGAGTAACATTCCCGGCACACTCAATGGCAACCTGGGGTTGTTAATTGGCGTACAGCCATATTCGGCGAAGGTCCCGGCATTGCCAAATGATGCTCCGCTACCGGGCTCGTCCCGATCCAGCAAGGCAATCCTCTGGCCCGATTGTTGCGCCTGCAAGGCGATCGAAGCACCCACTACACCAGCACCGATAATGACCACATCGAAAGATTTTTTCATCACACCCGTAGCCGTATCACCCTAAAAAGGTGTCAAGTATACGGCTTCAGTACCACTGCAGCCAGCAGATCAGTCACCCATTAGGAGCCGCAAATAAATAGCACGGCCATATCTATTGATATCCACCTGATGGGAGTCACTGCCAGCATGGTTCCGGTACAGCCCCTCAGTGCAGTCTGTGCTCCTCATCCCGAGGCCAGAGTCCAGGCTTTTACCGTTAGAATATGCCGGGTATACTGCGCATTCTTCTCATGGAGCCTATCATGCAAGAAACCCTGCTGTACTTTAGCCGTGAAGAATATGCCGAACGCAAAACTCGGGTTCATCATGCCATGGCTGAACAAGGCATTGATCTGCTTTTGGCCACAGATCCATCCAATATGGCCTGGCTCACGGGCTACGATGGCTGGTCCTTTTACACCCACCAGTGCGTAATTCTGCCACTGGGTGAAGAGCCCATCTGGTTTGGTCGGGAAATGGATGCTAAGGGTGCCCTGCGAACAGTGTACATGTCACCGGAACGAATTCTCGGTTATCCGGATGAGTATGTGATGTCCACAGAGCGTCATCCCATGGACTATCTGTCCGCTATTTTGCGCGATCGCCACTGGGACCACGGTCGGGTCGGTGTTGAGATGGATAATTATTACTTCAGTGCTGCTTGTTACGCATCTTTGCAAAAAAATCTTCCGGATACCCGCTTTGTCGATGCCACAGTTCTGGTGAACTGGCAACGCGCGGTAAAATCAACACAGGAAATTGCCTATATGCGCCAGGCGGCGCGGATTGTCGAAAGTACTCATGCCCGCGCCTTGGCTATCATCGAGCCGGGGATGCGCAAAAACGACCTGATAGCCGAAATTTATCACTGCAGTATCACCGGTGTGGACGGTCATGGCGGTGATTATCCGGCGATTGTACCCCTGGTACCGACCGGTGCTGATGCCAGTGCCCCCCACCTGACCTGGGATGACCGCCCCATCCCTGCCGACAGCGGAACCTTCCTGGAGCTGGCCGGTTGTTTTCATCGCTATCATTGCCCGGTCAGCCGCACTATTTATCTGGGTATGCCCCCACAAAAATGGCGCCATGCCGAACAAGCAATAATCGAAGCACTCGCCGCCGCACTCGATGCGGCACGTCCCGGTAATACCTGCGAAGAGGTATCGATCGCATTAAACAAAACCCTGTCGCGCTATGGCTTGACCAAGGATAGCCGCTGTGCCTATCCGATCGGCCTGAGTTATCCGCCGGATTGGGGTGAACGCACCATGAGTATGCGAGCAGGTGACCACACCGTGTTGCAACCGGGAATGACCTTCCATCTTATGCCGGGCCTGTGGTTTGACGACTGGGGCATCGAAATCACCGAAAGTATTCTGATCACCGAAGCCGCAGCACAGTGTTTAGCCAATATCCCGCGCAAGTTATTCGTTAAATCATGAACCAGCCTACTTCACCTCCATCTGAGTTGCCCCCATCACCGGTTATGCCGACCATCGACCTGTCGGCCCCCGGTATCGGCCATGGCTATTTGCGATTGCCTCATTCCAGCAATGAATCCGCCTGGGGCGTAATTCAGATTCCTCTGACCGTTGTCGCTAACGGCAGCGGCCCTACAGCACTATTGACCGGCGCCAACCACGGCGATGAATACGAAGGGCCGATCGCCTTGCACAAACTGGCCAGCCGTCTGCGCCCCGAACGGATCCAGGGTCGCGTTATTATTATTCCGGCCATGAACTACCCGGCATTCCGGGCCGGCAGTCGTTGCTCACCGATCGACCAGGGCAATATGAACCGAATCTTTCCCGGTCGTCCTGATGGTTCGGTCACAGAAAAAATTGCCGATTTCTTTCAACGTTACCTGTTGCCAGAGGTGGACTATGTGCTGGATATCCACGCCGGTGGCAAAACGCTGGAGTTTCTGCCCTTTGCTGCTGCACATATCCTGCCCGATTCGGCTCAACAGGCACGCTGTGAGGCAGCAATGCGGGCATTTGCCGCACCTTATCAGGTGCTATTGCTGGAAATGGATGCAATGGGTATGTATGATACGGCCGCTGAAATGGTCGGCAAGGTATTTGTTTCTACAGAGCTCGGTGGTGGTGGTTCGGCGTCTTGTAGCACTGTCGGTATTGCCGAGCGAGGGATTCACAATTTTTTGATCCATGCTGGTATTCTTGATGACACCCCTAAAGGTTCTGATTCGATCACCCTACACATGCCCGATACCCGCTGTTACAGCATCAGCGAACAACACGGCCTACTCGAAATGTGTGTTGGTCTGGGTGGGCCTGTTACTAAAGGTCAGGTGCTGGCGAGAATTTATGACTATACCCATACCGGCGTGGTGCCCACCGAATATTCGGCCGAACTCGATGGCATACTGGCCGGACGTCATTTTCCCGGACTCATCCATAACGGTGACTGCATTGCCGTGGTCGCCGTGCCTACCTGAATACTGGTTGTCCGAGAACGGGAGCTGACCGGTTTATAGCTCCCGCAAAACCGGCACTTCCACCACCCTTGGCAATAAAGGATTAACACATGAGTAATCACAAAACCCATCAATCTGCTTTACCCAACCAATCCACACAATGTGTTTGGAGTGGAGAGACCGAACATGCGCTGTATGAAGGCGCAACCCAACAGCCGGTGGTACACAGCGTGTCTTTTGCTTACCAGAATATCGACGACTGGCATGCCGTTGCCCTGGAACAGGCCGAGGGACATATCTACACCCGCAATACCAATCCTACGGTACGGGCCTTCGAAGACAAGGTCAGAGACCTGGAAGGTGCTGCAGCGGCCACCAGCTTTTCCAGTGGCATGGCTGCTATCAGCAATACCCTGTATACCTTTTTGCGACCCGGTGAGCGGGTGGTTTCGATCAAGGATAGTTATGGTGGTACTAACAAGCTCTTTACCGAATTCCTGCCAGCGATAGATATTGACGTCAGGCTCTGTGATACGACCGATTATGCCGGTATCGAAGCCGCGGTTAACCAGGGCTGTCGGCTGTTGTATCTGGAGTCACCGACCAATCCTACTGTCAAAATAATTGATATCGAGCGCCTGGCCAAAGCCGCCAAAGCGGTCGGTGCGCTGGTGGTGGTTGACAACACCTTCGCCACACCGATCAACCAGAATCCGCTACAACTTGGTGCCGATATTGTTATCCACAGCGCCACCAAGTATCTTGGTGGCCATGCCGATGCCCTTGGTGGTATCGCCTGCGGCAGTCGGGATTTGATCAAAAAGATCTACCACTTTCGGGAAATTAACGGTGCTGCATTGGCACCGATGGATGCCTACAGTTTGTTACGGGGCATGAAAACACTAAGCTTGCGGATTGACCGCCAGAATCGCAATGCCCTGATTATTGCAAACTGGCTGCTACAGCAACCCATGGTTGAACAAGTCAATTACCCCGGCTTGCCCACACATCCGAATCATGATGTGGCCAGAAAACAGATGCGTGGTTTCGGTGGCATGCTCAGTTTCAGTGTTGCCGGTGGCCTTGATGCCATCAAGGAATTTCTGCCCAGGCTCCGCTACGCACATATGGCGGCCAATCTGGGCTGCGTGGAAACCGTGGTCGGCCCACCACTGGTCACCAGTCATGTGGAATGCACCACCGAGGAGCGGGCGGCAGCCGGCATACCGGAGGGCTTGGTGCGCTATTCCACCGGCATCGAAGATGTCGAAGACCTGCTCGCCGACCTTGAGCAGGCACTATGCAACACTTCGCGGACAAACCGGTAACCGGGTGATTGATGTAGCAGATATACTGGAGTTGTATCTGACACCCCACGGCAGGGTGATTCCCCGGCCTTATGGAGGTAAACATACCCAGCTTCGTGGCGTGACCAACCGATTCTCTGAGCACGAGGCGGCTGGCCTGGTAGCGCTGGCAGCCATGGTCACCCTTGATCACGTGGGCGTATCTGCGCTGTACTGGCGTAGTGTCGCAGCGGCTTTTCTGAGAAATCTCTGTCATATCCCGGAGACTGTAGCATTTTCACAGGACCTGGTGGAATCCCCATCCGCGAGCATGCTCACCGAATGGATCCTGAATGCGCCTCCCATGCAGGGTGCAGAATACCTCTCACCGGATGTATTACACGGCGTGTGGCAACGCTTGTTGGATTGGGTCTGCGGTCAAGTGAAAGTCTGTGATGGGCTGGGTGTATTTTTGCAAACCTATGCCCCGCGGTGGAGGCAGGTTGGGCGCGTGACCTTGCATCTGGCGGAGAACAAGGGCGATGTGGACTATCCGTTTGCATTCATGGCAACGTATGCCGCAGATTTGTCTCGGGGCGGTCGTTTGCGACGCTTACCATTGGGGCGAGCCCTGCAGGAGTATGTGGGCAGTGGACGGAAGCCGGAACTGCTGCGTTTGTTGACACCCCTGCATGAAGCCGCCAAACGCAGTGCGCTGATCGCTGACCTGGTAAAGACCGGTGATATTTTTCATCCCTTGGTCTGGACGCCTGCGGAGGCCCATGCATTTTTGCAAGAGATTCCTGTCTACGAGTCCTGCGGCTTACTGGCCCAACTTCCCGATTGGTGGAAGAAACGGCTACGGCCACGTGTGCGCGTAGCGCTGGAGAGTCACAAGTTCGCGACACTGGGAAAGGAGGCCTTACTTGACTTTCAAATTTCGTTGGCGTTGGGTGATGACGCCCTCTCCGATATGGAGATTAAGGCATTACTAAACAGTTCCGAAGGCCTGGTACTACTACGTGGCCAATGGGTGGAGGTGGATGCACAGAAGCTGCATGAGGCCCTTGTGCATTGGCAGAAGATTGAGCAGCAGGTGGGTGTCGATGGCATGTCGTTTATTGAGGGTATGCGTCTGCTGGCAGGTGCGTCTGCTGATTTGGCTGAAGGCCAAGAACCTGCAGAGCATGGCGACTGGTCATCGGTGACTGCAGGCCACGATTTGCGCACAGCACTCACCAAGCTACGTTCCCCAAGTGGGCTGAGTAGTCCTGCCCCGGCTGATTTTTGTGGAGACCTGCGGCACTACCAGCTCGCAGGTCTCAACTGGTTATGGCTGTGTTCCCAGCTCGGCCTGGGTGCTTGCCTTGCTGATGATATGGGATTGGGTAAAACCATCCAGGTACTGGCTGCTCTGCTACGAAATCGGGAGCAATCACCTGCTGATTCTTCACTCCTTGTGGTTCCGGCTTCACTAATTGGAAACTGGAAAGCGGAGGCCACACGCTTTACGCCAGATCTCGATTTATTGATTGTACACCCATCGGAGACCCCAAAGACAACGTTGCAGGCGCTCTCCGAATCCCCGCTGGATGGCTTGAAGGGTACGAATTTGGTAGTTACCACCTACAATATGGTGCATCGCCTTGGCTGGCTGTCTGCAATTGACTGGGCGTGGGTGATTCTCGACGAGGCCCAGGCCATCAAGAACCCGTCTACGCGCCAGACCAGGGCGATCAAGAGGATCAAAGGCCGCGCTCGTGTGGCACTTACCGGCACGCCGGTTGAGAATCGTCTGGGTGACCTGTGGTCCATTTTCGATTTTCTCAATCCCGGGTTGCTCGGAACTGCGGCACGCTTCAAAAAGTTCACCAAGAGCCTGGAAAGCCACAAGCAAGCACACTATGCTCCTCTGCGCAACCTGGTTGCCCCTTATATTCTACGGCGCATGAAAACAGATCCACAGATTGCGCCAGACCTCCCTGATAAGACCGAAATACCGGTTTACTGCGGCCTGGCAAAACCCCAGGCGATTCTTTACGAGCAGAACGTGATCGCCCTGACGAAGGCGCTGAATCAAGATCACGCCGAGGGCATTAAACGGCGTGGGCTGGTGCTCAGTTACCTGATGCGCTTCAAGCAAATCTGCAATCACCCCAGCCAGCTCATTGGAGATGCCGATTATGTTCCCGCTGCGAGCGCAAAATTCACCCGCCTGGGTGAGCTTTGCGGCGAAATTGCCTCGCGGGGAGAGAAAGCCCTGGTCTTTACACAGTTTCGTGAAATTACTGAGCCGCTGGCTGAATACCTGGCTGTGATCTTCGGACGTCCCGGGCTGGTACTACACGGTGGCACAGCCGTTAAGCAGCGCCAGCATTTGGTAGCGGATTTCCAGCGCGAGGATGGTCCCCCGTTCTTTGTCCTGTCGATCAAGGCTGGTGGCACGGGCCTGAACTTGACGGCTGCCTCACATGTTATACACTTCGACCGCTGGTGGAATCCAGCGGTGGAGAATCAGGCCACCGACCGCGCCTTTCGCATTGGCCAACAGCGCAATGTGCTGGTTCATAAATTTGTGACGCGCGGTACGATTGAGGAAAAGATTGATACGTTACTCCGTGAGAAGCAGACCATGGCGGATGCCTTGCTCGAAGGAGGTGCTGATAGAGCACTTACAGAAATGGCAGATGATGAGATTCTCGATATGGTGGCTTTGGACATTGAACGCGCACAGGTATAAGGACGATGGGACGAAGAAATAACCGTGGTGGTTGGCCTCCTTATGTGCCGGTTGCGCAGCGTCGAGCCCAAGCGAAGCGTGAGGTCAACAAACTCAGCAAGAAAGGGCAGAGTATCCAACCTGTCGAAATCGAAGGGCGTACGATTGCGCGAAGTTTCTGGGGCAAGGGTTGGTGCACACATCTGGAAGGTTTCAGTGACTACAGCAATCGACTTCCGCGTGGCCGGACTTATGTACGCAATGGATCGGTTTGCCATCTTGGCTTGAAGAAAGGCAAGGTCGAGGCCATCGTATCCGGGTCTGAGCTCTATCACGTGAAGGTCGACATTACGCCGCTCAAGAAGACAAAATGGGAAAAGCTGAAGCAGCATTGCAGTGGTCAGATCGGCTCACTCATCGAGTTACTCCAGGGCAAGCTGTCAGACGAAATCATGGCCACCGTCAGCGACCGACAGCATGGCTTGTTCCCGTTAGCCGGTGAAATTCACTACCATTGTGATTGTCCCGACTGGGCGGATATGTGCAAGCACGTCGCGGCCGTCATGTACGGTATCGGTGCCCGCCTTGATGCGCAACCGGAATTACTCTTTCTGCTTCGTGGCGTGAACCACGAGGAGTTGATCGCAAGTGGTGCCGACGTAGAAATCATCAGTGGTTCCGGATCGAAGCGAAGCCGTCGCCGCGCCCTGCCAGCGAAGGATCTGGAGAGTGTATTTGGCGTCGAGCTCGATGCTGCTCCCAAGTCTCCCACACCCCGGCAAGCTGCGACACCGAAACGCACAAAGAAGGTCACTTTGTTCAAGCCCACGGCCCGTTCCATATCTCGCCTGCGCCACCGGTTGGGTATGAATCAGACGCAATTTGCCAAGGCCGTTGGTGTTTCCACCACCACCATTGCTCACTGGGAAAAAGCCGCCGGCCTTATCAAACCACAGGCCCGGAGCCTCGCCGGTCTCATGCGGCTCCATGCGGGTGAGCGATAAAGAGCTCAAGCACATTATTGAGAAACCGATACCCTGTCGGGGTCGCCTTTACCCGCTGCCCATCGTATTGTAACCAGCCTTTGTGCAAGCCGTTGATGCACTGCGTGGGGAAACATGTGCGGGATAAACGGGTATTGTCCTTAGATTAGTCAATATCTGCATGCAGGAGTCTGGAAAGAAGCCAAGCAGCTGGCAGGCTTCGTAAACGAATGGATGGGAGTAAAGCATTGCGGGAAAAAGCTGAAAAGATTACTGTCTCGATCAAAATACTCAATCGTCAAGCCTGCCCCCGTTGCCTATTTTCTGGCCGGCACCAATTGATACTTTGGGGGAATAAACAAAATGGATGCGGTATTGTTGCCTTCGTTGCTTTCACGGATTTTATGCAATGTATCAACCCTGATCCTGAACCCGGCGGTCCATTTGCTTCCCGTACACCAGGGTTGGTTGGAAGCTGCCCCTTCGGTCCATTGGCGCGTTTCCCCGGCTCCAACTGATCTCTTAAAGGCTGAGTATAATTGCCAATTATGACTTGGATTATATCTCCAATCCGTCTCAACACGAAAGTTGTGCGCGGCACTCTGCCCTGTATTCATGATTGTATATCGAGGACGGAGACCATAACAGAGCGAGCCATCTGCTGCATGGTAACGTTTGGCCACCAGCGAAGCTTTAACCTGCAAGTCCGGCAGGCTGCTGATGGATGATCTGGCCCCCGGATTCGAGCTGGCGGCATAGACTCCATTCAGGCTTGTAAGCATTCCAGTCAGCATGAGTACGGAAAATACTGTTCCTGTTTTCATCTTCGGTGCTCCTAATCAATACTTGGTTAATCAAAAGGGTTTGCAAGATTTATTCTGGTCAGAACTATTGGGGCGTTATTTCCAGGGTGGCTTAGGAAGGGCTTGAGGAGCTGTTATCGACGGCCCGAACAAACTTGGGGCAATTTGACAAGGCTTGGCGACCACCACACACTCCCACTTCATCAGCTTGCTAGATTTTGGATGGACATAAACCTGCTTGCAGCCTGAGACAAAGTGCGTCCCACTCGTGGTTTTGGTACTGGCCCAACTGGCTCCATAGTGTGCTTTGACCTTTGTACTCCAGTCGTTAAAGGCACCTCTGTAGGCAATAACCCACACCGGGTCATCAGTCACTCCCTTATGCTTGTGGCTTATACACGACTTCTTACTGCTGCTTTTAGCGACAACAGCTGGAGAAGTCAGCGAAGCAAGCAGAGACAGCAACAGTAGAGCCAGCGTGATGGTTAATCCGGGATGTTGCACGGGTATCCCGGTTGCCATGGAGTATTGCCTTTTCATCGTCATCACCTGATTTGTTCTGTACACCTGCGTAGTCGTAGCTTTCTCACAGATGGTTCAATTAGACTGCCAGTTTGCAGGCATAAAAGAATGGCTGGAGCACTCACGGGTAATAGGGGCAGTACTTATTCATCCTACATTGGCCACCCTGATCTATTGCCACATTCTAATTATAGGATGCGAATGTACCACGTCAGCTGCATATAAGTTAGCTGGGATGAGGGCATGTGGGTCTTGCGCTTAATCTCATACCCTGTTGGTGAAGGTTGCAGTTGAATTCCGGTTTTAAGCCGTATTGGGGAAAACTCGACGTACGGAATTTTAGAGGGGGAGGAGGAAACGTGTTGCATGGTCTGGTGGCCTTTTGCCACGATGCTGGAAACGGTGGATACATTAGAAGTCACAGGCCTACACAAAAGCGCACCTCTTCCCTACTCGACCTGTGACCCTGTAGCTCAGTTGAGGTGAAGTTGTCCGCGGGATTCACGTATTCCATGATGACTGGTTTGCAGCACCAGCCGTATGGTCCAGGTTCCGGCATGGGAAAAAGCGGTTGCGGGGATCACCCCCAACGGGCCGTCAGTGACCGGCTCGGTGATGGGTGTGGCAATACGGCGCCACGATTTTGGATTGGATCCTGCGCCTAATTCAAGCCGGGCACTGTCGAAATCGGAGCTTTCGGCGGTGCCTGAAACCACAATGGCCGGTTTGCCACGCAGGCTACTGCGGGTCAAAGACGCCAGTGAGGCCCGAACCTGAAACTCAGGATCGGCACGCATGGCCCGGGTTGCGTTCAGGAGGCCGTAACCACTGAACTGATCCCAGCCGGGGATGCCGATATCATCTGCCGAATTCAGGATCTTTCGGGTCACCTCTACAGCACTGAGTTGTGGCTGTACCGCCATGATCAGAGAAGCCGTAGCGCTGACGATGGGTGTAGCAAAGGAGGTTCCGCTGACCCGGTAGTAGCGCCGGGTACGGCCCACGATAGCGGAACCGGGAACATAGCCGTCCGGTCCAACCCACCGCAACAGATCCGTGTGCCAGGCCCTGAGTGAGAGAATATCCACGCCAGGTGCGGCGATATCAATCGCCTGGCCCCAGTTGGAAAACGTTGCATGGCGATTGTCCGCATTGGTAGCGGCAACGGTCAATACGCCATCGAGACTACCGGGATAGTTCAGCTCGGATGAGGTACCGCCGTTGCCGGCTGCAACCACCACCAGCACCGCTTTTTGCTGAGCGTATTCGATGGCATCTCGCTCAAAGCGAGAGAAAGAGGTGCCACCAATGCTGAGGTTGATGATCCGGGCGCCATTTTGTACCGCATAGAGAATGGCAAAGCCGATGGCGGCAGAGTCCCCTCGCAGGAGTGGATCGAGAACCTTCAGCGGCATGATTCTGGCCCAGGGATTGATCCCCTTAATGCCGATGCCGTTATCAGACCGTGCCGCAATAATCCCGGCATTCACCGTGCCATGGCCGTTGTAATCAAACAAATCCGTGTTGTCGGTGAGAAAATTCCAGCCATGTACATCATCGATATAACCATTGTGATCATCGTCAATGTTGTTGCCGGGAATTTCTTTCTGGTTGGTCCACAATGTTCCGGCCAGTTCGGGATGCGTCGGGTCCACTCCCGAATCAATCAGTGCAACGATCACAGGCTGCCCAGCAGACAAACCGTGCCAGGCAGAGCGGGGATTGTCTGCTGAAAGAAATCCCACGCGCTTAATGGCCCATTGGTCATCCGTGTGCTGCCCCCAACTATTTTGTGAAAGAAACAGTGGGTCATCCTGATGATTCACGGCCTGACCACCACGACTCTGCCCTGAATCCGTATACCACAGTGAAGTCGGCAGGTAATCGTTGAGCGCCACATGACGATTGCCCTGGGTATAGGTCACCAAACCCTCGCTATCTACTACTCGGGTTACGGTTGCCCCCCTGCTGCCTGTGCTATGCTGTGCGGGTCGGCGTGCCTCCCTGAAGGCTGCCTCTACAAGTGTCTGGATGGTCTTCCGTAGCCGCTGGTTTTCTTGTTCCAGCGCCTTGATCTTCTTGTTCACCTGCTTGATTTTTTTCCGCCATGCCTTAGCGTGCTCCAAATCATTGTTCCAGGCAATAAATAAATCATCTTTCCTGCTTTTAAGTTGACGGATTTTCTGTACATTGTTCCGTAAATTGTTTAGAGCCTGCATATGGGCAGCCCGGTCTTGTTGCAACTGACTCAGCGCAGAATCATGCTCTGAGGAGGGACTCTGTCCCCGAGAGACCCGCGTCATCGCAAGGTCAAGGTGGCCAAGGCCACGATATGCTTCAGCGGGACCATGTGTTCCATAAACATAAAAAGTTCCATCGGAGGTGGTATATGTTTTTATGCCAGCATCATTCTGCCCTGAATCCGTATACCACGGCGAAGTCGGCTGGTAATCGTTGACCGCAACATGGCTATCCCCCTGGGTAGACGTTACCACCCCCTCTCCATCGAACACCCGGGTTGCCGTTGGCCCCGTGCTGCGCGTACGACTTAACGTGGGCCGGTGTGCTCGTGCTTCCCTGAAGACCGCCTCGGCGAGAGCCTGGATAGTCTTGCGCAGGTGCCGATTTTCTTGCTTCAGTTGTTTGCGTCTTTTGTTGAAAAAATTATACTCATCCGAGTAAGATGAATCCATGAACTGCAGTATCGAGAGAGAATCCAGTTTGTCTCTCAGCTGTTTCATTTCCTCCAAATTATCCCGCAAGGTCTTCATTGCCTGCATGTAAGCGCGATCAGCTGGCTGCAGCGGGCTCAGACCACGGCTAGTGGGCGTTATCCTGGCCATCGAGGAAAAAGCATAGTTGTCATTGAACAAGGTGCCTTGTTCGTCTTCTCCTCCGAGCAGCAACACCCTCCCACCCGGCAGCTTTACGATCCCTCGACCCGTGTGTCTAAGCATTTGGACGTATCCATCGAGACTATACCCACTGTTGCGTCGATTAAGTCCATCCGGTCCATCTCCAAAGGAGACAGGAGACCAGGCAGTCAGGGCGGCAAGAGTAATAATCGCTTCGATAGAGTAATTTTTTCGCATCACTTAGTCTCCACAGGCTTGTTGTATTTTCGCTGTGCCATACGCAGCTGTTGTACCAGTCAGTAGCTCGATCTGCCGGAGCAAAAGGTGGTTCAGGTCAAAGTTGTCACAAATCCTTTGCCGGGCGCTGTTGCGGATTTGCCTTGCCGGAACCTTGCCCTGCAGGACGGCCGTGACGTTCGAGGCAATGTCGGTCGGCGAGAAAAAATTAGCCAGCAGACCGTGCTCACCATGATGAATGACTTCACGAACCGGAGCCGTATCTGAACCCACAACCAGGCATCCGCAGGCCATTGCCTCCAGGCAGGACCAGGACAGTACAAATGGCCGGGTCAGATAGACGTGGACGCTGGAATGGCGTAGCAGGGTACGGTACTGTCCGTAGGGCAAGGAACCGACAAAGTGGACGCGCCCGGTAGGCAAGCTGACTTGCTCCAGCATGGCTTCCTTCCAGCTCCGGCCATCCTCACGGGCAGCTCCATAACAGACCCGATCTGAACCTGCGATCACCACATGGCAATCCGGTGTTTTCTCAAAAATCTGCGGCAAAGCCTGAATGAACTGTGGGAATCCGCGGTACGGTTCCATGCCTCGATTCGCGTAGGTGATGATCTTTTCTTCACCGGTCAGGGCCAAGCCCGGGATTTCCAGGGCCGCGTTGGCTTGCGGCGAAAAATACTCGGTATCAATCCCTTCATGGACGACGGCGATGTGGTCACGAAAGCGGGCAGGAAATTGTTGGCGTTGCCAATGAGTCGCTGTCAGCACCTGGTCGGATGATGCCAGGTCATGCAGGATAACCGTATTTCTCAGACGCAGGTGGGCGGCATATTCGGCGGCAATCGGTGTTTTTCTGCCACATAGGCTGTCCTCGCTTTGTGCATCAAAATACCACTCTACGACAGAGACAAAACGCGCATTGGGAAAAACATCACGGATGAACCATGTCCCGCCCCAGCCAGAATACCCATAGATGACATCCGGATAAAATCCCCGGTTACGAAGTTGCAGGCAGCGTTTCAATACCGCCAGTCCATGCGCCGAAGCATCGAACAGGGGTTGCGAAAAAGGATCATTTTTTGCCGGCTTTACGGTATAGACAGCCTTTTTTACCCCGGGTATGGTCCATTCCCGGCGTGGATTGGCTGTGGCGAAGACGACTTCACAATCCGGCTTACTACCAAACCATGCGGCCAGATGCCGGCACTGTGCCGGAAAATTGGGATGAATAAACAGCAGTCGCATCATCGTTCCTGAAGCGAAAATGCCAGGGAATTAAGAAAGGGATCAAACAGATACTGCAGTACAGAACGGCTGCCGATATGCAGTGATACCATAACCTGCAAACCCGGTGACAGCTGATATTGCTGGTAACCGTTGTCAAAACGTTCTTTGTTGGGGCGCACGCGGAGTGTATAAAATGGACGCTGATCCCGGGTCATGGATGCGTCTGGACCGACAAAAACCACCTGGCCGGTGATTTTTCCAAAATGCCTGGCATCACTGGAAGCCAGGCGTATGGCCGCCTGTTGGCCGACATGCACATAGCCGATATCTTCTACCGGCAAATGGGCCTCGATCAATAAATAGTCACCCTCCGGAACGATCTCCGCCACGGCCATTCCGGGCCGGATGACCCCTCCCAAGGTGACGATATGGAGGGTTTTGACAATACCATCGACGGGTGATTTGATTTCGGTGCGCGCCAAGTTGTCGGTATATTTTCTGCGCTGTATGGCTATGGTTTGTAGATTCTCACGTGTTTTCTGCAATAATTCCTCTGCTTTTGCATGGTATTCTACTCTTGCCTGCAGTATCCTGGCCTGTACTTCGGCAAAGGCCAGGCGAGCCTCTTCCAGGCTGACCCGGTCGGTTTGAATTTTTCCCTCGAGGCTCGCAACCTGGCGCTCCAGATCAAGCTGTTTGTAGCTTGTGGTCAGATTCTCCTGCAGTAATTTTCGACTCAGATTGCGTTGTTTTGTTGTCAATTCCAGATTTTTTTGGTTGCCGGTAATTCGCACACGCAACACTTTTGCCTTTTTTTTGCGTTGTTCCAGTTGCTGATGTAACACGGCCAATTGGCTTTTCAGTGCTTTTTTACCGGTTTGAAAAAGCGCGCGGTTTTGCTTGGCAATATCCGGGTACTGGTTCTCAAGCGAGCCGGTAAAGTGTAGCTTCCTGGCATCTTTGAGCATTGCAGACAATCGCACGATATCCGCTTGTCTGGCAGCGGCCAGCATCTCCAGCCTGGCCAGATCTGCTGAACTTCCGGTCCGGGAAAGCTCCATCAACGTCTGTCCATCCTTTACCCGCTGGCCTTCCTGGACCAATATTTTTTTAACAATACCGCCTTCGAGGTGCTGCACCGTTTTCACCATACTGCCGGGGATTACCTTACCTCCAGCCAGGGAGACGACATCCAGTCGGCCATACCAGGACCAGGCAATCAAGGCTGCAGTGCTGATACAAAGAACCAGCAGGAACAGATGGTGGGCGGTCAGAACAGTGTGCTTTCCCTGCTCGATGGCATGGTTTTGATGGATCATTTTCATGCTCCGGTTGCTGTTGCACGCACCGACTCGTGGTCTGTGATCAGCCGGGGACCGGAATGCGGATTTAGATCCAATAAATGGTGATGACCCCCAACAGGATTCGGATCCTGGAGCATCAGCACGACACTCTTGCCGGCATCTAAAAAGGACTGGATATTGTTCGCCATCAGCTCGCGTCCAACAACATCAAGCCCTTCGAATGGCTCATCAAGAATAACCAGAATGCCATCTGTGACCAGCGCTCGCGCCATAGCCAGTTGTTTGCGAGTGCTTGCCGGGAACGCCTGCACCACCTGTGTGTGTATACCTTGGGCGCTTTGGTCGATAAAACGACGCAGGCCACTGTTCACCACTGCCTGATCCACGATCTCCTGGGTAACATCGGGTCTTCCCAAGGTGATGTTCTCAAGGATGCTGCCATCAACCAGGTTGATATGCCGCGGCAGATAGATGATCTGTTCCCGCCACCAGGACAATGAAACCTGTTGCAGGGTGATGCCATCCACGTCAATGTGACCAGCGGACGGAGTAATGTGACCCATCAGCAGGTGCGCCAATGTGGTTTTCCCCGTCCCCGTCTCGGTGGTGACTACAACGTTTTGGTCAGGGATGCTGACGGTTTGGGTCGGGGTATGGTTGGTGGGGTCAATAGTAATGTTAAACCCCCCGGGGGCCATACCACCGTGGCCATCATCAACTGTGTAAGCAAAATGATCGGAGCCACTGTAGTTGTGTTCGGGACGATAGGTGAACCGCCCGTTTTCAGTCAGGTTTACCTGGCCATGGGCAGGAGGCGATGTAAGATGATAGAGCAATGGATCATGCTCCGGATCCGTGGCTGCAAGCCGGCCGGATGCCTGGGTATTCTCGTTAATCCTTGCCTCACCACCTGGTGTTTGTGGCGGGTCATTAACCGGCAG
>ENA-ORDP01000161-ORDP01000161.1-marine-sediment-metagenome-genome-assembly--contig:-NODE-161-length-45018-cov-8.066699_pt1 | contig 45018 bp, 42 predicted proteins | sample MGYA00248627_ERZ508539 | MGnify/ENA primary metagenome ERZ508539 (study PRJEB26208, sample SAMN05571518) | marine sediment metagenome | biome: deep sea; feature: Hydrothermal vent; material...
TAGTGCGCCTTGGCATAATCCGGGTTGAGCTCCAAGGCACGCTGATACTGCTCTTCCGCTCGCTGAGTCTCACCTCGGTTCCCCAATAAGAACCCGTAGTTGTTGTGTGCTTCGGCATAATCCGGGTTGAGCTCCAAGGCACGCTGATACTGCTCTTCCGCTCGTTGAGTCTTCCCCTGGTTTTGCAATAAAACCGCGTAGTTATTATACACTTCGGCATAATCTGGGTTGAGTTCCAAGGCGTGCTGATAGTGCTCCTCAGCTAGCTGAACCTTACCTTGCTTCTCTAATAAGAGCGCGTAGTTGTTGTGCGCTTCGGCAAAATCCGGGTTGAGCTCCAAGGCGCGCCGACAGTGCTCCTTCGCTTGCTGAACCTCACCTTGCTTTCCCAATAAGACCGCGTAGTTGTTGTGTGCTTCGGCGTTTGCAGGGTAGATACGGAGATGCTTTTCATAGGCTTGTCGAGCTAGTCTAACTGAGCCATTGAGGTCCAGGAACGCAGCAAATTGGAGCTGAGCAATCCCCCAGTAACCCCTAGCTTTATTTCGCTTCGCAGAGAGTACGCGGAAGATCTTGTCTTGCACTTCATCCCATCTCCCCTTACCATCTAACTTGCCGGGATGGATCGCTATAAGACCCGATTCTCTGATTTGCAATGTTCCCCATCCTTCCAGTTGCGCCAGTGTTCGCTTCAAGTGTTGGCGACGACTTCCCGGAATCCAGTTCCCCAGCCCGATCTGGTTGTGAGCCAAGCGTTGTGCTAACCCGATTACCAACGGACGCCAGGGAGGGGAATTCAAGTCATAACAAATGGCGATTGCCCGAATTAGAGGCTCTATATACTGATTCTCCTGAACCATTTTATTATAGTTGTGATCCAAATAAGTATTATTGCCAAGAAAATCTGAAGCATCATCCAACTGCACAATATTGTCACGGCTGTGCTTGTTAGCAAGATAATCAATTATAGCTTGGTAAGTTTCACATTTTCTCGCTAGGGTCTGAACAGCCGGCTTAGACAACCTGATCCCGATCTCGCACGCACTTCTCTCAATAAAGGCCTTGATATTCTTGCCCCTCTCTTCACTCTGAATATCAGGCAAATTGTAGACCTTCCAGAAGGTGTTGTGGCTGTCGTAACCCGTACGCTCTAGCTCTCCATTATCTGTTCTAGCGGTCGCTATGATCCAAAGGTGGCGAACTTTGGAGGACAGCCCAACCTGGAGGTCAACTAATCTTCTTTGGCGTTCAACGATGCTACCCTGCGCTGCTCGGCTATCTCTAGACGGGAACAAGCGGGGCAAGTCATCTATGATCAAGACTATGTTTCCGGTTGATCCACTATAAGAGTTCGGCAGTGCTTCCAGGTGTTGAAGCTGGAAGATAGCGTCAATGCTATGATGGTTGCGTTTAAGCAGTTCCAACATCTCACGTGTTTTCCCTAAGCCAGACCTTCCTACAATGAGAATATTGCACCCTTGACCAAACAATCGGTCTAACCCTTTCTTCACTGCTGGTCTCATCGTGTGAGCATAATTAACGATGGGAAGTCTTGCGTATAGCTCCTCCACAGCGACCTCGATGATAGGTTCGATAGATTCACTCGTTGGGCTGATTTTTGGCTTATGACTGGAACGTTTGCGAATCCATCGCAAGAGGATGCGCAATGGAGTCAGGATCACACTGCGAAGTAGGAAGATGATGGAAGCACCGACTAAAAAGACGATTAAACCGATGATAATCGGATCGCGATGCGCGGACAGAAATTGCAGAGCCCGCTGTGGCCATTCTCCCATAATTGTAGACAAGTATAGTCAGAGCCCAAATACACAGCAACTTGGGAAGCTGTCCATCTCCACCCCTAGTCGAAACCATCCCAATCCAGGGGGACAGATAAGCCGCTGGCCTACCTTCGCTGGGCCACGATCATGGCGGCGACGATCAGCAGCGCGCCGAGCAGTTGCCCGCTCTGCAGCCGGTCGTCAGAGTGTGACCACCTCTCGCGTCAGTTGCCGAGCGGGTGATCTCAGAACGACACAAGCGCCAGAACTGTCGTGCACTGCGCGAAACCACAAAAACCGCACCGACAAGCCCGGTCAACTGCACGCATTGTCAGGCACAGCGTGCTTTACATGAGTCCCGTTAGCTGCGCGCTTACCCGCCACTGACCGATCATCTGCTCCAACTCCGCGATGCGCGCTCCATCTTTATACGGATTCCCATTGCCGCTGAAGGCCCGCTCAGCATATTGCAAATGTTCCTTGCGCCATCGCCCGATCAGCGTCGGGTGAACCTGATACTCCCGCGCTGCTTGGACAAGAGGCTTGCCCGCCTCGATCTCGCGCACCACTTGCAGCTTAAACTCTCGGGTGAACCTCCGTCGCTTGACTGCCACTCCTTGACCTCCTTCACGAAAACCGCTCAGGATGCCCCGCTGCTTGCGGTGGGGAGGAATGAGCGATCTTCGTGAAGCTCTCCGCCCAAAGGGTGGAGCATTCAAGCCCGATCCCAAGTAAAAATTGTTTCCGTTATCCTGCAGTTGAATCCGTTTGACAGATGCACACTAAACGTTATAATGCAGAGTTGCTATGAAGGAATACAGGCTCTATCTCAATGGCGAATGGCTGGAGACAGAAGGGCATTTCGAGGTGGAGAACCCCGCCAAGGAGGAGGTCATCGCCCGCTGCGCCGTGGCCCAAGAGGATGAGGTCCGGCAAGCGGTCGAGGCCGCTAGAGAGGCTTTCCCTAGCTGGAGTGGGAAGTCCGCCGAAGAGCGTGGGGAACTCCTGACCGCGGTCGCAGACCAGCTCATAGAGGAGATGGATGAGCTGGCGGGCCTCGAGGCGCAAGAGACCGGCCGATCCATCAAGGAGATCCTCGCCCACGATCTCCCCGCTACTGCCGACCTCTTTCAGTATTTTGCCGGCATCGCTCCCGCCGTCTTTGGGGAGACTATCCCCGTGCCGGGCGAGTATTTGAACTACACACGGCGGGAACCCCTGGGCGTGGTCGCAGGGATCACCCCCTGGAATTTTCCTCTTTGGTTGGGAGCTTTGAAGATCGCGCCCGCGTTGGCAGCGGGCAACACGATGGTCGTGAAGCCCGCTTCGCTCACACCACTGACGATGCTGGAGCTGGCCCGGATTATGGAGGAGGTCGGCGCGCCTCCCGGGGTGTTCAATGTGGTAACCGGCCCCGGCGCTCAGACCGGCCAGCTCTTGGTGGCCCACCCCGGTGTGGACAAGGTCTCCTTCACCGGCGAGACCCGCACCGGCACCCAAGTCATGACGGAGGCAGCCAAGCACATCGCCCGCGTCTCCCTAGAGCTGGGGGGGAAATCCCCCAACATCGTTTTCGCCGACTGCGACTTCGATAAGGCGGTCTCCTTCGCGCTCTTGGCCATCTTCTTCGCTCAGGGACAGATGTGCACCGCCGGATCCCGGCTCCTGGTTGAGAAGAGCATTCATGAGCGGTTTGTTGCGGCGCTGGTCGAGCGGGCCGTGAAGCTGGTGATCGGCGATCCTCTGGAGATGGAGACGGAGTTCGGGCCACTGGCGTCCAAAGCTCAACTGGAGAAGGTCGAGCACTACGTGACGCGTGCCGTGGCAGAGGGCGCTCAGCTCGTGCTAGGAGGGCAGCGGCCCAAGGGAGCGCAGTTCGAGCGCGGCTATTACTTCGAGCCCACCATCTTCGACAACGTCCGGAACGACCAGACGATCGCCTGCGACGAGGTTTTCGGGCCGGTGCTGTCGGTCATCCCCTTTGAGGGCGAGGAGGAGGCCGTGCGGCTGGCCAACGACACGGAGTACGGCCTGGCCGCCGGGATCTGGACCCGTGATCTGGGCAGGGCCCATCGGGTGGCCCATAGCGTTAAGGCGGGGAAGATTTGGATCAACTGTTACAACCTCTTCCCGCCCGCCGCGCCCTTCGGCGGCTTCAAGAAGAGCGGCTTCGGCCGTGAGCTGGGCCTGCACTCCCTACTCGATCTCTACACTGAAGTCAAGGACATCCAGATCGACTTGAGTCGGGATTACTTCGATTGGTTCATCTAGGAGGGAGGGGGAAGAGATGATCTCAGAGAGCCTTTTCAGCTTCCAGCTCCCCACTAAGATCTTGTTCGGGGTGGGGGCCTTAGCGAACCTGGGGACGGAGCTGGACGAGCGTGGCTGGGACTCGGCGCTGATCGTCACCGACCAGGGCGTTCGGGCGGCGGGGCTGCTGGCGCGCCTGGAAGCGCAGCTGCAAGCCTGCGGCGCCCAATATGAGGTCTATGATGGTGTGGTCTCCAACCCCACCGTCGCGGTGATCGAGGCCGCGCAGCCCTTAGCCCAGAAGCAGCAGGTGCTGATCGGCCTAGGCGGGGGCAGCTCCATCGACACGGCCAAGGCACTCAACCTCTTGCGGACGCATGGAGGGCATGTTTTGGATTGGGAGGGCAACGAGACGGTTCCTGGTCCCTGCGGGCCACTTATTGCCATCCCGACCACTGCCGGTACGGGGAGCGAGGTCACCTGCATCGCCCAGGTCAGCGTGCCGGAGAGAAAAGAGAAGCTGCCCATCATCAGTCGCTACCTAGCCCCCGATATCGCCCTCGTCGATCCCCAGATGAGTGCCAGCATGCCCGCCCGTCTCACCGCGGCGACCGGCATGGATGCCCTCACCCACGCCATCGAAGCCGCGACCACCCTAGCGGAGCAGCCTTTGGCAGATCTGCTGGCTTTTCAAGCCATCCCGCTGATCAACACCTTCCTGCCCCGCGCAGTCCAGGATGGCGCCGATATGGAGGCCCGGGCGCAACTGGCCTTCGCCAGCACCATCGCCGGAGCGGCCTTCAACAACGGCTGGGTGGCCCTGGCTCACGCGGTGGCCCACGCGCTGGGCGGGCTCTACGACCTACATCACGGCCTCTGTTGCAGCCTAGCCTTGCCGCTGGCCATGGAGTTTAACCTTGAGGTCAAGCGGGAGAAATACCTGAGGATTGCGGAGTTGCTGGGCCAGACCACTGCCGAAGCGGGGATCGCCCGAGTGAGAGAGCTAGCGCGCGAGATCGGTATTCCCTCAGGCTTGAGGGAGCTGGGCCTCAGTGCTGACGAAGGCGAGCTGGAGAAGATCGCCCAGTTGGCCCTGAGCGACGGCTCGATCTTCTTCAACCCCCGGGAGGTCGGCGAGGAGGAGATGAAAAGATTAGTTCGCGAAATCTTTTGAAGGGGAGGTACAATCAGTGGGCTTTCCATACAAGGACCCCAAGCAGGCCCAGGAGTTCGTCTTAAGCTTTGTGGAGCGATTGCGAGACGTCGAGGAGATCTACCGAGGCTGGTCGGCGCTGCATATGGTGATCGGCGTCCATATCAAGCAGCCGGAGGTCAACTTCTGGGTGGACACTCGCGAGGGCGACCTGGTGGTTCAAGGGGAGCAGCCCGGCGAAGAGGGTGCCTCACTCACCCTGACGGCTGAGCTCTTCCACCGGCTCTACACCGGCCAGGAGAACGCCACGCTGGCCTTCGTCAAAGGGAAGATCAAGCCCAAGGGTAAGGTCAGTGGGATCATGCAGCTCACCCGGACCATGCCCAGTGCCGCCAAAGTCTACCGGGAGTACCTCAGCGAGAAGGGGCTGAAGCCGTGAGAATCACCGCCGTCAAGGTCAAGTTCTTGGAATATCCCCTCAAGAGTGCCTTCTATCCCGTCTGGCTCCCGGGCTATGCGCAGACGTTCCACCGGCTCAACCTGGTGATCTTGGAGACCGACGAAGGGATCACCGGCTACTCAGCCGGTCCGGCCTTCGGGACCGAGGCGGCCGGCTTGGAGAAGCTGCTGTCCCCTTTTCTGCTGGGCCGCGACCCCTGCAACGTGGAGGAGATCGTGCAGATCCTCCGCTCGGCCACCTTCTTGGGCCTACGCCTCTGGTACATCGAGCCGGCCCTGTGGGACATCCTGGGCAAGGTCGCCGGCCTACCCGTTTATAAACTACTGGGCGGCTACCAAGACAGGATCCGGGCCTATGCCAGCACCGGCGAGCTAAGGGAGGTTGAGCAGCGGCTGGAGTACGTGGAGCAAGTCCAACAGTTGGGGATCACGGCGGTGAAGCTGCGCTTCCACTCGTCGGACTGGCGTGAGGATCTGAAGGTAGCCCGTGCGGTCCGCGAGCGCTTTCCGGAGATGGAGCTGATGGTGGACGCCAACATGGGCTGGCGGGTGGCCGGCCTGGGTCAGGCTCCCCGCTGGGAGGTCGCCACCGCCGCCAGGGTCGCTCAAGAGCTGGCGGAGCTAGGGGTCTTGTGGCTGGAAGAGCCCCTGGATCAGCATGACTACCAGGGCTACCGCCTCCTGCGGCAGAAGGTGACCCTTCCCTTAGCAGGTGGGGAGTTCAACTCGGACCTGCATGAGTTCCGCGAGCTGGTGCGCCAGGAGTGTCTGGACATCCTGCAGCCCGATGCCACCATCTCCGGGGGCATTCTGATGGCCAAGAAGATCGCGGTGCTGGCCGAGGCTCACCATCTGGGCTTCGCACCGCACACCTGGACCAACGGGCTGGGTCTGGCGATCAACTTGCAGGTCATGGGTGCCGTGCCGAATTGCCAGTGGGTCGAGTGGCCCTACGAGCCGCCGGGTTGGACACCTGAAGCCCGTGACTTTCTCCTGAAAGAGCCCATCCAAGTTGCCAGCGACGGCACCATCGAGATCCCTCAGGCGCCGGGGCTGGGCGTGGAGATCGCCCCCGAAGCCCTCGAGGAGTACGGTAGACTCATTTAGGGCTACCCAAGCATCCCCGCTGTAGTATGCAACACCTAGCCTGCCAACACGAAATCGCTCTCCGGACCGATCCGGACCACCGTGTGGGCGATCAGCTTGGCGGCATTCTCCAGATCAGCTAGGCTCACCAACTCGCAGGGGCTGTGCATATAGCGATTGGGGATCGAGATCAGCCCGGTCGCCACCCCGGCGCGGCTGAGCTGAATCGCGTTGGCATCGGTACCGGTGCCGCGAGGCGCGGGCACAATCTGGTGCGGTATTTTTTCTGCACCGGCAGTCTCGAGCAACAGGTCAAAGATCAGTGGGTTGACGTTGGCCCCGCGGGCGATCATCGGCCCTTGGCCCAGGGAAACGTCGCCCAAACGCTTTTTCTGCTCTCCCATCGTGGGGAAGTCTGAGGCGAAGCCCACGTCCACTGCCAGTCCCACTTGGGGGTCAACGTTGTAAGCGCTGGTGCGCGCGCCGCGCAGGCCGATCTCCTCCTGGCTGGTGGCCACCGCGTAGATTTCAGCTTGGGGCTGCAGCTTGGCCAAGAGACGCGCCGCCTCCAGCACCACGAAGGCGCCGCATTTATCATCGAAGCCGCGCGCGACGGCCAGCTCATTGCGCAAGCTCTCGAAGCCATAGGCCAGCACCGCCGGATCGCCGATGGAGACCAGCTCGGCGGCTTCTGCCTTGTCTTTGGCGCCGACGTCAATCCAGAGGTCTTCGATCTTGAGCGCCTTGGTGCGCTCCTCCTCCTTGAGCAGGTGAATGGGCTTTTTACCGATGACCCCGGTGATCTGACCGGTTTTAGTCCGAATCCAAACTCGCTGGCCCTGCAAGATCTGCGGGTCCCAGCCACCGATGGGGCTGAAGTAAAGATAGCCCTGTTCATCTATGTAGGTGATCATCAGGCCGATCTCGTCAATATGGCCGGCCAGCATCACCCGAGGCCCTCCTCCGGCACCCACCACGGCATAGGCGTTGCCGTGCTGATCGGCATAGGCGCGGTCGGCGAAGCCCTCCGCTTCCTTGAGCCACACCCCGGTTGCCTGCCCTTCGAATCCGGAGGGGCTGATCGTGCTCATCAAACGCTTGAGAAAATCCAACGATGGTTGATTCATCTCTCTCCTTAGTAACCTTGTGCGCAGCCGTCGCTGCGCGGCTCGGAGCCACCCCATAGGCTGCCGCTTGCCGGATCAATGATGATAGCCTGGGCTCCACCAAAGCTGCCATCTCCCGCGATCAGCTCGTGCCCTCTGGCACGCAGGCCTTCCTGTGCCTCTGGAGAGACCCCGGCTTCCACAGCGACCTGCCGGCCTTCAAAGAAACGAAAGCGCGGTGCCTCGATGGCCTCCTGCAGGCTCATGCCTTGATCTAGCAAATTGCACAAGAGTTGCAGATGGCCCTGAGGTTGCATGAAGCCCCCCACCACGCCAAAGCTCAGCCAGGGCAGCTTATTTTGAAAGGCCATCGCGGGAATGATGGTATGATAAGGGCGCTTGCGCGGCTCCAAGCGATTTGCCTGCTGGGGATCGAGCGAGAAGAGACTGCCGCGGTTCTGCAGCACGATGCCGGTATCGCCCACGGTGATTCCCGATCCAAAAGGCATAAACAAACTCCCGATGAATGAGACCACGTTGCGTTGCTCATCTACCACGGTGATGTAGGCCGTATCGCCTTCCGGTGAGCCATAAGTCACGTTGAGACCGGCATTCTCACCGACGAGCTTGCGTCGCTGCGCGGCATACTCTTGGGATAGCAACTGCTCTATAGGGATATCGGCGAACTCCGGATCGGCGATATAATGCCGACCATCGGCGAAGGCCAACTTCATCACCTCGATGAGCTGGTGGAGATATGCCGCCGAATTATGCTCCAGCTGAGAGAGTTCAAAGCCTGCCGCGATATTGAGCGCTAACAGGGCGATCAGGCCCTGCCCGTTGGGAGGAAGCTCATAGACGGTGACGCCGCGGTAGTCGGTGTGGATGGGTTTTACCCAATTAACCTGGTGCTCCTTCAGATCGCTCAGCGAGAGCAGACCGTCATGTTTTTGGAATTCGCGCACGATCTCTGCGGCGATCTCGCCCTCGTAAAACGCTCCGAGGCCCTCGTGGGCCAGCAGCGCGAAGGTGCGTGCCAGTGCAGGATTCTTGAATATCGTGGCGGGGCGAGGCGCCTGACCATTTGGCAGATAGGTCTTGGCTGTGTTCTCCTCACGGGCCAGCTTGGCGGCTAAGCTCTGCCAACGCCGGCCGATCCTCTCGGAGACGGGGAAACCATTTTGAGCGTAGTCAATGGCCGGTTGGAGCAGTTGGTCCAATGAGCGAGTCCCAAAGCGCTTCAGCAGCACCGCCCAGCCTCGGGGTGCACCGGGAACGGTCACGCTCCAGATACCCTCGGTCGGCATCTCGGTAAAGCCCCGCTGGCGGTAGTCTTGCAGAGATGCTTGTGCGGGTGCGCGCCCACTGGCATTGAGCCCATAGAGCTGTCGCTCTCGGGCCTGATACACTAGCGCGAAGAGATCTCCGCCTATGCCGATGCTCATCGGCTCGACGACGTTCAGCACTGCGGCGGTCGCGATCGCGGCATCCACAGCGTTGCCTCCGCTTTTTAGGATCTCCAGGCCCGCTTGGACCGCCAGCGGCTGGCTGGTGGCGATCATCGCCTGGGGACTCATAGTTGTCGGACGGTTAAAGCCTTTCACGTATTCCTCCCTTGCTTTGTCAGTTCTCCTCCTGATACTCGCGCACGTCCAAAATGTCCCGTAGACCATCACCCAAGAAGTTGATACTCAGCACGGTGACCATAATGGCCAAGCCAGGGAAGACTCCCAACCACCAAGCACTATAGATGAAGCTGCGCGCATCGCTCAAGATCGAACCCCAGCTGGGGGTGGACGCCTTGACCCCTAAGCCCAGGAAGGAGAGCCCGGCCTCGGCCAGGATAGCATAGGATACGCTGACTGTGGCCTGGACGATAATCGGTGCCACCGCGTTTGGCAAGATATGTTTCCATAAAATGCGCCGATCAGGGGTGCCGATTGCTTGTGCTGCGCTGATATAATCCTCCTCCCGGATGGAGAGCACTACACTGCGGGTAAGGCGGGCGAAGTCATCGAAAAAGGCCAACGAGACGGCCACGATGACATTGACCAACCCAGTGCCGAAGATTGCGACTAGATAGACGGCGATAATGAAATTGGGAAAGGCCCACTGCAGATCGATGTAGCGCATGATGAGCATGTCCAACCAGCCACCATAATAGCCAGCCAGGAGTCCCAGGAGAACGCCCACGATCAGGGCAATGGCCACGGTAGAAATCCCGACGATCAAAGAGACCCTCGCACCGTAGAGAATGCGACTGAAGAGATCGCGTCCTAGGGAGTCGGTTCCCAGCAGGTGTTGTGCGGAAGGCGCTTGGAGCATCTGGAAGTTCTGGGCGTTGGGGTCATAGGGCGAGAGATAGGGAGCGAAGATCGCCGCGATGGTCAGTCCTAACAGGACGACCGCGCTAGTAAGGGCTTTCTTGTCTCGCGTGAGCGAGCGCAGCCAGCGACCTTTACGACCGGCTGGTAAAGCTACCGAGCCCTGAGTCTCAACTGATTCAACTAGGATTTTTGTGCCGTCCGCCATAACACCCTTCTCTCAATAGTGGATCTTAGGATTGATGTAAGTGTAAAGGATATCCTCAAGCACGTTGATAGAGACGAAGATCGCCGCGATCACCAGGAGGGTACCTTGGACTAGCGGGTAATCTTCCTGGAGAATGCTGATGATCAACAGACGGCCCAACCCTCTGATGGCAAAGACGTTCTCCACGATGACGGTGCCGGCCATGAGCAGAGCAAAGGCGATGCCGATCACAGTCATGACCGGCATGAGCGAGTTGCGGAGCGCATGCTTCAGAATAACCCAATTCTCGTGAAGTCCTTTGGCACGTGCCGTCCTGATGTAGTCCTCCTGCATTACTTCCAGAAGTGCCGATCGCGTCATCCGAGCGATGATGGCAGAGAAGGCTGTGCCGATGGCAGTAGCAGGCAAAATCAAATGCGAAAACCAGGGCCACAACCCCTGTGAGGGGGACACGTAACCAATCGCAGGCAACCAATGCAATTGGACGGCGAAGAGCATGATCAAGAGGATCCCCAACCAGAAGTCGGGCATACTCAAGCCCAGAAAAGCGGCCAAGGTGAAGCTGTGATCGAGGAGTGAATGTTTCTTGACTGCAGAGATGATCCCGGCAGGCACGGCCAGGAGCAGGGCGATGACAAAGGAAAGCGTGGCCAGGCTCATCGTGCGCGGAAATGCCTGTTGGATAAGCTGACTGACCGGTTGATGGCTCCCATAGAGTGAGTTACCTAAGTTACCTTGAAAGATCCGCTCAAACCAGACCAGGTACTGAAGATAAAGGGGCTGATCCAGACCTAGTTGGTGCCTGATTTTGGCTGCAGCGGCCGGATCGCCTTCAACTCCCAAGCTGGCCAAGATGGGGCTTCCGGGGATGATCCGCAGCATGAAGAAGACCAATGTGGCCACCATCCACATGACGACTAGGCCGTAGAAGACTCGCTTGACGATATAGGACCCCATTAGGCCAGTTCACCTCCCCATCCCAGGCTCATCAATCTATCTATAAGGATCTCCCCTTCTAAGGAACCCAGCTATTCTCCTCGAAGGGGAGATCCCCTTAAACACCCTCACAGCTAGCTTGTCTTCTTGTTGATAGTGGTGCGATCGAGGTCGACCAAACCTGGGATGCGACTCACCGCTGGGTAGTTCACCTCCTTGCGATAGACAAGGATGTCCATCAGATGGAAGAGGAAGACGCACATCACCTTGTTGGAGGTGATGAAGTTGGCCTGCTGGACTAGCGTCTTCCGGCGGTTCATATCCGTCTCGATCCGCTCCGCTTCGGTGAGCTTGTCCACTTCTTGGTCGGAGAAGTAGCCGAAGGACATCTTCTGCTTGTCGCGTGTGGGTCCGTTAAACTTGGAGGTCGTCTCACACCAATCGACCAAACCATCATCGGGATCGTAGTCGCCACCACTGCCGATGCGGAGCAGATCGAAGTTCATCTTGTCGAAGTTGTCGATCAGGACAGGCCACTGTTGGATGACCAATTCGACGTTGATATTCAGGCTTTTCTTCAGGATGTTCACGATGACCTCACCTTCACGCTTGCCAGCCGAATTCACGTTCAGCTTCAGGGTGGGAAAGCCCTTTCCATTGGGGAAGCCGGCCTTTGCTAGCAACTGCTGCGCTTCTGCCGCGTCAAAGCGCTGAGAACTGGTCGCGTTGATCGTCTGGTCGAAGTAAAAGCGCATGGCGGGGTTGATCGTGCCGAAGGCTGGCAGACCCCGCCCGAAGAGGGCTCGCTTGATGAGGTCGTTGCGATCCATCGCTTTGGCGATTGCCAGCCGAACCATGAACCCTGGCTCTTTGGCCAGCTCGTCGAAGGGTTTATTAAAGTCGGTGACCTTGAAGGGATCCCGCCAGGGGTTGACCCAAAGTGCCTGAAAACCAGGTCCGGGGAGGATGGAGACGACGATATCCGGGTTGGCGACGAAGCCATCGATCAGCTCCGGAGCAGGTGGGTTCCCGCCGATCAGTTGGATGTCACCGGCCGCGATAGCGGCCGCCAGGGGCGCGGGTTCAGGGACGGGGATAATCTTCACCTTATCGAGTTTAGGTCGGGTGGGATCGTAGTATTTGTCGAACTTTTCCAATACGACACCCTGGCCCAGTTGGTGGGAGGTTACTTTGAATGGCCCTGTGCCCACTGGTGTAAGTCCGTACTGTTTAGCCCCCATTGACTCAAGTGCACCACGACTGACGATGGTCATCGCCCGCCCGCTAGCCCGTTCAAGCGTCTTGACCAAGAACGAGGCCTGAGGAGCGTGCAGCTTAAATTTGACCGTGAAGTCATCAACCTTCTCTACGCTCTCTATATCGTCCAACAACCGGTATTCGATGGACTGCTTGGGATCCTTGGAGCGGTTGAAGGTGAAGATCACGTCGTCAGCGGTGAAAGGATCACCGTTGTGGAAGGTAACGCCTTGACGAAGCTTGAAGACATACTCTTTACCGTCGGAAGAGACCTTCCAATCGGTAGCTAGGTCCCCCTCGGCGATCAAGTCCGGGTTGATATGGGTCAAACCACTCAGGACGTTCGATGTGATCTGGAATTCCAGGACCTGATTGATCTGAGCCGGATCGAGCGTGCTGATTGCATTTGTGCCAGCCCACCCCGCCGTCAGCTCACCACCACTTCCGGCAGCAAAGACCTCGCTCCCACCTCCTAGACCGGGAAGCAGATGCCACATGGAAAGTGCTCCTGCCGCGGCCAGCAGCCGCAGCACCGTACGCCGTCCCATCTTGGGACCGCGCAGCTCTACTTGGCTGAGTCCGAACAACGGGTCTTGGGGGTCGAAATCGTAGGCTTGCTTGATTTCCTGCTCGATGCGTTCCCGCTCCTCTTCTGGAAACCGGTCAAATTCACTGGACAACTTGGACCTCCTTGTTATGGCTTTAGGTTAGATGGATCACCGGTTGCAACCGGGCTAGTTACTCCTCACCTCCTTTTTATATTTGTGCTTTAGCCAACATGTTTCACTCATTCAGATCTCTCTCCAGCATGTCAAAGTGTTCCGCCATCTTGCGAACGGCTTGCACCCCATCTTTCTTTTCAACGGCCTGAAAGATCTGCCGGTGTATCTCAAAAGTCCGCTGAAAGTGCTGGCCATCGGCACGATAGTACTTCTCTCTCAGCTCTCGGGGCAGTTGCCCTCTCATCACCTCTAAGAGAGGCTTCAAGGCATGAACCAATAAGCAATTATGGGTCGCCGTGACGATGGTCAAGTGGAAACGCTGATTGGCCTGATTAAAGACATCGAAATCCTGAACTTGGGCAGATTGCTGCATTTTACTGAGCACTTCGGCTAGCGTTTGCAGATCCTGGGCAGAGACCCTCTTGCAAGCTAGTTTCACTATTCCTTCTTCTAGCACCCGTCGGGCCTCGAACGTCTCTTGCAGGTTCTCGCTCTCCTCTAGCAGGGTGAGCGCACGGTACTCCTCCGCAAAGCCAGCCTTCAACACATAGGTCCCGGCCCCTGAACGACTCTCGATGATCCCTGCTAGCTGGAGCGCGCTAAGCGCCTCGCGCAACGAAGCGCGACTCACGCCCATCTGTTCCGCAATCTCTCGCTCAGGAGGCAGTTTATCTCCGACGTGATACTCACTTTGTCGAATGGCATCCAGGATCTGCTCGGCAGCATAAGTACTCTTCCTCTTCCTCTCTATTCGCTTGAACTTCGCCATGCAAGATAGCTTAGTAGATAACAGTCCGATTGTCAAGTGGTCGGATAGCTCGTCCACTTTGCCTCGCCCCTCTCCGGAGGGTGTAAGCTCCCTTACAGTATAGACAGTGGCCGGTGAGCTACAATACACGCTCACTCAATGCGCAAGTCACTTGTGCCAGGGAGGGAGAAACATGGCAAAAGTTGCGATTGTCGTTCTAGCCAATACAGAGTCCCATGAAGGCCTGGGTCGGGTGGTCAACGCCTTGGTCACCGCCAAGGAGTTCAAGGAGCATCATGATGAGCTGCGGTTGATCTTCGATGGAGCGGGCACTCAAGGGCTCGCCTCGGTGGCCCAGCCGGATAGCAAGGCTCATGCCCTCTTTGAAGAGATCAGAGAGGCGATCACCGGAGCCTGTAGCTACTGCGCCGTGGCCTTTGGAGTCAGAGAAGCGCTCCGAGAGAATGGCATTCCCCTGCTCGACGAGTATGCCCATCATCCCAGTCTGCGGACGCTCATCTCCGAAGGGTTTCAAGTGCTGACCTTCTAGTCTAATCATAAGGCCGCAACATGCTTCCAATCCAGTAGGTGCTAGGTCAGTATATTTAGAGAGTGCTGGCGGGGGCTATGCCTACGCTGGAGATGGGCGGCTAGCGCAGGCCCTTCCAGATCATATTGGCCGCGGAATAGAGCAAGACCAGCCCGAAGAGCTGGCGCACCCGCCGCTGCGGAATGCGGCTGGAGCTGAATACCCCTAGCTGCGCTCCGCCAATGATCCCTAGCATCAGCGGCAAGAAGTACATCCAGCGAATATCGCCTTGCAGCGCGTGCTGCATCGAGCCGATCAGCGCCGAAGGTCCCATCACGAACAGGCTGGTGGCCACGGCGGTGGTGATCTCACAGCCCAGCAAGAGCAGCAGCGCCGGCACCATGATGATCCCCCCGCCAATGCCGAAAAAGCCCATGCTCAATCCGGCCAGCAGCCCCACCAGCCCCACCAGTGGCCAGGAGTAGACTGGATCGCCCGCCGGTGATGTAGTCTGGCCTCGCAGTTTTAGCGCCAAACCCTTGGGTTCCTGACCGGTCAGCATGATAAAACCTACGCTGATCAGCAGCAGGCCGAAGGCCATTGAGAGACCACCGCTGGAGATGAAGGTGGTTAAATAGGCTCCCAGCCAGGCACCCGGTATGGTGGTCACCATGAGCGTCAGGCCCAGGCGAAAGTCAATTACTCTCCGGCGGGCATAGCCCAAGGTGGAGGAGAGCGAATTGAAGATGATCACAGCCAGGCTGGTGCCCACGGCCAACTGGGTGGTAGACACATAGAAAAGGGCCAAGAGAGGTACCATGAAAGCCCCGCCCCCGATGCCGATCAGGCTGGAGATGGAGCCGATGACAAACCCGGCAACCAGCAGTGTGATAAACGTGACCAAGCGACCGACCTCCCTAACTTGAAGTGCAGGGCGCAGTATACCCGGTGGTTGCAGCCGGCTCAACGCTCAGGCTATGATGACTGGTCCTCATGGCTCAGCAAAGCGACGAACTGACTAATCTGCCTCTCTTCGCCCGTTCGGAGATGCCGGTTTATACCGTCTCCGCGCTCAACGGGATCGTGCGCCGGCTGATCGAGCAACAGTTCCCGGTGATCTGGGTGGAGGGAGAGATCTCCAATTTCAAGAAATATCCCTCGGGCCATCTCTATTTCAAGCTCAAGGACGCCGGGGCCGAGCTGCCGGCAGTGATGTTCAAGGGGCAAACGGACTCGCTGGCCTTCGAGCCGGAGGATGGCCAGCAGGTGTTGGCCTATGGCAAGCTGACCGTTTATGAGGTCAAGGGCAAATATCAGCTCAGCGTGCGGACGATGAAGCCCGCCGGCCTGGGCAAGCTGCAACTGGAGTTCGAGCGGCTCAAGGAGCAACTGCAGCGCGAGGGGCTGTTCGATCTGGCCCACAAGCGCCCTATTCCCGCCTTTCCGAGGCGTCTCGGAGTGATTACCTCCGGACAAGGAGCCGCTCTGCGAGATATTTTGAATATCATCTCGCGGCGCTATCCCCTGGTCGAGTTGCTGCTCTTTGCGGTGCAGGTCCAAGGCGAGGGTGCCTCGCTGCAGATCGCTCAAGCGATTGAGTCGGCCAATCGCTATAGTCGGCTGGCAGAGCCGATAGACACGCTGATCGTGGGCCGGGGCGGCGGCTCTCTAGAAGACCTGTGGGCCTTCAACGAGGAGCGGGTGGCGCGCGCCATCTACGCCTCAGAGATACCGGTGATCTCGGCGGTGGGCCACGAAGTGGATGTTACTATTGCCGACCTGGTAGCCGATCTGCGCGCTCCTACGCCCTCGGCGGCGGCGGAGCTGGCCGTGCCCCAACGAGATGAATTGCTGGGCCAAGCCCGCCAGTCGCTACAACGGCTGATCCGCAGTGAGCGACGGCAATTGGAAAGAAAGCGAGCGCAGCTAGAGACGCTGGTCCAGAGCTATGCTTTGCGTCGTCCCCTACGGCGCCTAGGTGACCTCCAGCAGCGGCTCGATGGGCTGAGCGCCCGGCTGCCGCGCGGCTTTCGCGAGGGTTGGCGTCGGCGCTTGGAGCGACTTGCTGGGTTGCAAGCACGTTTGGCGGCCGCAAATCCGGCCGGCCTGTTGCGTCGTGGCTATTGCCTGGTTGAGAAGGCGTCCGGCCGGCTGGTCCGCTCGGCGGAGCAGGTCAAGCCGGGCGAGCTTGTGAGAATTCAGCTCCACAGTGGAGCGCTGACCTGCGAAGTTCGGGAGGTCAATCTCAAGGGGGATCAACGTGACAGAACGTGAGCCTGAGCGCGAGTCCGAGTCCGAGTTAGAATTGAATATCGAGGGGGCGCTGGCCCGCTTGGAAGAGATCGTACAGGCGTTGGAAGGCGAAGGGACCCAACTGGATGAGTCGCTCAAGCTCTTTGCGGAAGGCGTCAAGCTGGCTAGCGCGATCAAACAACGCCTAGAGCAAAGCGAGCTCAAGGTGCGTCAGGTGCTGGAGGGCGCCGAGGGCTTTAACGTGGAGGATTTCTTGGCGTAGGAACCAGCTCAGTGCCCGATTGACAACACCCACCTCCCTAGGTTATGATGGATTTGCCATGTGTAGCGACCAGACGTAGCAACCAGTGAGATCAAGCGCCCGCCTCTTCCTACTTTTCTTGCACTTTGGGCAGCGAGTTGTTTTAGCCCAGCGAGGAAGCGCGGGCCGAGGAGGATAGATGTGGAAGATTTAGACCTGATCATCATCGGCGGCGGGCCGGCGGGACTGACCGCGGCCATATACGCCGGCCGAGCCAAGCTCAGAACGTTGATGCTCGATAAACTGATGCCCGGCGGCCAACTCAACGAGACCACCGAAGTGGAAAACTTCCCCGGCTTCGAGGAACCGATCCAGGGACCGGAATTGATGCGACGCATGCGTGTCCAGGCCGAGCGCTTCGGCACCAAGGTCTTGATGGAAGAGACGCTCACCGTCGAGTGGGGCTCTTCAGGAGAACCTCACACGGTGATCACCAATGAAGCTCACCATCAGGCCCCAGTGGTAATCGTGGCCACCGGCGCGGCCCCCAAACCACTGCCGGCCAAAGGGGCCCAAGAGCTCAAGGGGAGAGGGCTGTCCTACTGTGCCACCTGCGACGGTTATTTCTTTCAGGGCAAAACGCTCATCGAAGTGGGCGTCGGGGATGCCGGCTTCACCGAGACGCTCTTCCTCACTCGCTTCGCTCAGGAGATCCGCATGGTTGTGCGCCATCCCAAAGACGATCCCCAGGCCATCCGGGCCAGCGACCGCAGATTGGTAGACAAGGTCATGGCACATCCCAAAGTTAAGTTCATCTGGAACTCCGTCGTGGATGAGCTCAAAGGTGACGGCCAGTTGAAGTCTGTCGTGCTCAAGGATCTGGGCTCTGGCCAACTGATTGAGCAGAGCGATGTGGGCGGTGTTTTCGTCAATATCGGCCACGCGCCGGCCATCGAATTCTTGCACGATAAACTGGAGCGCGACCGGCGCGGCTATCTGGTCACCGATGCCCACATGCGCACCGCCGTGCCCGGCGTCTTCGCCATCGGTGATGTGCGGGCCCTCTCCGGGGTGTACGCTCAGGCGATCATCGCTGCCGGTGACGGCTGCATCGCCGCGCTGGAAACCGAACATTATTTGGAGGACCATCAGTGGCCGTTCGAGGCTTGCTAAGAGGCGCGCCAGCAGTAGAGCGGAAGCAGTGGGCCGGGCGCTATCCCACTTTGGTCGAGTTCTTCGAGCATACGGTCGTGCGCTGCGGCGAGCGGCCAGCCCTCAAGGCCCCGCGCTTCACCGGCGGAGGCTACCGGGCGCTGAGCTATGATCGGCTCAACGAACTGGCCGAGCGCTGCGCCGCCGGCCTGCAAGCGCACGGCATCGGCAAGGGGGACAAGGTGGCCATCCTCTCGCGACCGCGCGTCGAGTGGGCCGCGGTCATGCTGGGGGCGCTCAAGCTGGGCGCGGTCGTGGTGCCGCTCGATCCACTGCTGGGCCAACGGGAGATTCGCCGCCTGCTGGCGGCCACCGAGGCCAAAGCGGTCATAGCCGCCGGCGACCTCATCGCCCTGACCCAGGGGGTCGGCTCGCTGATCCTGGCGGTCAGCATGGACCCCGGTCAGCCGGACAATCTGCTCTCCTGGGGGGAGTTCACCGCCCAGACTCGCCTGGGCCCTCAGCCTCCCCCTCCTAGTTTGGCCGACCTGGCCTTCTTTATCTGTACTTCCGGTACCACCGGCGATGCTAAGGTCGTGATGCTCACCCATGAGAATCTCAGCTCCAACCTGAGCGCCGTCTTCGATCGCCTGGGCATCACCCCACGTGACACGGTGATGACCATCGCCCCTTGGAATCACATCATGGGCCTGATCATCCTGCTGGCCTCCTTCTGGCAGGGGGCCGGGGTGGTCTACAGCGACGACTATCGCAATTTGACCCAGCTAATGAGGGAAAATCGCGCCACCCTTCTCACCGCGGTGCCCAAGCTCTATCACAGCATGTTCGCCAAGATCGAGAGCGCCATTCAGGAGAAGCCGCTGAGCCGTTGGCTCTATCAGCGGGCCCCGCGGCTGTTGGGACGCCGCTTGAAGCAGAAGCTGTTGGGGAGGCAATTTCGCTTCTTCGTCTGTGGCAGCGCCCCGCTGGCTCCGGCGGTCGCCGCCGGATTCCGCCGGCTGGGCCTGGGCATGATCCAGGGTTACGGCATGAGCGAGACCTCACCGGTGCTGACCTTTACCACTCCCTTGACCGAGAAGGCTGACTCGGTGGGGGAGCCGCTCGCCAACCTGGAGCTGAAGATCGCTAACCCCGATCAAGAGGGTGTGGGTGAAGTCTTGGTGCGGGGGCCGAACGTGATGCGCGGCTATTACAAAAATCCGCAGCGTACTCGGCAGGTCCTGCAGCCTGATGGCTGGTTGCACACCGGCGATCTGGGGCTGCTCGACCGCGAGGGCTGGCTGACCATCCGGGGGCGCAGTAAGAACGTGATCGTGCTGGAGACGGGCAAGAACGTCTACCCCGAAGAGATCGAATGGGAGTTGTGTGCCAGCCCCTACATCGAAGAGATCCTGGTCCGGGGCGGGCAGCGTCAGGGCCTAGAGGTAATTTTGGCCTTTGTCTATCCCCAGCAGGAGGCGATCACCAAGCTCAGCGACCCGGCGGAGATCAAGAGGCTGATCTGGGAGGAGATCAAGCGTTACGGGCGCAACTTGGCCTCCTACAAGCGCATCAGGAGTGAAAAGGACCTGATCATCGTTGATCAGCCGTTTGTCAAGACCAGTACGCTCGACATCAAACGCTATCTCTATCATGGCGAGGTGAGCAGCGACAAAGATTAGCGCTGCCCAGCACCTGCAGGGCCCGCGCCTCGATCTGCACCAGATGTCGTCCCGGAGCCAGGATGAACGGCTCGCCGTCCAGATGTGCCGGCAGGGGACGGTCGGTCTCCAGACTGAGCCATGACGCCTGGTGCAGATGGACCTGCTGGAGTTGTAGATGGCTACCCCGACGCAGCTTGGGCATCTGCCATAGGCGTTCAAGAATTGGCAAGTCTTCGATGAGGTAGCAATCGAGCCGGCCATCATCGAGCTCGGCCTGCGGGGCCAAACAGAAATTTCCCCCTTGAAAAGGGCCAAGACAGGCCCCGCTTAGCAGTGCCGGCCCCTCGTAGCGCCAGTCGGGGGTGCGAAAGACCAGCGGAAAGTCCTTGAAAGCAAGCGCTTCGCGCACTCCTCCCCACAGATAGGCCCATTCACCCCTGAGTCGTTTCAGGCGGCTATTGCGCCAGGCGACCGCCCCATCGAGCCCCAAACCCAAGCCGTTGACAAAGTAGCGCTCGCCCAAGCGGCCCAGGTCCACCCAGCGCCCTGCTCCTGACTCCAACGCTCGCCGGATCAGCTCCAGTGCCGCCCAGGGTTGCGGGGGCAGGCCCAAGGCCCTGGCGAAATCGTTGCCGCTGCCCCAGGGTAGAATCCCCAAGCAGAGTTCAGGGTTGCCGGCACCCATCAGGCCATTGACGACCTCATTGACGGTGCCGTCCCCACCGACGGCAATCACCGTCCGCGCACCGCGCTCGGCGGCCTCTCGGGCCAGCCCGCTGGCCTGACCGGGCCGGTCGGTCAAGCGATATGCACCGGGAATGCGCCCAGCGGCAAATTCTTGCAGCAGGCGCGGCAACCGGCGACGCACTCGGCCGCGTCCGGCGGCCGGGTTGATGATCCATTGGCATGAGCTGGGCTCCATACTTTTTTAACTGCCTCCTTTGACCGGATGCAATACAACCATCGAGCTAATCCAAGACAGGTCGGTTTGACAAGCGTGCGTCCAGACCCTAAAATTAGCCCCATCCTAGCCGGGGTGGCGGAATCGGAAGACGCGTACGGTTCAGGACCGTATGGGCTATGCCCGTGTGGGTTCAAATCCCTCCCCCGGCACCACTGCCCTTCAGCTATGATCCTGCTTGCCTCAGCTCGTTATAGCCGGTATGATACGCCACCTGCGGGCCAAGGCCAAGTACGCTCGCAACTGAAGAAGGCGACGCGCAGCTAGCCATGAGAAAACGTTCACCGCTGGCCATCTTACTCCTGACTGTCTTTATTGATCTATTGGGCTTTGGGCTCATCATTCCACTCCTGCCGCTCTACGCGCGGCAGCTGCAGGCTTCACCTTTTGAGATCGGCCTGTTGATGGCTTCATATTCGCTGATGCAGTTCATCTTCGCCCCGATTTGGGGGCAGATCTCCGATCGGGTGGGCCGCCGACCGATCATCCTGCTCAGCCTGCTGGGCTCGGTGCTGGCCTATACGCTCTTCGGCCTAGCGAGCTCGCTGCCGCTGCTCTTCCTGGCCCGCCTGCTGGCCGGCCTCTTCGGGGGCAACATCTCAGCAGCCCAGGCCTACATCGCCGACATCACCCCTCCGGAGGAACGGGCCAGAGGCATGGGCCTGATCGGTATGGCCTTCGGCCTGGGCTTCATCTTCGGGCCGGCGCTGGGCGGCTGGCTGGGCAGCTTTAGCTATCATCTGCCGCCGCTGGTCACCGCCGGTCTGGCTCTGATCAACGTCGCTTTCGCTTACTTCATGCTGCCCGAATCGCTCAACCGAGAGGCGAGGTCAGCACGGACCGCGTCATGGCGGGAGAGCTCGCCGCTGACCCGCATCGCTCGCGCCTTCGAGCAGCCCCAATTGCGCTCGTTTTTGTGGCTCTTCGCCCTGATCGTCTTCGCCTTCTCCGTGATGGAGGCCACTTTGGTGCTCTTCTTGCAAGATATTTTCGGCTGGGGGGTATCACGCTCCGGTTACCTATTTGCCTACCTCGGCGTGGTGATCGCCCTGATGCAAGGCGGGCTGATCGGACGCCTGGTCAAGGCCTTCGGCGAGCGCCGCCTGGTCAGCGCTGGTGCGCTGATGATGGCCGCCAGCCTGCTGTTGGTCCCCTTCGCGGCGACAATCTGGGAGCTAGGGCTGGTCCTGACCCTGCTCGCCCTGGGCGACGGCATGGTCACCCCTTCGCTGAGCAGCCTCATCTCGCGCCAGGTCAGTGCAGAGGCGCAGGGCAGCACCCTGGGTGTCTCCCAATCGCTCTCCAGCGTCGCGCGCGTCTTCGGCCCCCTCTGGGGTGGACTTGCCTACAATATCTGGGGACCGGCTTGGCCCTTCCTCAGCGGCGGGGTGGTCATGGCGTTGGGTTTCTTGATGAGCCTCAAGCTGCTGCAGAAGTCGGCGCAAGGTCGCTTAAGCCAGTCTCAGGAACCGTCCGCCGGCTCGCCTGGCCATTGAGCGCACGAGTTGGTCTATGTTATAATGCTCCTGAGCAGACGCTCAGCTAGCCGGAAGGAGGTCAGAGCTATTGCCTGGCATATTTAGTCGCTTCCGAGACCTGATCAAGGCCAAGACCAACGCCGCCCTGGACAAGCTGGAGGACCCCGAGCAGCTTTTAGACGAGAAGTACCGGCAATTACTGACAGAACAGCAGCGGATCGCTCGGGCGGTACGCGACTCGATCGCCGATCGCAACTTAATTCAGGGCGAACTCGCAGAGCTGCAAGGGCAGACAAAGAAGGTCCATGAGCGGGCCAAACTCTATCGCTTGAAAGCCCTCTCGATCGAGCAGCAAGCCGCTGCAGCCGAGCTGCCCCAACAGTCGGAGCAGATCGAGAAATACAATCAAGAGGCCATTAGGCTGCTCAAGCAACGGCTGCGCCTGGACGAGCGCGTGCGGGCCTTGCAGGACAATCTGGAGCGTGCGGGCCTGCGAGTCAAGGCGATCAAAGAGAAGCAGATAGATCTGAAGGCCAAGCTGGACGACTTGCGGCTGAAGAAGGAGGAGTTGAAGAGCGAGTGGCGCCTGTCCAAAGCTGAGGAGCGCATCTCCGGGGCCTTAGCGGGGCTAGAGGGGGATTTCTCCGATGTGGACCTGACCTTACAGCGCATCGAGGAGAAGGTCAAGCGTAAGAAGGCGCTGGCTCAGGCATCATCGGAGGTGTTGGCTGGACAAGCGGAGCACGAGCCGGTGATCGAGATTGCTGGCGAGCCGGAGCTACGGGCCGAGGTGGCCCTGCAAGACCTGGACCGTGAATTGCTAGGCGGTGATCAGGCGCGATCCTTGGACGCCGGGCCGCAGGCCGGATCTCACCTGCTGGTAGCCGTCTCTGGAGGAGGCACTTGGGCCTTCCCGGCCGAGCTACGAGACCAGATACTTAACTCCCTCAATCGGGTGGATGAGCAACTAAGCGACTTGACCAAAGAGGGCCAACTCAGCCCCGAGAAATTTGCCGCCCTCTATCGCCAGATCTTTCAGATCATCAGGGAGCGAGGCCAGTTGGTCGGGCGTGACATCTCCCTGAGTGCGGTGAGTGGCGAGAAGGGTTACCCCAAGCCGGAGATCACCTTGCCCCCGGAAGATCTGGAATACGACGAAGCGCTCAAATTACTGAAAGGCGAAGGGTTAATCCCCGGTTGAGACCAGCAAAAGAGGGCTGCGGGGGAAGTGTCTGACATCATCGTATCTGAGAGAGCTCGCCAAAAGTTCCAGAGACTATATCCTTAATGATCTACGTGGTCATGTACCAGCCTATATTTGCCTAATAGCGGATTCTTGACAAAGCTGATGCTGATAATCTATTCTATGGCTAGATTATGAATCAGCAACCTGGAGCGAGGTCTGGATAAATGGCTGCCATTAAAGGTGTACCCCATCCTTTCCCGTATCAAGGCAGCAAACGACAGTTGGCCAGTCAGATCGTGGCTTGTATTCCTCATCGTACTTACAGGCTTATTGAACCCTTCGTTGGCTCTGGGGCAATCACCTTAGCCACTGCATACCTCCATCGCACTTCCCGGTTTGTCATCAGTGACCTTCATCAACCCCTGATAACCCTTTGGCATTCAATCATCTATGATCCTGACCAGTTGGCGGACCGATACGAAGACCTCTGGAACCGACAGCAAGGTCGGCAAAGAGAGTTTTATGATGAAGTTAGGGTTTTGTTCAACCAGACCCATGAGCCGCATTATTTTCTCTACCTTCTAGCTAGGTGCGTAAAGGCGGCCGTCCGCTACAATGCCGAGGGCCAGTTCAATAACAGCCCCGATAATCGTCGTTTGGGAATGCGCCCTAAAACAATGCGCCGGAATATCCTTAATAGTTCCCAACTCCTTCGAGGGAAGCTCCAAGTGTTATGTCAGGATTATAGGGAGACGCTTAAAACGGCTGATTCTCATGATGTGGTCTACCTGGACCCTCCCTACCAGGGGGTGACAAATAGTCGCGACCGAAGATATTACAGTGGCATCAACTTTCAAACCTTCGTCAGAACTCTCGAAGATCTCAATTCCCGTCAGATTCGCTTCATCATTAGTTATGACGGTCGCACCGGGTCGAAAGTTCATGGTCAACTCCTCCCCAAACATTTAGAGTTGATACACAAGGAAATCAAAGTGGGTCGCTCCGCCCAAGCCACGCTGCTGGGAAAGGAAGATACCACCGTTGAATCCCTATATCTTTCCAGGGTGCTAATCGAACGAATAGGTGCAATACCAGCAGCCCTCACAGCAGCCTTTTCTGAGAGCCTCTTTATAAAAACATGAGCAAAGAGCAATACACCAGAGAGATAATCGCAAAGGTGGAAACCATCCAAGGGAAACGCTCCCGATTAGTCGTTGAGCACATACTCAAGCATGGCAGCATTACCACTGAGAATCTCAAGAATTATGGCTACGAGCACCCTCCAAGGGCGATCAAGGATGTTCGTGATCAAGGTCTCCCGTTAGAAATGTTCTGGACAAAAGACTCCACTGGAAAACGAATAGCAGGTTATCGTTTTGGTGACCCCTCCAAAATAAGGCATGACCGCCTTGGAGGTAGAGTCGTGTTTTCCAAGAAGTTTAAGAGCGAAGTTATCCACGCCAATACTTCTAAGTGCAGTATATGTAATACTAAGTTTGAAGTACGTTACTTCCAGGTTGATCATCGTATACCTTATGAGATATTAGGGGATAAGGATGATGATGTTAGAGACGTTGCTGATTACATGCCTTTGTGTGGTTCGTGTAATAGGGCTAAATCGTGGTCTTGCGAACACTGCGAGAATTGGCAGCAGCATAAAGATCCAAAGACATGCATGTCGTGTTACTGGGCAGATCCAACGCACTATACGCATGTGGCAATGAAAGAAGTTCGCCGACTTGCTTTACTCTGGGAAGAAGCGGAAGTTTCAGAATACGACGCACTTTCCAGCCGAGCTGTCAATCAAGATGAAACACTACCAGAATTCGTGAAAAGTGTGCTACGGGCTCATCTAAAGCAGGGAAAACGTGGATGACCCCGACAGACACAAATCGTTGCGCCGACGCACTTATCGCGTGCCGCTGAACCAGATGTTAGGGCGCGAGGGGAGACAAGATATTATGTTGAGAGCGATCATCGTACACGGCGGGGCCGGGCGGGTACCCGGCGACGAGCTGGCGCCGCGCCAAGCTATACTGGATCAAGCGACCGGGCTGGCGCTCGATGCCTTGAGCCAGGGCCAAGCTCCCCTGCTGGCTGTCGAACATGCTGTTAATTTATTGGAAGATTCCGACCTGTTCAACGCCGGGCGCGGCGGGGCCATGCGCCTAGAGGGCTCGGTCAGCCTCGATGCTTCCTGCATGACTTCCGAGCTGGACTGCGGCGCGGTGGCCGACCTGCGCGGCATCCGGCACGCCATCTCTATCGCCCGTCTGGTCATGGAGGAGACCCCTTATGTGCTGCTGGTGGGTCGGGCTAGCACCGAGTTGGCACTGCAATTCGGTCATCAACTGGAAGACCTGCACACCGAGCGTAATATTCGCCGCTGGCTGACCGCGCGCCAGGCACTGGAGCAACTGCCCTACAAAGAGCAACTGCGTCTGCTGCGCGGTCTGGCTAGCTCCGCTGAGGAAACGGGCCGTCATGGCACAGTGGGCGCAGTGGCCCTCTCCGATGACGGTCGGCTGGCCTGCGGTACCTCCACTGGGGGCATCGCCTCGCCGCTGACCCATGAGGGCCGCGTCGGCGATACGCCGCTGATCGGTGCGGGCACCTACTGCAACGAGTATGGCGGTGCCTCCTCCACCGGCGTGGGCGAGGCGATCACGCGGGCGACGTTGTCCCGTGAGGTGGTGCGACTGATCGAATCCGGCCTACACCCGCAGGAGGCCGCCGAACGGGCTATCGAGCGGTTTGCCGCCCAAACCGGCTCAGAGGCCGGGGTGATCGCCCTTGACCGTCGTGGCCGGCACGGGGCAGCTTACAATACCTCAATGATGCAAACGGCCTTTGCCCATGACTAAACGGCCGGCTCGCTTAGCTCTGGCCCTGTTACTGACACTCCTGCTGCTGGTCATTCCCACCGCTGGGGCTGCGATCAGCCCTCCTCAAATCATTGCTATTAGCTTCCCCGCGCACATTCCCACCGGCGGGGTCGCCGTTGCCGGCACGGTCCTCTATCGCGCCGCGGCCGGCCGGCTCGGTCGAGCCCAATTCGACGTGCTGGATGGCGGCTTCGATCCCTTCACGCTGAGTCTGGACAACCGGCCGAGCTTGCAAACGCCCCTGCCGGATGGACCGCAGAGCTTCAGCTTTCGGCTGGCCTGCGATCCCCACCCGCGCCACGTGATTCTCAAACTGCAGCTCTTCGACCGGGCAGGCCGCGCCAGCCGCCCGGCCCACTTTGCTTTCTATTGCGACTCGCCACCAGCGGGGGATTTTTTGCAGGAAGAAGCGCAAGTGCGTCCCACCAGAGCCAAGATAGTGCTCAATTTCTACTTTCTCGACGATGGGGTCTCCACGATCACCCGCGGCACGCATTACGCCGATCCCGATGCCGTCTTGGCCCCGCTCGCTCCCGGGATGATCGCTGTGTTAAAGAGTCAGATTATCCCTGCGCTCGGCGGCATCTGGGACCAGTGCAGCCTGGCCTTCCGGCTGGGGGTGAGCCAGGTGGTCCGGCCGCAGAAACTGATCATCCCCGGGCAGGGCGGCCGCAACCTGGCAGAGCTATTCTTCGGCCAGTATCAGGGCGTCCAAGTGATCTTCGTCAACCCCACCTCCGGCACCGAAAGCCTGGACCTGCTAGATGTGCTGCGCCAGGCCGGAGCGCGCTTCGACCGGGAGTTGGCGGCGCAAGGTAGCTCGGCCAGCCGGGCACTGGATGTTTTTATCATCGGGCGCAAGGGCCTGCTATCTCGCTCCAATCCCTTGGCCTTTGGCGGGGTGGCGCAGATTCGCGGTCGGGTCAACGTGGTACATTGGCAGGCGGTATTTTTTAAGAGCCAACAACCGGCACAGATCCTCTTGCCCCAGATCGTGATTCAGGCGATGGCCCATGAGATCGGCCATAATCTGGGGCTATTTCATGTGACGCCGCAGCAGGACAGTCTCAACCTGATGATCTCTCAGCCAGAGCTGCCGCGTCTCTTCCCGCCCACGGTGCATCTGCTGCCGGGGCAGTGTGCTCAGGTCGCCCCGGTGGTCGCGGCGCTGGCCTCGCCTTGAGGACCTCAGCTCACCCGTAGCTCGGCCAGCAAGGGGCTCAAATCCACCGTAGGCCGTCCCGCCTCATCGGCGATGACCCGCTCGGCCGGGGTCTGCTGCGTATAAAAGGGAATGCGCCGGGAGATACGCTCTTCGTAGGTCGAGGTAGTCCGGTTGATCAGGAAGACCCCCACCGGAATCCGCTCGCCCCACTCGCTGGTACGGGCCACATAGCGTCCCAGCAGCTCGTGGGTCTGTTCCTCGCTCATCTCCGGCGTCAGCAGGGGATCATAGCCGGTATCAGCTAGTGAATAAACCCGTGGCTGCGCCCGGCCCGTCTCCGGGTCCGGTCGGTCGAGACCGCCATACCAGTCTCTGGTGTTCAAATTATTATAGGTCGGACAAGGTTGCAGCACCTCGATGAACGAAGAGCCGTGGTGCTCGACTCCCTGGCGGATCAGTTTGACCAGCTCCGGCACGTTGAAGGCGTAGCCGCGGGCCATAAAAGTGTAGCCAGCGGCCAGCGCCAGCATCAGCGGATTGACTCCCTCGTTGGGGTTGGGCTGGGAGAGCCCCTTGGTCTGCATACCCAGCTTCAGCGTGGGCGAGGCTTGCCCCTTGGTCAGCCCGTAGACGCCATTATTAAATAGCACATAGGTGATGTCCAGATTGCGCCGCCCGGCGCCGATAAAGTGGCCGGCCCCGATGCCCAGTCCATCACCGTCGCCGCCCACGGCGATCACCAATAGATTGGGGTTGGCCAGCTTGGCCCCGGTGGCATAGGGCAGCACCCGACCGTGCAGGGTGTGTACCCCGTAGGCCTTGACATAGTGAGTGGTCTTGCCCGAACAGCCGATGCCGGAAAAGATGGCCGTGCGCTGCGGCGGCACGTTCAGCCCCGCCAGGGCCATTTGAATAGAACTTAATATACCATAGTCACCGCAACCGGGACACCAGTCAACGTGCACCTCGGTCTTAAAATCGCTGAGCTTATATGCCATGAGTCAACACCACCTTCTGGGAGGAAGAGTCGCCAGGTTTTGTGGCCAGCAACGCTTTGAGCGCCTCAGAGAGCTCATCGCTCAGGATGGGTCGTCCGTTGTACTTGACGATCAACTGCTCGATCTTGATGCCGGTCTGCTCGCGGATCAGGCCGGCCAATTGGCCAGAGTAATTGTTCTCCACGGCGATGCGGCGCTTGGCCCGGCGCAGCAGCGCCTCCAACGCCCTGGCCGGCAGGGGCCAGAGCAGCCGGACTTGCAGGAAGCTGAGCGAGTGGCCCTCGGCCTTGAGCACCTCCAGGGCTTCCAGAATCGCCCCTTTGGGTGAGCCCCAACTGACGATCATCGTCTCGGCGTCTGGGTCGCCAAAGAGATTGAACTTCTCGGCTTCGGGGATCTCCTGGGCGGCCGTCTGCAGCTTGCGAGCGCGCTTCTCCATCATCTGGTCGCGCACCAGCGGATCCTCGGTGATGTGACCGGTCTCATCGTGCTCATCGCCGGTGTTCCAGAACATCCCCCCGGCCTGTCCCAGCACCGTGCGGGGGGAGATGCCCGACTCGCTCCAGGCGAAGCGCCGATACTCTCCCTCGCTCGCCTCGTAGGCCCGCAGCCCCCGATCGAGGCGTACCCCCTCCAACTCGAAGGGTGGCAGCGTCTGACCGGCACTGGACAGCGCCTTGTCCAACAGGTGGATCACCGGCGTCTGGTAGCGCTCGGCCCAGTTGAAGACGCGGATGGCATCGTGGAAGCACTCTGACAAGTCGCCGGAAGCCAGCACCAGGCGAGGAAACTCGCCGTGGCCGGCATGCAGTACGAAGCGCAGGTCGCCCTGCTCGGTGCGGGTGGGCAGGCCGGTGCTAGGTCCGCCGCGCTGATAGAGGCTGATCACCAGCGGGACCTCGTTGATCCCGGCCCAGCCCAGCGCTTCGGTCATCAGGCAGAAACCGGGCCCTGAGGTGGAGGTCGCCGCCCGCGCCCCGGCGAGCGCTGCGCCGGTAGCTGCGGTGATCGCGGCGATCTCATCCTCCGTTTGCAGCACGATCAGGGCCGCTTGCTTGGCCGGTTCACCTGGAGGGCTCTTGAGGGGCACCAGTGCATGGGCGTCGAGATAGCTGCTCTCATCGGTGGCCGGGCTGATGGGGTAGTAGGCCTGCAACGAGCAGCCGGCGGCTATCTTGCCCAGAGCGACGGCCTCAGTACCGGTGAGATATATGCGCAGTTGATCGGTCTCGACCGGTTCCAAGTGCCGGGCCAGTTTCTCGCCGGCGAAGGAGTCGGCCACATATTGATAGGTCAGCTCGCAGGCGCGGCTGTTCAGCTTGATCACCTTAGCTTTGCCGGCGAAGACCGCTGCCAGGGCGCGCAGCAGGGGTTCGAGCGGATACTGCAACAGGGCGCAAGAGGCCGCCACGGCCAGCAGGTTGATCACCCGCTTGAGCGAGGAGAGCGCCGTGCCGGTCTCATCGGCCAGCTTCTGCAGCAGCTCGCGATAGGGTATGGGAAAGCAGTGGACTCCCCGGGCCTGGGCAGCCTGGATCATGCTGCCCAGCGTTTCATCCAGCCCTTGCTCATCGACCAGATAGTGAGCTAGGCTGGTGCGGGCACGCTCCTCCATCGCCGCCGCCCGCTCCAGCGGGGTCTCGGCCAGCTTGGGATCATAGATCAAGCCCCCGGAGGCGCAGACCTGGCGAGCATGGAGGAAGACGGTCTCGGCGTCGAAGCTGACCAGCAGGTCGGCCTGGTCGCGCGGAGCGCCCAGCGCTCGGTCGGCGACTGCGACCTGATAATAGCTGTGCTTGCCCATGATATTGGAATAATACTCCCGCTGGGCATATACTTGTAAGCCCCCAAAGGCGCAAGCGCGCGCGAAGATATTGGCGGCCGAATCTACCCCGCTGCCTTGGGCTCCGCCGATGAGCCAAGTCAAACGGCTTTGCTCTGCTGGCATTGCTACCTCCTCTTCATGCTCAACCCCAATTCGCCCTTCGCTTGCTCAAGAGAAGCTTGGAGATCAGCGATATGCAGGTCAAGATTAAGTTGGCATTCTAACACTCAGCCCTACCGGTCGCAAGCAGGCCGCGGCGGCGATTTTTCCAGCTCGACCAACTCTAGTGTATAATATATATTTGAGGACAGCTAATGACAGAGGTGACTTTGGAGCGAGCTCAGGCTCAGCCGAGAGAGGATAGGGCTCACCTAGGGCGAGGGCGGTTTATCGGCATACTGGCCGGCATCATCGTCAGTGTGCTGGTGCTCGATCTAGCCTTGGTGATGCACATCAGCAATCAACAGCGGGCACAGTTCGCTAAGCGGGCCGAATACCAAGTGCTGCGCTCGGCCAGCATGATCGTCTGGTATATCAAGCAAGGGGACACCGTCGGTTTGACCAACCTGCTCCAGTACTCGGTGATCGGCGATCAGCTCTACGCTCAGGTGGTGGTCAATGGCCAGGTGATCGCCGAGCGGTTGGCCCCCAAACTGGGACACCTGACACTCCCTATTGAGCCGCTCCCGGCGGCGACCGCCGAAGAGCACAGCGTGCACCGGCTCTTTAACGGCGAGTCCTATCTGGACCTACGGCTAGGGCTGACGAGCTTAACTTCCGGAGGCGGGGCTCAGTCGCGCCGTTCAGCCCCAACGATCAGCTATCTGCGCGTGGGCTATTCGCTCACCTCGGTAGAGCTGGCTCTCAGGCGTTCTTCCTTGTTCATCGTGGGCACCAGCACCCTGCTGCTCCTGGTCATCGGCCTGCTCTTCTGGCTGACGACCAGAATCTGGGGAGGAATCCATCTGAGGCCACCTGCGACAGCGCCCGGCTTGATTCCGGAGGGAGAACAGGTCCTCACCGCCAATGGTGGTGGCCTGGCCAGCCCGGAGCCACTGCGCCAGGTGCTGGAGCTGAGAGGAGGCCAAGTGACGGTGGACCGCCGGCGCAAGCTGATCGCCTTCGACGGACAACAGGTGTCGCTTTCGCCCAAAGAATATAAGCTGTTTATGCAACTGGCCTCCGATCCGGAGCGCATCTTCTCTGACTCGGAGATCCTCGCTGAAGTCTGGAGCGCCAATAGCGCGGCCACCAGCAAGGATGTCAAACAGTACATCTACTTTTTGCGGCGCAAGCTGGGCGATGATCCCGAAGCGCCTGGCTTCATCGAAACGGTACGAGGACATGGCTATAAGCTGGCTATATAATTGGATTTCTATCTTCTCTCGATTGTCTTCTATGACGTGATCTGCTATGCTAGCAACCAGTCGAGCTGCCGCAGCGCAACCAACAAGAATAAAGAGGAGGAGCCAATGAGACAAGCAAGCAAGTGGACCCTGATCGGACTGCTGATCTGGGCTTTGGCCAGTTGGGGTTTGGCCCCTACCGCACGGAGCCAGCTGAGTCTCTCGGCCGTGATTCAAGAGACTGCCCGCCAGCTTGATCTGGCACTGCAACAGTCCCTGTTGGCCTCGTCCGCGCCCACCCTGGAGAATGCCCAGGCACTGAGCCACCAACTACTCAACCTGCTCGAAGGGCAAAGCGGCTCAGACTACGATTCCCGCTATCCCATCGCCGGAGATCAGCTAGGGCTGATCGAGTATGCCAGCCAGATCGAGGCCGGCTTGCAGGATGCACGGTACCAGCATCGCTTCGACGTCACCGTGGACAATATCATGATAGACTTCAAACTAGCCCTAGCCCGTACCCAGCAGGTGTTGCAGCTCACTGCGCTGGGAGATACACGAGAGAAGCTGAATGAGACGACCGCTTTCCTCTCCGCCGCCAAGGGGCGAGCCGATGACGTGCCGCCTCTGGGAGGCATCCTCTTCTTGGTGGCCCAGATCGCGCAACCGTAAAGTTCAGGGCCAACCTCGACCAAGGGAGTTGGCTTGTTCGGCTGAGCTGACCCAAATGGCAAGCCGGTTCTACCTAATTTCGATCTCCCTTCTGTTGTATTTCGATTGACCTTCATGCTAGAGAGAGCTTGTTAAGCGAGAATAGAGGGATCTAAGGTGAACAGAGGGCTTGGCCAAGTTAGGCTGTGGGTGGTGGCTGCCAGGGTTTTGCCACCCTTTTCCCCCAAACCTCCAAAGGGTGGATTTTTCCCCAGCAGCTTGAGGACGCGGTTTGAGACAGTGGCCAAGCCCTCTGCCGCCTAAAAAGTCAGAATAGCAAAAGCCTATCGCTTTTGTCAAGTGTTGGGGCGGCAGGCTGTCGCCAAGGAGGGAGTAGTCTGATGCTCAAGCTGCGCTTCCTGGGGCCTGCTGGAGATGCAGTGGGACCCAGAGCCCCTCTGGCTGGCTCAGGTTAGCAGACAACCCTAAGCTCACCTCCAGTTTTACGTACGTCACTTAGGTTAAGGCAACGATACGATTTGGAGTACTTTTCTGCTGAGGCAATTCGGCGCTTGACTCCGGTGGCCTGCCTCCCTATAATAGATTTCACCGGCCGAGGTGGCGGAATCGGCAGACGCGCGGGACTCAAAATCCCGTGCCCGCAAGGGCGTGTGGGTTCGACTCCCTCCCTCGGCACCAGAGGTAAGTCAGGATGATCTATCGGATAAGAAGGCGTTTTCTACTAGGCATAGCACTGGTGATGGTGGTAGGCTGGCTGATTGGGGGCAGCGCTCAGGTCGTCTCGCCGCCGATCTTTCAGTTCAAGTGGGGCGGACCGGGCGCCGGACCGGGCCAATTTAACGCTCCAGAGGGAATAGCCCTCGGTCCTCAGGGACAGGTCTATCTGCTGGATACCGGCAATAGCCGGGTGCAGCTCTTTGATGCTCAGGGGGATTTTCTATCCGAGTGGGGCTCGCTCTGCAGCCTGGGCTCAAGCGAGCCCTGCCTGGGCCGCTTCAAGGAACCGGAAGGGATCGCAGTGGGTCCCGACGGCACCGTCTACGTGGCCGACTCGGGCAACGATCGCATTGAGCTCTTCGACGCACAGGGTCGCTTCATCGCCCAATGGGGAAGCAGCGGCTCCGCCGACGGTCAGTTGAGCAATCCGGTCGGCCTGGCGCTGGACCGGCAAGGCGATCTCTACGTCGCCGACACGCTCAACCAGCGCATCGAAGTCTTCGCGCCTTCAGGGGCCTTCCTACGCGCTTGGGGCTCCAAGGGCAGTGAGGCCGGCCAGTTCAAGTTTCCCTCCGGGATAACGGTCAATCCCGACTCCGGCTCGGTTTATGTCACTGACAACGTCAATAATCGGGTGGAGCGCTTCGATCTGCAGGGCAACTTCCTCAGCAGCTGGGGCAGCCTCTGCGCCCTGGTCGGCGACAAAGAGAGGCCGGCGGGCACAGGCTGCAAGTCGCCCCAGGGCGAAGGCCAGTTCAAGCTGCCCTTCGGCATCGCGCTCGACAAAGCGGGCAACGTCTACGTAGTAGATCAGGGTAACCGTCGCATCGAAGCGTTCGATTCTCGGGGCCGCTACCTCTTTCAGTGGGGCAGCGCCTGCGAGCTGAGCTCCGGAGCGGGCTGTGTGGACCCCGACGGCTCCGGCCCGCTAGAGCTGGGTGACGGTCAGTTCCTCTCTCCCAAGGGGATAGCCATCACCCCCGACGGCACGATCTACCTGGCCGACTCGGACAATAACCGGGTAGAAGTTTTCAAATAGAGCCGGGAAACCCGGTCAGCTCAGCAACTCCAGCGCCTCACTCGTGATCTCTGCGGGCGATTTATCACTGACATCAATCCAGTGAATCTGCGGGTCGCGACGAAACCAGATCAACTGACGCCGCGCGTAGTGGCGCGTATGCTTTTCGATTTGGGTGATGGCCTGGTCCAGCGAGCAGTACCCTTCCAGATAGGCAAAGAGCTCCGGATAGCCCAGCGTCTTGTAGGCCGGCATCCCCGGGCGCAAGCGACCGTGCAAGGCGCGAGCTTCGTTCAGCAGGCCACGCTCAAGCTGCTCTTGCAACCGCCGGGCAATCCGCCGATAGAGCTTCGCCCGCTCCAGGCATAGGCCAATCTTGAGGAAGTTCTTCAATAAGGGGCGCGTCTTCTGGTGCTGCCACTCGCTGATCGGTCGGCCGCTCAGCCGATAGACCTCCAGCGCCCGCACCAGCCGCCCGCGATCGTGGGGGTGAATCCGCCCTGCCGCCTCCGGATCAATTTGCTTTAATTGCCCATAGAGCTCGGCCAGCGGCACTTGGCTCAAGGCCTGCCGCAGCCGGGGATCGGCCGGCGGTCCCGCGAAGAGCCCCGCGGTGAGCACGTGCAGATAGAGCATCGAGCCGCCCACGATCAGTGGCCTCCGGCCGCGCGCGCGGATCTGAGGCAGCAGCCGGGCCACAGCGCAGCGGAAATCCATCACGTTGTAAGGCTGGTCGAGCTCACAGATATCTATCAGATGATGGGGCACCTGGGCGCGCCAGTCCGGAGGTGGCTTGGCGGTGCCGATGTCCAGCCCGCGGTAGAAACCCCGCGAGTCGGCGGAGATGATCTCGCCCGGCAGCCTCAGGGCCAGTTGATAAGCCAGCCCTGACTTGCCGCTGGCCGTCGCTCCCAGAATGATCGCAGCGGGCTCTGCGCTCAAGAATGGTCTTCGCTCAGCAGGAGCTGGCGGAACTTCTTCAGCTCCTCTTTACGGCTGGGGTGCTTGAGCTTTTCCAAGGCTTTGATCTCAATCTGGCGCACCCGCTCGCGGGTGATATTGAAAACGCGCGCCACATCCTTGAGCGTGCGCGGATGGCCGTCTTCCAGGCCATAGCGCAGTTTGAGTATCTGCTGCTCGCGATCGCCCAGTTGTGCCAGCGCCTTGTCCAGCTCTTCGCTCATGAACATCTTGTAGGTCTCCTTGGTGGGAGAGAGGGCCTTCTTGTCCTCGATAAAATCGCCCAATGAGTCCTCGCCGTCCTCGCCGATGGGCCGCTCCAGCGAGGTGGTATACTGGGAGACGCTTTCCACCTGCTTGACCTTTTCCACCGGCATGGCCAGCTCGGCGGCCAGCGCCTGCAGATTTGGCACCTCACCGTGATTTTGCAGGTGTTCGCTCTTGACCCGCTGCAGCTCGCGCACCGTGTCTATCATGTGCACCGGGATGCGGATGGTGCGCGACTGGTCAGCGATCGCTCGTGTCACCGACTGCCGGATCCACCAGGTGGCATAGGTGCTGAACTTGTAGCCCTTGGTATAGTCGAACTTTTCGACCGCCTTCATCAGGCCCAGATTGCCCTCCTGAATGAGATCCAGGAAGGAAAGCCCCCGTCCGATATACTTCTTGGCGATGGAGACCACCAGGCGCAGGTTGGCCGTGATCAGGTGCTCGCGAGCCAGGGCATCGCCCTGCTCGATCTGCTGAGCCAACTCGACCTCCTGCTCGCGGGTCAGCAAGCTGATCTTGCCTATCTCTTGCAGGTACATCTTCACCGGGTCCCCACTTACCTCCTGCACCGCCACATCGCGGCCCTCGAGGTGCAACTCCCCCGCATCCTGATCCAGCTCCTCGCTGAGTTCCTCGGTGGGAAAGTCGGGCAGATCCTCAAACCGCAGTTCCTCATCGCCTGAATGGACGCCGTTGCCATTTGTGCTCAGGCCATTCCCATTGTTGAGGGGCTTATTCATTCGGTGTGACCTCCCTTCCCTGCTTAGCTCAGGTGACCTGAGGGGGTTCGCTGCCAACCCACTTCGCGGAGCAGCTGAGCTTGCTCTTTGCTCTGCTGGAGTTGTTCCCGTTGCAACTGCTCGACCGCTTGCCGGTCACCGGCTAGCTGCGCCTGGCGGATCTGCCGTCGCAGCTCCCGCAACTGCCGTTGGGTCTGACGTAGGCGCTGCGCTTGGAGCAACTGGCTGATCGCCCTCTCCGGGTCGTCATCCAGCCGCTCACTGAGGGAAAGTGCCCGCAGCCGTGTACCATCCTGAGGGGTTAAGCGCGCCAGCCAGCGTTGCAACAGCGCCGGGCCCTCCGGCCCGGAGAGTCGCTCCGGACCCCCTTCTTCTTGATAAAGGGCGAAGAGGGTCGCGACAATCTCCCGGTAGCTGCCGAACTCTGCGGGGGTGAAGAGCTCCATCAGCCGGCTCACCGGGAGCTCTCCTTGCAGGATGAAGTAGAGCAACCGTTCCTCATACCCCTGGTGCTCCGGTCCACGCTGATCACCACCTTGCTGTACGGTAGGAGCCATTATACCGTGAGTTCTGGCGCCTTGCATCTCTCGTTCGATCTCCTGTTGCGGTAGATCGAGCCGGGAGGCCAATCCGCGAATCAGTTGATAGCGCCAGGGCAGACTGTCCAAGCCAGCGATAAAGCCGCGCACTTGGGCCAGAATCTCCTCCTGGCCGCGCACCCCGCGCCCTCGATGATCTTCGATCAGGGTGTCGAGATAGAACTGGGTGGCGGGCTGCGCTTGAGCCAAGATTTCTCTCAAGGCATCAGCACCCTGCTGCCGCACCAGGCTATCGGGGTCTTGACCGGCCGGCAGCAGGGCCACCCGGGCTTCCAGACCGGCCTCAATGAGCTGCCGCAGACCGCGCCAGGCCGCCGCCCGTCCGGCGCTGTCCCGATCATAGAGAATATAGACCCGCTCCACATAGCGCCGCAGCAGCTTAGCCTGGCCGGCGGTCAGTGCAGTGCCCATCGAAGCCACCGCCTGGCCAAAGCCCGCTTGATGTAGGGTGATCAGGTCCAGATACCCTTCGACCAGCAGCGCCTCATGCTCCCGGCTCAAGCCGGGCAGGGCCTGACTCAAGCCGTAGAGCTCTCGGCCCTTCTTGAAGAGCGGCGAATTGGCTATATTTAGATATTTGGGGGTCGTTTCCTCGGCGGAGAGCCTTCGCCCGGCGAAGGCGATCAGCTCGCCGCCCACCGAGCGCAGGGGAAAGATCACCCGGTCGCGCAGCCGATCATAGCGCTGCCCGGAGCGGGCCAGCGAGACCAGCCCCAAACGCTGTAGCACCTGCTGCTCGGCAGGGAAGGTGCGCAGCAACAGGTCCCAGCCGGGCCCGGCATAACCCAGGCGAAACTGCTTGACCGTCTCCGGTGTGAGGCCACGCTGCTCGGTCAGGTAGTCCCAGGCGCGCTTGCCCACCCCAGAGCGTTGCAGGTTGCGCTGATAGTACTGCGCCACCCGTTCGTTCAGCCCCGCCAGCCGCGCCCGCTCCGAGCCTGATCCGGAAGCGTCGGCTCGCCCCGGCGAGCGCAGCGCGACACCGACCTGGTCGGCCAGCCGCCGGACGGCTTCGGGGAAGCTGAGCCGCTCGATCTGCATGATAAATTGAAAGATATCACCGCCGGCGCCGCAGCCGAAGCAGTGGAAGAGCCCCTTCTCGCGGCTGACCGTCAGCGAAGGGCGTTTGTCTTCATGAAAGGGGCAGCGGGCTAGGTAGTTGGCCCCGCTGGAGTGGACGGTCACATAACGCGAGACGATCTCCACCAGATCGAGGCGTGCACGGATCTCTGCCAACTCTTCCGGGGTGGCCATCGCTTTCTCCTCCCGTTTGGATCCTTCCCCGCCCCTGTCTCGGGGAAGGGGGTCAGGGGGTTAGGTCGCCTTGCTCTGCATCACCCAGCCCGCTGAGAAAGGGATTCTCGCTTCGCTCCCGCGCCAGGGTAGTCGGCGGCCCGTGGCCGGGATAGAGGCGATACTCCCCGACCAGCATAACAAGTCGGCGCAGCGATTGCCGTAGCTGGCTGTCCGACCCACCGGGGAAATCGGTCCGGCCTACCGCGCCGGCGAAGAGTAGGTCTCCGGTAAAGAGCGCCCTTTCCGATTGCCAAAGCAAAGTCACGCTCCCCGGCGAATGGCCGGGCGTGTGCATCACGATCAGAGAAATATCGCCCACGGTGATCGTTTGGCCCTCGGTGATAAATTCGGGCCGTAGGGACGAGCGGCCGCTAGCCCCACTGAAATATTGGAAAAGCTCCAGATCGGCCCGGTGCAGCAGGATCTTCGCCCCAGTCTGCTCGGCGATCCAACGGTCGCCGCCGATGTGGTCCGGATGGGCGTGAGTGTTGATGATCAGCTCGATCTGCCGGCCCTGGATCAGCTCTGCCAAAGAATCAGCGGGCGCGCCGGGGTCGATCAGCAGGGCCCGGCCGCCCGACTCCAGCAGATAGCAGTTCGATTGATATTCCGTCAGCGCGATAGATTTAATTATCTTGATCATCCCTAGGCTTAAATACAGTGCGTGCCAGTGTCAGGGCATAGATCTGACTATAGCCGGCTACAGCGAGAGCCTGGCTGCACTCGGCCAGCGTGGCCCCGGTAGTATAGACATCATCAATGAGCAGGATCTTCTCATAACGCGGATCATGTCGAGCGGCGAAGGCACCACTCAAGTTCTCGCGGCGCTCGCGGCCGCCTAGCTCCACCTGGAGGCGCGTCTCGCGCAGCTTGCGCAGCACCTTGATCACCGGCAGCTCTAGCCTACGACCCAGCCGACGGGCCAAGAGCTCGGTCTGATTGAAGCCGCGAGCTCGCCGCGCTCTAGCGGTCATGGGCACAAAGGTGATCGCGTGTGCCCCGGATATCTGGGGATCGTGAGTGGCCAGCTCCAAGAGATAAGCGGCCAACTCACCGGCCAGGGCCCGTTCGCCGCCAAACTTGAAAGCCCGGATCAGCTCGGCCAAGTTGCCTTGATAACTTCCAAAGGAGCGCAGCCGCTCAAAAGGCAGCTCTCCACCGGCGCAGCGAGCGCAGATATCGGCCCCATCGCCCTCCAGCGGCTCGCCGCAACGGGCGCACCAGGGGGCCACCAGGCGCGGCAAGACCGCTCGACAAGCTGAGCAGAGACAGACCTGTCCGTCCCATTGGGGCAGCTCGGCCTCACAGAGGGCGCAACTGGGTGGGTATAGCAAACTGAGCAGACTCCGGGCGATAGATTTTAGTGGCCGGCTGGAGCCGGTCAACCGGACCGGGGAGATCATGAGTGAGCCCTTTCGACGATCATCTGCGCGAAATACTCATGCAAGCGGGTCTCACCGCTCAGCTCCGGATGGAAGCTGGCCACCAGCACGTTGCTCTGGCGGGCGACCACCGGCTGCCCCTGATAGTCGGCCAGCACCTGGACCTCCGGTCCCAGCCGGATGACTTGGGGTGCGCGGATGAAGACGGCCTGCACCCGACCGATAGAGTTGACTTCCAGTTCCGCTTCAAAGCTCTCGATCTGACGACCGTAGGCATTGCGGGCCACGTCAATGTCTATCAGCCCCAGCGAGCGCCCCAGGGCGGGCGAGGCCCGCTTGGCCAGCAGGATCATCCCCGCACAGGTGCCGAAGAGGGGAAAGCCGCGGTGCCCGCGCTGGCGAATCGGTTCAAAGAGACCGGAGTTGTCCAGCAAGCGGGCCAGCGCGGTGCTCTCGCCGCCGGGAATGATCAAGCCCTCCACCTCCTCCAGCGCTTGGGGGTTGCGCACGTCACGTCCAGCAATCCCGAGCTGCTCCAGAATATGCAGGTGCTCGCGAAAATCCCCTTGCAGCCCCAGCACGCCGATGGTCATGCCCTGGGTTTAACGGGTTTGCATCCGCTCGTGCTCTTCCAGCTCTCCGACAGCTTTGCCTTTCATGGCTTCGCCTAAGTTCTCGGAGGCCTCGGCGACCTTATCCGGGTCCTGATAGTAGGTGGTGGCCAGCACGATGGCTTGAGCGCGCTTGGCCGGGTTGTCCGACTTGAAGATGCCGGAGCCCACGAAGACACCATCGCAGCCCAGCTGCATCATCAGCGCCGCGTCGGCCGGGGTGGCGATCCCGCCGGCGGCGAAGTTGACCACCGGCAGCTTGCCTTCGGCCTGGATGAGCTGGAGCACCCCTAGAGGAGCACCCCACTCCTTGGCCAAGCGGACCAGCTCTTCCTCCGGTGTCTGGACGACCTGGCGAACCTGCTGTTTGATCAAGCGCATGTGCCGCACCGCCTCGATCACGTCGCCGGTACCGGCCTCGCCCTTGGTGCGGATCATCGCCGCGCCTTCGGCCAAGCGACGACAGGCTTCGGGCAGGTTGCGCGCCCCGCAGACGAAGGGAAGCTTGAAAGCCCACTTGTCAATGTGATTATGGGGATCGGCGGGGGTGAGCACCTCCGACTCATCTATATAGTCCACCGCCAGCGCCTGGAGCACCTGAGCCTCGGTGAAGTGGCCGATGCGACATTTGGCCATCACCGGAATAGTGACCGTCTTCATGATCTCTTTGATGATGCGTGGATCGGCCATGCGGGCCACCCCGCCGGCGGCGCGGATGTCGGCCGGCACCCGCTCCAGGGCCATCACCGCCACCGCGCCGGCCTGCTCGGCGACGCGGGCCTGCTCGGCGTTGACCACATCCATGATCACCCCGCCCTTGAGCATCTCTGCCAGGCCGCTCTTCACTCTGAATGTCCCTTTCTCCATCAGCGATCCTCCTCCAGAAAAACGCCAGATTCGAGCTATGTTTCAATTATAACCGGCGCCGGGGGAATCGCAACCTAGCTTAGTTGGTGCGTCAAGGGATCATTAGCAGGGGTGGGCGTGGCCTCGGCTCAAAACATCTCGTCCAAGGGGATGCTCACACCGACCAAGAGCGGCGAGCTCAACACCTGACTTTTCTTATAACGCGCTGCCTGCCCAGGGTGAGTACCTTAATCATCTGTGTCTCCGGATCGACCAGCCAGTATTCTCTTACTTCTAATTGTAACATATCGCCCTGCGTAGTTCAAAGGCCGGCGGTCACCTCATGCTTGACAACTAAGATACCTTGTGTTACAATGCTACGCTATGGCTTTGGACAAATGGATCGCTCAGCTGAGGAAGGGCCTGCTGGAGATGGGCATCATGCTGCTGTTGCGCGAGGGCGCCCGCTATGGCCTGGAGATCATCCAGACCTTGGAGGAGCGCTCCGGCCTGGTGATCACCGAGGGGACGATCTATCCCCTGCTGGGCCGGCTCAAGTCCGAAGGGCTCTTGGAGGCCGAGTGGGTGGCTTCTGACGCCGGCCATCCGCGCAAGTATTACCGGCTCAGTGCGCAGGGCCGCCGGCAACTGCTGCGGATGATCCAGCATTGGCGTGGCTTCAGCGCCGCCTTGGATCAACTGATCGCCGAGAGTGAGGAGATGAGCTATGCCGAGCGCGCTGGCGGCTGAAGCCCAACGACTATTGGATGACTATCTAGCGCGGCTGGACCGTGCCCTACGCCGGGTTCCCCAGTCGCAGCGCGATGAGATTCGCGTGGAGATCGAGAGCCATCTGCGCGGCCGGCTGGCCGAATTGCCAGAGCCGGTGACCGCCGCTGACACGCTCGATGTGCTCTACAAGCTGGGCGAGCCAGAAAGCTATGTGCCGCTCTATCTGACCGAGAGCTATCTCAGCCAGGGATTTCAAAAGGCCTCGCCGCCGCTGCTGGCCAAGGGCGTGGGCCGCTGGTTGGGTTCGGCAGCGCTGAGTTACTTATACTCGTTCCCATTCTTTTTGCTTTATTTAGTTTCGTTTCTCCTGCTTGCATTGGGCATTGGCAAACTTATTGCTCCTGACGATGTTCGGGTTGCATACACCAGCAACAAAGGGAGAAATATCTCAGTCGCGTTTAATTACCCTGCGGAGTCACAGGGCCTACATCCATCCTCAGCGAACTCGGCGGATGGCGATCCCTCCACTGATATCCAGGGACACGAGCTGCTGGGGTCTTGGGCGGTTCCTGCCACGTTGGGACTAGGCTTCCTCATGGCGCTGGGCGCGACGGTGCTGTTGCGCCGGATGACCCGGCGAGCGCTGAGGAGGCGCTTTGAGGATTGAGCTGCCAGCTTCAACTATGCAATGCAAGGAATAATGTCTATCGGGACAAAGAGGTGACAGGTAGCTACGGGTCCCTCTGGGACAACCAGGCTGCCGGATGATGAAATGTTCTGTGTGTGATACTGTTACTCAAATCCCGTGTATCTTCAGCGCGCTCGAGGGAAAAGGTGCCAAGCAGGTCAGGCAATGTTCAAGGAGCATCATGACGCGCCAAAATGAGTTGATCTTCCAACAGGGCAGCTCGGCCGCTGAGATTGCCCTGCTCTGCCGGGGCAAGATGCAGTTGGCCGGTCGTACCTCATTAGGACAGCGTCTGTTACTGCGGTTCGTCCGTTCCGGCGAGCTCTTGGGCACGGCCAGCCTGGCGGGCCGGCCAAGATATGCTGTCTGTGCGCTGGCCTTCGAAGAGGCTCAGGTCAGGTTTATTCACCATGAGAATCTGGATCGCTTATGCGCATCCTACCCTCCAGTAGCTAAAGTACTGATCGGCCAACTGGCAGCGGCCCAGTATCGGGTCTGCCGCCAGGTGGGCCGGCTGGCCGGGGCCAACGCCCGCGAGCGGGTGGTGCAGCTCCTGCTGTCGCTCTGCGAGGCGTATGGCTACGAAGCGGAAGAGGGAAGCTGGCAGGTTGATCTGCGGCTGACCGAGAGTGTCTTGGGAGAGATGATCGGCCTCTCACGGGCGACAATTAGTCGCGAGCTGAGCCGATTGAGGAGAGAAGAATTGATCGAGCGGACAGGGCAGACAATCATGATTCAGGATAAGCACGAACTAAAACGGATTATCTCCAGTCTGTGATTATAGAGCACATTTTTCTGTGTCGAAGCCGACATTTTTCTGTGCGCGGCGAGCATAGACAAGTGAGGTGGGAGGGTATATGATGGAAGCATTCTACCATAAGGAGAAAGGAGGTGCACAAAGTGAGAAAAACCATTGCGGTGTTGCTGCTGAGCGCGATGTTGGTAAGCATAGGAGGGTTAGCTGGGGCAATGGCTTCAACTCCGGTACCGGTGGCGGCTGGTAACATGGCTCCGACTCCTGTACTGAATGGCAACGGCTAACAGTGGCGTCCTGGTGCCTTTTACCTGCTGGACGATCACGATTTGCTACGGTAACGCATGCGTTACATTTAAGATCTGCCCTTAAAGAGCAAGCAGTAGGGATATCCAGGAGTGACTATGATAGTTGCTTCTGGGTATCCCTAGTGTCCTACTATAATAGAGGAGGAATATTTGATTATGAAGTATTCTGATTGTACCCGCAGAGATCTCTTCAAGCTGGGGGTAGGACTAGCAGGTGGGATGATAGCCGGAATCTATGCCCCAAGTGTTCAGGCTGCTGAGATAGATCTAAACGCTCTAGTCAACAAGCGGTTGGATCAATTGAGCGCGCAGCTAAAAGAGTTGTTCTCTGATAATCCCCAGCAATTCCTGGCGATAGTAGAAGCAGCCAGAGGTGCGTTTGCCGCTGGTCAGACTCAAGGGATCAGCCAAAGCTTGGGGATACTCTCGACGTCCGCTTTTACATTCGCTCAGGCAGGCTTGTTGTCAGCTTTCCAGGTGGAGCGGCTGAAACTGGCCTTGACCTTGGTCATGGATGCCATTGTCCTCGCGACCCCCCTAGAGCAACGTAAAAAGTTGAGCATCTCCCTAGGTCTCTACCAAGCCGGCAAAGAGCAAGCTGTGGTTGGTCCATTCCTGGGAGATTGCCTCTCGACGTTCACAGTGTCAGGACCCCAGGGTAAGCATAAGCAATCCTTTAACTTGCAAGAGTGTCAAAGCGTCCTTTAAGGGAGGTTCCCATGCAGATCATACTCGTTGCAGTGGCGAGTTTATCCATATTGGCCTCGGGCTCCTGCATCAGATGAGAGCAGTCGTTAAGGCTAATAATTTAGGGAGGTGAGGGCAGTGCGTCCGATTCTTTGGTTGCTGGTAGCAGCATTAGCTATTTTGCTTGGTTGGCTAACCATCACTGGCCAAGCGCCACCTGCCAAGACGGGAGAGAAAGTCACTACACAACTAGCTCAATTGGAGCGAGGACAATGGCTGGTGGGACCGGGGATGCTCTTTGCCACTGTGCATCTCTCTACCTGGAGTGAACCTGGAGGCGAGCCTGTGAAGCGCAAGAAGGTGGTATTAATCAGCACTGCTACCAAAACCTTTCAGGGGCTGATCGTCGGAGTGGTGGGAGGCGCACACTGGTTGCGTCGTGGCCAAGAACTCTACCGACTCTTGCCCGGAAAGACAAAGGTAACGCAGGTGAAGGATCGGGCCGTGTGGCAAGCTCCCTTCGCTGGAAGCGCGCTCAGCGTCGCGGAATTCCTAGTAGGATTTCAGTTGGAACGCTATGATCTAGCTGGCAGCGCTTTGGTGCAGAGCGGCGAGAGGGAAATGACCCTGTTGGCTCGGCCTGATAGCCAGGCTCCTTACGCCCGGTTGGAGGTATATGTGGAGGCGCAGGGAAAGCTCCAGCATCTTAAGGCGTATGACACCTCCGGGAGGTTGCTTAAGACGGTGAAAATCCTGGCTTACACAGAGTTCCAACACACGCCACTTATCAAGCGGTTGGTTGTGGAAGATGTTCCAGACAGTTTACGAACGGAAGTGCTAATCCAAGGTCGGAAACCTCATTCCCTGCCCGATTTTGCCTTCACGCCTCAGACGATGTCCACACTACAGATCGGTCGGTGAGAAGTGACTGCTAACCCACCCCAAGAGTTAGCATAGTATCGAGCGTTGGCGCTCTGAGCTGTATAGACGGATTACGCGCCAAGAAACTGGTTCAGGTTGCGTTC
>ENA-ORDP01000162-ORDP01000162.1-marine-sediment-metagenome-genome-assembly--contig:-NODE-162-length-44857-cov-11.602451_pt1 | contig 44857 bp, 49 predicted proteins | sample MGYA00248627_ERZ508539 | MGnify/ENA primary metagenome ERZ508539 (study PRJEB26208, sample SAMN05571518) | marine sediment metagenome | biome: deep sea; feature: Hydrothermal vent; material...
CCACTTACAGCCTAAGCAAGCGCCGCGCCGGGCTAGTGCGGTGGGTGCGGATAGCGTGGTGGCTTCGTTTGAGGACAGAGAAAAGAGTCGGTGTGCCGCACGCTGACGCGAGCCACACGGCCAGGGCATTAACGCCCACCCACAGACAGGCAAACCCCGCCTGACTGTGGCCGGGCTTATCCCCCCCAAGCCCCCCGAAGGGGGGATGTGAGGGCGGGGCAAGTAACATAACGCGGTATTATGCGAAGTGGCCGCCCCGCAAAGAACGCGGTTCATATGGCGGCCACTGCGCATAACACAGCGTTATGTGTAAGTGCCCCGACGGTGTCCCCCCGCAGGCACACCCCCGGCTTGCTCCGCTTCGCGTGTGCCTGCCGCCCCCGCCGGGGGCTCCAGCGTCGGTGTGCTGCGCAACCTGTTTTAACCATCTATTCCCACCCTTAGGCGCTCAGCGAAAGGCGGCTCCAGCCTGAACCCCGGCTTACGCGTTCGCCTTTCGCTGCCCGCCTGCCACCCTGTGGTTGCCAAAAAGCGGCAACCAAAAGCAAAAACAAGATCAAAACAGCCGCTAAAGAAAAAAAAGGGGACACATATTATCCAAATCAACGGTGTTAATCTCAAAACCGCATTAAGGGATTTTTTTTGAAAAATCAGGCTTGCATCAGGCGATTTTTAGGACTAAGTTACGGAAAGCACTAAGGAAAAAGTTAAGGGTAGGGTGAAATCGCATCGGCGTAGTTATTTCCGGGACAATACTATGATAGTGAGAGTGGGCTGTTTTATAACTACTTTCGGTATTATGATCCGAGGATAGGGAGGTATGTTACAGCGGATCCTATTGGGCTGAATGGAGGGTATAATATGTATCTTTATGTGGATGGTAATCCACTGGTTGGTATTGATCCTGCTGGCCTTACTTGTGAAACAATATCGTTCCCTATAAATTTTGATTATAGTTCAGACGACAATTGGGGGGAATGGAGCAAATGGTCGTATGACTTCTATCACGTAGAGGGCGGAGCATGGGGCACTCCATTCTTTGTGCTTAGATGCATATGTAAAAGAAATAAGTCCGGAACAAATACTACTAAGCTTGATATTATCTGGCAACACTTGCAAGTTTGTTCTTCATGCGGTATCCCTTATACCAATGATTGGAAAACTACCGAGAATGTGTACACAAGACAAAAACCTCTTAAAGATAGCGATTCAAAAACAATTTGGGGGGGCTATGTTGGTAATGAAGCATCGGCCCCCAGTATCTGCGGAAAAAAATGCGATCAGCTGAATTAAAAGTAGTACATTTTGTATGTTATTTTTCTCTACTATTCAGTATGGCTCTATCAGGTTGTGGTGAAAATAGCATAGGTGATGTAAACAAGGAACTAATGTCTTACATGAAACAACTAGAGCACGATCCATTGAATTGTTTCGTTCTTTCTCAGGTAGGAGCAATACATCAGTTTAAGAAGAACTATTTGGAATCTTCTAAATATTATTATAAGTCATATGAGGTTTGCCCTAAAAATGTCTTAGATCTGTTTCAATCCGGTTTATCCCTATATTTCTCAGGAAAGGAAGAGGCTGGATTTAATAGAATGCAAGGCGCGATTGAAAAGGCCAAAGAGATGAAAGACACGAAGATGGAACAAGTGCTGGAAAAAGAGTTTGACACTTTACAAAAATTCCATAATAAAGGAAGAGAGGGACACAACAAGGGGACACCGATGCTTTAATGCTTTAGGGCACCAGAAAGAGTGAAAGGGCCAAGTATCATATCGACTCTTTGTCCGAGAACCAAGGGGGTCAGAGCCCCTAAGCCAATTAATGAGTAAATTATTGAGCGGATATGCGACACACTATAATCAACGCAAGAAAAGAAGTGGCTATGTCTTTCAAAATCGATTTAAATCCGTTTTATGTGATGCTGATGGTTATTTGCTTGAGTTGATACGCTATATTCACTTGAACCCGATAAAAGCCAGTGTAGTAGACAGCTTGGCAAAACTGGAACACTATCGTTGGGCGGGACATGCTGGATTAATGGGGCGACATATCCGTGCCTGGCACAGTAAAAAATAATGATTTAAAGCTTAATAAGCCAACAGTCTGGGCTTGTATGGGAAGAATTGGCCAGTCGTTAGTTGCCAAGAGAAATGATGATCTTCGCGAATAACCATAACAATTCTTGCCATAGAAAAAGAAATAAATCTCTTGGTGTTCCCGAGCTGATTGCTATTGCACTTGGTGGAATGGTCGGAGGTGGAATATTTTCAATTCTTGGCATTTCAGTATCACTGGTTGGAGTATTTACTCCTGTGGTGATCATTATTGGTGGAATCATTGCCTCACTTGCGGCCTATTCGTATATCAAATTAGGCGTTTACTACAAGGATGAAGGAGCTACCTACTCATTTTATAAAAGAACATTTCCTAACTCACCTTTTGCTGCGTCACTCATTGGTTGGTGGGTTATCTTTGGTTATATAAGTACAAATGCTCTCTATGCCTATACTTTTGCATCTTATGCTATTAGTGGTTTTTCTTTTGCTGATAGTGAGTGGATAAGGAAAATTGTGGCAGGATTGATTATTTTAGTCTTTACACTCATTAATATCTGGAGTGTCAAAGGTATGGGTAAAATAGAAGATATTATGGTTTATACCAAGCTTGTGATTTTGGTCGGTATTTCATTTGTACTTATGAATAACAGCCAAACAACGATACCTGTACTGCTTCAAAATGAAGCCGAAGTAAGCATAATGTCAATCTTGATGGTGGCTTCCATCACCTTTGTTGCTTACGAAGGTTTCCAGTTGGTTATCAATGCCGTTAATGAAATGGAAACGCCAGAAAAGAATATCCCTAAAGCAATTTATTCTGCACTATTTCTTGCGGTTTTAATTTATGTTGTTATTTCGTTAGGTGGCATACTGGCTATACCCTTTGAAGAAATCGTTAAAAATAAGGAGTACGCACTTGCTTCCGGTGCTAAGAATGTTCTTGGTCGTTGGGGAAGTGATCTTGTGATACTAGGTGCTCTATTGGCTACAAGTAGCGCCATCAGTGGAACTGTATTCGGGGCATCAAGGCAAATGGCTATTATTGCGGGTGATGGTTATTTCCCGAGCGTTCTTTCCAAACGAATTAACCATATCCCTGTTTTTGCCATTTTAAGCATGGCTGTCCTGGCATTCCTTCTTGTGCTTGCAGGTGGTTTGGAGATAATACTCGAATTTGGTAGCGTTACATTTTTGTTAGTCTCATTGTTAATGGCGTATGCTAATTACAAGATTCGTGATTTAACAAATTCATCGTTATTTATTACTACAGTTTCTTTTTTAGGGCTGTTATTTGGAACAGTGTTAATTCTATATTATGAATTCAACAATCAACCTCAACAACTGCTATTTATTATTGGCCTCTATATATTATTAACTATCAGTTCGTGGCTTTTTTCAAGAAATAAGGTACAGCAAGTTGGCAGATGAACAATCACATTCAGTGCGCAGCGAAAAGCGACATTTCGCTGCGCTCTGTTTTTTTCTGCCGCTGATGTGAGACGTGCACAGCCCCAATATTAATTTACATTTTGTTGGCGGAAATCGTGGATGGTTTGAATCAAATAATCGGAATATAATGCTTAGGTACGTTTGAGAAAACGGCCATTAAAAATGGCATTAGTCGAATAGGCAAATTAGATTCCCTAAGCTTATGCAAAGTAGCCTGACATTTAGCGGTACAGTTGCATTGTTTGGAGTCATGATTGTTGGAGCTCTTATTCCCGGTGTTGGTGTGTTGGTGGTGTCTGCAAGATCAGCTGCATCTGGATTTATTCATGGCGCATTCACCACCCTGGGAATAGTGGTCGGCGACATTATTTTTATATTATTGGCTATTCTCGGATTGTCTATTCTGGTTGAAACCATGGGCGATCTATTTGTCCTGGTAAAATACCTTGGTGGGGCTTACCTTGTATGGTTGGGTATAGCGCTGTGGAGATCAAAATTAAAGACCGTGGAGGCTGAGGGGGCTGTAGACTCTTCTTTGCTGTCCAGTTTTATGACCGGCCTGTTTATTACCTTGGGTGACCAAAAAGCTATCTTGTTTTATTTTGGAGTTTTTCCTGCTTTTTTTGATTTGTCTGCAATGTCGTATTTTGATGTAAGTATTATTGTAGTCATCGCCATAGTCGCTGTAGGTGGTGTGAAGCTTGGTTATGCCTTTATGGTGGATAGATCCAAGTTTTTTTTAATAAACCCTAGGGTCAGAGAGCGTATGAACAAGATTACCGGTTGTGTGATGATTGGGGCAGGAATTTTTTTGGTGGCAACAAATTAAACTGAGTATTGCAGGAAGCAAGAATGCACAAAAATGTAATTTATTGCAACGATTGGCGTGTTTGTGGTTTGGTTTACATTAAATTTCGGGATTCACGGTATCCTGCTGGTGCCTGTCTATGAGGAGGCCATCAGTCTATGGTGGCCATAGACGAGATGCAGAAATGGATATAAATGATCTCAAACTTCGCCTACGGGAATTTGCGCACGAGCGCGATTGGGATCAATTTCATGCGCCTAAGAACCTTGCCTCGGCTCTCATCGTTGAGGCTGCAGAGTTGTTGGAGCATTTTCAGTGGCTGAGCGAAGAACAGAGCAGGTCATTACCTGATTCGACCCATGCCGAGGTCGAAGCGGAATTGGCCGATGTTTTTATTTACCTCGTGCGTTTGGCGGATAAGCTGGACGTGGATCTGATGAATGCCGCTGAGCGCAAAATACTTGTGAACGAGGAGCGTTATCCGGCGGGGGCCTCGCGGGGTAAGTCTGATAAATACACCCGGTATCGCAAGTGACGCGTCACCAACAATATATTGGGCTGTTGCTGATAGGCCTGACGGTGGTGTTTGTCTGGTCTGCCATTGCGCCGCGAGATTTGTTTACCTGGTTTCTTGAGGCATTTCCGGTGATCATTGCATTGCCGTTATTGGTTTTCACCTATCGCCGCTTTCGTCTTACCGATCTGGTTTATGGTCTGATCTTCCTCCATGCCGTGGTGTTATTGGTTGGGGCGCACTATACCTATGCCGAGGTACCTTTGTTTGACACCCTTCAGCAGGCGTTTGGACTTGAGCGCAATCACTATGACCGCGTGGGTCATGTTGCTCAAGGGTTTTTCCCGGCAATAGTAGTAAGAGAAATTTTACTTCGGCGATCGCCGCTGAAAGTGGGCCGTTGGTTATTTTTTCTGGTGGTTTGTGTCTGCTTGGCGTTCAGTGCTTTTTACGAAATGATTGAGTGGTGGGTAGCCCTGGGCTCGGGCAGTGAGGCCGTTGCGTTTCTTGCCACCCAAGGGGATGTCTGGGATACCCAATGGGATATGTTCCTGGCCCTGTTAGGAGCGATCACATCCCTGCTTCTGTTAAGCGCCTCTCATGACAGACAACTTAGGCGTCTTGGCGGTTGAGCGTATTAATCAGAGGTTCCTTTTGAGATACGCCGGTAGGCAGTTTTAGCTTGTTGTGTTTAATCGTGGTTAAATAGAGGCCTTGTCAGGTTTTAGTTCTTTATTTTGCGCGGATTTCAATATGCCCTATTTTGTGTTCAAGGTCCTCCCTGAAGAGAAGCTCGAATTAGTGGATACCCATGCGGTTTTCAAGGAAGCAAAAGCCCAATGCCGCAGCATGCGAGCGGATTTGCCTGCGGATGCGAACTTTGATGTACGCATGATCTTCGCCAAAGACGTGGAAGAGGGTCGCCGCTTGTTGCGAGTCCATAGACCTCCTGCGGTCACGGAGGAATGGGAGGCTTGAAGTCCAACCTGTGTATCCACCACACGAAAAACCACATCCGCCTGATACACCCCCGACGCTTAATCGAGCTATTCGAATGATGGCGAAGCTCGGCGGCTTCATGGGCCGTAAGAGCGATGGTCAACCCGGAAGCACCTCTTTGTGGCGGGGAATCCAGCGTCTCGATGACATCACCGAAACTTTTATAATCATGTCCTCCGCCATAGCGACAGCGTCACCGTGAATACCGTCTTCCGTGTGTTTATATAGTCAGCCCGGAGGGAGAAGGGCACTTAATATAAGTGCCCTTCAATATTTGGCCGTTGTCAGCCTGTTTTGATGCGAGCCCCTAGTGTAGTGTCCTAATTTGATCGTATATTATGCAAGAGTTTTCTGGTTCCCACGCTCCCGCGTGGGAACAAGGTGTTAAAACGATTAATATATGATTAATTCAGGGCACTACACTAGGTTTCAAAATAGAATCTGGCGTCGGCGTCTATGGCGCTATGGCCTGCTCGGCGCCGGTTTGGCCTTTGTTTTTTGGGTTATTCATCTGGATGCTGTGGTGCGGGAAAAATTTGAAGGCCGGCGCTGGGCGGTGCCGGTCCATGTCTATGCCCGGCCCCTGGAGTTGTATGTGGGGCTGCGGTTGGAGCCGGGTCGCTTGCTGGAAGAACTCAAAACCTTGGGTTATCGGCGCCAGGCTTTGGCCCAGCGGCCGGGGACTTATCAATATACGGCCGGGGTTTTTATCATTGTGTCCCGTCCGTTCCGGTTTTGGGACAGCAAACAAGCATCGTTACGATTTCGGTTGACGATACGCCGGGGCGAGGTGAGTGTCCTGCAACAGGTTGCGGGCAGCGTTGATTTACCCTTGCTGCGACTTGAGCCTGTCATGGTGGGAAGTATCTATCCTGGTCACCATGAAGACCGGATACCGGTAAAGATTACCGATGTTTCCGCCTACCTGGTATCGGCTCTGATAGCCATTGAAGACCACGATTTCTTTGCCCACCATGGCGTGGCTCTGCGGGGGTTGGCGCGTGCGTTTTTTGTCAATCTGCGTGCCGGTAAGGCGGTGCAAGGCGGCAGCACTCTGACCCAGCAGTTGGTGAAGAATTTCTATCTTAGTGCCGAGCGCACTCTGCGGCGTAAGCTTGTAGAGCTGATCATGGCCCTGTTGCTGGAATTTCACTATGACAAGGAGGAGATCCTCGAGGCTTATATCAATGAGATCTATCTCGGTCAGCAGGGACCCCGCGCCATCCATGGATTTGGTCTGGCCAGTCAGTTCTATTTTGGTCGACCCCTACGGGAACTCGAGATGCCACAGCTTGCCATGTTGGTGGGTATGATCAAGGGTCCCTCCTTTTTTAATCCGCGCCGACACCCCGAGCGTGCTACTGATCGGCGCAATCTCACCCTCCGGGAGATGTTTACTCAGGGGTTTATCGGTGAACAGGAGCATCGGTTGGCGCAACAGGCCCCCCTGGGGGTGACGGAAAAACCCTTGAACCAAGGTAGTGGTCATAGTGCCTATCTGGACCTAGTGCATCGACAATTACGCCGGGATTATCTGGACGAGGACCTGCGTTCCGAGGGCCTCCAGGTGTTTACGACCCTGGATCTAGGTGTGCAGGAGGCGGCAGAACGGGCGGTCGAGAGCGTACTAAAATATCTCGACCCGTCCCAGGGCGAAGACTCGGGGCAACTCCAGGCAGCGGTGGTGGTGACCAATGTGGGCGATGGCGAGGTCTTGGCGGTGGTGGGCGGACGGGATGCCGACTACGCGGGATTTAATCGTGCCCTGGATGCCCAACGTCAAGTCGGGTCTTTAATTAAGCCGGCGATATTTTTGACCGCCTTGGCCCAACCCGGTCGCTATACCCTGGCCACCTTGCTCAACGATGATCCACTCATCTGGAAGAGTGCCGGTGCCCCTGATTGGTCGCCACAAAATTATGACAGAAAATTTCATGGCCAGGTGGCCCTGTATCAGGTGTTGGCGCGGTCCTACAACGTTGCCTCCGCCCGGCTGGGTTTGGAGTTGGGATTAGAGTCGGTACTTAAGACGCTGGGTAAGCTGGGTATTGAGCGTCATCTAAAACCTTACGCCTCCACTTTATTGGGGGCGGTGACACTGACGCCGCTGGAGGTCACCAGGATGTATCACACCCTGGCAAGCGGGGGTTTTCGATTTCCTTTGCGCACGGTGCGCGCTGTCCTTACCGAAGACGGTGTCCCCCTTAAGCGTTATGAGTTGAAGTTGCAGCAACGTTTCCAACCCGAGCCGGTGTATTTGTTAAACACGGCTTTACAGCGGGTTATTTCCCAAGGGACTGGGCGCGGTCTGATGACGATGATGCCAGCAGCGCTCAATATTGCTGGCAAGACGGGGACCACCAATGACTATCGAGATAGTTGGTTTGCAGGTTTTACGGGTAACCGGCTTGCGGTGGTGTGGTTGGGGCGGGACGATAACCAGCCTGTGGGGCTGACCGGCGCCAGCGGGGCGTTGCGGGTATGGGGGAATATGATGCGCCGTCTGTCTCTGATACCCTTAAAGCTGGGGCAACCCGGGCAGGTGATCAATGTAGCCATTGATCTGGAGTCGGGTCTCAAGGCCGGTGCAGGTTGTTCTCAAGCAATAGAGCTACCCTTTATTAAGGGGTCGGCGCCCGAACAGATGGCGCCCTGTGCCGCAGGAAAAAAACCGGTTTGGTTTAAAAGAATTTTCGGAAAATGACGATGCATTCCTACCGACACCTTCATTTGGTTTTAGGATTGTCATGTTTGTTGCTTACGGCCTGTCCCGTGGACCGTTACACTGTGCGCCCACAAACTGGTATGTCTGGTAAGCAGGTGGTGCAGGCCCTGGCCGATGCCGCCAGCCAGGAAAAGCAGGCCGGACGTTTTGACAATGCCGCCGGTCTGTATGAGCGGGCGCTACGTATTGAGCCTGGTAATGCTGGGTTATGGACGGCGTTGGCAGACTTGCGCTATGACCAGGAACAATTTCGGCAGGTGGTCGCCTTGACTGCCAAGTCGAACACCCTTGCGGGTGACAAGCAGGCTTTAAGGATTCGGAATTGGCGCCTGATGGGCGATGCCCGCAAGGAGCTCGGTGAAGACCAGGCGGCAAAGGCGGCCTATGATCGAGCTGAGGCCTTGGAGGCTACCCGGACCCGTCGATGGTTTTAATCTCTGAGGGTTGTGTGCCCACAGCTTGCCATGATTAATGCTGAACCGCCAAGATGCCAAGCGCGCCAAAGTGTTGGCAGACATATTTTTCTGGTGTCCTTGGCGTCTTGGCGGTTTAGAACGTTCTTTCGATTAATACCCCGCTTGCTTGCGGCGGGGTTATTTATGACCGGTGTGGTGTTTTAGCCCATGATCTATCAGATTGATGTCCACGCCGGTGGCCAGGGCTTGCATGATTTCACCACCGATGTAGAGACCATTGTTTCCAGGGCAGGTATCGACGAGGGTTTATGCACCCTGTTTAGCCGCCACACCTCAGCCAGCCTTATTATTCAGGAGAATGCTGATCCATCGGTATGCCGTGACCTGGAGAATTGGTTGAACCGATTGGTGGCAGAGGGTGATTCGTTGTACACCCATATCATGGAAGGCCCGGATGATATGCCGGGCCATATCAAGAGCGTGCTCACTGCGACCAGTTTATCGGTTCCCATAGTCAACGGTCGATTGGCATTGGGGGTTTGGCAGGGGATATATCTTTGGGAGCATCGACGCCACGGGGGGTCGCGTCAGATTGTGATACACCTGGGCCCATAGGCACGATGATCATCTGAAACAATTTCCAGATTGAGCGGTCTATGATTGGGTAGGGGCGCATTGATTGGCAATGATCAATAGGTGGTGAAATTCACTTCTGGGCACTTCTAAATATACTAGAGGAAATCAATGATGCGGGCACGAATAATACTTGTTAGCGGCGCCATCTTTTTAGGTGGGTTATTGCCTGTGTTGGCCGATACAAGTTTTCAGATTGGCGGTAGTGATTCTCATGTGGTGCGGTGGAATCGTTTTGTTGATGTGCTTTATGATCTGCACAACACGGCGCAGGTGAAGTACGAGATCAGGCAGGTGTCACGTATTGGTGGTTATCCGCGTCATCCAGAGTTTTACGAAGAGATCAGTTATTACGACAAGAAGTCAGGGAAATTACTGAGTGTAATACAGTGGGAGCGGGAGGCGGAAAAAGGGGGCCTGGATAAGGTGCTGTCAATGTTCAAGGAGGAGGAACCCAAAATGCCCCGAGATCGTATTCACAGTATTTCTGTCAATGTTTACGATGACCAGGGGCATGTAGTGCGTGATTATTCCGCAACTTATTTGCCGACGCACCGAAATGCCCCCAGCCAGACCCTCATCTTTTTGCACCAGTACAATGGTGACCTCCATGCGTTTCGAGGTTTTGATGCCACCGGAAATCGTCTTTTTGAACAATGTGAAGGTAATCTCGATGGTAAGGAGGTCGAACTAAGTCTGGATGATGTAGAGATTGCCTATGCCATTGACGAAAAAAATGGGGTGATGCAGACCAGGCACTACCGTGCTTGTTTTGATGGTTTGACAACTACGGCCGCCGCATATTTGACCCCACACTAAGTACAGACTGCATGATTATGAGAATCAATTTCCTAAAGGTTATATCGCTACTCGTGTTTGTTACCCCCCTGACAGGCTTGGCGGCGCCGGTCCTGGTGGATACTGCCTGGGTCGCCAAGCATATGGACGATCCCAAGTTGTTGCTGGTGGATATGGCGGTGGAGGATACCCAATACCAGCGTTTCCATCTTTCTGGCGCTGTTTACCTGCCCTACGCTGCCATTGTCTATACACGCAAGGACGGGGTTAGTGTGCGGGTGCCCGATCAACATTTAATTAAAGTTCTAGGCCTGATGGGGATCACCGCCGACCACCATGTGGTTATCTACGATGATATGGGTGGCCTGCAAGCGGGCCGCCTATTTTGGGAGCTCGAGCGTATTGGCCACCGCCAGGTTTCGGTGATGGACGGTGGTTTGGTGCGATGGGTGCTGGAAGGCCGCAAGGTGGTGGCGGCCCCCACATTACCAAAGCCAAACCAGTATTGGCGTACCAAGCTTGCTGGCCGTGCCAACGATGCCAAGTTGGAAGAGGTTGTTATTGCCAGAGACAAGCGTACGGCGGTGTTACTGGATGTGCGCAGCAAAGAAGAATATTTGGGAAACGAGAATCTCAAGAAACACAACAAGCCCAGTGGCCATATCCCCGGCGCTCGGTGGTGGCCTTGGGATCAATCGGTGGGGTTCAATGCCGGATTCAAGCTCAAAGATCGTATTGACCTCTTGGCGAGCCTGGCGGCCATCGGCGTAAAGGATAAGTCAGCCCCGGTGATCACCTATTGCCGCTCGGGCCATCGCGCTGCGCAATCCTATCTGGTGTTGCGGCACCTGGGTTTTACTCAGGTGAGCCTCTATGATGGTTCCATGGCTGAGTATGTCCGAGACCCCAAGGCCGTGCTGAAAACAGGGGCGTCACCGTAGCCGTTTTTCCTTTGCGCACTTGGCGCCTTGGCGAGAGTATCGACTCTCAAAGCATACACTGGGCTGTATTTTTCCCCACAGATTTTCTTGAGGAGGCAATTTATGCAGCCGCCGGGTTTACTTGGGACCCTGGTTTCCTAAATAATGGACACTGTGCCGACTGGTTCGGTTCGCCAGGGGGGTTGAATTCATGGGGGTCTACTCGGTATCCAAGCTGATTGGTGAGGCGCGTCGGCTCGCTCGAGACTACCGCCAGGCAACGGGGAAGTCTTTGGGCGGTATCAGTGCCGAGATTGCCCAGTATGATGCTGCAGAAATATTGGGACTTGAGGTGGTTCAGGGACAGGCAGGCGGTTACGATGCCATTGGTAAGGGTGAGCGCAAGGGCAAGAAGATCCAGATTAAGGGCCGGGTCGTATTCGACGAAAAAAAATCTGGACAGCGTGTCGGCCAAATCAAGATCGATCAGGAATGGGATAGTGTGTTATTGGTCCTGATGGATGATCAGTACGAGTCTTGTGAAATCTATGAGGCGCAACGAGATGATATCCTTGCCGAGTTAAGTAATGCCAAAGGCGGCCGACGTAGCCGCCGAGGGGCGATTTCGGTGGCGAAATTTAAAAATATCGGGCGCTTGGTGTGGGACCGGGAGTTGGGTATTGTAGGAGATGAAATATGGGACAACATAGGTGGAGCTTAATTTTTAGGATATAGATATGGAAAATGAGAAGGTAATGAGTGACGAAATTAAAGACAACCTACTCAACCCAGCCACGTGGTTACGGTTGGTGTATATGGTTTTTTATTTTGTGGTGTTTAACGTGGTTGAGATTCTGATCGCGGCGGTGGTGCTGTTCCAAGTCGTTATGACGCTGTTTACCGGTTCGCGGAATCAGCGGACGTTGGACTTTGGCGCACAATTGGGGATGTATGTCTATCAGATATTGCAGTACCTTACCTATAATTCTGATGAGGCGCCCTTCCCTTTTTCTGAGTGGCCCAGTGGGCGTGCGGCCCTTGAGGTGACTATTCGGCCGGCCGGGGACACAGATAGCAGTGATTAAGCAATAGTGCACGGTCAACGAACTTAAGGACACTTTCTGTTAATGGGTAATCCCCTCTATCTCTCAAGGGGGTACTAAAAAGAGCCCTCCTTATGGGGTAAGGGGATTGATAGAAGCGCTCTTGAGATTATAGTAACAAGAGGCACAAAATCCGATGGCTGATGACACAGTAAATGGTGATATTAGAGTAGCCTTGGTTGGACTTGGCGAAATTGGTGAATTATTTGCCGAGATGCTGCTTGAGCAAACGCAGGTTAAAAATGCACCGGTCAAGATCGTGGCTGTGGCGGATCGCCATTTAGATTCGCCCATCGCCCTGGGGTTCGCACAAAACAATATTCCCGTATTTGAAGACGCTCTGGATCTGGTAGATCTTGGCGACAAGGTTGACATTATATTTAACCTCACGGAAAACCCATCGGTTGATGTGTCTATGAATCTACGTCTCATGAAAAATAAAAATAGACATACGGTTATCGTGCCGGTGATGGTAGCAAAATTGTTGCAAGTCTTTTTTGCCGACTAAACTACGCCTCCTCAGAAAAACCTGGGGGAAAGTTTGGCCAAGTAAACGATCCAGCGTATGATTTGATATCTAACTTCTCTCGCAAAGGTGCTAAGCCCGCAGACCTCGGTGCACCCCTTGTGGGGTAGAATAGCTGGATTGTTTAATAAAGCGATTGACCATAGCTGCCTTTTCCTTTGCGTGCTTGGCGCCTTTGCGAGAGCCAAGCATTCGTCCGAATCGCCCATAAATTATCCTAAAGGACTGCATTTCTAAAACTGCCGATGCCAATGGACCCTCAATACAACCCCCAAGCCATAGAAACCGCGACCCAGGAAGTATGGGAAAGCGAAGGCATGTTCTGTGTCAGCGAAGACCCCGATCGCGAGAAGTATTATTGCCTGTCCATGTTCCCCTATCCGTCGGGACAGCTACACATGGGCCACGTTCGTAATTACACCCTGGGTGATGTCATTGCGCGACAGCAACGCATGCTAGGCAAGAATGTGCTCCAACCCATGGGCTGGGATGCCTTTGGCCTGCCCGCTGAAAACGCCGCGATCAAGAATAAGGTGCCGCCGGCCAAATGGACCCGTGAGAATATCGATTATATGCGGCGTCAGTTAAAGCGGCTGGGTTTTGCCTACGATTGGGATCGGGAATTGGCCACCTGCGACCCGGATTATTATCGGTGGGAACAGTGGTTTTTTATCCGGCTATATGAGAAGGGTCTGGTTTACAAAAAGACCGCGCCGGTCAATTGGTGCCCCAAGGACTTGACCGTGCTGGCCAATGAGCAAGTCATCGATGGATGCTGTTGGCGGTGTGATACGCCAGTGGAAAAAAAGGATATCCCGCAGTGGTTTATGAAGATCACCGACTACATCGAACCGCTGCTGGCCGACCTGGATACCTTGGAGGGTTGGCCGGAGAAGGTCGTTACCATGCAATGCAACTGGATAGGCCGCTCTGAGGGTGTTGAGATTCACTTTCCTTTTGATAGTGCTGATGGCGGTGGGGTGCTGAAGGTCTTTACCACTCGTCCTGATACCCTAATGGGTGTGACCTACGTGGCGGTGGCGCCGCAGCACCCACTGGCCCAAAAGGCGGCACAATCAGACAAAAAAATCGCCGCCTTCATAGACGAGTGCAAGACCATGGAGGTCTCCGAGGCGGCCATGGAGGCCATGGAGAAACGAGGTGCCGACACCGGACTCAAGGTGCGCCACCCCATTACCGGTGAGACCCTTCCCCTGTGGGTGGCCAATTTTGTACTCATGGCCTATGGCGAAGGTGCAGTCATGGCGGTACCCGCCCATGATCAGCGGGACTGGGAATTTGCCCATAAGTATACCCTTGCCATTAAGGTAGTGGTGGTACCGGCTGACAACCCTGCCCAGGCCCATCTGGTGGATGAATGTGCCTACACCGGCAAGGGGGTATTAGTGGATTCAGGCCCGTTTAATGATTTGACTTCCGGGCAGGCCTTTTCTGCGGTGGCGGACAAGCTGCACTCAATGGATCTGGGGGGGCGACAGGTCAATTATCGGTTACGTGATTGGGGCGTATCCCGGCAACGCTATTGGGGCGCACCGATCCCCATGATCTATTGCAAGGCCTGTGGCACCGTGCCGGTAGCGGACGAGGATTTGCCAGTACGCCTGCCAGATGACGTCAGTCTTGATGGAGCGCAATCTCCTCTTAAGCAATTGGACACATTTCGATTGGTGGCTTGTCCCAGGTGCGGTGGCGATGCTGAACGGGAGACCGATACCTTCGATACCTTTATGGAGTCGTCATGGTATTTCGCCAGATACAGTTGTCCGGATAATGATAAGGCCATGTTGGATGGGCGGGCTCAATATTGGTTGCCGGTAGACCAATATGTGGGGGGGGTCGAGCACGCCATTTTGCATTTGTTGTACGCACGGTTTTATAACAAGTTGCTCCGTGACCAGGGTCTTGTGGTCAACGATGAACCCTTCGTCAAGTTGCTCACCCAGGGCATGGTCCTCAAGGATGGCGCCAAGATGTCAAAGTCCAAGGGCAACACGGTGGACCCCCAGGCCCTGGTGGATAGATATGGCGCTGACACCGCAAGGCTCTTTATTGTGTTTGCTGCGCCGCCCGATCAGTCCCTGGAGTGGTCAGATTCGGGGGTAGAAGGGGCCTATCGATTTTTGAAGAAGTTATGGGCCTTTGCCTATCAGCAACGGGAGTGGCTACAGACCTTCAACGCAAGCCCTGAAGACGCGATTGACTGGAGCCAGATCAACGAGACCCAGACCCATAGCCGACGCCAAGTTCACCAGATACTCAAACAGGCGGATTTTGACTATTCCCGGCAACAATTCAATACGGTGGTGTCAGCAGCCATGAAAATGCTCACGGCATTGCAAAAGTACCCGGTGATCGAGTCCGATATGGATAAGGCCGTGGTGGCGGAAGGAGTAAGTATCTTGTTGCGAATATTGGCGCCTATTACACCTCACTTGACCCACGTTTTATGGGAGGATCTGGGCTATGGTACGGCCATCATTAATGCATCCTGGCCACAGGTCGATCCTGGGGCGTTGCTGGTAGACAGTGTCGAATATGTGGTTCAGGTCAATGGCAAGGTACGGAGTCGGGTCGAAGTGCCGACAGATGCCGATAAGTCTCAGGTCGAAACCCTGGCGCTGGCGAGTGAAGGCGTCAAACGCCATTTGCAGGGTTTGGCGGTTAAGAAGGTGATTGTGGTGCCTGGACGCCTGGTTAATATTGTTGCCGGATAACACCGTTTACCATGGTTGCGATATAAAACCATTATAATATCAACAAGTTATCCTGAGCTATGCTTACAATTAGCTAAAACCGGGAATTAATAATTTATTCGCGGTACCCATAGTGTTTATAATGCCTGTCTGAAAATATTCTGGAGTGGCCCCCAATGAAACGTGTACTGACAATACTAACTATAAGCCTTATCCTCGCGGCCGTGCAGAGCTGCGGATTTCATCTTCGCGGCAAGGTGCAGTTATCGAGCAAGGTGTCACCGGTCTACGTGAAGAGTTCTGACGCCTCTTTTGCCGGCATTATGCAGGAACAGTTAAGCAGTTCCGGAAATGCACCCGCCGGATCTTCCGATGGCGCCGCCACAGTGCTTCGGATCACTAACATTAAGTACAATCGAATTGTGCGCACAGTGGATACACGCGGCAAAGTTACAGGCTACGTGCTGAACTATGAATTAAATTTTAATGTGACGGACAAGGGTGGTAACAAGTTGCTGGCCGATCAACGCGTCCAGAAACAGCGCGATTACAACTTTGACAGCACGCAGGTGTTGGCCAAGGAAAGTGAGGAGACTTATCTGCGCCAGGACATGGAGAAGGCTGCGGCCCTGCAGATCATTCGTCAACTTGCGGCCATTTCAAGATAATCACCCAGGCGGCTTAGTTGCCGCCTGTCACTTTAACGGCTATTGTTGAACAACAAAAGACCGGCGTTTGTGCCGGTTACGCAGATTACTCATGATAGTCAATCCGCAACAAATAGGCGTCCACGTCAAAGGTGTTCTGGCGCCGGTCTATCTTGTCTTTGGCGATGAGACTTTGCTGGTGGAGGAGTCTGTGGACGCCATCCACCATTGCGCCCGTAGCCAGGGTTTTGATGAGCGAAGGGTGTATACGGTGGACCCCAGATTTGATTGGGGGCAGCTGACTCAAGACTGTCACACCGGTTCGCTGTTTAGCCAAAGGCGCGTTGTAGAATTGCGTATTGCCAACGGTCGGCCCGGCGATGTGGGTGGTGGTGTGTTGACACAGTGGGCCGAACAACCCCCCGAAGATATTCTGTTGCTGGTTGTTTGCGGGCGATTGGATAAGTCCGCCAGACAAAGCCGCTGGTTTAAGGCCTTAGATGGGGTCGGCGTGAACGTTCCTTGCTGGCCTGTCGCCGAGGACAAGATTCCAGACTGGATTGGTCGGCGACTCAAATCGCGGGGATTGATCGCTCAGCCCGGTGTGATAGAGGAGCTGGCCTATTACCTAAGTGGGAACCTCTTGGGGATAGCCCAAGAGATCGATAAACTGGACCTATTGTGTCCGGATCGAAGCATAGATCTGGCTACTACCCGTTCGAGCATTGCCGACAATGCACGCTTCGATGTTTATGCGTTGGTCGATGCCTGCTTGTTGGGACAGGCCAGCAAGGCCCTGCGGGTGATCCACAACCTGCGCGCCGAAGGCACTGAGCCTGTCCTTGCGCTTTGGGCCTTGCGCCGGGAGGTGCATGCTCTACAGGCCATCGCTTGCGAGATCGCTGCCGGCCGGTCTCGTGCTCAGGTCTTCAAGGCCCATCGAGTGTGGTCCCAGCGTGCCCCTAAGGTTGGCGCCGCCTTGTCCCGGTTTTCGGCCTCGGCATGGTTAGGCATGATCCAGTGGGTAGCGCGGCTGGATCGGGTGCTCAAGGGGCGGCGGGACGGGGATATTTGGCTTGAGCTGGAACGGTTTAGCCTGCGTCTATGTGGCCTCAAACCGCTCTAGGGAAATTCTGATCAATTGAACTTGAGCCGCCAAGATGCCAAGGCGCCAAGAATTTTCTTTATAAAAATCAACAATTTACTAGCTTGGCGACCTTGGCGCCTTGGCGCCTTGGCGGTTGAACGTATTAATCAGAGGTTCCCTAGGTGGAGGGGTGGTCCCGAGGCGGTTATAATCGGCGGGTACATATTATGGCATTGACACAGACAATCTCTGATTCCGATATCGGCCAGTTGATGGCCGAGGTGGGGCGTCGTGCCCGTAGTGCTGCCGGGGAGTTGGCCAGGGCAACGAGCGACAAAAAGAATCAAACCCTGATCGCCACCGCCGAGGCCATTGAGACCTCTAGCCAGGCCTTGCTGGATGCCAACACCAAAGACCTGGAGGCCGCTCAGAAACAGGGTCTTGATAGTGCCTTGCTAGATCGCCTGGAGCTCAATACGGCCCGTATCACCGCTATGGCCGAAGGCCTGCGCCAGATTGCAGAGTTACCGGACCCGGTAGGTGAGATCACCGATCTTCACTACCGCCCCTCTGGCATTCAGGTGGGTAAGATGCGCGTGCCCCTGGGCGTTATCGGTATTATTTATGAGTCACGTCCCAATGTGACTGCCGATGCGGCCGGGTTATGTCTCAAGGCCGGCAATGTGGCTATTTTGAGAGGTGGATCTGAGGCCTATCATTCCAATCAAATGATTGCCGATTGCGTGCATAAGGGTCTTGCAGCGGCAGGCCTGTGTGCCGATGCAGTGCAGGTCATGGCCACGACCGATCGCGCCGCAGTGGGCGCCTTGATTACCATGAACGATAGTGTGGATGTGATCATTCCCCGTGGCGGCAAGGGCCTTATCGAGCGTGTCAGCCGCGACGCCACGGTGCCGGTGATCAAGCACCTGCACGGCATATGTCATGTCTATATTGATGCCGGTGCCGACACCCAAAAGGCCATTGCCATTGCATTTAATGCCAAGACCCAGCGCTATGGCACCTGTAATACCATGGAGACCTTATTGATTGCGGCATCTGAAGCCGGGCCGGTGTTGGCCCGTTTAGAGAGTCTGTACCAGGCTGAAGGCGTGGAGTTGCGCGGTTGTGAACGCACCCGAGAACATCTTCCAAAGATCAAGTCTGCCACCGAGGAAGATTGGGACACGGAATATCTGGCCCCCATCCTGTCTATCAGAATAGTTGATCATATCGATGATGCCATTGCCCACATTCGTCAACACGGGTCGGGTCACACGGATACTATTGTGACGGCAGATTTAAACAGGGCCAACCGGTTTTTGCGGGAAGTCGATTCCAGTTCTGTTATGGTCAACGCCTCGACACGTTTTGCCGATGGGTTTGAATATGGCCTGGGCGCGGAGATTGGGATTAGCACCGATCGCCTGCATGTGCGTGGCCCTGTGGGTCTTGAGGGTCTGACCAATCAAAAGTATATTGTCTTGGGTGACGGTCATATTCGTCAATAACAGTCGATGCACGTCTGTTGCCAAGCCCAGAGGTGGTGCGTTGATGATCATCCTGGAATATGGCCTACCCCACTACTGTCCCAGTTGATAATCACGAAAGCGCATTAAAATGCTGTTACTTCAGTGGTTACACGCTAATGAGTTGTGTGAGGACATGAAAGCGCCATCGCTATACTCGATTTTAGTCATCCTGAGGCGCAAGGCGTCGAAGGATCTTAACCCGTTGAGTTTATTGCCTTTGTTAAGCAGGTTGAGAGTCCTCGCTGCACTCGGAATGACAAAGCAACGGCCCGGAGTGATGGTTGGAGCACATCTTGTCGACTTGTGGGACAGCAGTGGGCCTACCCTCTTTTCGTGATTGGTCTTTTTGGCGGTACTTTCGACCCCATTCATTTTGGACACCTGTGGCCCGTTGTTGAGCTTCAACAGGCCTTGGGTTTGGATAGCGTTCGATTTATCCCCTGTGCCTTGCCCCCCCACCGCCAACCCACAGTGGCCGATGCCGTTCATCGCCTGGAAATGGTCCGTTTGGCCGTCGCAGATTATGCCGGGTTTGTTGTTGATGATCGGGAACTGCGGCGGTCAAATGTGTCCTATACGGTGGATACCCTGAAGGATCTGCGTGATGAACGCCCTACAATTACATTTTGCCTCATCATGGGGATGGATGCCTTTGTGAATCTGCCCACCTGGCATCGTTGGCAAGATGTGCTGGGGTTGGCCAATATCGTCGTGATGCAGCGGCCTGGGGTCCAGGCCGCATTACCGAGTTGGGCCCAGCAGATTCATTGTCGACAACGAAGTGAGTTTCTAAGGGTCAGTTCGGGGCAATGTTATGTACAAGAAGTGTCGCCGGTGGATATTTCCGCGACTCAAATTCGAAACCGACTGGCCGAGCAAGTGGATGTAGAGACGATGTTACCGGTTACGGTGCTTCACTATATCCAACAACATCAATTGTACACGAAGACGTGAATACGGGGGGAATGACAGGCATTATGCAAGCCGAAGAAATGCGAGGTATCGTGGTGACCGCACTTGAGGACTTAAAAGCGCAGGATATACAGGTTTTAGATGTCCATCAGATGACGGATATCGCCGATTTTATGGTTATCGCAACGGGCACCTCCAGTCGGCATGTGAAGGCCATGGCCGATAAAACCATAGATGCAATGAAAGAACATGGCCATCGGCCGTTGGGAATGGAGGGTGAACAAGAAGGCGAATGGGTGCTTGTCGATTTTGGTGACCTGATATTGCATGTAATGTTACCAGCGACCCGTTCTTTTTATGATCTTGAAAAGTTGTGGAGTCGTGACCTGATCTCTAAGGTGGAGGCACAACGTCAGGACTCAGAATAGTCCTGTGAGTACTTCATATTGAGTAGGTAAGCAGGCACATCGCCACTGAGGCACGGAGAACACGGAGAATGACCTTGTATGCTATGGCTACTGGCCATCATGATGGTTCCGGGCATACCCCCTTGTTCTGCATGGTCATGAATGATGATGCGATACGCTTTAACTACATGTTTTTCTCTGTGTTCTCCGTGCCTCAGTGGCGAAGAGAAGGCCTTATTCATAATTACGATTCGTTGGGGTCTGGCCGGTGCGCATTACGATAGTGGCGGTGGGGACGCGTATGCCAGATTGGGTCGACATGGGGTATCGGGATTATGCACGGCGTCTCCCACACCAGTGCCGTCTGGAACTTTTGGAAATCCCCGTGGCTAAACGGATAAAATCTGCGGGCCCCAGTCAGCTTAAAAAAATTGAAGGCGATGCCATTTTGCGGGCCGTACCAAAGCATAATCGTTTGATTGCCCTGGATGTGAGGGGCCAATCCCGTTCCACCCAACAACTGGCCGATGCGCTAAACACCTGGTTGGGACAAGGGCAGGACGTGGCGGTGGTGATTGGTGGGCCGGACGGCCTCGATACCCAATGCCTGGACAGAGCCGAAGAGACCTGGTCGTTGTCGGCATTGACTCTGCCCCACGCCCTGGTAAGGGTGGTGGTGGCGGAGCAGTTGTACCGCGCCTGGAGTATTTTGAACAATCTGCCCTATCATCGAGCCTGAGGCCCAGCCTATGCAGCCATCACTCTATCTTGCATCCCGATCACCCCGGCGCCAGGAATTGTTGCGTCAAATGGGTATCGAGTTTGAGGTGTTCGTTGTCGATGTCCCCGAACACCCTGCTAAGGGAGAGACCGCAGAACATTTTGTGACCCGGATGGCCCAAGAGAAATCCTCTGCCGCGAATACTCAAATCAGTAAGCAGGGTATGGTGATAATGCCTATTTTAGGCGCAGACACCTGTGTTGTGATTGATGGGGAAATCCTCGGCAAACCCCGGAATCGCACCCACGGTATCGATATGTTGAGGCGCTTGTCGGGGACCACTCATGAGGTGATGACCGCAGTGAATATCAACGCCGATGATCGGGACTATGGGGTATTGAGTCTTAGCAAAGTAAGCTTTGATCGCCTGTCGGATCAGGACGTTGTACGTTATTGGGACAGCGGTGAGCCGATGGACAAGGCCGGGGGTTATGGGATACAAGGTCGTGCTGCGGCTTTTATATCTCGATTGGAGGGCAGCTACACCGGAGTGGTCGGACTGCCTTTATTCGAGGTCTCAAGTTTGTTCAAGAAAATCGGGATAACCTAGCGTGAGCGAAGAGATACTGATCAATGTTACCCCACAAGAGACACGGGTTGCGGTGGTGGAGAACGGTGTCTTGCAAGAGGTGCATATAGAACGCACCAGTAGTCGGGGGTTAGTAGGCAATCTATACAAAGGAACGGTGGTGCGCATATTGCCGGGTATGCAGGCCGCATTTGTCGACGCCAGCTTAGAGCGCACCGCCTTTTTGCATGCGTCGGATATTATCCAGGAAGGTCAGTCAGAGGATAACGGCAATGGGCATGAAAGTGGCGAAGAAACCAAGTCGATTGACCAACTGCTTCGGGAAGGCCAGGATATTATAGTTCAAGTTGTGAAAGACCCTATAAGCACCAAGGGTGCCCGACTCACGACCCAGATTGCCATTCCGGCACGTAACTTAGTTTACCTGCCGTATTCCAACAACATTGGAGTCTCACAAAGAATTGAGGATGCCCAGGAGCGCGAGCAATTAAGGACCACTGTGCGTCGTGCAATGGGGGACCAGATAGAGGGTGGTTACATTGTCCGCACTATGGCCGAGACGGTAAGCCTCGATGAATTTAAGAGCGATATCTTGTTTCTAAACCGCACCTGGGCCAAGATTCGCGAGCAAATCAAGAACTCACCGGCCAAAAGCCTGGTCCACGAAGATTTGTCTTTGGCCATGCGGTTTATGCGCGATCTCGTAGGGGGACGAGTAGAAAAGGTGCGTATCGATTCACGCGAGACCTTTCAGAAGGCCCAGAAATTTGCCGAAGAGCTGATACCCGAGGTCAAAGACCGGATCGAATACTACCCGGGCGAGCGCCCCATTTTTGATCTGCACTCGGTGGAAGATGAGATACAGAAGGCCTTAGAGAAAAAGGTGATGCTTAAATCGGGTGGTTTTTTGATTATTGATCAGACTGAGGCCATGACCACAGTGGACGTGAATACCGGTGGCTTTGTGGGTCGCCGTAATCTTGAAGAGACCCTGTATAAAACCAATCTTGAGGCGGCACAGACCATTGCTCGTCAGCTTCGTTTGCGCAATATTGGTGGCATCATCATCATTGATTTTATCGATATGCAGGAGGTGGAACATCAGCGTCAGGTTATGCGCGCCCTGGAAAAGGCCTTGGCCCACGATCACGTTAAAACCTCGGTCACCACGATGTCACCCCTGGGTTTGGTCGAGGTCACCCGCAAGCGTTCCAGGGAAAGTCTGGAACGGGTCCTGTGTGGGACCTGTCCCATCTGTAGTGGCCGTGGAGTGCTGAAGTCTCCGCAGACGGTATGCTATGAGATCTTTAGAGATATTTTGCGTGAGTCGCGCCAGTTTGACGCCAAAGAGTATCAGGTGGTGGCATCACAGTGGGTTGTCGATCTGCTGCTTGATGAAGAATCGGAGAGTCTGGTGAAATTACAGGAGTTTATTGGTCGTCCCATCCATCTGCAGGTGGAGTCCCAGTACCACCAGGAAGAGTTTGATATCGTTTTGATGTAGCGGCAGGACCCCATCCCTCCAAGCCGGTATAATGGGACCTCGGCCACCACCAAACAGCAGCAGCCAACACTATTTACCAGGATCCTGTGCATTGAGCCTCTTTCGTAATCCACACGTCAAGAAATTAATGGACCACCCTGCCTCCAGGGCGAGTGGACCCCATCTGCGTCGATGTGGTCGCTGGTTGCGGAATATGGGCTTGATTTTTCTGGTTCTGGTGACTGTGGTGGTGGTGGTTTTAAAGGTTTGGTTACCTTCTCTGGGTGATAAAAAGGCTGAAATAGAGACCTATTTGTCCCAAAAATCCAATCGCCCGGTGCGTATAGGGAAACTCGAAGCCTATTGGCATGGCCTCTACCCCCGTCTGCTGGTCGAAGATCTCTATTTGTTATCCGAAGACGGACGCAAAATTGCCATTCGTCTTGATGCGGTAAAAATTCGTGTTGCCACTTTACCCTTGTTGATTGGGGAGCTGGTATTGGATGACCTGATTCTGGTGCGGCCATCATTGCAGGTTACTCGGCTTGAAGATGGCAGCATAGAGTTTGGTGACATTACGCCAAGTGACCGGGGTAAGGATAACATTAAAGGCACCGGTGGCAAGTCATTTGTCAATTGGTTGTTCCGGCAAAACAAAATCCTCATTGAAGACGGTGAGGTGATGTGGGTGGACAAGCAATCTGGAGGACTGCCGATCAATCTCTCCAGTCTGACGCTCAAGCTGGAGAACGATGGCAGTCATCATCGTTTTAACGGGTCTGCGCAACTCATTGATGTAGTCTCAGAAAGTCTTTCGGTATCGGCGGATATCGAGGGGATACCCCTTATCGATACAGATTGGCGCGGCAAGCTCGATTTTGAAGTGGCGACACTCGACATTGATCGATTGCCCAAAATCATCAGAGAACAACTGCCTCGGACCTTAACAGGAAAGATTAACGCCAAGGCTAGATTTTTATGGGCGGCGGGGCGCTTAGAGCGCGCTAACGGTGCTGTGGGTATAAAAAGATTCAAAACTGATTTAGACGATCTGCGTACACCCTTCCAGGTAAAAAACCTGGAGGGTCATTTTCTGTGGCAGCGTGAATCAAATGGCTGGCAATTCGATATCGACCACCTGAACTTGTGGTTTGAAGACAAACCTTGGTCGGCGGGTCATTTAAGAGCAAAACTTAGAAGTGACAAAAAAGAGCTATCATTTCATGTGGACCGGGTTCGCGTGCAAGATATGGTTGCGCTTATCAACAAATTAAGAAGCGACAGTAAACCCGTCCGGATCATTCAACAGTTACAGCCTGGCGGCGAGGTCCGCGATCTAAGGCTATTGCTGAAAGGAGGCTGGAAAAAACCGGAGGCCTTTCAGCTGGATGCCAGGTTGGTCAATGCTTCAGTATTACCCTATAAGAAATTTCCTGGGGTGCGTGGTGCAAATGGATTGTTGTCGTTACATAAAACCGGCGGACGATTCGAGCTTGACACAAAAAGCGCTATGGTAGAGTTCCCCAGATTGTTTGAGCAACCCTTGCCGGTAGGTTTTGCGCGAGGTGAAATTATATGGAAGAAAAGTTCTGATCATTGGCAAGTGACGGGTAAAAAACTTGCCGTTGGTAATGAAGATGGTCAGGGTACGGGTAAATTTGAAGCTCGTGTGCCATTTGATCGATCTATTTCTCCGTATCTTTTCCTTGAGGCAGCTTTCAGTGAAGGGGATGTTAGCCATGCGTCTCGTTATATCCCCAGCAGACGACTTAGGCCTAAAACGGTTCGTTGGTTAAATCGGGCTATCATTGCTGGCAAGGTAGTCAATGGGAGCCTTTATTATAAAGGGAACGTGCGCGAATGGCCGTTTATAAACAGGCCAGGTGAATTTAAGGTTCACGCTCGGGTGACTGGCGGGGTACTTGATTATGCGCCGGGCTGGCCAAAGGCTGAGCAAGCCAACGCAGACTTATTGTTTGAAAAGGCTGGCTTGCTGGTTACTGGAAGTCATGCCCTGGTAAATGGACTGAGCACATCCAATGTCAATGTGCGAATTAATAATTTTAAAGACCCCAAAAAGGTAATAAAAGTTTCCGGGCGGTTGGAAGGTGGGTTTGACCGGGTAGTAGAGTTTTTACAGAGTGGGCCGTTATTTAAGAAAGCGCGTGTTGCGCTTGCAGCAATGAGTGGGCGTGGTCAAGGGGTCTTAGACATCAGCGTTGAGGTGCCGATTAAAAACCCAAAAGCCAGTCGTGTGTCGGGGCGCTATATGTTTAATAATGCAGCCCTACGGTTGGGTGGTGGCATAGAGATTTCCGGTCTAACGGGCCCCCTATCGTTTAGTGAAACCGAGGTGCGCAGTGGGTCGCTACCTGTAAAGGTCTTGGGAGGTAAGGCCTTGCTATCCGTGTCAACACCCAGGCCAGGCCTGATTCCCACGGTGGTGGTTAATATGAGTGGACGCGTCCGAATCAAGAACCTGGATCAGCTGCTTGGAAAAGAATTGGTTGCACCGCTCAATGGTGAAGCAGATTGGCATGGAAGCTTGCGCCTGGGTGAGGACGGCGGTGAACTCAGTGTGGCATCAAATTTGTATGAGGTCTATTCGACTGCACCGGCACCCTTAGATAAAGCTGCCGGTGATGTATGGCCCTTGCGTGTCAAGACGCGTTTCCATGGCGGGACGGGGCGTGATGTCAGTTTTCGTATCCATGATCGGTTAAATGGCCAGTTGTGGTTTCGGCGCCAAGCAAGTGAAGCGGTTTTGGAGCGTGGGCAAATCGTGGTGGGTAGTGTCACCGCAAAGACCACCAGGGAGAAGGGTGTCGGTTTGCATGTGGCGCTGGATGAGGTCGATTTGGATAAGTGGTTGGCCTATTTAAAACCCATCACACAGCGCAGCAATTTACGGGCCGATGCAGGTATTAGCAGGTTGAGCAGCAATGTGGGAACTTTAAGGTTCTTTGATCGTCAATTTTCCGATGTTCATCTAAGCGGTAGTCGTGATAAATACAATCGTTGGCAAGGGTCAATCTCTGCTGCCGAGATTGCAGGTGATTTTGATTTTTTGTGGGGTGATGCCAAAAAACAACTGGAACTGCAGTTGGAACATCTTTATTGGGCCAAGGGCGTCGCCGAAACTGGTAAGACGACTTCACCTCTTTCCACCGCAGCATCCCGATCTGATTTACCCGAATTAAAAATTCAGGCGCAACGGTTCCGTTATGGTGATTTGGCGCTGGGCAAGATGGAGTTGAGTGCGTCACCCATAGAGCATGGTTGGCGTGTGGAAAAATTTGATCTCAGTAAGCCACATTCTTCCTTGTCGGCTTATGGCCAATGGCAAACACGACCGGACAAAGGTCGATCCCAGTATCACATTGAGATGAAAACTACTGATATAGGCAAGAGCCTGCAAGATTGGAGTCTGCCAGGACAGGTGGAGGGCGGCCATGCAAAATTGCAGGTGGACCTGGATTGGTCGGGTGGGTTACAGAATTTTAATCTGGACACGGTGAACGCAAGCATTCAGGTTGATGCCAGCCAAGGCCGTTTCCCCAAAGTGGATCCCGGCGCGGGTCGATTTTTGGGCCTGTTTAATCTGGACGCCCTGGCGCGTCGATTACGACTCGACTTCACTGATGTCTTTTCCAAAGGCTTTGCCTTTGATCGTATTAGCGGTGGGCTGCAGATCGAAAATGGCACCGCCTATACTCAGGATTTGAGCCTGCTTGGCCCGACTGCGGATATTCGAATTGTTGGACGTAGTGGTATCGTTACCGAGGATTATGATCTTGAGTTGACCGTGATCCCACGATTGGGGGGTAATCTGGCGATTGCCGGGAGTGTCCTGGGTAGTCCGGCCACAGGCGCTGCCATCTTCTTGTTCCAAAAGGTATTTAAAAAACAATTATCCGGTCTGGTGAAATATCACTATGTGGTCACCGGTCCCTGGGATGATCCCGCTATGACTCGAGTAGAGAGCCATTCCCAGGGTTGATAGGAGGATGCTATGCTTCGCTTATATGATTCGAGCAGTCCTTATATTCGTTTTGGTTTTACCTGCCATGGTTGTGGCCGAAAGTATCTCCTTGCCCTTAGAGCAATGGAAACAGATGGATCGCGGTCAAAAGGTGATTGAACTTGCCCCGCTAAAAAAACTGATGAAGGCCGTTGAGTTGGCCCCCGATAGCAGTATCAATATTCGCTATCCAGGTGGTGATCAGGGAGTGACTTGGGCTGGGCAGCTGAGGGATTGGTTAGTCAGTTTGGGGGTGGCTTCCTCGCGGATGATCCTTGAGCCCGGTTCCGGTAAGGCCGATATGATGGTGCTGGAGATCCAGCCTGGCGCGCCAACCCAGTGACCCGTGTTGGCGCGATACAAATGACCTCGGGCACCGAGGTTTCGGAAAATCTTGCCCGCGCCGGGGACTTGATCTCCCAGGCGCATAGCGCCGGTGCCGAGGTAGTCCTGTTGCCGGAAAACTTTGCCCTCATGCCTCGCGATGACGACGCACGTTGGCGGTCTCGTGAAACCCCGGGGGCCGGTCCAATCCAGGACTTTCTGGCGGCCATGGCCCGGCAGCATGGGCTTTGGCTGGTGGGAGGGACTCTCCCCTTGCTCAATGACGGACATGATAAATTGTGTAGCAGTTGTCTGCTGTTCGACCCCCAGGGGAAGAGCCGTGCCCGTTATGACAAGATTCATTTATTTGATGTGGAATTGGATGGGGGCGAGTCTTACCGGGAAACGGATTACTATACTGCGGGTAAAGACATCGTTGTGCTGGACACGCCCCACGGCAGATTGGGTGTTGCAGTTTGTTATGACTTGCGTTTTCCCGAACTGTTTCGCGCCATGTTGGATAGGCGGGCCGAAGTGTTTTTGATTCCCGCTGCATTTACGACGCTTACCGGGCAGGCGCACTGGGAGGTGTTGCTACGCGCCCGTGCCATTGAGAACAGCGCTTTTGTGGTGGCGGCAGCCCAATGGGGGCGGCATGCCAATGGCCGCTCAACTCACGGCGACAGTATGGTAGTGGACCCGTGGGGCAATATTCTGAATCGATGTAAAACGGGTGAGGGCTTGGTGATTGCCGATCTGGATTTGGGTGAATTGAAGTCCATCCGCAAAAAGCTTCCCAGCATTCAGCATCGCAAGATAGGTATCACACTAAGATGTTAGAGCAAGTCAAACAAAGCTTATTGGAACCCGCCGGGATTGGTGATTCGGAACTGGACCGGCTCATTGGTCAGCTCTATGGGCCGGCAATGGACTACGCAGACCTGTATTTCCAATACAGCCGGCACGAGGCCTGGTCCCTGGAAGAAGGGCAGGTGAAATCCGGCAGTCACAGCATCGATCAAGGTGTGGGCGCACGTGCCGTGATGGGGGAAAAGTCCGGGTTTGCCTACTCAGATGAGTTACAGATCCCCGCCTTGCTGGATGCTGCACGGGCCGCACGGGCTATTGCCCAAAGTGGGGATGGCAAGCAGGCCGCCATGGTCTGGCAGGGCGTCAAGGCGCCGGCGCTTTACTCCTCGTTGGACCCATTGGCCAGCCTGAAAGACGATGACAAAATCGCATTGCTTGAGCAGGTAGAGGCCGAGGCCCGTGCCCAGGACACCCGGGTCAAGGAAGTCATGGCCAATGTGGCTGCGAGCTTTGAACAAATTCTGGTGGTACGCAGCGATGGTGTATTGGCAGCGGATATCCGGCCCTTGGTTCGACTCAATGTCACCGTCATTGTTGAACAAAATGGGCGTCGTGAGCAAGGCCATGCCGGTGGAGGTGGTCGTTGCGGATACGACTATTTTCTGGATTCGGACAAGGCCTTGGGTTACGCCCGCGAGGCCGTGCGCCAGGCCTTGGTCAATCTTGAGGCCGACGAACCCCCGGCCGGTTCCATGACCGTGGTGTTGGGTCCGGGTTGGCCCGGTATCTTATTGCATGAGGCCATTGGTCATGGTCTGGAAGGAGACTTTAACCGCAAGGGCACCTCTGCCTTTAGCGGCCGGATGGGGGAAAAGGTCGCCTCGGATCAGTGCACCGTGGTGGATGATGGCACCCTGAAAGATCGTCGAGGTTCCTTAACCATAGATGACGAAGGCACACCGGCCCAACGTACTGTGCTCATAGAGAACGGCATTCTCACCGCCTACATGCAGGATAATATGAACGCCCGTTTGATGAATGTGCCACCCACCGGCAATGGGCGGCGTGAATCTTATGCCCATCTTCCCATGCCGCGCATGACCAACACCTTTATGATTGCAGGGCAATATGATCCGCAGGAAATTATTGCCTCGGTGGATAAGGGGCTCTATGCGGTAAATTTCGGTGGTGGTCAGGTGGATATTACCTCGGGCAAATTCGTGTTTTCTGCCAGTGAAGCCTATCTCATCGAACATGGGAAGGTCACTCGGCCGGTTAAAGGCGCCACGCTTATTGGTAATGGTCCGGATGTACTTACCCGCGTGGCCATGGTCGGAAATGATCTGGAACTCGATAGTGGTGTCGGCACCTGTGGTAAGGAAGGTCAGAGTGTGCCGGTGGGGGTGGGGCAACCGACTCTACGCATTGATGGTCTTACGGTAGGTGGGACCCAGGTTGGTGATTGAAAAAAGCTTGAAGGGAATGGTATCAAATGACGTTATCTACTTCTAAAAATGGCTCTGCGGTGACAGAGACCTACATCAATGATGCGTTGCAGGCGGACTTATCCACGCTGGTAGAAAGTGCGTTGGCCCAGGCCAAGTCACGGGGCGCCAGTAGCGCTGAGGCCGCCGCCCATGCTAGTCGAGGATTCTCGGTGACCGTGCGTCTGGGTGATGTAGAAACCATAGAGCATAATCGTGACAAGTCTTTAGGTATTACTGTCTTTTTTGGCGACCATAGCGGTTCTGCCAGTACCTCGGATTTTAGTCCCCAGGCAGTGCGTGACACCGTGCAAGCCGCCTGTAGTATTGCGCGTTATACCGCCGAAGACCCCTTTGGGGGGTTGGCGGACAAGGAACAGATGGCCACACGGATATTGGATCTCGACCTTCACCATCCCTGGGACCTGACGGTTCCCCAGGCCATCGAAGTGGCGCAAAGCTGCGAACAGGTGGCCCGGGACAGTGACAAGCGCATTATCAATTCCGAAGGGGCCACTTTGTCCAGTCATGAGGGCATTGAGGTCTATGCCAATAGCCACGGATTTTTAGCTGGGCAACGATCCAGCCGGCACAGTCTGGGTTGTGCCGTGGTGGGCCAGGATGACCGTGGTATGCAGCGGGATCAGTGGTATAGCGTGGCAAGACGGGCGCAGGATTTAGATTTGGCCGAGACGGTGGGAGCGCAGGCGGCGCAGCGCACCCTACGTCGATTGGATGCACGTCAACTTTCCACCCGCAAGGCCCCGGTTGTTTTTGAGGCGCCCATTGCATCCAGCGTATTAGGCCACTTGGGTGCGGCGATCCAAGGAAGCAATCTATACCGCAAGGCGTCGTTTCTGGTGGATCACCAGGGCAAGCAGCTGTTTGCCCCCCATGTCCAGATCCATGAAAATCCTCATATATGCCGTGGACTGGGGAGCAGTGCCTACGACAATGAGGGGGTTACCACCCACCCGCGTGATCTGGTGACAGATGGCATATTGCAAGGTTATCTGTTGGACAGTTACTCGGCGCGCAAACTGGGCTTGCAGTCTACCGGCAATGCTGGCGGGGTACATAACATGATTATCAAACCCGGCGAGGACAATCTATCCGGTCTGCTCGCCGCCATGGGCACAGGGCTATTGATCACAGAGTTGATTGGGTTTGGTGTGAATATTCTAACCGGTGACTATTCTCGTGGTGCGGCAGGATTTTGGGTCGAAAACGGTGAGATCCAGCATCCGGTCGATGAGATTACGGTGGCAGGTAAGCTCCAGGACATGTTTCAAGGGATCATAAAAGTGGGTCAGGATGTGGATATTCGCAAGAATATACGTACCGGATCATTGCTGATAGACAACCTCACTATTGCCGGCAGCTAACCCCCTTAGGAATAGGTGTGTTGTGGTCGCGCAACGACTATAATCGCCGGTCGGTTCGCCATCTGCGGAGCCATTCTCACCGGCCGTGGGTTAGTGGAAGATAGCTTCCTGGTGGGTCTCCTCTGCTCACGGCATTGCCGTGGTGGAGTTGGCATTCTGATCTATTTACGGTCAGCGGGCAGCTAAGCAGTCGAAAAATATGAAGTGGAGTCCCACTTTTAGTTCAAGCCATTATTCAGTCTGAGCCAGCTTAGGATCCGCTGATCAGCTTATGTTATAAGCAGGAGGTATGTATGCCGATCTACGAGTACGAGTGTGATGCTTGTGGACACCGACTTGAGGTCATTCAGAAGATGAATGAGCCACCCAAGATGGATTGTCCAGAATGTGGTGAGGCGAAGTTGAAAAAGCTGTTGTCCGTTGCTGGGTTCAGGCTAAAGGGTTCTGGTTGGTACGAGACTGACTTCAAAAATAGCGGCAGTAAACCTAAATCGGCTAAACCCACCGAGACAAAGAACAGCACTTCCACCCCATCAACAAAGGGTGGTAGTTCCACCCCATCAAAATCATGATGTTATCTCTAAGACGCTATTTTTTCGCCGGGCTGCTGGTCTGGGTGCCCCTGGGGGTCACGGTCTTGATTGTCAAATTCCTGGTGGATTTGATGGATCGTAGCCTGGTGTTGTTGCCCATGGCCTACCGGCCGGAGAATTTGTTGGGGTTCAAGATCCCTGGTTTGGGCGTGGTGCTGACCGTGTTGGTAGTGCTTATTACGGGAATGGTGGCCGCCAATCTCTTTGGCCGCCAACTGGTACGCATCGGTGAAGATCTGTTGGCGCGCATTCCCCTGGTGCGGTCTATCTATTCTGCGGTCAAGCAGGTATTGGAAACCTTGTTTTCCAGCTCGGGCCAGTCGTTTCGTAGAGTGGTCCTGGTGGAATACCCTCGCCGGGACATGTGGACCCTGGCCTTTGTTACCGGTACCGGGGTGACAGATGTTGAAAACAAGGTCGGGAGTAAACTGGTGAATTTGTTTGTCCCTACCACACCCAATCCCACCTCAGGGTATTTCCTTATGGTGCCACTCGACGATGTGATTGATGTTAACTTAAGTATTGATGCTGGATTAAAACTTATCATGTCTGCCGGTGTTGTTGTGCCCGATGGAGTTGCCGGTAAAACGGCCAAAAAGAGGAAATAAATATCATGCGCAGTTTATATTGCGGGCAGTTAAATGCCAGCCATATTGACCAAATGGTGGAGCTTTGTGGTTGGGTCCATCGCAGGCGGGACCATGGTGGTGTCATTTTTGTAGACTTGCGTGACCGGCATGGGCTGGTTCAAGTGGTGTTTGATCCGGATGACGCGACCATCTTTACTGTTGCCGAGCACCTGCGTAGCGAGTATGTACTTCAGATCAGCGGAAAAGTCAGACACCGTCCCGAGGGGACCATCAATGCCAATTTGCCCAGCGGCGAAGTCGAGGTGTTAGCTCAGGGCTTAAAGGTTCTGAACCGTTCCGAGGCGCTACCGTTTCAATTGGACGAGGACGATGTGGGAGAGGAGGTTCGGCTACGCTACCGCTATCTCGATCTGCGCCGGGATAAAATGCAAAAAAACCTGCGTTTGCGTCACGCCATGACTCGCAATCTGCGCCGCTTTCTTGAAGATTTGGAATTTGTAGAGATTGAGACCCCGATCCTGACGAAGTCGACACCGGAAGGTGCGCGAGATTATCTTGTGCCCAGCCGTACCCATCCCGGATATTTTTTCGCTTTGCCCCAGTCGCCCCAGTTATTCAAGCAACTGCTTATGGTGGCGGGGTTCGAAAGGTATTTTCAGATTGCGCGTTGCTTCCGGGATGAAGATTTGAGGGCCGATCGGCAGCCGGAGTTTACCCAGCTTGATGTGGAAATGAGTTTTGTCAACGAGGAAGATGTGATCTCTTTGATGGAGAGCATGTTGCGGGACGTTTTCAAGAACGTTCTGGAGGTGACACTCCCTGACCCTTTTCCACGCATGAGTTATCAAGAGGCCATTTGCCGTTACGGAAGTGACCGGCCCGATCTGCGTAACCCGCTGGAATTGGTAGATGTGGGCGACCTGATGGCGGCGGTGGAATTCAAGGTATTTGCTGGTCCGGCCAATAACCCTGGCGGACGGGTGGCGGCCCTACGGGTGCCTCAGGGCAGCGTGCTTAGCCGTCAGGTCATTGATGGCTATACTGATTTTGTCGGCCAATATGGCGCCAAGGGTCTTGCCTACATTAAGGTCAACGAAGTGGCCAAGGGTCGAGAGGGATTGCAATCGCCTATCCTCAAGTTTCTGCCCGATGACGTCATCGGATCGATCATGGAACGTTGTGGCGCAGAAGATGGTGACCTGGTGTTCTTCGGGGCAGACAAGGCCCGGATCGTCAATGATGTCTTAGGTGCGCTCCGTGACCGCCTGGCCGCAGATCTCGGCTTGCTTAAGGAGGGGTGGTTCCCGGTGTGGGTAGTTGATTTCCCCATGTTTGAGTATGACGAAAACGCCAAACGTCTACAGGCACTGCACCATCCCTTTACTGCCCCTGCCGATTCGAGTGTGGATAAATTGAATTCCGATCCGGTAGGCACCCTTTCCCGTGCCTATGATATTGTGCTCAATGGCAGCGAGATCGGTGGTGGATCAATCCGTATTCATCAGCCCGAGATACAACAGAAGGTGTTCACAATTCTGGGTATTGATGCCGAAGAGGCACGGCAGAAGTTTGGTTTTTTGTTAGATGCCCTGAAATATGGCGCACCTCCTCACGGCGGTATTGCATTTGGTCTGGATCGAATTGCCGCGATGATGACCGGCGCGGATTCGATACGGGATGTGATTGCATTTCCCAAGACCCAGAAGGCCTCTTGCCTGATGACCGAGGCGCCGGGTGTGGTGGACGATGCCCCATTGCGCGAACTCAATATCAAACTACGTAAGCCCATAAGGGAAGTTTAACGTCCCCGATGCGGCTTGGGGGCACCGGATGACAATGGTACACTCTGAGTGCCATCAAAGAGTTGGGATGGGCAGAACTTAGCTATATAAATCAATAAGTAAACGGGACTCTCATGGCAGGACACAGCAAGTGGGCCAACATTCGTTTTCGCAAGGCGGCCAAAGACGCCAAACGGGGCAAGGTATTTACCAAGCTGATCCGTGAGATCACCGTAGCCGCCCGCATGGGGGGGGGTGATCCTGAGGGCAACCCGCGTCTGCGTGCCGCAGTGGACAAGGCCCTAGGTCAAAACATGAACAAGGATAATGTGGACCGCGCCATCAAGCGGGGCACCGGTGAGCTTGAAGGGGTCAGTTATGAAGATGCCCGCTACGAGGGTTATGGCCCGGGCGGTGCAGCGGTGCTGGTGGAGTGTGCCACCGATAATCGCAACCGCACCGTGAGCGAAGTACGACACGCCTTTACCAAACATGGTGGTAATCTTGGTACCGATGGATCGGTGGCCTATTTGTTTAATAAAATTGGACTACTCACCTTTCCCCAGGGGAGTGACGAGGAACAGATTATGGAGATCGCGGTCAATGTGGGCGCCGATGACGTGGTCAGTGACGAGGACAGTGGCATTGAAGTCACCACACCACCCGAACAATTCCAATCCGTTTACGATGCGTTAGCGCAACAGGGCCTAAAACCCGAACTTGCCGAAATCACCATGCGTGCCAGTACCGATGCGGCTTTAACGGGTGCTGACGCGGAACGTATGCTTAAAATGGTTGATGCTCTGGAGGAGCTGGATGACGTCCAGGAGGTCTATACCAATGCCGACATCCCCGATGAGGTAGTGGCCCAATTAGAGGCAGGTTGATGTGACTGTGGAACTACGAAGCGAATAATGCGGGTACTGGGTATAGATCCTGGTTCAAGATTGACTGGATTTGGTGTGGTCGATATATCAGCTGGGAATCTCGCCTATGTGGCCAGTGGTGTGGTCAAGGCCCCTACAGACGTATTACCCCAACGACTCAAAGTAATCTATGACGGTGTGTATGAGGTCATTGAAACCCACCAGCCGGATATCATTGTAGTGGAAAAGGTGTTTATTGCACGCAATGCACAATCTGCTTTGATTTTAGGCCATGCACGTGGCGCAGCGATCTGCGCCGGGGTGAATCAGGGTCTGCCGGTATCAGAGTACACAGCCTTGCAGATCAAGCAGGCGGTGGTAGGCAGGGGCCATGCCGCCAAGGAGCAGGTGCAACATATGGTGCAAATATTATTAAAACTCGCAGCCCCCCCCCAGGAAGATGCTGCCGATGCATTGGCCTGTGCCATATGCTATATCCATAGTACCCAGGGTGGCGCCCAGCGCCTTGACCAAGCGGCCAGGGCGCTCAAGGTGGTCCGATCATGATCGGTCAATTACGAGGTACATTGTTAGTCAAGCAACCACCATTATTGATGTTAGAAGTCAGTGGTGTGGGTTATGAGCTTGAGGCCCCGATGACGACTTTCTATGATCTGCCCGATAGCGGTAGTCAGGTCACTCTACACACGCACCTGGTAGTGCGCGATGATGCCCACTTGCTCTATGGTTTCAGTCGTCGTCCGCAACGGGAACTGTTCAGGAGTTTGTTGCGCGTCAATGGTATTGGGCCGCGAGTGGCCTTGGCTATCTTGTCCGGACTCAGCACGGAAGAATTTGCCGCCTGCGTGACCAACGAAGATGTGGCCCGTCTCACTCAGGTCCCTGGGATTGGGCGTAAGACCGCTGAACGTCTCATTGTTGAGATGCGTGACCGGGTATTGCCGCAATCTTCAGAAGGGGTGAGTGTGGCGGGGCAGTCCGCCGCTACACTCGATCCGGCGGCGGAGGCGGTGCGCGCCTTGATCGCATTGGGCTATAAACCTCAGGAAGCGTCCCGCGCGGTGCGTGCTGCGGACGCGAAAGAGGGCACCAGCGAAGAAATCATCCGGCAAGCCCTTAAAGGTATGGTGCGGGCATCATGATTGAGAATGATCGATTGGTCTCACCGGCGCCGACGCACGAGGGTGATGACCAAGTCGCCGATCCTGGGTTGCGACCCCAGCGACTAAAAGATTTTGTTGGCCAGGAATCACTGCACCGACAAATGGAGATCTTTATCAGCGCCGCCAGGAATCGTGGCGAGGCCCTCGACCATGTGCTGTTCTTTGGCCCCCCCGGATTGGGCAAGACCACCTTGGCGCATATCGTTGCCCACGAAATGGGTGTCGGCCTGCGCCAGACCTCTGGGCCGGTGCTGGAGCGTCCCGGAGATCTGGCAGCCCTGCTGACCAATCTGGAACCCCGTGACGTGCTTTTCGTGGATGAGATTCACCGTCTCAGCCCGGTGGTGGAGGAGATCCTCTATCCTGCCCTGGAGGACTTTCAGATCGACATCCTGATCGGGGAGGGACCGGCGGCCCGATCCATCAAGATCGACTTGCCCCCGTTTACCCTGGTGGGGGCAACCACACGGGCCGGTTTATTGACCTCACCGTTGCGTGATAGATTTGGTATCGTTCAGCGCCTGGAGTTTTACAGCCCCGAGCAGTTAACCCAAATTGTGTCCCGTTCGGCCCAAATTCTGGGTGTGGAGGCAGACGATACCAGCATAGAGGCTATTGCACGTCGCTCCAGAGGGACGCCGCGTATTGCCAATCGGTTGTTGCGCCGGGTCAGGGACTATGCCGAGGTGAAAGGCACAGGTCGGCTGACGGATGAGCTATCGATAGATGCACTGGCCATGCTGGAAGTGGATGAGGAGGGTTTTGATGTGCTTGACCGCAAGCTACTTTCTGCGGTGATCAAAAAGTTTGCCGGCGGCCCGGTGGGCCTGGACAATGTGGCCGCTGCCATCGGTGAGGAGCGGGGCACCATTGAGGATGTGATTGAGCCTTTTCTGATACAACAGGGCTTTCTTATGCGTAGCCCCCGGGGGCGCATCGCCACGGCGCGGGCCTGGATTCACCTCGGGCTACAGCCACCCGCCGACCTAAAACAACCACAACGATCCATTTTTGGTGAGACATGGAAAAATTGACCCTCACTGCCTCTGAGCATAGCCTGTCCTTGATCAGCATGGTCACCCAAGCCAGCTTAGTGGTCCAATTGGTCATGCTGTTGTTATTGGTTGCATCAATCCTGTCCTGGACCATGATTTTTCAAAAGTGGTTCAGTCTGCGTCTTGCCCGGTCTAACGCTACTCGGTTTGAGGACAGCTTCTGGTCAGGTGGGGATATGGCCCAGCTCTATTCAGATTGGTCAAAAAGACCTAAGGCGCCTACCGGCATGGCCAGCATCTTCGTATCAGGCTACCGTGAGTACACCCGTCTCAACCAGAAATCAGGGATCGATCGCGCCGACATTGTTGAAGGCGTGCAACGCGCCATGCGCGTGGCCCTGAGCCGCGAGTTGGATGAACTGGAGACCCATCTGCCGTTTTTGGCTTCTGTGGGCTCCACCAGCCCTTACGTGGGTTTATTTGGTACCGTATGGGGCATCATGAATTCATTTCGTTCCCTGGGTACCTTGCATCAGGCCACCATTTCGAGTGTGGCGCCGGGTATTGCCGAGGCCCTCATTGCTACCGCCATGGGATTATTTGCCGCCATACCTGCGGTGATCACATACAATCGTTTCTCCAGCCATGTGGAACGGCTGGAAAGCCGCTATGCCATATTTATGGAAGAGTTTCTCAGTATCGTCAACCGTCAAGTCATCGTAAAAAAAGAACAAGCCCATGTATCATCGGCGTAAAAAGCGTCTTATGAGTGAGATTAATGTAGTGCCCTATATTGATGTCATGCTGGTTCTGATGATTATTTTTATGGTTACCGCGCCACTACTGACCCAGGGCGTTAAGGTGGATATGGTACAGGCGGTGAGTGACCCAGTACCTACGCAGGATTCGGAACCCTTTGTGGTTACTGTTGACAAACAGGGTAACTATTTCGTTAATGACGACACCCAAGCCACCGTACCAGGTGATCTGGGCGTGAAGGTGGCCGCTGTAAAAAGACGTAGGCAGGAGACCGAATTCATGGTGCGAGGTGACAAGGCGGTCGTCTATGAGGCGGTGATCAAGGCCATGGTGATTCTGCAACAGGCAGGGGTAAAAAGTGTCGGCTTGGTAACCGAGCCCCCAGAAAAGTAGCACGACAGGTGAGCGAAGGTTACGGCAGGGCGTTTATATATGCCATATTGGTGCATGTCCTGGTGTTGTTAGTTTTGGGGATTAGCTTTGATTGGCAACTTATCCCCAGCAATAACCATCAGATAGATGATAAGAAGGTAGTGCAAGCCACCCTCGTAGACGAGGGAAAGGTCCAAAAAGAGCTTGATCGCATCAAGAAAAAGGAGGCTGCCAGGAAAAGTGCCGCGAAAAAAGAAAAGGCACGATTGAAGGAACTGGTTAGGCAAGCCGCCCTGGCAGAAAAAAAGGCAGAAAAAAAACGTAAGGCTAAAGCAAGGCGTCTTGTTGAGCTAAAGAAAAAACAAGCGCTAGATAAAAAGAAAAAGGCATTGGAGAAAAAGAGAAAGACTCTGGAGGCCAGAAAACCGGCTGAGAGAAAGAAGAAAAAACTAACAAAGAAGAAAAAAAGGGAACAGATAGAGAAAAAACGCAAGGCACATGCAAATAAGTTGACCGCGCAGCGTAAGCGCAGGCAAGCTGAGAAGGCCCTGCAGGCACTCTTACGAAAAGAGCAACTGCAGCGACAGGCTCAGGGTGAACTGAATAGATATGAACCGCTCATTAGACAGCGGGTGGAACGATTCTGGATACGGCCACCCGGTGCGAAGACAGGGCTCAAGGCCGTTTTGCGTGTGAGGCTTACCCCAAGTGGAGAGGTGCTAACAGTGCGGGTGGTGCAATCAAGCGGCAATGCCATATTTGACCGGTCTGTAGAGAACGCGGTAAAAAAGGCTACACCCTTGCCGTTGCCCAGTAACCCGGAACTGGCCGAGTTTTTTAGTGTAATCGATTTTGAATTTGATCCGCAAAAAGGGTAGGAAGTACAGACACATGAGAAAGTTAATCACAACAACGTTATTGGGGATAGGTTTGCAGTTGTGGGTCTGCCAGACAATGGCGATTCTGAAGATTGAGATCACCAAGGGTGTTGAGGCTGGCGTACCGATTGCCATTGTACCCTTTGCCTGGCAGGGTGAGGGCAAGCCATCACAGGACTTGGCCAAGATTATTGGCGACGATCTTGTGCGTAGCGGTCGATTCGAGAGTATCGATAAGGATGATTTTCTATCACGACCCCATGATCAGGCGGGGGTGAAGTTTAAGGATTGGCGCCTTATCAAGGCCGAGGCGCTTGCCGTGGGCAAAGTGCAACGTGTCGGCAGTAACCGCTATCAAGTGCAGTTTCAATTGTTTGATGTTTTTAAAGGCAAACAGTTGGCAGGCTATCGCTACGTGGTCAAGGCCAAGCAAATGCGCAAGGTGGCCCATCAGATAAGCGATATTATATACGAAAAACTGACCGGTGAACCCGGGGCCTTCGATACCCGCATCGCCTATGTGACGGTGGAGCAAAGTGACAGTGGCCAAAGACGGTTTTTATTGCAGGTCGCCGATGCCGACGGCCATGAACCGGTAACGGTGCTGGATTCCGGAGAGCCCATTATGTCACCGGCCTGGTCCCCGGACGGTAAGCGTCTGGCCTATGTCTCTTTTGAGAAACGGCGGTCGATGGTCTATGTGCAAACTTTGGCCGATGGTAGCCGCGAACGCCTGGCGGACTTTCGTGGCCTCAATAGCGCGCCGGCCTGGTCCCCGGACGGTAAGCGTCTGGCCCTGGTGCTATCTCGGGACGGCAATCCGGAAATCTATATCTTGTCGCCACGCAGCCGCCAACTACGCCGCCTGACTCACCACCATGCCATCGACACTGAACCGGCATGGTCGCCCAATGGCCGTCATATCGTGTTCACCTCTGATCGTAGCGGAAAGCCGCAGATTTACCGCATTGCGGTGAGTGGGGGCAAGCCTCAGCGTATCACCTTTGAGGGCGAATATAATGCCCGGGCCAGCTATGCGGCGGATGGCCAATCCATTACTCTGGTCAGCGCAAATAAAGGACGCTATCGCATCGCAGTGCTGTATTTGAGGCAAAATGCCATGCATGTCCTCACCGAGGCCACCCTGGACGAATCTCCTAGTTTTGCTCCCAATGGCCGGATGATACTCTATGCTACTGAGCAGGGGGGCCGTGGGGTGCTGGCGGCCGTATCGGCGGACGGACGGGTCAAACAAATATTGAGATTCCTGAAAGGGGATGTGAGAGAACCGGCCTGGTCTCCGTATAATCGTAAGTTCTGAAGGAGTGTAAACTATGAATAAGAAGATCTTATTGCTCGTACCCTTAATGTTGGTAGTAGGCTTGTCTGGTTGCGGTAATAAAAATAAAAAATCTAACGCCTCCGTCGACGAGCGTGGTGTGAGCACGGGTGCTGCGGTGAATGGTGAAGGCGTTGCGGGAGAACAGTTTGGTGGTGGGCCGGTGGATAGGACCTCCCAACGACGGGTCTATTTTGAATTCGATAGAGCGGCGGTGGACGATCAAAACCGTGCCATTGTCTCCGCCCACGCGGCCTATCTGGTTGATCATCCAGGGATTGCCTTGACCCTCGAAGGCCATGCCGACGAGCGTGGTACCCGTGAATATAACCTGGCATTGGGTGAGAGGCGGGCCAAGGCAGTGGCCAAGTTGATGCAGGCCTACGGGCTTGCCGCAGACCGTATTACTACCACCTCCTACGGTGAGGAACGGCCGGTTGCTCTGGGCCATAGTGAATCGGCATGGCAACTCAACAGACGCGTAGAGATACTCTATGAGGATCAGTAATTCGGTTTTATTGCGCATTGGCCTGGCATCTGGCGCAGCCCTGATACTTTCAAGTTGTGCCAGTACTGGGGGCGCCCCCAGTACTGGCAATCGGACAGTGGACCTGCTGGTGGAGACCGAGGATTTGCAAGCCGAGCTTAAGCAATTACGTAACCAGGTTGAGCTACAGCAAAACGCCATGGATGCGCTTAAGCGACGCCAACGTGAACTGTACGATGACCTGGATCGTCGCCTGAGACAGCGGGAACGTTTAGCGAGCACAGGCGTTGGCCAACAACAGGCCAGACTCGGGTCTCAGGGAGATGATCTGAGGCCGGTGACAGAAGATACAGGTGATGGTGACCAAGCGCAGCAGGCCTATGATGCTGCCTTTAATTTACTCAAACAGAGCCGTTACGGTGACTCAATAAAGTCGTTTAGTGAGTTTTTAGAACAACATCCACGTAGCCAGTTTGCGCCAAACGCCCAGTATTGGATAGCCGAGGCTAACTACGTTACACGGGAATTTGAGGCCGCATTGGTCGAGTTTCAGAAACTCATTAAGCAGTATCCAGATAGCCAAAAATATCCTGATGCCTTACTCAAGATTGGCTATAGTCAATTGGAATTGGGTAGGGTTGATGAGGGTCGTCAGACTCTGGAGGATTTAGTCAACCAATATCCTGGCACCCAAGTGGCGATATCAGCCAAAAGACGTTTGGAGAAAGATAACCCTTAGCTTAACCCAACAGTTGCAATAATGACTTAATTCTTGTGCATTTCTTGCCCTAAGTATCAATGGGTGATAGAAAAATTTAGCTCTTCTCTGAAATGCACTGTCAGTGCGACCAATAGCAGTGTCCCCCGGACAATATTTTTCACCACGGAGGTCACAGAGAGAAAGATGTGTTACCACCCTGTGTCCTCCGTGGCGAATAAGTGCAATACGAGAGAAGTGTTACTTAGGGAACCTCTGATTAATTTCTGCCCGTCATTCCCGCGAAAGCGGGAATCCAGTAACATATTGGTTTTACTACTCTGGATTCCGGCTCTTCGCTTCGCTACGGCCGGAATGACGAATTAATCAGAGCTTCCCTAGAATTTAGGCGCCATGGTCTCGCTACATTCAAAAAATAGCCTTGATACGCGAGTTGACACTGCTGCCGACCGCCTGCGCATTACAGAGATATTTTATTCCCTACAGGGGGAGTCCAGAACCGTTGGTGTACCCACGGTTTTTATTCGTTTGACCGGCTGTCCCTTGCGTTGTGTATATTGCGATACTCGTTATGCCTTTCGCGGTGGCGAATGGCTGGACATTCACGAAGTGTTGACCGAGGTTGCAGGCTACAATCCTCTCTATATCACCATTACCGGAGGTGAACCACTGGCGCAACGCCAATGCCGCCCATTACTCGCCGCCTTGTGTGATGAAGCTTATAAAGTCTCGCTGGAGACCAGTGGTGCAGTGACACTAGAAGATATCGACCCACGGGTGTCTATTGTTATGGATATAAAAACACCGGGGTCTGGGGAAGGAGACCGAAATCTCCGTGAGAATATCCAACTTCTCAGGGCGAAAGACCAAGTTAAATTTGTGCTGCTAGATCGTACCGACTACGAATGGGCGAGAGAAACACTGAGAGAATATGGTTTGTCATCAGTATGTGAAGTCTTGTTCTCCCCAGTGGACAAAAAATTGAACCCCACCGATCTGGCGGAATGGATATTGGAGGATCACTTGGCTGTGCGTATGCAGATACAGCTTCATAAGATATTGTGGAACGGTGCCCATGGCCGCTGATTGTCCTGAGGCAGTAGTCTTAATTTCCGGGGGATTGGACTCTGCAACCACCCTGGCACTGGCCCGAGAGCAAGGGTTTGACTGTTATGCCTTGAGCTTTGACTATGGTCAGCGCCACGCAGTGGAATTGGACGCGGCCCGGATAATTGCGGCACAGCTCGGGGCCCGGCAACACCGGGTACTCAGTCTCCCCATGGGTCAATTGGGAGGGTCTGCGTTGACCGATCGGGATATAGAGATACCCTGTACGCCTAGTCAAGGTATACCTGTCACCTACGTACCGGCGCGCAATACTGTATTTCTGGCCATGGCCCTGTCTTGGGCCGAGGTGTTACACGCAAACCACATTTTTATCGGCGCCAATGCGGTGGACTACTCGGGTTATCCAGATTGTAGGCCGCAGTTTATCCAGGCTTTTGAGGGTGTTGCCAATCTCGGTACCCGCGAAGGCATTGAGGGCAAGGGTTTTGAAATCCATGCGCCTTTAATCAACATGACTAAAGCCGAGATAATCAAGCTTGGACTACGACTTGGCGTGGATTATTCACAGACCATTTCTTGTTATGCGCCAGACGAGAGGGGCCGGGGATGCTCACAATGTGATTCTTGCCGACTGCGGGCCACCGGGTTTGCCGAGGCCGGTGTCTCCGACCCGACTTGTTATAATCCGGCCAGGTAGGGTTATAACTTATTGATATTAAAGGCATATATCACGGCTGGATCGTGTGCCCCTAAGTCAGTAAAATAGACAAAATTCTTCTGACGCCGCCACTTTTAGGCGGCGTTTTCCTGAGGTGACAAATCGTGGAATTTACTATCCATATTCAAGTTTTATTACTCGTATTCCTGCTCGCTGTATTTATGGGTGCGATAGTTTTCAAAACAAATTTTTGTACCATGGGTGCGGTCTCCGACTGGGTCAATATGGGCGACACTGGACGTTTACGGGCGTGGGTGTTTGCTATGACCGTGGCCTTGGCTGGTGTGCTGTTGCTTGAGTATTTGGGCAAAATTGAACTGGGTACAGCGACCTTCCCGCCTTATCGTACGGCCAATTTTGCCTGGTTGCGGTATGTCCTGGGGGGCACCTTGTTCGGCATCGGTATGACCTTAGGGAGTGGTTGCGCTCAGCGTACCCTGGTACGTATCGGTGGCGGCAATATCAAATCCATTGTTGTGCTCGTTATTATTGCTGCTTCTGCCTATATGATGCTGTGGGGAGAGGATCCCTTGGCGCCGGGTGAAGGTATTTTTACCAATTATTTCATGCCCTGGATTCAGCCCACGACCGTGGATTTGGCGGCAATGGGCATTGGGAGCCAGGAGCTTGGCGCTATTATCGGTGGCGCGATCGGCATGGAGGATACCTCTATGTTGCATTTTGTGTTTGGTGGCTTAATTGCCCTGTCCCTGGCGATATTTGTGTTTGTATCCACAGATTTTCGCAGCCGGTTTGATAATGTACTCGCTGGATTTGTCATTGGTTTGGTGATTATTGCGGGTTGGTACATTACTGCGGGCCCTATGGGTGAGGAATGGAAAGCCTATGCTGAATTTGCCGATGAGATCCCAAGCCGGGTGATGGCCCAGTCCTATACATTTGTCAGTCCCACGGGTGATACCTGGCGCTATTTGTCGAGCCCTACTAAAGTCAGCTTCATAAACTTTGGTGTAATGGCCCTGTTCGGTGTTATCGTGGGGTCGTTTTTATACGCCATTATCTCGAAACGATTCAGTATTGAGTGGTTTGCCTCATTTGGAGATTTCTTTAGGCACGCCATGGGTGCGGTACTGATGGGTGTGGGTGGGGTGTTGGCTATGGGCTGTACCGTCGGCCAGGCGATTACTGGCATATCCACGTTGGCCCTTGGATCAATATTGGTGTTCTTCTCTATCGTGTTTGGCAGTGCCTTAACCATGAAAATTCAATATTACCGAATGGTGTACGAAGACGAGGCCAACTTTTACGCTGCATTGGTCAGTTCGTTGGTGGATATGCGCATGCTACCCAAGGCCATGCGCAAGCTCGAAGCAGTATAATTTCTAGGGAGCCTCTGATTAATACGCTCAACCGCCAAGGCGCTAAGGTCGCCAAGCTAATAGATTGTTGATTTTTATAAAGAAAATTCTTGGCGTCTT
>ENA-ORDP01000163-ORDP01000163.1-marine-sediment-metagenome-genome-assembly--contig:-NODE-163-length-44852-cov-4.009599_pt1 | contig 44852 bp, 52 predicted proteins | sample MGYA00248627_ERZ508539 | MGnify/ENA primary metagenome ERZ508539 (study PRJEB26208, sample SAMN05571518) | marine sediment metagenome | biome: deep sea; feature: Hydrothermal vent; material...
TATACGGACCAGCGGTGTATGCGGCTACTCTTTTGAATCAGTCTGACAAATCAATGTAGGTCGGGTTACGCTATCGCTAACCCGACCTACAGTACTACTGTTGCAAGATAGAACCACGCATGAGTCAGCTGCTGCCTTTTTTCATTTCCTTGCCTGCCGCGGCACGCTGTCGTCTGACTTCTTTTGGATCAGCAATCAACGGACGGTAGATCTCAACACGATCACCCGCCTTGAGTTCCTTGTCCATTTTAGTCAGCTTGCCAAAAATCCCGACCTTGCAATCATCGATATCCAGATCCTGAAAATATCCACTAATACCCGATCTTAATATGGCCTGCTTTACCGTGGTGCCCTGATCCACTTCCAGTGCCACTATCTGCTGTTCATCAGGCATCGCATAGGCCACTTCCACCTGTATCTTGTCAGCCATTGCGGTACACCTGATCTGCACGCTTGCAAAAAGCATCTATCAGTCCATCAACAATCTTGCCAAACACCGGCCCGATGACCATGCCCATCATACGACTTGAGTATTCAAATTCCATATCAACTGATATCTTGCTGGCGTTTTCTTCCAGCGCATCAAACTGCCAGAACCCCTGCAAATGCTTAAACGGACCTTCCACCAGCCGTATTTCTATCATTTTATTCTTTTGTGTTCTGTTTACCGTGGTAAAGCTTTTGTTCACAGCACCCACGGCGATCTCGATACTGGCCTTTGCGTGATCTTCGTCACGCTCAATTATGGTTGTGGATTTACACCAGGGAAGAAACTCCGGATATAATTCAATATCATCGACCAGATGGTACATCTCGCTGGCCTTATGCATAACCAGAGCACTTTTTTTAACACTTGGCACTTATTTTCCGCCTGAACTAATGATTAATTAAACGACCTAACCACATTAACGCACCGGTCGCATTCAATAATACGATAAATATCGCAGTCGGTGCCACATAACGCACCAGCGTGCGCCAGCAATGATATGCCCAGTCCGGTAATGATAACTCCTGCCGGGTTACCTCGGCCTTCAGCAACCAGCCACTGAAGATTGCGATCAGTATCCCGGACACAGGCAGCAGGAACTTGGCGGTCAAATAGTCGATCATCGCAAAAAAACTCAGGTCATAAAACCTGTTTTCAAGCCCCGGATCATAATGGCCCAGCCAGACCGACACCGCCGTCAACATATCACGCAGGGTCAGGCCCGTGAATGCCAGCATGCTGCCCAGACCCAGGAACCAGACACTAAAGCCTGCCCAGGCACTGGCACGAGGCCGTGTCATACCCCGGGTTTCAACCAGCCATGCGACGGCCGGTTCCAGTAAGGAGATGGCAGACGTCAGTGCCGCAATACTCAACAGGATAAAGAACAGGGTTCCCATCAGCGTACCTGCCGGCATTTGACCAAATACGTATGGGAAGATACGAAACAGTAACCCAGGGTCAGACTGAATCATGACTCCTTCCAGTTGAAAGCTGAACACCAGTGGAAAAATAGCCAGACCCGCGAGTATCGCAACCAGCGTGTCAGTAAGAATAATCGCAATACTCAGACCGCATATGGAAGAGCGTTGCCCGATATAGGAGCCATACACCATGATCGCACCCATGCCCAGACTCAGGGTAAAAAAGGCATGCCCCATAGCGGTCAGCACAACATCGGGTGTTATCTTGCTAAAGTCAGGATGAAACAGAAAAGCAAAGGCGTTATTAACATCAGCATTTTTGACTGCATACACAACCAGTACAATCAAAATAATACCCAGGGCAGGCATCAGCCATTTTACTGCCAGCTCCAGCCCGTTTTTTACACCACGCGATACCACCATCACGGTAGCCAGCATAAACAGAGTATGCCAGGCCAGTAAGTGTTCCGGGTCAGATGCAAATCGGGAAAACAGGCTGACCACGCCATCCATGGTCTGGCCGGTAAACAGGCCGGATGCAGCACGCACTGTGTACGCAAATGCCCAACCACCAATTACGCTGTAATACGATAGTATCAGGCCGGCAATCAGCATGCCTGTTACACCCAGCCACTTCCATGAACCGGAGAGGCCGTGTACTTTCGCCAGTCTGCGCAAGGTATTCACCGGCGACTGTCGCCCCATACGCCCAAGCATAATCTCGGCCATCATCAAGGGTAAGCCAATCAGGAAAAGACACAACAGGTAAATTAATATAAAAGAACCGCCACCGCTGGAGCCGGCAACGTAAGGAAATTTCCACAGGTTGCCCAGCCCGACAGCCGAGCCGGTTGCGGCCAGGAAAAAAGCATATTTTCCGGCCCATTCTCCATGTATGGCGCCCTTGTCAGTGATCACTGTCCATCCCGGGCATCCGCTACTTCACGATCCAGTTCGCCACTGCGCAGCCTGGCCAGATAGTCTTTCAGCGCAGTACGTACTTTGCCATGCAACATATACAGGCCGATGAAATTCGGTAGTGCCATACTCAGTAATAATAGATCACTGAATTCGAGAATGTTGCCAGCATTACTAACAGAGCCCACGACTATAAACAGTAAAAACGTAATACGGTAAATCATCGAACTACCTTCACCAAACAGGTAGGTCCAGCATCGTTCACCGTAGTAAGACCAGGCAATCATGGTGGAATAGGCAAACAATACAACGGTAACTGACAGGATTAATGGAAACCATGAAATAACCGTGCCGAACGCATAGGCCGTGAGTGCAGCACCCTCCTTGCCGCTAACCAGATCAGCTGTTTCAGGAATGTCGTACACGCCGGTAATAATAATAACCAGTGCGGTCAGGGTGCAGATGACAACCGTATCAATAAATGGCTCCATCAAGGCCACTATGCCCTGACGAACCGGATATTTTACTCGTGCGGTGGCATGGGCGATGGCCGCTGAGCCGATACCTGCCTCGCTGGAAAATGCAGCACGCTTAAAGCCCTGTACCAGCACACCAATCAGGCCACCCGCTCCGGCAGCCGGAGTAAAGGCTTCGGTGAAGATTTTTCCGAATGCAACCGGAACCTGATCCATATTGGTCAGTATAATCCAGATACAGGCCAGTACGTAAATCAGCACCATTAGCGGCACGATTGCCTCAGCGGTATGGGCAATACGGCGGATACCACCAATAATCACCACACCCACCAGAAAGCTCATCACCAATCCAAATATCCAGGGTTGATCAATCAGTATCGGTAGCTGCTGTTTGACGGCATTCAGTGCCTGATTAACCTGAAAGGCGTTACCACCGCCCAGTGATGCGCCAATGGCCAGCACACTAAACAATATGGCCAGCCACTTACCAATCCCGGTCCAGCCCTTCTCAGCAAAACCACGTGACAGGTACTCCATCGCACCGCCCATAATATGGCCATCAGGGCGCACCTCACGATACATCTGCGCCAGCGTCGCCTCGGTAAACTTGGATGTCATACCCAGCAAGCCGGCAATAATCATCCAGAATGTCGCACCCGGTCCGCCGATGATAATGGCGATGGCCACACCGGCGATGTTTCCCAGGCCCACCGTGGCAGACAAAGCCGTAGTCAGGGCCTGAAACGGGGTGACCTCGCCCTCTGTCCCAGGCGTCTGATACTTGCCACGCAATATTCGATAGGCATGACGAAACATGCGTAAGTTGATAAAACCCATGCGTATCGTTAGAAAAATGGCCCCAACAACCAGCCAGGCCACAATGAATGGCATTTCATACTCGCCGGGATAGATATCAAAAAAGAAAACACTGTCCAGATAGCCATTTATTACCCCAAACCACTCATTCAGGGTATTGGCAGCACTACTCTCTGTCTGTGCCAGCGCGGCAGAGGTAGTAAAAAAATATAACACCGGAATCAATAGTCGATACGGCCACTTGATCTTGTTCATACCCCCTTCCCAAAGCGCGTGTGCGCGCCGGTTGTTATTCTTTGAATATTCAGAGACCTTTGCACGAATCGGGTTTTGTTGCAAATCAAGGCATATGGCTGTCTACACGAACCAGACCCATTCCGGTATAATGCCGCCATGGCACGAAAAAAACCAAAAAAATCAAGCAATACCATTGTTTCAAACAAAAAAGCCAGACATGACTACTTTATAGAAGAGAACTATGAAGCCGGCGTGGTGCTGGAAGGCTGGGAAGTCAAAAGCCTGCGTGAGGGCAAGGCACAACTGGTAGACAGCTACGTATTACTCAAGAACGGTGAGGCCTTTCTGCTGGGCAGCCTGATCACGCCCCTGCTATCGGCCTCTACCCACATCAACCCGGAGCCAACCCGTACCCGCAAACTGCTATTGCACAGAGACCAGATCAACAAACTGGTCGCCCTGGTTGACCGTAAGGGTTACGCTGTGATTGCACTGTCGCTGTACTGGAAAAGGGGTCGCGTCAAGGCCGATATCGGTATTGCCAAGGGCAAAAAAGACTATGACAAACGTGCTGTGCAAAAAGACCGCGACTGGAAGCGGGACAAACAGCGCATCCTCAAGCACGGCTAAACCACCCCACCTACCCCTCTATTCGGGAATATCTCACAATCCCTGCGTTAAACCATCACTGTTAAATCTGTCCATTTTGTAGATGATAAGAGCCGACCAAAGCCCACGATGGAGAGCCACATCATGTACGCATTTACTGAAACAGCCACAGACCTGCCGGTACAGGCATACAATGACAGCCACCCCTTTGCAACCGAGTGTTTTGCCATCATCTATCTGGCCGACACGCTTGATAAGCAGCGACAGGCCAGTGTTATCGATAAACTGACGACAACCATAGGCATAGATTCAGCCCATTTCACCCCGGGCCGTGATCACCTGCTGGTTGCTCGATATAACCGTATGCAGATCAGGACCCAGGACATTATCACGCAATTGCATCAACAAGGGCTGAAAGCCGTCATCGCTGGCTGCTGAACCTTGATCTGGTTACGAAATTAACCAGAATATCGCAGGATAAGATTGAATTCGGCCTGCGCAAGCTATATATTAGTCATTACCAATGGGGGCGACCTGGCTTCGACGCGGGTTACAAAACCTGAGGTGCATGCCGAGGAACAGAATACCTCGTAAATCCATCTGTACAACCCATAGTTGCCAACGACGACAACTACGCAATAGCCGCTTAAAAACCGGTGTATTGCCCTCTGACTGAAGCCGTGTCTATGCGTTCAGGTTTCAGGGGTCATCTCTCATAGAATCGCGATGAAACACGTCTGGGGTGGATTCGTTAAAACTAAACCGGAACCGCCTGTTGTGATCTTTGCCCATTAGGTAGCACCAGGTTAAATTAATTGATGGGATATGCATGTAGAGCCAACGGCAGAGGATTTGCGGACGCGGGTTCGATCAACATGGGTCGCGTCTACCCGTAAGGGTAGAATGAAAACGGAGCTCACATCGGTGAAACCTAAAGCCGCAAGGCTAAGGCAATACCGAGGGGTAGGAAGAGGGCCAACCTCAGGCCTGCCCTGTAGAGACTTATAGACCTGCTGAACCATGAAAGTCCATGGCAGAGCAGATACTAGGATTCACATGAAAATTACCATGTGAATAACACGCTCCGCCCCCGTCTATGACGGGGTGAAGGTATAGTCCAGCCCATTTCGAAAGATATGGATAAGCTGTCCCGCCGCCTCCACCAACTGGTAATCCCGGCTTAATTGCCGGGATTTTTTTATCCCACAAGGAAGTTTGTCAGGATGACGGAATACAGAAAAGTATCAGCCTTTTCCAGAATAGATGCAGCCTACATTGCCGGCCTGATTGATGGCGAAGGCACCATCACCTTATCCAGAAAGCACAAGAAAGATAACCGGCAACTCGTTATAAGTATCAGCAACACAGAACAACCCTTGCTTGATTATGTTTTAGCAACTGTAGGTGCAGGAAAAATTACAAGAAAAAAGACCTATAAAGAGAACCATACACCAAGAAACGGCAAGTACAATGAGACCCTGACAGTAGAACGAGAGAATTTTGTAAACGATTTTTTTGCTATTCACCCCTGACCACTGCTGCCCGTTTTACTCTAAATTACGATTAAATCCTGGTTACTCAGAACATCAGCGATATGAGATTTGGTCTCTCGTTGCTGATTTCTTCTCCCATAGAGCGAATGCGGTTACCCTACAAAGGGTTCGATTCCCGCCGCCTCCACCATACAAAAGCTATATTTATATAGTATTCAACAAGTTGTAATTTTAGCAAAATCAAAAGCTGACCATATTTGGTCAGCTTTTGGCATATTTAGGCATAGCATGGTCAAAATATGGTCAACTTTTTTGCAATGATCTAGCACTACCAAACTCACCAGTACGCACTTCAGTATGCCTAAGCCAGGCAAGAACACTTGCATGAGTCCCATATTGGGACTATCCTGTACTGTATGAGAATCATTGCTCTTTCGACGCTCAAGGCATTCTGGGAGCAAAACCCTGCTTATGCCGATTCGACTGAGCCAACACTCGCCTGGTATCGCCACGCTTTGAAAGCAGATTGGGCCTCGCCAACGGACGTGAAGCAGGATTTGGGTAATGCCAGTATTCTGAAAGACGGACGAGTAGTGTTCAACATAGCCGGTAACAAGTACCGGCTGATTGTCTGGATTAACTATGCCTATCGAGTGGTTTATATACGATTTATAGGGTCACATCGTCAGTATGACCAAATCGACGCACAAACTATTTAATGCCTGGAGAAAGAACTGATGGACATCAAACCCATTAAAACGGATGCCGATTACCGTTTGGCATTAAAAGAAATTGAAACGCTCATGCTTGCGAAAGCCGATTCACCTGAAGGTGAGAAGCTGGATGTGTTAGTGACGCTGGTTGAAGCTTATGAGCAAAAGCACTACCCGCTCGACCTGCCCGATCCGGTAGCAGCCATTAAATTCGAAATGGAGCAAAAGGGTTTAACGGTTAAGGATCTGGAACCCATGATTGGCAAAAGCAATCGGGTCTATGAAATTCTGAACCACAAGCGTTCACTAACACTTAAAATGATCTGGCGCCTGCACGATCAACTGGGCATCCCCGCCGAGTCTTTGATTAAGCAGCCATCAGGGCATCATGCCTGAACTAACATGCCTGGTATGTTTCAGTAACCCAGGATATAAGTCCCGCATTATAATGTAACAGAGACGCTCCTTTGAAAGACCTGCATCTCTGATTAAAAGTGTCCGTTAAACTGGGGGAGGTTCACTCTGAACCCTATTACCCCAAGACCATTTGCCAGACAATATCTGATCAGGGTGTTTTATATTTCATTTTTTAACGATTTCTTTTTTAGAAGGGTCTAGAAGGGGTCAGTTTAGAAGGGGTCAAGTATCATATTCGCTCTTTATCCGGGATACCTTCCTCATCAAGCTCAAATCTTCCTCCACCAGCACCCTTAACTTTGTAATTGTCGTTGGGATGCTCCCCGTTCTTTTTAAACTGAAGGCTTTGGCAATCGCACTAAGCTTATTGCTGCCAATATCCTGCGACAAGCACATGGCGACCCACCGCGGAATATTATTTTTCACGCGTCCTCGCTGGCTCTTTAAGATTGACGATTCACTCACTTTAAACGTTGTTGCAACCCGCGCAACAATTTCATCTATTGAGGGCCGAAATGATTGAATGGCTTGTTTTGATACACTAGATTCATCCGTTTTCCGCTGTGTGTACGCCCAGTCCCGAAAAGCATCGCTCCCTAAATAGGGCACTGTATTCCCTTTACCATAGAACTGTGCAATTTCTTCGTCGACACCAAGTTCGACAAATGTCCGGTATTTTTCACAGAATCTTGATTTAACATGAAGTTGATCATAAATTTCTTGCCGATAGAGCCATTCCGGTGATTTTAGGTTGCTTACATAGCAGGGGTAACTGCTCCATCGATAGTCATCGATCTTTTCCACCACTCTGGCTACCCGAGGGTTTTGATGTATATAACGAGAAAGACACAACTGATAACTGTCTTCTTCGACGCAGATTGCTTTGTAGCGACCACGGAACAGCGCGCCATCGGTTTTCTTTAATCGATTGTAACGTTGCGTATAGACTCCATTAATATGGCGCATGGCGCGCCCTAAATTGGCTTCTGGTGTTTTAACCAACAAATGATAGTGATTGTCCATTAGACAATAACACATTATTTGAATACCAAACCGTTGATGGGCTTCTGATAAGCCCGCTAAAAATATCTCAAAATAGTTGTCTCCATTGAATATCTTCTGTCGCGCACGACCCCGATTCATCACGTGGTAATAGGCATCCTTATATTCAATTCGCATGGGTCTTGGCATAAAGTGAATACTAGCTATTTCGACATAACCAGTCAATATGATACTTGACCCCTTTCTTGAATATGATACTTGACCCCTTTCCTTTTCCCCTTTCCTGAGCAGCAATTTTGCCCTGAAGATCCATGCCCTGCTTTGCCGACCTTACCTAAAGGGACGAGACTGGTATGACTTCAACTGGTACGTTAAGCACAGAGTGCAACCTAATCTCCCTCATTTACAAGCTGCCTTGCTTCAACTTGGCCCCTGGAAGAATGAACGCATCACAGTCGACATGGATTGGCTGCGTCATGCGATGATGGAGAAAATTGCCTCGGTTGACTGGAATGAAGCTGCCATGGACGTTGAGCGATTTCTAAAACCAGCGGAGCAACAAAGCCTGAGGCTCTGGAGTGAGAGGTTCTTTGAAAGTAAGGTTGAGAGCTTAATGCGGAGGGGGTAGCTGGGGCGCGCCCAATATTTAACGACTCACTCATACCCCAGAGACTCTGACTGGCCAAATATAGTACGAATTTATACGGGACGATCTAGGTTTGTCACTAAGGCGGCCGGCAAGGCGCTAGATAAACTGGTATAAACTGGGTCGGACCATGCTTACCTATTGATAAAAATTAAGTTTCATCAATAAAAGACACATATTACACCCCTAAACAGCCTGTGTCGGCCATAAAATGATATCGGTAAGCCATGGGAATCCTGAGTTGGCGAGAGTATCTATTATCTCTGTATATGACTTCATCCTAAAGTAAGCATTTTGAGCCTTTTTGTAATAACCTTCAGTTGGCTAGCTTGGTCCGACCCTGTTTATGGGAATGAACACTGAAAGTGTTCTATGAAACAGCATTGTGAACCTGACAAGGCTTCCCATCTACTAGTTATGCGATTTGACTGCGTTGCGCAACATGCTACACTCTAAATATGATCAAGTCCTTCAAACACAAAGGTCTGCTGGCTTTCTACAATTCTGGCAGCACTAAGGGCATTCAGGCAAAACATGCCAAAAAACTCCGCATGCAGCTTGCCGCTCTTGACACCGCCCAACACATTGAAGACCTTGGCATCCCAGGCTATCGACTACACCAGCTTAAAGGTAGTCTCAAAGGCTTATGGTCGATTACTGTAAATGGTAATTGGCGTATCACTTTTGAGTTTTCCGATAGTAATGTTTACATTGTTAATTACGAGGATTATCACTAATGGCTATGCACAACCCTCCGCATCCTGGTGAATTTATTATGGCTACCTACATGGAGCCTTTTGATTTGAGTTGTCGCTATCTAGCTGTACAGCTTAATGTGGCAGCTTCAACTCTCAATAGGGTGTTAAAAACGCAGAGCGGTCTCAGCCCTGAAATGGCTCTGCGCCTATCTAAAGCATTAGGCCGCAGCCCCGAAAGCTGGCTTGCCATGCAAGATGCGTACGATCTTTGGAAAGCAAAAAAACATGTCAAGCTCGGCCGTGTACACAAAGTTAATATCAGCGCCGCATAACAGTACGTCATTTGGGCAGTCCCTACGTCGCGGTCTGAGCATCATTTGAAGTTAGGCAATTATCTCATATGAAACAAGTGACTTGCCCTACTGCGATAAACCGGGTCGCCTGATGGAGGTGCCGGGGTCGGACCACTAATCTTTGTTGATTTTATTCAACTTTCATCTGATTGATTTTGTAATTGCTCAGTATAATAAATGCGCCCTCCGCGGTACCTTGCAACCGGTAAGTTAAAGCTTGTATTTTGATATCAAAATAGCGCTTTTAAGCGGGTTTTTAGACTGTTTTCTGTTGTTTTATCTGCAAATATCAGGTGGCTGGCTTGGTCCGACCCCAACCTTTAAATATGCATGAAACAGATCTGTATGATATTGCCCCTTATCAAATATGGACTGCGGTAACTTAGCCATATTCCTGATGCTTCCATCAAGTTGCCGAATTTACTTGATGAAATAGATTCAGGCAGTTTGATAGAAATAACATGGGGTGCGGCACAAGTATCGTCTGCCAAAGTTACGTATCCCCGTGTTTTGAGTAATCGCCTGACCAATTTCGACCATTTCATGATTTGCTGATATCGACGTTCCCAATCTGTTGCTTCAATTGAAGCTTTTAATGCATACAGCTGATTTGAGGAAATCGTGTACGGAACACCCTGATTATCCTGATATGCTTTTAGATCCTGACACCGCGGTAGTGTGCCCTGATGCGCTAACACCTCATCAGCATGAAACACAAGGGCAAGACCTGATCGAAAGGCTAGGATGAGGGGATATATAAAACAATGAGTTACCTATCTTGAACCCCTCACCCCAACCCTCTCCCTAAGGGAGAGGGGGTTAACGGGACAGCACTGATATAATACAGGTATTCTCATCATGGGATTTATCCACGAGAATATGTTCCGTGTTTTGTTCGTGTTGCGGAATTTCCTGCACAAACGTGCGATAATTTAGCTGGTGGATAGCCTCAAACTCACCGGATTCGGTAGCTATTTTATAAACTATCTTTTTATTGGCTTGCATAAATAGCCTATTGTTACCTGATAAGAAAGTGATGAGGCCAGAAAATAATTACTGCGTCAGATCAAGAGCAGTAATAATGAATAAGATCCGGGCTCCCTTCTGCAATCGATTCCCCGAGGGCTATGATCCCGTTACCCCACAGAGGAAGCGATTCGCGACGCAAATAGATGGGTTCACCCTGGTTTATTACTACGTAAGTGCCGTTGGTGCTTTGGTCTACCAGCACGAACTTCCCACGTTTGATTTCAAGCCGTGCGTGCACCCTGGATACCTTCGTACCAGAAACCAGCAAATCACACTCCGTGCTACGGCCCATGATGAAATCCGCCGATTTCGGAGGAATATTAATATTCTCTCCCCGATATTGTAACGCAAGCCTTTCACCTGTTTCGCTTAATGCTAATCCCTTTGTTGCAAAAACTGTAGCGCTAATATCCTGTCGCCATTGAATACTGTAAACCACTATCTCCTTGCGCTTGCCCTTTACTGCCACCCGGTCGAATTCCTGCGCTAATCCCTTTACCACTGGCAGTAGATTGTTGACAGTGCTTTCTGTGGTAATGATCTGCTGCCCTAACGCTATTCCGGCCATCCGTGCCGCGGTATTGACCGTGTCCCCAAACATCCGTTCGGCCTCGGTGATAACTGAACCATAATGCAGACCAATACGTACAGACATCTGTACACCATTAACCGGGGCGCTGGATTCGGCGGCCTGTTGCATCGCGCATGCTGCATAAATGGCTGTGGTAGCATCATCAAACCGGCACATAACCTCGTCACCTACAATCTCAACCACTGTGCCCTTGTAATCCTTGACGACATCAATCAGCAAGGACTCTATCGTTACAATACATTCCTTGGCCAGAGTGTCGCCAATGGATTCATATAGACTGGTACTGCCCACTACATCAGCAAAGACGATGGCATATTTTTCCAACGAAACACCCACTACGTGTATCCTGTAATTAGTTAACCGGGTTTATTGAGTCAGTCTCAATATGCATTCCAGCCCGGTATCATTCAGTAAATATTCACACTTTTTTCTTGTTATCTGTCAACATCACCGGATCCAGCAAGGTTTCAAGTTCAGCGCGACTGATATCCGTCATTTCTTCAGCAACATCAAGCACCGGCTTGCCCTGGGCATAGGCCTGTTTGGCAATGGCATAACCCTTTTCATAGCCGATAACACTGTTCAGTGAAGTAACGAGTATCGGGTTACGGTGCAAAGCCTTCTCAAGATTTTTATTGTTGACGGTGTAACCGGCTACGGCTTTTTCATCCAGCGCACGAACCGCGCCGGCAAGAATAGTGATGCTGTTTAATAGATTATTAGTGATCATGGGCAGCATGACATTTAGCTGGAAATTGCCCGCCTGGCCTCCAATAGATATTGCCGCATCATTACCGATTACCTGGGCGCAAACCATGGCTACCGCTTCAGGAATAACCGGGTTCACCTTGCCGGGCATGATGCTGCTTCCCGGTTGTAGCACGGGTAAGGTGATTTCACCCAGCCCTGCCAACGGGCCTGAGTTCATCCAGCGCAGGTCGTTACTTATTTTCATTAAACTAACGGCCAGTGTTTTTAACTGGCCACTCATTTCTACGGCAGCATCCTGTGTTGAAATGCCTTCGAAATAGTCTGAATTAGAAATGAAATTCACGCCGGTCCTGGAAGCTAACAGTGCCGCGACACGCGGACCAAACTCTGAATGCGAATTAATGCCGGTGCCAACTGCTGTGCCACCCAATGCCAACTGCGACAGTCGCTTCATACTGTCATTGATACGCTCTATTCCTTTTACGACCTGGGTGCGCCAGGCACCCAGTTCCTGATCCAGACGAACGGGCATCGCGTCCATCAAATGGGTACGTCCGGTTTTAACAACACCGATAAATTCCTCTGCGCGTGACTGAAAAGTGCGTTGCAGACCATCCAGTGCAGGCAACAGATCATTCTGAATAGCCAGGCAGGCACTGACATGTATCACAGTAGGTATGACATCGTTTGAACTCTGGCCATAATTCACGTGGTCGTTAGGATGTACAGAAATCCCGGACGCTGATGATGCCAGGTGAGCAATGACTTCATTGGCATTCATATTGGTGCTGGTGCCAGAACCCGTCTGATACACATCAATCGGAAACTGTTCGTAGAAATCACCCGCCGCAATCTGTTCCGCTGCTTTACAAATTGCAGCGGCCGTTTCAGTATCGAGTAAACCCAGATCAGCGTTCACTTCCGCTGCAGCCGCTTTAACCAGACCCAAAGCACGGATAAAATCAGCCGGTAGCGGCTGCCCGCTGATTTTAAAATTATCAATCGCGCGCTGGGTCTGGGCACCGTACAGTGCATCTACTGGTACTTCCAGTTCACCCATACTGTCTTTTTCAATGCGCGTTTTACCCATAAATTTCTCCGTAATTCTGTTAGCCCGGATACTTCTGATGCCAAACCTGTACTCGCACGACATACCTTCTTAGCGGCAGGCTTATATTTTTTTAATAATTCGGATCATACATTAACCCGGCTATTATTTGTTCAAGATCATCTGGCCGATCTTGTTGTGCCAGACCCTCCCTGTATGCCTGTTCGGCGACTGCCACGGCAATCGCTAATGATACCTGCCTGATACTGGAAAGTGGCGGATAGACTGTCCTTGTCGCCAGATCTTTATCACTAACCATTTCGGCGAGCACACCTGCGGCCGCCAGAAACATGCTGTCACTAATGGTGCGAGCACGACAGGCGATCGCGCCCAGACCTATTCCAGGAAATACGTAAGCATTATTACCCTGCCCTGGCCGATACAATACGCCATTGTAGGTGACCGGATCAAATGGACTGCCACTGGAAAATACTGCACGACCTTCTGTCCATTCATAGGCCTGCTCTGCCCTGCATTCAGCCCGTGAAGTCGGGTTAGACAGTGCAAAAATAACCGGTTGCTCGTTGATCTGTGCAAACAAGCGAATAATATCTTCGGTAAAGGCACCAGGGGAGCCCGTTGCACCAATCAGAACATGTGGCCTGATCTGACGAATCGCCTCATCAAAGGGTACGCACGGCACATCATGCGCATAAGGCAGATTGTGCGGTGCCAGATCATCACGCGACTGGACCAGTAAGCCGGATTGATCAACAAACCAGAGACGTTCATGTGCAGATTTTTCATCCAGCCCTGCCTGAATAAAAGCCACCCGTAACAGGTCGGCTATACCGGTTGCGGCGGAACCTGCTCCGAGAAACATTATACGCAGATCAGTAAAGTCATTACCGGTAATACGGCCCGATGCCAACACACCTGCCAGGGCAACGGCTGCCGTACCCTGAATATCATCATTAAAGCAAAGCACACGATTGCGATAGCGGTTCAGTAAGGCATAGGCATTCGGTGTTAAAAAATCCTCGAACTGAATCAGCGCCAGGGGAAAATCTTCCTGAACCGCTTCGACAAACTCCTCGACCAGTTCATCGTATTCAGCGCCTTCAATACGCGAACGTTTGATGCCGAGATAAAGCGGGTCATTGCGCAGAATTTCATTGTTAGTGCCCACATCCAGCATCACCGGCAAACATTGCCTGGGCGGAATACCGGCACAGGCGGTATACAATGATAACTTGCCAATGGGTATACCCATTCCGTTCGCACCCAGATCACCCAGCCCGAGAATACGTTCACCATCGGTAATTACGATCATGCGTACATCGGTTTCCGGCCAGTTTTTCAGAATATCCCGAATTTTACCGCGATCATCAGGGGTGATATAAAAACCCTTGGGCTGACGAAAGATATGCGCAAATTCCAGACATGCCTGACCGACTGTCGGCGTATAAATCAATGGCATCATCTCGTCAATATGATCAATGACCATGCGATAAAATAAACGCTCGTTTCGTCCCGCCAATGCCTGCAGGAAAATATACCGCTCAATATCATTTCCTTTGCGCCGCAGGTTTGCCATGGCGCGTTCTTCCTGGGTTTTGGGATCGGACACACCGGCCGGTAGCAATCCACGAAGACCATAACGCTTTCGCTCTTCTTCAGTAAAAGCTGTGCCCTTATTTAACTCTGCTTTCGTTAATCGCTCAAAACCGGATATCCTGACGGATTCATCCTGGCTTATATCATTTTTCCTGGACATGATGATTTACCCTGAATGTTGCGATGATCTTATTGTATACGACCTGATCTCTGTTGAAAAAATGCAGTGTCGGGGCGCGGAAATAGAGTGCGTACAGGCCTTGTAAGGTAACAAAACCATTCACCAGGGTTTCATATCGTAAGCCGGAATCAAGCTTGAAACGCAGGTGCAGTGCAAAGCCCTGATGGCCATCAATAGTCACCGGCATATTACTGACAATCTCCATGCCGGGCATTCCATTTTTCTGTGATGCGCGAATTTCGGCTATAGTCAACTCGGCCAGTTCCGATGGCAGCATGTTGGTAGATGCCGGTTTTTTAATCGTCGGGAAGGCCTTGTCTGGTTCATTAAATACCACCCCGATACGCTGCAGGTCGGGCCCATCTCTGGAAAGCGTTACGCTGTCACCCCTATCGAACAGCATCCATCCTGCGGGGGCATTAAATGTAAACCAGGAATTCTGGTATACATTATTCTTGTCATCAATGCGCTTCCAGTTACTCACGCAGGAAGTGAGTAATAGTAAACTCAGTAAAATGGCTACAAAACGTATTTGAAACACAGCTAGTCGCCCTTCGTGGTGCCCAGGCTGGCACGGTAATTTTCGATATATGCACGGTCTGGTGCATCCGGGGCAAGTTCGAGATATTTGCTGAATAGTTTTTCTGCCTTCTGTAATTGTTCCGTTTTCATGTAATGTATACCCAGTGCACGGTAAGATGCCACAAATTGTGGCGCATGAACGATGGCATACTGGTAGGCCTGCCCGGAACGTGCCCTGTCACCCTCTTCTCCTCTTAGACGATATGCTTCACCCAGATAGAATTTGGCCTCCGGTGGGTAGCGATTAAAATCATTGCTGTTAGTTAACATCAACAGGACGCTCTGATATTTTCCAACTGCAAGATAATCGGCCAGCATCTCCAGACGTAAGTCGGAAACCATTTCTTGATAAGCGCGCTGACCTGTATAACCACGTCTTCCCGGCACCCGTGACGACAATTCAGTAAAGCTGTCGATACGTTCTACCAGATCGGGGTGACTGGAGAAAAAATAGGGCTCATCAATATTCAACGCTTCGACTTCTGCCAACAAGTACTGAAAGGTTATGGCTGCCTGGCTGGTATCATAATCTGCATCCTGCAATCGTTTATAACCCTCGGCATCTGATTCACGTTCCAGATCCCGTGAAAATCCGTATATCGATGACGCTCCCATGAGCTGGCCCAGCACAGGCACACCGGTAACAATTGTTATGCCCATCGAGACAATATTGTTGTTTTCAATGTTTTGTCGTTGCTTCAAACCATGCTTGTTTATAAAGTGAACGCCTTCGTGTGCCAATACAGTAGCCATCTGGGCCTCATTATCCAAACGTGCCAGCATGCCGGTGTTAATGTAGATACTGCCATTGGGCAAGGCAAAGGCATTCAGGCTGGGTGAGTCGACTACCTTGACTATTATCGAGCCTTTGTACTCAGGATACAGGCGATCCATGACCTGTTGCACGTAGCGTTGAAGCCTGTCGTCCGCATAGATACTGCCGTTGGCAACCAGCCCGTGATCAAACTCACCGGAAGCATGCCAGATTCGACTTTCTTCTGCTGATAGATTTTTAGTCTGGTTTGCATCTTCAAACGACTTGATGGATTGAGCAGCACATGAAACCAGAAAAAGGGAAAAAATAAAGTACAGCAGCTGGTGCACGATCAACCGTCTTCGCCGCTGACTACAACGAGCTTTTGCTCAGGCAGGCCAGGGTATCCCGACATCAAACTGCGAGCGAAATTTCGGGCATCTTCTGCATCACGCAAATCAAGAGAACCCGTCTGAACCACATGATTAAGCCAGAGGATATCACCAGTCCTGAAATCAACCAGCCCGCCAACCAGTACGGTGTACCCCATAGGCAACCCGACACCGAAGATGGCACCCACAACAGCTGCCGTCTTGCGGCCAGACGAAGAAATGACATCTTCACCCACCACTATCAATCCGGCATCAATGTCATATTTATCTTTCAGGAAACGCATGCCATCGCCAATGGTATAATCAAAGTGTTCCTGTTTGAACTGCCAGGCGCTGTTCCCGGGCAGTTCTGTCCAGAGGGCATTACTCGCTACTACAGTAAACAGCGCAAGATGTTCCTCCAGTTTTTTTTGTTCATCCGGTTCCAGAGAAGAACTGTCAACCTGACGCACGAAGACTTTGTTTTCGTCAGGATCACGGACGAACAGAACTGCCTTGCGCACATTATTTTCTGCCTGCTCGCTCCATTCCGGGACTTCCTCTACGATGCCACCTAATGACATCTCAGAAACGTCCACATCCACTGGCAGCAACACTGCGCTCTTGATCGGGCGCGACTTCGGGTCATCTTTCAGAGTATAGTGAAGCTTGTATCCAGGCCCGGCAGTACAGCCACCCAACAATAGTGCAAGTAAAACTATTCTCACTACAGAAAATTTGAATGGTGCCATCAATATATCCCGGACAGATTTTACAGGGTCGTTACCACCACACAGGCTTGAAAGACTTTTTGCAGCTATGTCGTGAAATTATTATCTTGGAAAAGTATACCTGATGGCACAGGCGCTTTCTATAGCCCGTAAATGAAGGTTGGCAGAGGTGTCCCGGTTAATGAACAACCTCGCTTTCCTGAATACCAAGAAAAATTGGAGCACCTTGATCGCAATAGATATTAACCTTGGCGTTATAAACATTGCGTGACAGGCCGTGTTTATCGGTGACCTTGAATTTTCTGATGTTGTAGTTACCATCATGTTGAATATCGCCGGTCAGATAACACTGGATAGATTTTATGTGCTCACCGGAAAGTTCAACGCCATGTAGTTCGGTAAGATCTCTTTGTGCTCGTTTGATAAATTCAACCGTACTGAGGTTAACAAATTTACCCGTCCGTCCTTGCGGATCAGGAAACCGTGCCTGGAATTCTGCTACTGACACCTGCCCTGCCTGGGTTTGATCCACTATGCGCGCAAGCTCTACTGTTACATCGCCAACAATATAACTGTATACCGCCGGGTTTAATCCCTCTGCAGGATAAAACTCATAGTGACTGCCTATATGAAACCCGGTGCGCAGCAAGGGCGTGGTATTACCTTTTGACTTGCTGCGGGCAATGGCATTATCGGCCAGCACCAGATGCATAAAATGATAAAGATTAGTACTGGCCTGCAAACTGGTATCCCGATTCCATATATAAAAACCATCTCCAGTAGTTAGCCTGGCAAAGTTGACATCAATTTCTTTACTGAGCATTTTGTTATGCGCCGAATTTAACGAATACGCCAGGCTATTAATTTGTGTTACCTGTTCAAGTGGCTTGTACAGAGAAAATCCGACTATGTCGAACAGCGCCACGGCACGACTTTCTACAAAGGTAATACCATGCCGCTTCATGAGCTCTTCTATAATAAGGTATACCGTATCATCAGGAACCAGTGGGTAGGGCAACTGGATATGGTTTACGCTGACATCAAACAGCTTTGCAATCCACATGATATCTTCGATGCTTCTTTGTTTTGAGCCGGTCACCAGTTGCTGGGCCATACTCTCCATCGCCACATCAGACAACAAAGCACCCGTCCCATGTAAGACCTCATCATCGTCGGGTGAATTTTCAGTAGCATAGGATGCAAGTGCATATTGAGGGATCATCAACACCAGTATGCCTTTCTCCACCGGGCACCAGCCTACCGCAAGATTCTTGCCCAGGCTCCAGTATTCATACAGGCACTGTTCGATAAATTTCAGGTTGGCAAGCTGGGTGCTATCGATGGGTCTGGATGACAAAGGCGACCCCTGCAGACCGGAAATCCCGGCTGCATCCTGATCAGCAGAATGTGCAGTATTATCTTGTGCCAATGCATACCTCCCGTGGCAAATCAATAATGATGAACGACTCACCCGAATTCACCTTCGTTACTATAGAGTGTAGACCACTGTAGTTCTGTTTTTAAATGATACCTGGTGGTTGCCTGGGGCCAGTTTTTAAGGCCTGATACTCCCTACTGTTCCATAAACATAATCATTTTTCTGTGCATGCTCCTTATTTTAAGATGCAGGAGCAATTATCGAGGATAAGGGGATAAATAAAACAATGAGTTATCTATCCAGATCCCCTCACCCCAACCCTCTCCCTAAGGGAGAGGGAGTTTGTAGGCCAGAAATGCCTGATACAGCATAAAATATCGACATACAGCTGTTAATATGACATCGTATCGGGGTCTTTAAACGCGTATTTATGCAAAACAACACTCCGTGAGGTGCTTCAGGATATGGAAACATCAATTATTGTGATTCTGGTTATTATTGCTGCACTGGTTTTTTATATTATCAGTATTTTCAATAACCTGGTGACACTGAAAAACCGCTACGAGAACAGCTTTGCCCAGATCGAGGTACAGCTCAAGCGCCGCTACGACCTGATTCCTAACCTGATTGAAACAGCCAAGGCCTATATGAAGCATGAGCGCGGCACCCTGGAAGCCGTTATCGCGGCCCGAAATGCAGCATCAAACAACCTTGCCGCCGCCGCCGCCGACCCTGGCAATGCAGCAGCCATGGCAGAGCTGGTTGGTTCCGAAGGCGCACTGAGCGGCGCACTGGGTAAACTGAACGTAGTCATGGAGGCCTACCCGGATCTAAAAGCCAACCAGAACATGATGCAAATGAGCGAAGAATTAACCAGCACCGAGAATAAGGTTGCTTTTTCCCGCCAGGCCTTTAACGATGCGGTGATGGCATACAACACCTATAAACAGACCTTCCCACCTGTCTTCTTCGCCCGTAGCTTTGGTCATACTTCGGATGCCTCACTGATGGAATTCGAAGACAGTGCGGCGATACAGGAAGCGCCCAAGGTCTCTTTCTGATAATCCCTTAGCCGTATGAATTTTTTTCAGTCACAGGATCATGCACGCAAAAGTACGGGGCGACTGGTCGTTTTTTTTATACTGGCCGTCGTCTCGCTGATTTTACTGACCAACCTGCTGGTCATGTTTTCTTTAGGGTTCATTGATCCCAACGCACTGGATAGTAACAACACCGTTCCCGTTAATTTTTTACGCGACGGCTTCGACTGGAATATATTCTGGACCATATCTGCCGGCGTTGTGCTGCTCATCACTATGGGCAGTCTGTTCAAAATGAGCTCGCTTTCCAGCGGTGGTACGGCTGTTGCCGAAATGATGGGTGGCAAACTGCTGGTGGATGGCAATAGCGATATTAATGTAAAAAAGATACTGAACGTGGTCGAGGAAATGGCCATCGCATCCGGTACACCCGTACCACCTGTTTATTTACTTGAAGGTGAAGATGGCATTAATGCCTTTGCAGCCGGGTTTAAACCCGGTGATGCAGTCATTGGCGTTACACGTGGCTGCATTGAAAAACTCAGCCGCGATCAACTACAGGGAGTCGTCGCACACGAGTTCAGTCACATACTTAATGGTGATATGCGCCTGAATATTCGTTTGATCGGTATACTGCATGGCATCCTGTTACTCGGGCTGATCGGCTATATTATTTTACGCAGTGGATCGCATTCTGCAGGCCGCCGCAGTTCCCGAGACAACAGCGCGGGCGGTATCGTGTTCCTGGGTATCGGCTTGTTGGTTATTGGTTATGCCGGTACATTTTTTGGCAACCTGATCAAGGCCGCAGTCAGTCGACAGCGCGAGTATCTGGCTGATGCTTCAGCTGTTCAGTTTACCCGCAACCCGGATACCATCGCGGGCGCATTGAAGCGTATAGGCGGTGATGCCGCAGGTTCTATCGTTGAAAACCCGTCAAGTGCACAGATCAGCCATGCTTTCTTCAGCCAGAGCATGACAACCATGTTCTCATCGTTGTTTGCAACCCACCCTCCACTGGAAAAACGCATACTGCGCCTCGACCCACAATGGGATGGCGTTTTCGATTCTAGTCAGGATTCCGACACCGCTTACGATTCTGCTGGAAGCTCAGATGATGAGGCTAAGGCACAAGCAGACCAGACACGGAAAACGACGTTCACCCAGACCATTATCACCGGCAGCATACTGGCAGAGGCCACAGACGCCATTAATCAGGTTGGCAATCCGTCTGCTGATCATCTGGCATATGCCCATCAGCTGGTTGAAAACCTGCCCGAACCAGTACGGCTGGCTGCGCACGAACCACATGGTGCACGTGCAGTTATCTATTTACTATTACTGGACGGTACAGATCTGATTCGTTCCGCTCAATTACAAATGCTGGAACAGGAGTCCGATGACGGTGTATACGAAGCCTTGATGGCACTCGAGAAATGCCGTGACCAGATCCATCCTGAGTACCGCCTGGCTCTACTGGACATGGCATCACCGTCGCTACGACAGCTTACCAATACCCAATACGAGCGCTTTCGCGCCAATGTAGTCAGACTGATTAAGGCCGATAAAAAAGTCAGCCTGTTTGAATGGAGCCTGAAACAGATATTATTCGCACACCTGGATGCAATTTTCGGTAAAACACGCCCTGCTCGACAAAAGTACAAATCATACAAAAAACTGGCGGATCCGTGCAGCATCCTGCTGTCAACCATCATCAAAAATCGCCAGCCACATGAAAATGATCAGCAAGCGATACAACAGGCTGCCCAAATGTTGGGCGATATTGAAATTTCCTTATTATCATCCCGTGAACTCAGCCCGGAAAAACTGGATCAGGCGGTGATGGACCTGAATAAGCTCAGGCCCTTGCTCAAACCGCAGCTGTTAAAAGCTGTCGCACTGTGTATCACATCAGACCAGCAGGTCAGCGTACAGGAACGTGAGTTATTCCGCGCCATTGCCAATTCCCTTGACTGCCCGATGCCGCCACTGCTGGTGAATGAGTAAGGCATTTAGTATTCAACAGCCCTTACCCTGCCCTGGCAACTACTTTTCCAACATGACCAAAAACACCATACAACTTACTGAAGCACTATATGATTATCTGCTATCCAGCTCTTTGCGCGAGCCAGAAGTTTTAAAACAACTTCGCGAAGAAACAGAAAACATCACGCTGTCAGTGATGCAAATCAGTCCGGACCAGGGACAGTTTATGCAATTGCTGGTCAAACTATTGTCTGCACGCAACTGCCTGGAAGTGGGTGTCTATACCGGTTACAGCTCATTGTGTGTTGCACTGGCCATGCCGGAAGATGGCAAACTGGTTGCATGTGATATTGATGAGGACTGGACGGCAGTTGCGAGAAAATACTGGGACCGGGCAGGCGTTGCCCACAAAATAGATCTGCATCTGGCACCCGCCACACAAACCTTGCAACAACTGCTGGATGCAGGCAAACACAACCGCTTTGATTTTGCATTTATTGATGCCGACAAATCATCTTATGCCGATTATTACGAGTATTGCCTTAAACTGGTAAGACCCGGCGGCCTGATTGTTGTTGATAACACGCTCTGGGGTGGCAGTGTAGCCGACAACACCATAACAGACCCGGACACCAGCGCCATCCGTAGCTTTAATAAAAGCCTTCTGCATGATGAACGTGTTGACATCAGCATGCTGGCTATCGCTGATGGTCTTACGCTTATACACAAGCGCGCACATGCTGCATGAGCCGCCTGATCGCCCTGAACAAACCCTTTAACGTACTCTGTCAGTTTCGTGATAATGAAGGACGCCCGACACTGGCCGACTACGTCGACATCAAGAACATATACCCGGCAGGCCGGCTCGATCGTGACAGTGAGGGTCTGCTGTTACTGACTGACGATGGCGCGTTACAGCATCGTATTAGCCACCCTTCAAAAAAGCTCTGGAAAACCTACCGGGTTCAGGTCGAGGGAGCCTGTACAGGAGATGACCTGGAGCCCCTCATAAAAGGCGTTCACCTGAAAGACGGCATGACCTTGCCTGCCCATGCAACAATCATCAGCGAACCGAAGTCACTCTGGCCGCGTGACCCTCCCATACGAGAACGCCGTCACATACCCACCACCTGGCTGGAAATAAGCATCCGTGAAGGACGTAACCGCCAGATACGCCGCATGACAGCGGCTATCGGCTTCCCTACCCTGCGGCTGATCCGTTCTGCGATCGGTCAAATCACCCTCGATACCCTGCAACCTGGAGAATGGCAGGAAATCAGTGTCAACCAATTCCCGAACTAAGCGTTTTACATTACAGGGTCTGCCACGTTAAGCCGTGCACTGCATGGCCGACTTGTTGTTTACAGACGCGCTATAAATACATCCCTGTACGCTCGACGGCAGCATCCCTGCTGCCGACGGTCTGTAAACAACAAGTCGGCCATACAGCGCACTCATTAGCACATGAACAGGCCGTTTAAACTTATAACGCTTTTAAGGGGATAATTATGAATATTCTGGCAGCCATCCGGGCATTGGGTCTCGGTCGCATAACTAAAACCGGCGCATTGTTCGCCTTTCTACTGGCAAGCAGTATCGGCCTGAGTGCTTGTGGCGGCGGAGGTGGCACCACCGCGACAACCGGAGATAGCGGCGATGTGTTTGTTGCTTTGACTGACGCCAGGGGTGATTTTGCATCCTATACTGTCGATGTGATGTCACTCTCGCTCACCACGGCAAATGGCACAGTGGTCGAAACGCTACCGATCAGTACACGTGTAGACTTTGCGCAATACACCGATATGACCGAGTTCCTGACCATTGCAACCATACCCAAAGGTATCTATGTGCAGGGCAGCATAACGCTGGATTACAGCAATGCTGATATCTGGGTAGAGGATGCTAACGGTAACGCCATCCAGGTAAGCAACATTGTTGATGGTAACGGCAATCCTGTTAGTCAGATAGAAATGACCGTACAGCTGGATGGCCAGAATCAGTTACGTATTGCCCCCGGCATACCGGCCCACCTCACGATGGATTTTGACCTCAAGGCATCCAACACCGTTACCTTTGATGCACAGGATGTACCCACGATAAGTGTTCAGCCTTTCCTGCTGGCCGCAGTGGATGCGACCAATCAGAAAACACACCGTGTACGCGGTCCGTTAAAACAGGTTATTGCCGAAAGTGATAAATTTCAGCTTTACATCCGTCCGTTCCGTCATCGTATGAGTAACCCGAACGCAAGATCTTTTGGTGTCCTGACGGTTAAAACAGATGCCCAGACCCTGTTTGAAGTGGATGGTGTGAAATACCAGGGCTCTGCCGGTATTGATGCCATGGCACTATTGCCCGCAAGGTCTGCTGTTATTGCCCAGGGTAAGGTGCATATCAATCTGGCACACTTTAAAGCTAATATAGTCTATGCCGGTAGTAGTGTATCAGGTGGCAATATGGACGTTGTACACGGTAGTGTCATTGCACGCACAGGCAATACGTTAAGCATGCGTGGTGCCACGCTTATTCGTGCAGATGGCACCGTCAGTTTTAACGATACCGTTAGGGTAACTCTTGCTGACAGCACTATCGTTAGTAAGCAACTGGACAGTGCTGATCATACTATTTCCGAGATATCGGTCGGACAGCGCCTGACTGTTTTTGGTGTCGCTGTGATGGATGCCAGTAACGCCCTGAGTCTGGATGCCAGTAACGGTTATGCCCGTATGGTTATCAGTTCGGTAAATGGTCATGTTTCCGGCAGCGCGTTTCTCACCGACAGCACCCTGCCGCTGGTGATGAATGCCAGCCTGATCAATGGCCGCAATGTCAGCCTGTATGATTTCACCGGCACCGGTATCGACAGTGCAAACGATGCCAATCCTGCCAGTTATGAAATCACCACCGGTACGCTGGATGTCTCTGGCCTGACTGATTTGTTGGCCGTATCGGTACGTGGATTCCCAACGGCCTTTGGTAGTGCTCCCAATGACTTTGTTGCACAAACCATCATCAACCGGAGTCAGCCACAAGCCCTTCCTCAGACCCCCTGATTAATTCCCGGGCCACTGGTCCACCTCAGGATGTCACTTTGCCCCTCTTCCGAGGGGCATTTTTTTGTCCGTTCTTCCAGCCAATACCCACCACCAAAAGTGGTTAATGAAATAATTACAACTATAACAATTAATGTATGTAATGTTATTACGATTACATCTTCTTCTATTCACACGGTAGTGCCGTTACAAAAGTTAAAAAACAGATAAAATTGTAACGAAAGTTACAACTTTCTGAAAAATTTCCCGGCCCATGGTTGATATTAATTGATCCACACAGATTTGTGATCTGGTTCTCACCATTTTTTTACGCCATGCGCTCAAATAGCGCATCTTGAATGCAACACCGGAGGTTAGCAAAGTGTTTGATATCGATAGCGTAAAAAAGAATGTGTCAAAGTGGTCTGGTAGCGATGACACAGCACCAGCAAGTGAGACAACCGCCTCAACATCCAGGCAGAAACCAGCCAGTTCTACTACAACCTCATCGAGACAACTGGCAACCATCGGCCCATCTATTCACATTAAGGGTGAGCTGACCGGTGAAGAAGGCCTTATTATTGATGGCCAGGTTGAGGGTACTATCAATCTAAAAAACAATGATCTGATTATTGCCCGTAACGGTCAGATACAGGCAGATATTTTTGCGAAAACCATTACCGTTGAAGGCAAGTTACGAGGCGACCTGAACGGTAAGGAAAAAGTCATCATCCGTGAATCAGGTGATGTTCAAGGTAATATCATCAGCCCGCGCGTCGTACTGGAAGATGGTTCACGCTTCAAGGGTAGCATCGACATGCAAGGCAGTGAAGCGACCCAGCCTGTGAAAAATACGGGGCCGATAACAGGCTCATCGGCTGACAGCAAGCATATTGGCACAAACAACAAGTCAGACAAAAAGGCTGGCGACACCACCTTGAAAAGTGCCTGAACAGAATCGAAGCTTGCATAGTATGCTTGCCATCCCGGCATGGATGCCTGCCTGTGTACTGACCCGGACCCTGTCCGGGATCAGTACACTTCGCGCACACAAAACCGCCCCACCTCAGACTCTGCTTAATCTCAACAGCCCATGCCAGGTCTGATCCAAAACCGAACCGACCATGAACCCACCAGCCTGAACACCATGGTCTTTGCTGATCTGGTGTCACAACGTCCGACTGATCGGGCATTACGGATTCTGGATCTGGGCACAGTACGTCAGTCAACGATTGATTTTTTTTCTGATTACCACTGTCATATCCTGGTGACGGGTTTGTGCGATGATTATGTCCCCGGCGAGGGGCTGGGTAAACAAACCCTGAAACAGTGCCAGCAATTAATCAAACAGGATATCAGTCGGCACAGTAACAACCATTACGATTTAATATTATTCTGGGATCTGTTAAATTATCTCGATAAGGATCATGTCCCGTTACTGGTGGCACCATTACTTCCCGTCCTGACCAGTGCAACCCGCTGCCATAGCTTTTTATATACCACAGCAAACCGCCCCTCCAGACCGGGTGGCTTTGAAATCGTCAGCAGGGAACAAATGATACTTGTACCTGGCACCACAGAGCAGAACCATTCAAAATCGATTACACAGACAACACTTGGGAAATTTCTGCCCCATTACAAAACCCTGCGTACCGTACTGATGCGTAACGGCACACAGGAACTGGCCTTTGAAGTTCAGAACTAACTCACTGCTGTGTATTCAGCCTTGAAAAAAATACACCCATCTACAACCATGCAACCAGATAATACAGACGTAAACCCTCTGATGAACGCGATGGACCCATTACACGAGCGGCGTAGTATTTTTCTTCTGGTCTGGAAGCATGCAAGGCCTCATGCTCATCCGACATAATGTCGACACAGTTTTCCGGGAAGCGATTGCGGCCCTTGCGCGGCACATACACCACCGCACAATGCTCGCCCACCACCTTGCTTTCCGGATCAATATAAATACCGCGCATAAATACTACTCCATCAGCCCGAATTCAGTTTATCATGCATAGAACCGATTATGCCTGTCACTGTCTTATGTAGAACAGGACACTTAAAAAATAAAAGGGCTCCATGTCCCCAGCACACGATCAATCTGAAACACAACGTAAGAGACAGCTCGAACGTCGCCAACAGCACCGACGCACACCTTTTCAGATAAAATTTCTGCGTTTTGTATTTCGTTTCATCGGGCCGGTTATACCCGGCCTGATGGCTCGCCTGATGCATTATTTATGGTTTCAGACACATCGCCACCCCATGCCGGCCCGAGAACAGAAATGGCTACAAACTGCCCGGCAATCCCGAATAAGCTTCGAGCAACAGGACATTGCGCTGTACCACTGGGGTGAAGGCAAAACCATTTTGCTTGCCCATGGCTGGGATGGACGCGGTTCACAACTGGCGGGTTTCGTCAGTGTACTACTGAAACAGGGCTATTCTGTGTTGGCATTTGATGCACCCGGGCACGGTGCATCAACCGGCAAAACCACCAATGCCGTGCAGATTGCCCGTCTTATCGCCCGGCTTGATAAAGAATATGGACCGTTTCAGGCTGTAATCGCTCACTCACTTGGGGTGCCTGCCAGCCTGTACTCGGCCATTTATGAAGGCCTGAGGCTGGGTTGTTTTATCGGGATTTCCGGGCCGGGAGATTTACCTTTCCTGGTAGAAAAATACACCACTGCCCTGCACATCCCTGCACCGGTTATCAGACGCTTTCAGGCCCAGCTGGTAAACGATTTCGGTGCCGACTGGGCGCACCGGCTCGCTACCACCCGTATGGCCGGCCAGCTTGGCAACCGTACGGGTCACCCGATCAGGGCCCTGATTGTCCACGATAGCGATGACCTGGATGTACCGGCCGAACATAGCCAGGCCATCGCCAGCGCAATACACAGTGACGGTTATGTACTCACCACCGGCCTGGGACACCGCCGCATACTGCGTTCTCCTGCAGTCATCACGCTGGTTGGCCGGTTTATTAACGGGTGTTCCAATGCAGACAATATGCTAGACTAGCGCGCATATTTTTCATTATGCTGTTTTAATTACCTGTTTAATCAAACAAATAAGGAAACCTCAATGGAAATCACTGACAACAAGGTGGTCACGCTAGACTATACCTTGAAAGACGATGCGGGCAAGATTATCGACCAATCTGAAAACGCTGAGTTCGTATACCTGCACGGCGCTCGCAATATCATCCCCGGTCTGGAAAATGCGCTGGCCGGCAAAACAGCCGGTATCGAACTGGACGTTACCGTGGCACCGGCCGATGGCTATGGTGAACGCGATGAATCCATGCTGCAGGTTGTTTCAAAAGACATGTTTGAATCAGCTGACCAGATCACGGTTGGCCAGCAGTTTCATGCTCAGGGGCCTGATGAAGAAGTCGTCACCATCACCGTGATGGAAATCAATGATGACCAGATCACCATTGATGGCAACCATCCACTGGCAGGTGTTCAGCTTTCGTTTGCGGTATCGATTATCGATGTGCGTGATGCATCTGATGAAGAAATGGAACATGGCCATGCACATGGGCCGGATGGTCACCACCACTAAAGAAAACGTCACGGGTCATTACTGCGCTCGCAATGACGACTGTACCGTCATTTACCCGTTGTTGAATCGTGTGACTTGTTCAAACCCGGCAACTGTAAAGAGTTGATCGGCGGCGGCTCGGGCGCCTTTCTGCCAAACAATTTACCCAGTTTATAGAACACCCATTTCAGGGCACGCCAGATTCTGGGTAACAGCCAGATCATCAACAGAATAAACAGCACCAGTACACCCAGGAACCACCAGGGGTGCTGCAGAGAAGCCCACACGCCTGCGATCACCACTACATCCTCGCCCACCGATGCCGTCCAGTTAGTGAACGGCTCGGGGGAGGTATTAATAATCACCCGGCTACCGGCCTTGGTTGCATGCGTAGCGGCAGCCAGACCACCTCCAACCAGCATACCGGCCAGCTCTGCTGCCGGCCCCATATCGGTCAGTGCGGCTGATGCCAGCAGTGCACCTGCCGGAATACGTATAAATGTATGTATCGCATCCCAGGCCGTATCAACGCCGGGTGTTTTGTCGGCAAAAAACTCAACCGCATACATCAGCCCTGCTGCGCCGATCACCAGCGGGTTGCTCAATACCATTAACTCAGGCGGCAGTTGCACCTGCCCGGTCATGCCCATATAACCCAGCACCAGTATGGTAGCGTACAGGTTGATGCCACTACCCCATGCAGCGCCCATCGAAAGCGCTATTTGATCGACCGCATTCATTATAACTGCCTATATCAATTCGTTATTCTGTTAACATTCAGGGAACACCAGAATCATATCTGATCCTGCTTCTAATAGGTAGCGGGGAGTCTTTCGGGTTCATATAAATTTACCCGACAACAAGCACCATTGCTTTATAATACTGAGCCATGAGCTGGCGACAACTACACATGACCAGGCAAATCAAGCGTCACAGCACTTTGCAGTGTCTGACTGTAGCCGCGATGGCCATGATTCTGACTGCCTGTGTCGTAAAGCCAATCCCTCACCAGTCAATCCAGCAATCAGCACTCAGGGAGATAGCACAGTCGTATCGTATGACCGTCCGACAAGCCTACGAAAGCACAAACAAAACCTGGGTCAGCGGATGGGCCGGTAACATGGCGGTTAATTTTCAGGATAACAATACCTACGGGCTTTGTTATCACTGGAAAAAAATTGTTTACGCTGGCGTGGTGGAAACCGTTGAACGGGTCGGCTGGCGTATGACCGGTATAACAGTGAATGAAGCGACAACACACGAGCATCATGCGGTACTGGTCTATGACCCGGCGCTATTCAGGCATAAAGACCTGCCTAGCCCTGCCAAACAGCATCTGGCCTATGTTCTGGATCCCTGGCGAACAGGCAAGGCCGAGATCTATACACTGGACAAATGGCTAGAACGGGCAGGTCAAATCACGGTAGAGCCCCGGCTGGTAGCCGTGGTTACCGACTTACAGCCCTGAATACGACTCTATTGAACACCACCCAAAGACGACAACAGCGGATACCAGGCAATAATCAGCCCGAGCGTCAGCAACAGATCTGTCCATACGATGCTGCGATAGCGCGTGGCTTCTGCTCCAGCACTGTCAGACAGCCGCACCCGCCCCATCAATGAATCCAGCAGCAGACCAAAGAACACCAGTGGTGTAAGGCTGGGAATGATTAATGTCGTGGCCAACTGCCAGCCTTCCATCACAATCTTTGTACCGGCAGGTGGCGCCAGCACCATAGAAGCAATGGCCAGTATCGCCAAAGCAATCCGCATGGGGCGTAGGCCTTGCAGATAAGTTACTAATATTCCGAACATTACTTAATTATCCCGTTTATTGATCATAAAATTAGCTGTCATTTTATCACCAACTCCGGTTTTAGCGAAAAGCTTAAAAACCGTTATATTTTTGTCGTTTTATTAGTTTTGTATAATTATCATACAATATATGGGTTTTTATGTGACGTAGTTCACACTTTATATTGTCAATTGCGTGACGTGAAGGCCGTTTTTATGGTCAAATTCCCCCTATAGTTCATTACAAGGCATACGGTCCTGAAGAATAACAACAGTAAGGCCGATATACAGGCGGTATGTAAACAAAACGCGAGAGAGCAACTAACCAGTGTAACGCTGGGGGTAACCAGATAATGGCAGTCAAGACAGTAAAATTAGGTGTAGACAAACTCGAGGTTGGTATGTTCGTCTCCAGCCTGGATCGACCATGGGTTGATACCCCATTTCCGTTACAGGGTTTTTTCGTAATAAATTACGAAGATATCAATGAATTACGCTTATACTGCCAGGAAGTGTATATTGACGTAACGCTTGGTAAATGCCCTGAGCATTACAAGGCCGATTTGATGATCCCTGCTCCGGTATCTGAACTTAAGAAATCAGTACCCAAAGATCGATCAGGTAAACCGCGTAATATCCCCCACGTTGTACCCTTGCGCATCAGCCGCAGCGTTTATCACACACACATCCCGGTCAAAAAAGAAATCCTCAAGGCGCAGAAACTGCATCACCGACTTGCTGAAACTTTTAGTGACTTCATGTACAAGCTACGCCAGGGTTCATATGTGGACATAGCTGAGCCCAGTAAAATTGTTAACGAACTGGTTGATAGCGTGACCCGAAACCCGGATGCGATGATCTGGCTGGCCCGGGTCAGAAAATGGGACAACTATAGCTATCATCATTCTATACGTGCAACCATCTGGGCAACCATCTTTGGTCGTCATGTCGGTTTGAATCGCGAAGGCATGCGGGCACTCGCGCTTGGAACCATGTTATGTGAAGTCGGCATGGTGCATGTACCTCAGGAACTGCTGGAAAAAACAGGAGCTTACACTGCAGATGAAAAAGCAACGATCAGGCAACATATACAGCACAGTCTGGATATCGTTAACAAAATGGAAGGCGTGTCACCGTTTGCACGCTCTGTTGTCGCGACACATCACGAATACTTTGATGGCGGCGGTTACCCTAAAGGTATTTCCGGTGACGAAATTCCCTATCTGGGCAAAATAGCCGGCATTGCCTACGCTTATGATGAACTCAGGCACCCACGCCAGGCCACCAATAGCGTTACGCCTGCTGCAGCCATGAATAAGCTCTACCAGCTCCGTGACGTTGCCTATCAGGCCGAACTGGTCGATGAATTCATTCAGGCAATCGGCATCTACCCGGCCGGGTCGCTGGTTGAACTGAGCACTAACGAAATCGGCGTCATCATTGAGCAAAATGCCACCCTGAGGTTAAGTCCCAAAGTAATGGTGATGCTGGATGCCAATAAACAACCTCTGAAACGCATGCGATTGATTGATATTTCTCAAAAGAAGCGCTGGCTTAGAAAAGATAATGTGATGATTACGGCCTGCCTGGCTCCCAGTACATACTGTATCAGTCTGGACAAGATACAGAACATTCTGTTCAAACATAGCTGGGCCTGGTGATACAGTATTTTGGTGGTAGTGGTACCTGGTTAGCCACGACCAGATCGTGGCATTTTTTTATTCTGATTTAGCGTGTACGCCTGTCATGCTTGCGTTTTCTTAGCAGCAGCATCGCCGACAAGAGTATCAGCACCAACATGATTACAGGCCAGTACTTTTGCAAGACAGGATCCTCCCATGGGCTGGCGTCAGTCATAACCAGTTTCGCCACCCCCGAATATGAAATACCCTGTTCATCCCCTGAATAATCGAATGCAGCCACCCATAATCCACTTAACCCACTAGCCATTCCACTTATAACATTACCCGGCAAACCATCTTCTGATGTGTATTGCGTGGCCTGATTATTGCCTCTTTGCAAACGTGTCAGACCTCCGGAATAAGCCGTCCAGATATATTTTTCGTCTTGTACAACCAGCCGTCCGCCCAACGGTATATCATTTGCAGACGTCATCAGGGTACGCCAGACATCCTGACGCACATCCAGCAGGCTAATACCTGAATCTGCCTGCCCGTGTACTGCCACAATCTGTTGATAGTCACCAGCAATATCAGACACCGCATCCTGCGCCAGGCCTGTCTCATAATCATAACTTTTCCAGCGTATCTCAGGTAGCTGCAGATGAATCACCCCACCTTTTTCAAACCTCCCAGTTAGAGCGATGGGTCGTCCGGTTACCGCTATCCAGACACCGTAGTCATCCGTAATCAATTTACCCAGACTCGAACGACGGTACAGAGACGGTAAATCTTTTTGTATATCCCACGCCTTACCCGCATCAATATCATAAATACTGATACCACTACGGCTCAGCACCCAGAGTTCACGGCCGCGCCATTGTATGTCACTGGAGCCTCTATCCTGTATCTTGACCCAATACTTCTTCACATCATCGAATAGAAAGATACCCGCGCTGTTTAGCCGGTCTGCGCCTGTCCATACCAGATACTCAACAGCCAGCTGCCCTGCCTCGTTGGCCGCCAGTTGATACGCCACACCCTGCTCCACCCCGGCGGGAGGCGACACCAATAGCCACTGCTTGCTGGTCAGATCATATCTGACCAGTCCCTTGTTGGTACCCACCCAGACAACACCCTCAGTGGCAACAATTTCATAAGTTTGTGCGTTGCGCATTTCGCCCTGAAAATAAAAGGCACTAATACCCGAGCTATCGACCTGTTTTTGTTCGAGTTCTATAATCTGGTCTGCCAGGACAAGACCTGGCATGATCAAAAATATGCAGAACCCTGCCAACCTTGACACTCGGTTAATCAACGTTCTGTCAAGAGTTGATCGAATCACAGATCTTCCTTATACATAAGCAGAATATCGTAGTAATTACGTATGCGCTGTACGTATCGAACAGGCTCGTGCCCTCTGGCATAACCGTATTTTAGCTTAAGGTAGTATTGCTTTCTTGTCATCAACGGGAACACTGTTTTTATGTCTTTCCAGAGGTCGGGGTTCAGGCCCTGCATTCTGGCCAGTTTACGCGCATCCCATACATGACCCATACCAATATTATAGGCCGCCAGTGCAAACCATGTCCTGTCCGGCTCACTGACTTCACTGGGAAGGCGTTTGTACAACCTTGATAAATACTTTGCCCCGCCATCTATACTTTGCGCAGGGTCAAGCCGGCTTTTTACACCCAGTTCACGGGCAGTAGGCAGGGTTAGCATCATCATGCCACGCACACCGGTCGGGCTCTTTGCGCCAGGTCTCCAGTGTGATTCCTGATAAGCCTGTGCAGCCAGCAGCCGCCAGTCAAAATTATATTTATCAGCCGTCGCTTCAAATATCTTTACATATCGTGGCAAGATTTTTTTGACTTTGCGAATATACTTTCGGTTATCAACATAATCATAAGATTCAAGAAAACCGGTATACCGTTCTATTAATTGTTCAAATGCATCACTGTGCAGATACGACTCCATCCAGCTGTTCACATCTTCCTGTAACTGCTTGTGCCTGGCCGGGAAATACCAGACCAGCGACTCAGGCTGGTTTATATTAAACCGCACAACCAGCTCAGGAAAATAACGCCGGTTGATTTCAGTAATATTCGAGTCAGATAGCGTGCAGTCTGTTTTTTTCATCCATACTCGCCAGAGCAGGTCTTCTGTTGAAACACCCTCAATTTCCTGCCAGTCAAGTTGCGGATATTCCGTTTTTAGACTATTCAAACGATCAACATAACTACTGTTACTGGCCACCTGTATTTTTACACCAACCAGCTGTTCAATATTTTTCGGTCGCGGGCCTCCGCGCCGACACACCAGCTGCTGGGTAACTTTCTGGTAGGCTGGCCCAGCCAGCAGTTGCCTGGTCCTGCTCTCGGTCAGTGACAGACCGGCAGCAGCCATATCGGCCTTACCATCCTGCAGTCGCTGGATTATTTCAGTAATCGTATCGACCAGTTCGATACGAACCTTGTAACCGCGGGCTCTGGCAAAGGACTGAACAAGATCATACTCCAGGCCAGCTGGCTGATCACGATCGAGATAGTAACTTGTTGGGGAATTTCGGCTGAGGACAAGCAATGTTCGTTCGCCACCTACCAGCGTCTGCGGCGGTTCGCTCTCACATGAGGCAAGTAAAAGTACGAATAAAACCAGAGCTGTTTTTTTCAGGCCGTGTACACGATTCATAACCTGATTCTAATGCAGTCGCCTGTGAATTACATCAAATTACATCTTCGAATCAGCAGGCTTGCTGTTTTTGATAATATATTCTTCAATAAGACTAACCGGAACAGCCCCGGGCTGAGCTGCCTTGAGTTCACCCGCTGGTGAAAAAATCAGAAAAGTTGGTGTACCAACCCAGTCACCACCGGTCAGCCTGATGTACAGCGATGCTACGGTCTGGGGATCGCCAATCAGATTTGGGAAACCTACTTCATTACGCTTGATAAAGGCCAACGCATCGCGCTTGCCTTCTATTCCATCCATTGATATACCCAGTATGCGGGCATCCGTATCCTTGTGTTTATCATGAAAGTCATCATATTCACTGGCTTCCTGATTACATACATGGCAATCCGATATCCATAACATGACGATAGTCCATTTTTCCTTGCCGATGTAATCGTTAAGCACACGATTATTACCATCCATATCCTGAAATACGGTCTCACTGATAAGCTTTTTATCCTGTTCGTCCAGGGCCAGACTATACGAGCTGAATATCAGGGTAACCAGGATAACAGGCAGGGTGAATAGGCTATTTTTCATTATAAGTGACCGGGCAGGCTGGAATGATAATCTTTATGACAAGCTGATTGGTGAAATGTTCAACTTCGGACCTCGACAGACTTCAGACGTACAAACTACCTGCAAACCCTGTCATAGCGAGTACAGAGCTATCATCCCCCTACTTGTCAGCCAGATGGCTGCCAGACTCTGATAGAGACAAATGACTGATTTCAATATCCGCATCTGGCACATCGGCTGTTTCTGCTAGCGTTTCACCGGGCTGAGACAAACTCAATTGCGCAATATCGATATCAGGTGGCTGAACGACTTCATGGGTGAGCAAGGTGGTACCCGGTGGGTCCAGCTCAGCCTCCAGAACTGAAGTGTGTGCATCCTCTACAGCCTGTTCTACTGCTGATTCGGGCACTGCATCACTTTCTACAGCGTAGGCAATAGCTCCCGCCCGGCTGATAGCCTGTATGTACTTACTGGCGATCTCCTTTTCCAGGCCACTCTTGAGCGTCCGGGACTGGCCGTTAAACAGCGCTTCTGCTTTTTCAGCCGAAATCTTGAATAACTGCGCCATATTCTGTTTGACCGTCTCCAGATTCTGCTGTGGCTGACATTCACCTTTGAACAGAATATCAAACATAACGCCTCCTAAAAGGATGCAACATAGGACAGGTTCCTGATTGGATATACACCTTTAAGCATAATAGAGCTGCAGGTATTCTTCAAACGTCAAATAATCTTCCTGTTCAATCGTTTTCTGCCTGCGTATCGACTCCTCTGCCTGCTTTACAAATTGAGCCATTCTCTCGGCCGGCAGCTGTTTACTGGTCATCATGTTTTTATACAACTCAGACTTTTCGCGCATATAGACGAAAAAACCCTTCTCATGTACGCGCATATCTTCCAGAATCTTTGCCGAGGGTGTTTTTGACGTGTCCGCAACCTTGTCTTTTTGTACGTTCAGTGTCTCCATGTAATCCGTCCGCCCTTCCAGGGCATCAAGCTGTACCGCAATTGGCTCCAATGCCTGACAGATATCCTGAGCCCAGTCCTGCAATAAGATATCTCTGTTATGCCGCTGCAGAACCAGATCTTTTTTTCTGCCCATGTGTGCAACACGCATGGCATTGCTGTCAATCTCTCGTTGCTCCTGAACCGATATACCAGGCGACTCATTTAAAAGGCAACATAACATCAACAGGTCCAGAAACAGTAATTGCTCTCGATCAACTCCTAATGGACTCAGAATGTTCAGATCCAGTGATCGTAACTCAATGTATTCAACACCACGTTTGTTTAATGCAACCGATGGCCGCTCATTACCCTGCAGCGGCTGTTTGGGCCGCACGGTACTGTAATATTCATTCTCAATCTGTAATATGTTGGCGTTCAGTTGCCGGTATTCACCGTCTACCAATACACCTATTTTTTCATACTCGGGACTGGGTGTATGGATGGCCCCTTCCAGACTGCATATATAGGCATCCAGATTGTAATAACAGGCCTTGATACCGATTTCATTTTCCTTGTTATTCTGGTAACCAATATCCCCCATGCGCAAGGATGTAGCGTAGCGGCCATAGAAGGTCGTCTCGTCATATATTTCCAGATCAGTTTTCGCCCCCTGCAAAAATGATTTACACACAGCTGGTGATGCACCAAACAGGTAAGACACCATCCAGCCCATGCGTAATAGATTTCGAATCAGAGCAAAATATTGTTCTGATTTGAAGTCTTTCAGGGACCTCTGGTTACCCAGTAAAGCCTGGTATTCGGCCCAAAAGCTGTCATTCATGGAATAGTTATAATGCACACCGGCAATAACCTGCATAACACGGCCATAACGATGTGCCAGACCGCGCCGGTAAATGGTTTTCATCATGCCTGGATTAGACTGGCCATATGTAGCTATCGGAATACCTTTGTCACCGGTTATTACACAAGGCATGCTGGCTGCCCAGAGCAACTCATCCTGCAGTTGTGTATAGACGAAGCCTTGTATATCACCCAGACAGTTCATGACCTCCTCAATACTGCCCAGCGGAGGTGTTATAAATTCCAGCAGGGCTTCTGAGTAATCAGTGGTAATGGCCGGGTGCACCAGGGGTGAACCGAGACCCTTTGGATGGGCTGTTTGCGAAATACTGCCACGCTGGTTAACACGTAACGCCTCACGCTCCAGACCGATCTGTCGATCTGCCAGCCTGGCGCTCAATCCAGCCTTGTTAATGTCAGCCAGTTTTTGTTCAATTACCTTAAACAACCGTATCCCACTTGCTCTGTTTGTCTGTTCCCTGATAGTAATTCAATCACTTATGAGGGTCTCTACCCAGGCCAAACCGTAACCCGGCTGGCCACAACATGCAAAAAAAACTGCCTATGCTATGCTTGAACCAGAGCTAGAAAACCAGTCATTAAGTGGCATCTTGTCTGTCACTGCACCTACTGATATGCAGTTTCAGCGAATGCCTCATCATTCATAGCTGACTTACATCCAACTCAGGAGGGTAGCATCATGAGAACCACAACCACAGACCCTATCTCACTGCATGATGTAATGAATCCGGAACAGCACCCGTTTGTGATCGATGGCGAAGGCGATTCAGCGATTAAAATCTTTTTCGAAAACGAAGAGAACAAGCGTACCTATCTGGATATTGCAGTCGAACATCCGGGAAATGATTTTACCACCAATCTGAATAATCCGCAGCCGATGGCAGGTGATGATCCAACACACTAGGATCCAGCCTGCTACTGGCAGACCACCCGATTGGCAGGAAACATGGTTAGAGCCACGCACACCTGATCGGTAAAGATTATCCCGGTTAATACCCTGCTACTGTTTACGCAGGGCGGTGGTGGTGTGCCCATATAATTTCAATATTTATAATAGATTTACTGGTTCAGCACCTGAACTGTTGCAGCTTCAGAATGGTATCCAGCTACTTTTCCTGGTGATATTCATATAACCCACATTCGCACCCTGACGCCAGCCCAGACCAAATCGTATCGGCGCGAGTCCTATCGTTTCGGTCGATACATAGTTGACACCTACTCCGGCAACAAAATACAAGGTCCCCTCAACTCCCGGGAAGCGCTGATAGATATCATCTGTTTTCTTGAGATCATAAATCAGGATGAAGGCCTTGGATGCATTAGCCCCGACATCGAATCCTACTGACGGCCCTTGCCAGAATACCTTGCGTGTAGCGCCGTTCTTCATCACCAGCGTACCTCTGCCATAACGCACACCCACCACCAGTGCGCCACTGGCCTCTTCCCCTTTGATATAACCGTTGGGCCTACCCTTCTCACTAAACACCTTGTTCAGCACATCTGCCAGACCTTCAGCGCCCTTGCCAAAAAAACCACTCGCTTCCTTGTACATTTCGTCCTGATCGTAAGTGCCCTGCTCACTGGCTTCATCCGCCAGGCTGAATACAGGAAAAAGCATACTTGCGACAAGATACCCCAGGAATAGTTTTCTAGTAATCATAGACTGACCTGTTAAGTAAATATTGATTACCAATACTAATACATTTATGTCATCGGTAGTGTGAAATAACGCCGGGAGACGGTAATTAATCTGGGGTTTCCTGATCTATTAAGGGGTATTGTCTGAATATCTCATAGGCAGGCTACAAGTACAGACACACAGTTCTGTTGCAGGCTCAGTGACGCTCAAAACTCAGAATACGGGCTGTGGCGGCTGCCGGTGGATTACCTGAGGTACACAAGTCCTGCAGATGATGCAGTTGACTGACAAGACCTCGATCACCGGTAAAGGAATCCCACATCATTTCATAAATACGGACACAGGCAGACATGGCGTCACCTGAGCGCTTACGCTCCTGATCAATGCGCCACTGCAAACGTCGCAGCCGCTCCTGGTTGTGGACGGGTATGCGCTCTATCAGGCCATCAATTGCCTCACGGCGATACTGTTCGAACGCATCCGGATTGTCCTGCGCCAGGCGCATGGCAGAATCAAAATCCAGTTTTTTGTTTTCATCGAACATATGCCCATCATACCGTCACGGCAAAAACACTTCAAATAATGCATGATTCATGCACAATAATTTCAAGGCTTTTAAAAACAAAGACTTATTTCCATTTTTTTTATAATGGCGATTTTTTGTCATAAATTGTGTAAAATATTCCGACACTTATTAAAAGGTTATTATAATGTCGACCATAGTCTGGGAATTTCGGGGTAGTGAGATCACTTCAATAAATCGTGAGGGTGATAATCTGGTACTACAGCTGGCACCATTTTTTCTCCTGAAATCACTGGCTGGTTCGATCGACCAGACACGCTGGAAGCAGCAAGGACAACTTTTGATCAAACAAGCCACCCTTTCTGGCTCAACTGATCCTGTCGGTACTGTCCGCTCAGGCCAGCTGACCCATAACGCGTTTGTCTATCGTGATGAAGTACCCATGCCGGTCTCGGTACAGGGTGAAGTCAGTCTGCGTCTGAAGCTGGAAGGGGTAGAAGATGAACTGGTAATCGATTGTGAGCTGCTGGAATTACAGCCACAAGGCCTGGAAAAATACGTAGCTCACATCAGTAAATGACCACTCGATACTATCTGTTCAGGTAAGCGGAGCAGGTAGATCAGTCACCCAGCAAATAGTGTTTACGTATCGGTGAGCGGATGTCCCAGCTACAATCCATTCCCTTCGGAAAATTTACCAGGTCACGCTCTTTCAGGGTTACCGGCTCGCCATCAACCGGCGTAACCACCACCTCACCTTCAAGGATGTAACACATTTCTTTGGTGTCATAATGCCAGTCGAATTGCCCAACCTCATGAGTCCATATCGGCCAGATATCCACGTTTAATACTTCCAGCTTCATCGGGGACGGATTGTGCTCTACTGTAATAAAATCCATATCGTGCTTACCTTTGCTAGTTAGACGCAGTTTAGCCGTAATGCTTACAGCGCGATGTGAAGTTCGCCCTTTTCAAGACTGTCCAGCGGTATTGGCTTGCCCACACCATAGCCTTGTGCCTGATCGACGCCAAGCTTTTTCAGCTCAGACAGGATATCCCTGTCTTCAACAAATTCAGCGATCGTTTTGATGCCCATAATGTGGGCTACCTCGTTAATCGAGCGCACCATTTCACGATCGATTGGATCACGAAGTATATCACGCACAAAGACGCCATCAATTTTCAGATAATCAACCGGCAGCGATTTCAGATAAGCAAAAGAAGACAGGCCGGTACCAAAATCATCCAGCGCAAATCGTACGCCGGTATCTTTCAACTCGTCGATTAGCCTGTGGGCACTGGTCAGATCTGTCATTACTGCCGTTTCAGTAATCTCAAAGCAGATCTTTTCTGCAGGGATGTCATGTCCTGAAAAGGCCGTACGTACAAAATCAAGAAAAGATTCATCGCTAAGCGATTGGCCAGACAGGTTGATTGCACACAAATGCAGCTTTTGCAGATGTTCCGGGTGATTACCCAGCCAGGAAAAAATATGTTCAATCACCCATCGGTCAATTTTGGGTGCCAGGCCATATTGCTCTGCAGCGCTCAGGAATGCCCCCGGCAAAATCAACTCATTACCACGACCCTGCATACGTAATAACAACTCATAGTGTAAATGATCTATTGCATCATCCTCGTTCACCGGTACGATCGGCTGGCAAAACAGGGTTAGTTTATTATTTTCCAGCGCCTCGGTAATACGTGCGACCCAGCGCATATTACTCATTCGATGGGTAATATCCAGGTCATCTTTCCGATATACATAAATGCGATTACGACCAAGTTCCTTGGCGGAATAACAGGCGCTATCAACCTGTTTCATTACCTCTGTAATATTGGCATTTTCTTCATCCAGATAAACAATACCGATACTGGCTGTCACCCGATAGTTATGACCCTCCCAGATAAAGCGCAGCGCCTCCAGCTCGGCGCAGATATTCCTTGCCGTTGCCTCTAGCTCATCCGTGCTACCCATCTGCAAGATCAGCCCAAACTCATCACCCCCGAGCCTGGCGACGGTCGCCTGGGAAGGGACGCACTCATTCAGTACAATAGCAATACGCTTGAGTAACTCATCGCCGGCCAGGTGCCCGCTGGTGTCGTTAACAACCTTGAACTGATCCAGATCGATGTACAGCAAGGCAGCATCGCGCTCACTTGAGTGAATGACATCCTTTAGTTTTCGTTCAAATTCAAAACGGTTAATAAGACCGGTCAGCGCATCATGGCTGGCCTGGTAGGTCACCCGTTCCTTTTCTGTATACAGGGCTTCAGCTGTTCTGCGATGCATATCAACCGAACGTTCCAGTTTGTTCTGATAGCTTTTCATTGCATCGCGCATACTGGTAAAGCTGCTGACCATCATGCCTACTTCATCGTTCCATATGGTAGGTAAGCGCGCAGCAAAATCACCCTTGGCCAGCGCATTGGCCGCATTGGCAAGCTGCGTCAGTGGTGCTTTTACTACCAGTTCAAGTATGACAATAATAACCACAATAACAGCAATAATAACCAGTATAAAAGCACGCCTGAGTGTTGAGCGCATCTCGGTCAGGCGCTGCTCGGAACGAAACGTATCAACCCTGATCCAGATATCACCCCGATCAGTCCCTTTATATTTCAATGACTGTGACAGCACACTACTGTTATCTGACAGGGTACCGGAATGGCTGGCAGAGCTAATGACGTGCATCCCCGCCTTACCCAACGGGTAGATCAACCGACCCTGCTCATTGATCAGCTCTATTTCCAGCCAGTCCTTGTTGCTTTCCAATAAAGAATCCAGTGTGCTGTAAACCGTCGCCAGCTGATTTTCCAGTAATAACGGCACCAGTCCTTCAGCAACGCTTTTCAGATGTTCCTGCCGGTGCATCAGTGTCTGCTCGTCTACGCGCTGTATGACACCGGGTAACCAGACCGTATCAAGATAACCACCCAGCAAGGCACTGAACAACACAAATGGCAGGATGATTTTCCAGCGTAATGACATATCTGTTACCTGTCACCCTGTTTACGCGCAGGCTTGATATAGTATTTTTCGAACCCCATCGCGGAAATGACCTTGTATGTCCTCATATCGGTCCTGACCGGTTTATACATCGGAATCCTGTCTAACAGTTTTTTTCCTTGCGCCGTTTTAGCCATGGCCAGAAAAGCCTTTTGAACACGTTCACGATGCTCAACTGGCACACGTGGATGTGCGGCCACTGGGTGCGTAGGTATACCGGTTGCGGTCTGGATAATGCGCATGTCTTGCTGTAGCGCCGTGGGCTGTGCCTGCAGGGTCGACAGAACGCCACCACCTGCATCGGTAAGCCCGGTTGCCACATGCAGGTACACAGAGCTATGGGTCTGCACATAGAGTGGCTTATAGGCCGTCAATCCTGCATCAGAGAATGTAGCTCGTACGGCCAGCGAAGCGCCAAGCGCATTCACTGAAGGAAAGGCAATGGTCTTGTTCTGCAGATCAGCCAGTTTTTTATACGGGCTGTCTTTTTTTACCACCACGATCCCCTGCAGCATACGACTACCATCCCTGATCAGGGGGATATAGTCCTGGTATCCTTCAGCAAGATATAAGTGGAACGGGTTGGTATAGGCGAAATCAAATTCACCCGCAATAAAGGATTGCTCAAATACGGGTATTTTTGGACTACCGACCAGTCTGAATTTCAGCCCCGTGCGTCGCTCCAGCTCCTGCAACACAGGTTGCCAGATACTGAACAGCACCCGTGATTCATACTGGGGCACAACACCAAAGCTGTAAACCACTTGCTCCGCTGTAGCCAGGGTACTAGCCAGCAGCAAACAGCAACCGGTCAGCACCTGTCTGATATTAAAACCCGAATCCGTACCAGGAATACCCATAGACTACATTTACCATAGTAATTATAATTATATTGGCATGCTTTCGTATCACTTTAATGTGGCTTTCGCTTATCCATAATTCTGTTTGGATATAAGTACTTATACTTGCATAGCAGCATAGAAAAATCAACGCGGCAGGCCACCCGCAAGAAGCAGACTGGCCGCTGAGATTGCAGCAGAGCGCGTTCAGAAGAATTTTAACGAAATCAGGAAGCCGCTCGAGGTGTGCGCCTCGAGCAGTACTGCTACCGGTCAACCGGGATCAGATCAGAATTGAGCTACTTGAATGCCACACCAGGGCAGGCACCCATTTTTTTAGCCATAATCGCAAGCGGGCAAAAACCGGTAAATGCGCTTTGCAGCAAATTCAGGCCCACAAATCCGGTCAGCCACAACCAGTTCACCGAATGTACCTGCGACAGGGCAATACTGGCCAGAATAACAATACCTGCAAAAGCAAAAATAATACGGTCAATAGACATGTACTTCTCCTGATCTGTATATTTAAAGTGCAGTCATTGTATTAGCATTTGCTAATAATTGCTAATGCCAATTTGTCAAATAATGTGAAAACAAGGACATACGGTAAACACCTGCATCAGATATCACCAACCTGCAGGCCAGATATAATTATCAATATTTCATAATTATATTAGACTTTACTTAATTAAACTTGGCGTCTGTTGTTAATGTATTTTCTACGTATAAATAGCTAAGATATTGCCAGCCATTCAGGTTCCTCTGTTATCCACAAATCCTGTGGATAAGTCTGTGGATCAACTAATTTTACTACTAAAAAACAGTTAAAATGTTGCATTTTTATTACCTTGGCAACTTTTTATACAATATTTATTATCGTTATAATACAATTGCTTACGTAAACCATTCTTATCGGTGTCAATTATTTGTTGCGCAATTGTTACAAGTACGTAATGGTGTGCATAAATCGCGTTAGCAACGCCCTGGATGATTACTATTCCATCTGCGCCCACAACAATTCGGGTGTTTAATCATTTCAAGCAGTTAGTATTTTATAGTTATAAATTATCTAACAGTGGAACCTGCTATTTTGCAATGTTTCACGGCTGGGATGGTGCCTCTGACAAGGCAATTGAACAAATTTTAGTTACGAGAATTACGATCGCGCCAGATACGTAAGCCGTAGCCATCGGCATGAATACGAACCACCTTGGCGATACGCCAGAAAACCCGGGTAACCCCTTTTTTCTCAAGCGCTATGACCAGGTTGAACACCTGGTTCAACCTGAACTCACGCAAGCTGCAATGCAGAAACAGCCCATTCGCACTTGCGTTCGCTGACATGTAACGCTTGATCGACTTACCAGGCAAATAAACTCTGATCGACGCATCTACGCGCTGGCTGGAGCGTCTTTCCGTGGTTGTAGTATCAAAATTTAGAGACTCTGCCATAACGGTACTCGGCCTATTTCCATAATTTATGTTATGTATATTATTATTCAGATTATAACCCCTCCGCAAGCCCCATTTATGTGATGTATTACCTCTGTTTCGATAAGTCAAGACTTTTTTGTTCTCTTCACTACCAAATTACGGCTATGATGAGTCAAGTGACCAGGTTGCAGTTATTTTAATTTGGGCCGATAGTTTTATTTAATATTCGAAGTGAACATATATGCACCCACAACTAACCAGTACATTACAGGCAGCCAATAAAATAATCGTAGGTAAGGATCGGCAAATCCGCCTCGCTATTACCTGCCTGCTTGCGCAGGGACATTTATTAATCGAAGATCACCCTGGTGTCGGCAAAACCACACTTGCCCACCTGCTGGCCAAATTACTCGGCCTGCCCTACTCCCGCATACAGTTCACTACAGATCTGTTACCGGCCGATATTCTTGGTACCGCTATATATGACCGGGAGGAGGCGAAGTTTTCGTTC
>ENA-ORDP01000164-ORDP01000164.1-marine-sediment-metagenome-genome-assembly--contig:-NODE-164-length-44752-cov-4.067656_pt1 | contig 44752 bp, 40 predicted proteins | sample MGYA00248627_ERZ508539 | MGnify/ENA primary metagenome ERZ508539 (study PRJEB26208, sample SAMN05571518) | marine sediment metagenome | biome: deep sea; feature: Hydrothermal vent; material...
AAAGTGGTACGCGAGCTGGGTTTAGAACGTCGTGAGACAGTTCGGTCCCTATCTGTTGTGGGCGTAGGATATTTGAAGGGAGCTGTCCCTAGTACGAGAGGACCGGGATGGACGAACCTCTGGTGTTCCAGTTATCACGCCAGTGGTAATGGCTGGGTAGCTATGTTCGGAAGGGATAACCGCTGAAAGCATCTAAGTGGGAAGCCCCCCCTAAGAAAAGATATCCCCTGTGGTAACACAGCTAAAGATCCCTCATAGACTATGAGGTTGATAGGTCAGGTGTGTAAGCATAGCAATATGTTTAGCTTACTGATACTAATAGATCGTGAGACTTAATCATTACATATAAAGCCATTGATACTTAAACTAATTTGCTTAGTTTGCATTCGATTATTTATAGACAAGTTTTCGGTAACTATAGCATAGGAGAAATACCCGTTCCCATTCCGAACACGGAAGTTAAGCCCTATTGCGCCGATGGTATTGCGTGGGTAGCTGCGTGAGAGAGTAGGTCGTTACCGGATTTATTTACCCCAAACAACATATAATATGTTTGGGGTATTTTTTTAATATCTCTTCAGCCATTATGGACTATAAAAATATTGTTTTAATTCAGACTTTATTTTCCTATCGTTTTTTTCTTTTCTTTTCTGTATTTGTATTTTTGTTTGGATTATCTATCGGCAGTTTTATAAATGTTCTTATATATAGACTGCCAAGGAGCCTTTCGATAATATATCCATCTTCAACTTGCCCGAGTTGTGGGGCAAGAATCAAATTTTACGATAATATTCCTATTTTAAGTTATGTAATTTTATTGGGTAAATGTAGAGAATGCGGAAGTAGAATTTCGCCGTTATACCCTGTAGTGGAATTTTTAACGGGTGTATTGCTGTATTTGTTGTTTTTGAAATATTTTTATTATTCGTATTTTATTTTGCATATTAATGAATTTAACGTAGGTTATTTTAGGGATTATATATGGGAACAGTTAAATTATTTTTTTACTTTTGCCTTTTTTATAATAATTATCATTTCCATAGCTTTTATAGATTCATTACGTAGAATTATTCCGGATACTCTGAATATTTTATTAATAATTTCCGGGTTCGTCGCAAATATTTTTTTATTGCATAAATCTATAATGTTTTCTTTGTACGGGTTTTTAATACCTGGATTATTTTTTTACTTTATAGCTTTTTTTTATGAAACCGTTAAAAAAAAAGAAGGACTTGGAGGTGGGGACATAAAGCTAATCGCTGGAATAGGTTCTTATTTAGGACTAATCGGGGCAATATTTACGATTTTCGTCGGTTCTATTTTCGCGTTAGTCGGGTTTATGTTATTTTTTGTATTTCGAAAACTGACAAACGTTGAAGCCGTGAGCTACGATTTTAAAATACCGTTTGGGCCGTTTCTTTCACTTGCCGCTATTTATTATATATTTTACGGCCATTCTTTAATAAAAATTTATATGAATTTTTTAAAATTATACTGATATTGATGTAATATAGTAATAGGGGTGATATATTGATTTGACATATTTTTTTTATTATGTTAAGAATAAACATGATAAAAAAAATATGATTTTTATTTTAAGAACGAAAGAAGTTTAAATGATTTTATATGGAGAATATGTTTGTTTAATATAATGAAAAATAAGAGTTTTTTTATTTTTATTTTTATATTCCTATCTTCGATTTTTATATTTAAAAAAAATGCTTTTGCGTATATGAATGTCGGAATAATGCCTTATAAAATTATTTCCACGCATAACAAAAAATATTCATATATTGCACGCGGTATCCCATTGCTTCTATCTTCAAGTTTAGCCTCTAGCGATATTCGAATAGTGAGATATTCCGATCTCGTTTCATACATCAAAGGCAATAATATAAATTTTTCGTCGAAAGATTTTTTAAAATTATCTAAACATTTTAAAATCAATTATTTAATTTTTGGAAGGATTATTAAGATAGGGGATACTTTTGTTCTGCAATCTAACATATTTAGCGTCGTTAGAGATAAAATAATTTATAGAAATAGCATTCAAGCGCTTGGAAGTAAATTTATCGTCAATGATGTAAATAGGCTCTCTAATATTTTAAAGAAAAAAATTGTTTCCATGCATCCGCCGAAGATTTCTTTGCTTAAAAATAAGACGACGGGCAGTGTGCCTGAGGCTATTGGCGGCAGCATGTTTATAAAGCAGTTTGCTAAGGGTGACAATGGACTCGTTAGGACAGCAGTTAAGGAATATATTATACAAGCTATAAGCACAGGTAGATTTTTATCTAAGGGGATTCAGACCGTTATAGCAACGAGACATAGAATTATTTTATATAATTTATCCATTAGCGGAAAACTGACCAAATTGGCGCAGCGCGAATTATCTCCAAGGAGTAATGTTATATATGTCGGATTTTATAGAATTTCCAAAGATCATCGGGCATTAATTATTACCAAGGCGAAACTTGGTGTAATAATATCTTATATGTTGGTTTATAAGAATGATAGTCTTGTAAAATTAACTAAAAACTATAATCTATTTTTAAGAGTTATGAATTTACCCGGTTTAGGAAATGTTATTGTAGGCCAAAGACCCATTCCAGTAAGTCCGTCAGGCAGATATTTTAATGATTACGTTATAGGACAGAATAATTATCCTATAGGTCAATTTGGCGGTAAAACTTATGTATATCGGTTTAATAATAGTACGAGTACATTAATAAAAACACGGCAACTTGCTTTTTACAATAATATAACGCTCTACGGAACGGTTTACGGAGACATTAAGGGAAACGGTAAAAATTATCTTTTGGCATTATCTAATTCAGGAAACTTAATGATTATAGACAGCAAAGGAAAAACGATTTATACCGGTCAGAAGACGTACGGAGGGTCTCCTTTACAGGTTAGCGTCTCGTCTTTTGGAGGAGATTTGAGTTCAACATATGCCGATGGGTTGATATATAATATCCCTGCGCAAATTGACGGACTATATCATAACGGTAAATTAGATATTATTGTTTTAAAGAATTATAAGCAGGCAGCTTCTCTGCATAATCTTAATTATTACATTAAAAACTCTATATTTAGTCTCACTTGGAATAAAGTGGGGTTTTATCCTCGCTGGGAGATAAAGCCGATAACCGGTTACAGCGCCGGATTTTCTATTTTTAAGGAAGGCAATGACCTTTATCTATCTGACGGAATAGTCGAAACCCCCGGCTCTATGTTTACTAAACCCAAAAGTTACATAGCAATTTATAAGATTGAAAATTAGAATTTTATCTATTATAATAATATGCTATATATTATATAGTCGGCGGTGTAGCTCAGTCGGTTAGAGCATACGGCTCATATCCGTAGTGTCCGGGGTTCGATTCCCTGCACCGCCACCATTTTTAAACATATTTGCAATCCCGGTTTCACTTTTGCAGGCTGTCCGTTCGTAAATTTTATTGAAAGCAGTTGGTATGTTTTTGGTGAGGCGATATATCTCAAGGTAAGAGTTTTAATGTGACGGGATGTCGAAGCCGGGGAAGCTATGCGTATATCGTATGTTTTATTGCAGGTAATAATGATATTATCTACTATTTCCCGCGTGTTAAGTTGTTGTTATTCGAAATTATCGCGCCGATTTTTCTTTTATAAACAAATCTTTTACCGAAAGGCGTGATTGGGTATCCTTTTTTGTTCACTTTAATATTTTTAACAAAGCCTTTTTTTACTAAGACGGAAAGATTATTGGGAAATTTACCGTATTTTACCTTATAAATAACTATAGCTATATCTATTTTATTAATATCTTTTTTATAAGTTGATATTTCGGCATATTTTATTACTGTTAAATATCGATGTATAAAAATGACGGAGAGAACGAAAATAAAGATTAGTATGATAATATTTTCAAATGATGTTTCAGAATTCTTATTTAATTTCATAATGTTTGTTTAGAAATCAATTAAAAAAATGGATTGTAATAAATTTTTAAAAAGTATAGAATTTGTTATAAAATAGCCCTAACAATCGTTAAAATGTGCCTTAAAATTTTATGAACAAGAAAAAATATTACTATATAATTTTTTCAATAATAATTATTCAGCTTTCAATAGAATTTATCTTTTTATTTATTAATTTTATAAATATATTCGACTCAACTTCAAGCATTATTTTTTATAAAGATTTAATTATATTTATTTTTACTCTATCTATAGCTTTACTTTTTATAAGATTTAGAAAAGAGATATTTAATAGTGATCTCGAAAGCATGGCATTAAAGGATAGCCTGACTGATCTCTATAATAGAAGATATTTTGATATTTTTTATGAAAATATTTTCGCTCAAAGCTCGAGGTATAATATTCCTCTTTCCTTAATAATGTGTGATATAGATTATTTCAAAAAGATTAACGATACTTACGGACACGAAAAGGGAGATGCCGTTTTAAAAGAAGTTGCAGGAGTACTAAGGGATAATATAAGGAAGTCCGATATCGCCGTAAGATTCGGAGGGGAAGAATTTATTTTATGTTTACCGTCTACCCATATTGCCGATGCCATTGATGTTGCCAGAAAAATAAAACAGATGATTTTAAAAATTGAGATTAAAGATATGAAAAAGATTACAATCAGTATGGGAATTACATTCTATAGGGAGGAGTTTAAAAATAAACCCCATGATTTATTTAAGCGCATGGATGATCTGCTTTATGAGGCTAAGAATAGAGGCAGAAATAGAATAATTTCAGAAGACCACTTGGGCGGTATCGTAGAGGTTGAAGAAAATCCGTGGGTTGACGACCAATAAATAATGAAAATATCGTCAGTATGTTGCTGTTTTTTTGATTGGCGTTTATCTAAAATTATAATTTTTCGATAAAGGGAGAAGATTATGCAGAACCAAGTGAACCCGGGGCACGACATCTTAGAGGTCGGGCAAAACAGGATGGAGCTGGTTGATTTTAGATTATTTAGGATAGATGAAGAAGGAGAAAGAAAGGAAGGTGTTTACGGAATAAACGTTGCTAAGGTTATCGAAATAATTAAAATGCCTGAAGATATATCGGAAACCCCTAACACGTCGGAATTTGTTAACGGCATGTTTAATCTGAGAGGTTTTGTCGTTCCATTAGTTAATCTTCCAAAATGGATGGGTATAGTCGAACCGGAAGAATTGGATAGAAAGAATTTTAAAGTAATCATAACCGAATTCAATAAAATTAAAGTCGGCTTTGTTGTCCATGAGACTACTAAAATAAGGCGTGTTTCATGGAACGATATAAGTGCTCCGGAACTTTCGTCCGTAAGTTCCGTTGATTCCAAAGTGACAGGTATTATCAAGGTAGAAAATGATGAGCTTTTACTCTTGCTGGATTTTGAGTCTATTGTTGATGAGCTTGGATTCTATAATAAAGAAAATAAGGAAATAAGCGTAGAGGAAAGAGAATTTAACGGAGATAGGACCATACTTATCATTGATGATTCATCTTCCGCAAGAAAAATGATCAATAATGCTTTAATCAAGGAGGGGTTTAAAACTATACTGTCGGAAAACGGTAAAGCGGCATTAGATATACTATATGAAGGTAAATATGAATTAGATGTAATTATATGTGATGTGGAGATGCCCGTTATGGACGGTTATACTTTTACAAAAACATTAAAATCCGACGATAAATTTAAAAATATTCCGGTAATAATGCATTCTTCTTTGAGTGGGGCCGAAAATTCGAGCAAAGGAATGAGTGCCGGTGCAGATTTCTACGTTGTAAAATTCGATCCGGCAGAATTCGTGAACACAATTAAAAAGGCCTTTAAAAAAATAAGTATATAAAGACAAAATCTACAAAATAATTAAACATATGATTCTTAGAATATCGGGTATAAAATGTTCTTTAATTTATCTCTCTGATTAGAATAAACAGGCGGATTCCTTTCTCATATATCATAATTTATTATTATGTCAGATAAAATATTTTTTATAACCGGCACGGATACAAATATCGGCAAAACATTAGTCAGTTTGCTTTTATTACTCGCTTTTAAACAACATGGGTTAAATGCGGGATTTATGAAACCTGTTGAAACCGGAGTTAAAGTTGATAAAGCCGGTTCTAAGAACTATACGGATGGCAGATATTTAAAAAATCTTGGCGATCTAACCGAAGCTCTTGACGTTATAACTCCGTTTACCTTTAAAAGCCCGTTATCCCCTTACGCTGCGTCGAAATATGAAGGTAACACATTATGTATCAAAGAGATACTTTTAAGGTTTTACGAGCTGAGTAATAATTATGATTATATGATTGTCGAAGGGGCCGGGGGCATGCTTGTCCCTTTGAAACAAAAGCATTTTATGATAGATATTGCAAAATATATTGATGCCGGTGTCATTTTAGTTACAAAAGCAGGATTAGGAATGATAAATCAAACATTATTAAATATAGAATATGTAAAAATACATGATATAAAAATATCCGGCATAATTATAAATAATGTCCTGAATGAGACTGATGAGAGTATATTTTCCAATAAAGAAGTACTTAGCGAATACATTGATATTCCGATTTTAGGAGAGATACCTTATATAGGCACCAAGAAACAGTTGGAAAATATAGTCTTACTTAAAAAAATGGCCTTAAAATGTATAGACATTAAAAAGATTTTAATATAAAATATAGTGAAATATTTTTGTTAAAAGTATATTTGTAGAATTGATAAAGTATCTATTGATTTAAATTGTTAAATATATTAAATAGGCAGATAAGGAGGATAAAGGGCGATATGAAATTTAATTTTTCTGAGAGGTTAAATAAACTTCCGGCATATCTTTTTGCCGAAATAGACAAAATGAAAGCACAAGTGAAAGCCGGCGGAGTGGACATAATAAGTTTCGGCATAGGCGATCCCGATCTGCCGACTCCCAAGGAAATAGTTGACGTATTAAAGAAAGAAAGTGAGATAGACATTAATCAGAAATATCCTTCATATGAAGGACTTCTGGGGTTCAGAAAGTCCGTTTCAGGCTGGTACAATAAAAGATTCGGCGTTTCATTGGATCCCGGAATCGAGGTTTTATCCCTAATAGGTTCTAAAGAAGGCATAGGGCATCTTCCCCTGGCTTTTATAAATCCTGGAGACGTAGTATTGATACCGGATCCCGGTTATCCGGTATACAGAGCCGGTACTGTTTTTGCGGGTGGAATTCCATATATTATGCCGTTATTAGAAGATAACGATTTTTTGCCTGATTTTTCTCGTATACCTGCGAATATCTTAGAGAAGGCTAAAATAATGTTTTTAAATTATCCGAATAATCCGACTTCGGCAACAGCGGATAAATATTTTTTTAACGAAGTAGTGAAATTTGCAAAAAAGAATAACATTATAGTTGCTCATGATTTTGCATACTCGGAAATTTATACCGGCGAGAAGGAAAATGATTCTTTCCTATCGGTTAACGGGGCGAAGGATATTGGAATTGAGTTTAATTCGCTCTCCAAGACTTTTAACATGACAGGGTTCAGGATTGGATTCGCAGTAGGAAACGAAGATGTGATAAAAGGACTTGGGGCCGTTAAAACCAATTTGGATTCCGGTGTGTTTCAAGCAATACAGCTATCGGCGGCTTATGGATTGGATAACGAATTTCATGTCGTAAAAGATAATAACTCTATATATAAGAAAAGAAGAGGCCTATTAGTAGAGGGATTGGAAAAATTAGGATATAAGGTTTATAAATCCGATGCTACCTTTTATGTATGGGCGCATGTCCCTAAAATAAATATGACGTCAAAAGATTTTGCGATGTCATTATTGAATGAAACCGGTATAATAGTAACTCCGGGTTCCGGATTTGGCGACTATGGAGAGGGATATGTGAGGTTTTCTCTGACCATAAGTGAAAACCGTATTAAAGAGGCTTTAATTCGCATGGGTGCATAGAATTGGAATTCGATAGCATTTTTTACGATATTTGTCTTGGATTAGGAAGTAATATTGGAAGATTAGAGGATAACCTGCTAAAGGCTATAGATTTAGTAAAAAAAGAGATGACCGATATTGCGGTTATGGTTGCTTCTAACGTTTATTCGTCTTCGCCGGTAGGAAATGTAAATCAGCCCGATTTTCTAAATTGCGTCATTTTATTTAGATTGTTAAGAAAAACAGGCAAAACGCAAGGTTTTATTGGGACAGGTAGGATTTTTGCGGAACGACTTCTTTTGATTTTGAAAAATATAGAAAAAAACATGGGAAGAAAAAATGAAACCGAAAGATATATGCCAAGAGATATAGATATAGATATTCTTTTTATTTATGATAATTTTTTAAGAAATTTTGTAAATTTGGAACTACCGGAACTTAAATTACCGCACCCAGAAGTGTTTAATCGCAAATTTGTGCTTTATCCGATGTTAGATTTATCTATCTCTTTTAAAAAACCGTTTGACGAAGAAAGTATAAAAAAAGCCCTTATAACATTAAAAAATTTAGATATAGGGGTTTCCCAAAAAATATTTTGTTATGGTAAATTTGACAAAAAATTTACTAAAATTTTACGCTAACGGGCGACAAACTTCTCTTCGCGCTGTACCTTATGGGGAAGTTCTTCGTCGTAAATAGATATAAGTCCTCTTTTTATCTCCATAATTTGCGGCTCTAAGGACTTGAATCTTTTTATTAAAAATTCTGCTGCTTCTTGAGGCTTTATTAAATTTCCGCAGGTAAAAATATCCACCGCCGCATAATCATATTCCGGCCATGTGTGTATAGAAAGATGAGATTCTGCTATTATTACCATTCCGCTAATTCCGAAGGGGTTAAATTCATGAAATTTATATTCCACTATAGTTGCTTTTGCTTCCACCGCCGCATCTAATAAAGCGGTTTCGACAAAATTAAGATCGCCCAAAATATTTTTTCCACATTTTTTTAATTCTAAAAGTAAATGCGTCCCTAAAGAATTCATTTTGTCTTACCTCCTTTCTTAAAATTAAGATAAAAACACAATCTTTTATTATATTTTATACAGCTAAAATTGCAAGAAAAATTTTAGCAATTTCATTCGGAAAAAATATTCTTTCCCGCTTCCTTGATTATACTTCCAACTCAAATCTTTATGCTGTTATTTATATTTCAAAAACAGCTATGTTTTTAGACAGTATAGATGCAAGTTTTGATAATTCCAAAGCACTGGATTGGATTTGTTCTGCACTTGCAGATGTCGATTCTTGTGCTTTTAAGATTAAATCGGATGAAGCAGAGATCTCTTCGGTAACTATCGACTGTTCTTCTGTAGCCGCTGCTATTTGAGTAATCATATCCTTCAGTCTATTCGCAAGTTCTCTTATGGTTTCGATCCTCTCCCCTGCTTTTTTTGCAACATTGACGCCATTTTTTACTTCCTCTTTTCCGTTATTCATTGATTCTATGGCCTTTACGGAATCGCCTTGAATGGAAGTTATCATTGATGTAATTTCTTTCGTCGCTTTCGTGGTTCTTTCTGCTAATTTTCTAACTTCATCCGCTACGACGGCAAAACCTCTTCCCTGCTCACCTGCTCTTGCGGCTTCTATGGCTGCGTTTAGGGCTAATAAATTAGTTTGATCGGCTATTTCATCAATTACCGCTATAATCTCCCCTATTTTTTGCGATGAAATACCTAATTCTTCCATTACCGATGATGCTTTATCGACTGCTTTTTCAATCGAATTTATCTCTTCAATAACGCCCTGAACTGCAGTGTATCCTTCTTCAGTCGCTTCTTGGGTGTGATCCGCCTCTTTAGCACCTGAACTTGAATTTTTAGCTACATCTATGATGGCCATAGTTATTTGCTTTATCGATTCTACTATTGAAGAACTGCTTTGCTTCATATTTTTCATATTATCCTTAAGCTCTCTCGAAGAGTTATTGAGTTCTTCTCCCTGGCTGGAAATGGAATTAACCGCATTATTTATAGATTTAACATTAGAGGATAAAGACTCTATTAGAGTATTGACATGCCCTATGAGCCTTCCTATCTCATTTTTAGGGTTTACGCTGATTTCTATCTTAGTCCTTATATCTCCACGGGCAACGCATTCTATCCTTTTAATAGCGATTTCAAGTTTATCTATTAATGCCCTCTTAAAATAGAAACTTACCAAAAGTAAACCTAGTAGTACTAAAAACGGAGCAATTACAAATATATCAAATAAGGAAGTCATCTTTTTACTGGAACCGTTAGATATGTTTTTTTCGACGACAGTAAGCGATTTAATAATCGTATGTACTCCATTCCTATAGTAATCAATACTCGCCGTCGGACCGAAGGTGAAAGGATTTTTTACGAGTTTCACAATCATCGGCCTGTATTGCGCTAAAAATATTTTCAATTTATTCATTGCCGCAATAGATTCCGGATTAGTAGGTCTTTTTAAATATTTCTTATTTACGCCGAAAACCGTCTTAAATTTTTCATGCTTAAAACCGGAATAAAAACCATTAATGGCTATAATCTGTCCTTTCCTCCTCAGATGCAGTTTTTTTATTAGTAGGGCTATTTTATTATCTATTTTATAGGGGTTGAAAGCCTTTTTTTCTAATTTTGCAATTAACATTTTATCTTTTCTGATTTTTGAAAGGTATATTATACTTAAAATATCGCGGTTAGCCATTGATAGGGACGTGATCGTGGAACCGATAACGGACTGCTTGAGCGACGAATATCTGAAACTGCTAATATAACCGACAATCATTAAATCAATAAAAAGAAAAAGTAAAAACATAACAACCGCTGAAATGTAAAGCCTTGACTTGAAAGTTGAAAACATAGACCCTCCGAAAGATAATAGTAATTATTACTTGTTTGTTTTTTGTGTTTGGCTATTTTAATTCTTATTATGGATAAAGGTCAATAAAAAAAATAACGGCGGTTCATATTTTAAGCGGTTTAAAAAGTCATTGACATTAAATTTATTTTATTATATAAACATATTAAGTATCAAAGGTGTTGTTTTGAGATTAATTCAATTTTTTTAAAGGAGGTGAAAAATTCTATTATGCAAAAGATTATCACATTTTTATTAATTGCTGCAGCCTTAACGTTTAGCGCTTCTACGGTTTTTGCCGCATCAGGGGCATCGATTTTTAGTTCAGAAGGCTGCATTGCTTGCCATGTCATTAACGGCGCAGGCGGTTCAATCGGACCCGACCTTTCGCATGTCGGGAGCAAAAGGAGTCTTTCATGGCTTAAGACACAGATAACTAATCCATCCGCCCATTTTGCGTCGGGAACTTCCGCCACTATAAACGGTAAGTCCTATATGGTGATTATGCCCGGACACAAAAATATTCAGGCGTCAAAGCTTAATGCATTGGCAGATTATCTTGAATCTTTAAAATAATGATAGGCATTTTAAGGTAATTTTAAATATTATATTAAAACCTTCGGCTTATATTTTGTATTAATGTCGAAGGTTTTTTTTATGTTTACTTAAAATCCTTGACGGTTATTTTAATAAATTGATATAATTTGAAAATGCCGTTAAACCTTAATTGTTCATTTAACTGTAAAAAAAATGGAACTGGAATTTACGGATAGAAAAATATTAAATGCGCTTCAAACTAATTTTCCTATTTCTATTCGTCCGTTTCTAGGCATTGCTAATTATATAGGTATTTCGGAACAAGAGGCTATAGATAGAATATTAGAATTAAAAAAAAATAAAATTATAAGGCAGATTAGTGCTATATTTGATTCTCATAATATCGGATATAAAAGTACGCTTGCAGCGTTTAAGGTAAACGATGATATAACGGATTTCGCCGCGAACATTATTAATTCTCATAGCGGTGTCAGTCATAATTATCTAAGAAATAACGAATATAATATATGGTTTACCATAACTCTGCCTTCCGAACGAAAACTTGAAGATGAGATTAAAACTCTGAGTATACGATCTAATGCCTCGGATTATTTAATTCTTCCTACATTAAGGTTGTTTAAAATAGGCGTCAATTTTGATATGACGGGAGGGGAAACATCGTCTTTTAAGTTCTTTTCTCATGATGATTTTAAAAATGATTCCGATATTAAAATTACCGATTTTGAAAAGGCATGCATAAGAGAGCTTCAAAAAGATATTGAAATTAAGCCGGAGCCATTTGAGGATTTGTCGGCTAATTTAGGAATTACCCAGGAAAAATTATTAGATACCATAAAAGATTTTATATCGGATAAAAAAATGCGCAGATTTGCCTGTGTCTTGTATCATCAAAAGGCTGGGTTTAGCTATAATGCAATGGGTATATGGAAGTCGCCACAGGAAGAAGTAGAAAAAAATGGGAAAATAATGTCTTCATTAAAAGAGGTCTCTCATTGTTATTTGAGGCCGGTATATCCGAGAAAATGGGAATACAATATATTTACCATGGTACATTCAAAATCTAAAGAGGAAGCATGTATAGTAATGAATAAAATATCACTGCTTACCGGCATAAAAGATTTCGATACTCTTGAAAGCACTAAGGAATTCAAAAAGGTTAGAGTAAAATATTATGTTTAATCAGGCAAACCTCCTTACGGAGTTTTTTCTATATCCTTTAATATTATGTTCTATTATTATGCTTGCTATTGTAATCGAAAGGTTTTACAGTCTTAGAAGGTCAAAGATATTTCCGGAAAAGTTTCTGCTTAACATAGAAAAATATTTAAAGGACGGTGATGTCGATAAGGCTAAAGACATGTGTATAATGGCGAAGACTCCGATAGCCAAAATTTACCTTACCATTATAGATAATTATAAAAATTCTATTGATACGATTAAACTTGAGGTTCAGGAATCAGGTAAAAGGGCATATTTAGACCTTGAAAAAAATTTGGAAGGATTGAGTGCCATAACTACGGTAGCTCCGCTCTTAGGTCTCTTAGGAACAGTCGTAGGTATGATTAAAGCCTTGAGTGCCGTTTCATATCGAAACGGAATTACTAATCCTCATCTTTTGGCTCTCGGTATTTCCGAGGCGTTGTACTCTACTGCAATAGGACTTATAATTGCTATAATATCATTTTTATTTTTTAAATATTTTTCTTCAAGGGCTTTTAATTTTGGTATTACAATGGAGGATATTGCATCAAGAGTTATATCATTTATAAAGTGAAATTGAATTATTATTTTTTAGATTGAATCTTAAATAACTTTGCTAAGGCAAGATTAGTATGAAGTTTGCTGCGAAAAGAAAATCCGAGCCGATCATAAACGTTATTAATATGGTAGATGTCTTTTTAACCTTATTAATATTTTTCATGATAACGACTACGTTTGCTTCAAATCATGGCATAAAGGTACATCTACCTGAGTCCGGCGTAAAGTCGTTTGCTTCGTCTAAAAAGTCGGTGACGATTTACATAGCTAAGTCCGGAAAAATATTTTATAAAAATAAACAACTTTCAAAAAAGCAGTTATCATTACTTTTAAAAAATATCAAGGCGGTAAACAGTAATTCTACGGTAATAATTAAAGCCGATAAAAAATCTACAGTCGCAAGCATTGTCGATGTCATGAGCTTGAGTGTCGAACACGGTCTTTATAAAATAGCTATTGCAACTAAAAAATAAATATTTGGAGATACCTATATGGAGGTTACAATTTGATAGAAAGATATTCTCTTCCCGAAATTTCAAAAATATGGTCGCAGGACAATAAATACAGGATATGGTTAGAGGTTGAGCTTGCCGTATGTACTGCTTATCATGAGTCCGGTAAAATTCCAGATGCATCTTTTGAAGAAATTATTCGAAATGCTAAATTTAACGTCAATGAGATTGAAAATATAGAGCAGCTTACGAGACATGATGTGATAGCATTTTTAACAAACGTTGCTGAATATGTCGGAGAAAATTCAAGATATATACATCTCGGTCTTACGTCCTCTGATATTGTCGATACATCATTCTCGCTTATACTGCGACAGGCGCTTAACCTTATTCTTAAAAAAACCGAGGTTCTCAAGGAGTCCCTAAGAAAACAGGCGTTAAGGCATAAATTTACCCCTATGATGGGAAGAACGCACGGAATGCATGCGGAACCCATTACCTTAGGTTTTAAATTTCTTATATTTTATGAAGAAATTAAAAGGGCAGAGGAGAGGATTAAAAAAGCCGTGTCATCGGCTTCGTTCGGCAAACTGTCGGGAGCGGTAGGGACATATGCCAATATACCTCCGGAGATCGAAAAAATGGCGTTAGATAGGCTTGATTTGAGAGCTATTTTGTCTAATCAGATAATACAGAGAGACGTTTACGCAGATGCCTTTTATTCCCTTGCGTCGCTTGGTGCGTCTTGTGAAAAAATAGCCCTTGAGATAAGGCATCTTATGAGAACCGAGGTTTCAGAGATAGAAGAGCCGTTTGCTCCGGGACAAAAAGGATCATCCGCTATGCCGCATAAAAAAAATCCGATTGTTTCGGAAAATATTTGCGGTCTTTCAAGAATTTTAAGGTCTAATCTTATTGCGTCTATCGAAAATATTCCGCTTTGGCACGAAAGAGATATTTCGCACTCTTCGGTGGAAAGAATTATTGGCCCTGACTCTACTATTTTGGCATATTATATTCTTGATCGGTTGACTTACTTAATAGACAATATAGTTGTCAATAAAGATAAGATGATCAGCAATATCGGTTTGACAAACGGGGTAATTTTCTCTCAAAAAGTTTTATTGGCGCTTGTGAATAAAGGGGTATTAAGAGAAGATGCTTATAAAATAGTACAGAAATTGGCTCACGAAAGTATTCAAACTGGAGTTAACTTTGAAAGCCTTTTGAAGAAAAACGCAATAGTATTGAAAAGTTTAACATTAGATGAGATAGAAGATATTTTTGATATAAATTACTATTATAAATATATAAATTATATATTTGACAGATGCGATGTCGTATGAAGGGGAAAAAATGATAAAAAAAGCCTTTGTTAAAGTAATGTTAAAAGAAGAAGTACTTGATTCTCAAGGTAAAGCCGTCTTGTCGGTCCTTAAATCTTCAGGTTATAACAATGTTAAAGACGTAAGGATCGGAAAATACATAGAGCTTACGATAGATTTAGATATATTGAATAAATCCGCCGAAGGCAAAACCTACACAATGGAAGAGGAAATAGAAGAAATTTCGGGAAAGATTCTTTCTAACCCGTTAATAGAAGAATTTAATATAGAAATAAAAAATAAAAAATGAATAATAATCGTATAAAAGCCGGTATTACCGTTTTTCCGGGTTCTAATTGTGACTTTGATGTTTATTACGTTTTAAACGATATATTTGGGCTTAATACCTCATATATATGGCATAAAGACAAAATTAACGATATGCGTTCTTATGATTTTATCGTAATCCCCGGGGGGTTTTCATACGGGGATTATTTGCGGTCGGGTGCCCTCGCGGCAAGAGGTCTGATTATGGAGTCTTTAAAAGATTATGCCGCTAACGGAGGAATAATACTCGGTATCTGTAATGGTTTTCAAATACTTTTGGAGGCCGGGCTCTTAGCCGGTGCTATGTTAACCAACAATTCTTTGAGATTCGAATGTAAGGATGTTTATCTGAATGTGCTGAAAGACGATACGCCCTTTACGTGTGACATAAAGAAAGGTTCGATTCTTAGAATGCCGATAGCTCATCATGACGGGAACTATTTTGCCGCACATGATATAATTCAGGATTTTAATAAAAACGATAATATTATATTTAAATACTGTGATTCGGCAGGAGAACCCACTGAGGATTCTAATCCTAACGGTTCGCTATTGAATATAGCCGGTATTATCGGTGAAAACTTTAATATAATGGGGCTCATGCCTCATCCGGAAAGATCTTCGGAAAAACTAATGGGTAGCGAAGACGGCGGTTATATTTTTAAGTCCATAATAAAATACATAAAGGGAAAGTAGTTAAAATAAGATAAACGGTAAAATGAGTGTATACATGAAAAAACAAGATAATAAACATGAAAAAGCTGAAAATAAAAATTATAAATTATTCGGTTTGTCGCAGGATGAATATAAAGAAATAGGCAAATTATTGAAACACGAACCGGACGATTTCGAGCTTGGTATATTTTCGGCGATGTGGTCGGAACATTGTTCTTATAAAAGTTCTAAGGTTTACCTTCAAACACTTCCTTCAAAAGGTGATAAAGTTTTGATAGGCCCGGGAGAGAATGCCGGAGTAGTAGATTTTGGCGATGGAGACGTACTTGTTTTTAAAATGGAGAGTCACAATCATCCGTCTTTCATAGAACCGTTCCAGGGTTCCGCTACAGGAGTCGGTGGGATTATGAGAGACATTTTTACCATGGGCGCAAGACCGCTTGCCAATCTTAATTCGTTAAGATTCGGAAGTCATTTACATCCTAAAACACCCTATTATCTTTCCGAAGTCGTGAAAGGAGTGGGATTCTACGGAAATTGTATGGGTGTGCCGACTGTAGGCGGGGAAGTCGTTTTTGACGAATGTTATAACGACAATATACTCGTAAACGCTTTTACTATCGGCATAGCAAAACAGGATAGGATTTTTTTGTCCTCTAAATGTGAGGTGGAAAACATAGTAATTTACGTTGGTTCGGCAACCGGAATGGATGGAATACACGGTGCCACCATGGCTTCAGAAGAGTTTGATTCAAAGAATAATAAAAAGAGAAGCACCGTTCAGGTGGGTGATCCGTTTACGGAAAAATTATTATTAGAAGCGTGTATTGAGGCAATGGATAGGAAATTGATAGTATCTATCCAGGATATGGGAGCGGCAGGTCTGACAAGTTCGTCTTTTGAAATGGCAGATAAAAGCGGACATGGTATGACGATTGATCTTGATGCTATTCCTCTTAGAACGTCAGGTATGGCCCCTGTAGAGATAATGCTTTCTGAATCTCAAGAAAGAATGCTCCTATCGTGTAGAGGGGAAAATCTCGATGCTTTGAGTTCTGTTTTCGATAAGTGGGGATTAAGTTGCGTAAAAGTGGGAGAGGTTATAGATGAGAAAAATATAAAATTTTATTATAAATCTAAACTTTATAAGATATTTGATGTTGATACGGTAGTTAACGGTCCGGTTTATGAGAGACCAAAAAGAAAGCCGGATTACTTGAAGAAAATTTTGCCGATAAAAATAAATAATTATGAGATCCCTAAAAACATTAATGATATTGCAGCAAGATTGATAATGCACCCTAACATAGCATCAAAACGACCCGTTTTTACTCAATATGATTATACCATAGGGACAAATACTATAGTACCGCCCGGTTTTTCCGCCGCAGTTCTTAGAATTAAGAATGAAGGCAATGGCAATAGATTAACCAAAGGATTTTTGCTTGATATAAACGGTAATTCTAAATATACTTACTTAGATCCTTACATCGGCAGTGCTTTGGCGGTTATTGAGTGCGCCCGTAATATTTCTGCTTGCGGCGGGACCCCGGTTGCCATTACGGATTGCCTTAATTTCGCAAGCCCGGAAGATCCTGAAACCATGTGGCAGTTTAGTGAAGCCGTAAAAGGCATAAAGGAGGCGGCAATAAAACTTAAAACACCCGTTATAAGCGGCAATGTCAGTTTTTACAATGAAACCGTAAGGAAAGAAGGGGGTAATGCGGTGGCTTCTAAGATTTACCCTACGCCCGTAATTGGAATGGTAGGATTTATAGAAGACATTGATAGAGTCGTAACCCCATATTTTAAAGATGACGGTGACGAAATTTTTTTATTAGGAAGGCTAAAGGGAGATCTTGGAGGTAGTTTGTATATGGAATACTTTCATAAAGATTTTCGTCAAAAACCGATGGATATTGATTTGGATTATGAAGTCAATCTTCATAACTGTTTGAGATCAATGATAAATGGTGGTTACATTAAAAGTGCAGTCGATATTAGCGAAGGAGGAATATTTACGGCATTGACTGAGAGTTCTATTACTAATCCGGATAAGACGTTAGGATTTGTCGTAGAATATGAAGATAAAGAAATGAGATTAGACGCTTTTCTCTTTGCAGAGTTAGAGCAGGCTTTTGTATTGACATTAAATAATAAAGCTAAGCCGAAAGAATTTTTTGAAAAAGCTTCATTTTATGATATACCTATAAAAATGATAGGTGTAGTAAAAGAAGGAGTAATAAAAATTAATAGCGCTATAGAACTAAAAAGTGATAAAATAAAGAAAGAATATTATTCGGTTATAAAAAATATTCTTAGCAAATAAAATTAAAATTTAAAAAACTAAGCTTAACTAAATTTAAAAATGGGCGAAATTAAAGACGAGTGTGGTGTATTCGGTATATATAACAATGAGGAGGCTCCTAATATCACATATCTGGGGCTTTATGCTCTTCAACATAGGGGACAGGAATCATGTGGTATTGCTTCCTCCGACAATAATAATATCTATTTCCATAAAAGCCTCGGCATAGTAAACGACGTATTTAAAGAGAATACGATATCTCAACTAAAAGGCAGGAATGCTATAGGGCATGTCAGATATTCTACGGAAGGGGAAACGCTTGTTAAAAATGCTCAGCCCCTCGTTGCCGATTATTATTACGGTTCTATTTCCGTGGTTCATAACGGAAACATCACAAATTCCCGTATGTTAAAAGAAGAGCTGGAAGAAAACGGTTCAATATTTTCCTCGACGTCAGATACCGAGGTAGTAATACATTTAATTGCCTCTTCAACCGAAAATCTTCTTATAGGTAGGGTTATAGATTCCTTAAGAAAACTTAACGGCGCCTATTCATTTCTTTTTCTTTCAGAGAAAGAAATGATTGCAGCAAGGGATCCCTTCGGTTTTAGGCCGCTTGTTATGGGAAAACTTAATAATTCCATTGTTTTTGCTTCCGAAACCTGTGCCCTCGATTTAATAAATGCCGAATATATAAGGGATATTAAACCGGGCGAGGTTATATTGGTAAACGACGATGGAATAAAGAGTTTTTATCCTTTTAGGGTCGAAAAAAATTCCAATTGTCTATTTGAGCTGATCTATTTTTCGAGACCGGATAGTCTATTTAACGGAAAATCCATATATAAACTTCGTATTCAAATGGGAAAAGAACTTGCGAAAGAATCGGCGATAAATGCTGATATAGTGATACCCGTGCCTGATTCCGGTGTTCCAGCCGCATTAGGTTTTTCAAAGGAGTCCGGAATAGATTTTGAAATAGGTTTTACGAGAAACCACTATATCGGTAGGACATTTATAGAACCTAAAAGGTCGATAAGGCATTTTGGCGTTAAGATAAAGCTTAATCCGGTTCTTGATGTGATTAAGGGCAAGAGGGTTATCGTCGTTGATGACTCCGTGGTTAGAGGTACGACGTCAAAAAAGATTGTAGATATGCTTAAGATTGCAGGGGCAAAAGAAACCCACCTACGGTTAAGCTCCCCGATGGTTATAGCTCCTTGTTTTTATGGAATAGATACACCGGTTAAAGATGAACTTATAGCTTCGAAATATAGCGAAGAAGAGATGAATGCTGTACTTGGTGCCAATACCACTAAGTTTCTTTCATTAGAAGGATTAAGAAGAGCGGTAGGGGGTAGGGATAATTTTTGCGAAGCCTGTTTTTCAAATATTTATCCTCAAAAAATATACAATGAGGTTCAATACGACAGTCAGTTAAAGCTGTTTAGTAAGGAGATTTTTTAACCGGACGGCATCATTACCTGAAATAATACTGCGAGATATAAAGAAAATAAATTTAAATTGGTTTTATGGGATATGAGAAAAGAAAAAGAGCACAAATCGAGAGCGGAAGTGCTTAATGCTATAACAACTCTTTGTTATGAAAAAAAAGAATTTACCTTAGCTTCAGGCAAAAAAAGCGATTTTTATATAGATTTACGCCGTATTTCCTTCGATGGAAACTATTTATACCTAATAGGCAAATTATTATATGACGAGATTATGTCTGATGAATATTTAAATTTTTCAGTGATTGCAGGGGTGCCGATAGGCGGCATACCTTTAATATCTGCAATTCTGATCGCCGGCTTTTTAGACGACAACCCGTTAAAGTCTGTTATTATAAGGAAAGAAAAAAAGGGATATGGAAAAGGTAACCTCATTGAGCCGGCACAATTTTTATTCAAAGGTTCAAATATTATCATAGTGGAAGATGTCGTTACGACTGGCGGTTCTATTCTGAATACCGTAAAAAATGCCAGAAATGAAGGCTATGAAGTTACTGACGCCGTTTGTATAGTAGATAGGCAAGAGGGAGGGGAAGAATTTCTTATGCAAAATGGTATTAGACTCCACTCTATTTTTTGTAGAGAAGACATAGTAATATAAAAATAAATTTTAAATTTATTGTAAAAATTGAAATGAAAAAATATATTTATTTAATTATTTTATCCCTCTTTATGCTCGGTACGTCTTTTTATTTTTCCGGATGTTCGACATTAAGTTCGACAGGAATCTCTTCTGTTGCTAAATCAGAAAGTCCATACGCGGCGATTTCTTCGTCGGATAGATATAGAAACATATATCTTCAATCTTTAAAAAAATACACCAGGAAAGCCGATATTTACGATAAATTTAATACTGTAATGTATATAGGAGCTACATATTTTACCAAACCGTTTATATATGTTCACACAAAAGAATATGCAGAATATTATCCTCTAAATAAAAATGCATTTATAAAAAAACTTAAAAAGTCATACGTCAAATTCGGCAAGAATATCACATTCTTTGTTTCCGTCTATACACCCGAAAAATCTTATAACGATTTAAATTCAAACCGCTCTATATGGATGGTTTATTTAGTAAATAATTTAGGTGAGAGTGTGTTGCCGGTTAGCATCAAACTTCCAAAACGAAAGAAGGTATTTTTGAAAAAATTTTTTCCATATATTACCGATTGGTCTAAGCAATATATAATAAAATTTCCCATATATTATGATAAAGAAAATAATAAATTATTTATGAATAATGCCGCTAAATGGATAAAACTTGTAATTACGGGTGTAAATGGAAAAGCGGTTCTGAAGTGGAACTTAAAACATGGCACGCTTTGATGTTATCATTATAGGTTCGGGAATAGCGGGTCTTTCTCTTGCGAATAGATTTGACGAAACCATTTCTGTCGGTATATTTACAAAAAAAGAAGAAGCGGAATCAAATACCAATTATGCGCAGGGCGGGCTTGCTGCCGTAACGAACCTGACAAAGGACTCTTACAGAAAACACATAAACGATACCTTGACTGCCGGTGATGGTCTTTGTGATGAGAATATAGTAAAAATGGTAGTAAGGGAAGGACCCGGCGTGGTAAACGATCTTTTAAACTGGGGTGTAAACTTTGCAAAATACGAGGAAAATATTAAAGAGTTTGACCTTGGAAGGGAAGGTGGGCACTCAGAGAGAAGGGTTCTGCATGCAGGGGATATCACAGGGAGAGAGATAGAGAAGGCATTAGTAGATGTCTCAAGAAAGAAGTCAAATATAAAAATATTTGAAAACCATATAGGTATAGATTTAATAACCACCCGTAAGCTAAAAGTAGAAATAAAAAAAAGGAATAGAGTCCTTGGAGTATATTTTTTAAATAAAAATAATAACAAGGTAATAACAGTTAGTGCGGACGTTGTAGTTATTGCTACCGGAGGCGCAGGAAAGGTATTCCTATATACGTCCAACCCGGATATATCAACCGGTGACGGCATCGCTATGGCACACAGAGCGGGCGCCAAGGTTGCGAATATGGAATTTTATCAGTTTCATCCGACCATATTGTATCATCCTCAGGCGAAATCTTTTCTGATTTCGGAGGCATTAAGGGGAGAGGGAGGCACGCTGAGGTTAAAAGACGGAACGCCTTTTATGGATAAAGTTCATCCCCTGAAGAGTCTTGCTCCGAGAGATATAGTGGCGAGAACGATAGATTTAGAATTAAAAAAGACGGGTGATGAATGCGTATATTTAGATATGACGCACAAAAGTAGAGAATTTTTAAAAAAAAGATTTCCTGATATTTTCGAAACGGTTTTAAGTTTCGGTATTGATATATCAAAAGAGTATATCCCGGTAGTTCCTGCCGCTCACTATCTTTGCGGGGGCATTTTGACTGACGAAAACGGTTTAACTTCGACGTATAATCTTTACGCAATCGGTGAAGTAGCTTGTACCGGACTTCATGGTGCGAATAGGCTTGCAAGTAATTCTTTATTGGAAGGGTGTGTTTTCGCGAAAAGGGCTTACGAAGCAATCGCCCCGATGCTTAAAGGGATAAATAAATTAAAGAAAAATGTCGATTTAAAACAGAATGCATTTATAGAAACCGAACAATCGGTCGGAATGTCTTACTCCCTTCCTAAATGGAAAGATTCCGGTTTTAGCGATAGCGACGAGACGATTGTTACCACCCATAACTGGGATGAATTGAGACGTGCAATGTGGAATTATGTCGGCATAGTTCGTTCAGACAAGAGGCTTGAAAGGGCGGAAAGGAGAATAGATAATCTAATCTTTGAAATTAAGGAGTATTATTGGAATTTTAAGATTACGCCGGATCTATTGGAACTGAGAAATATAGCCGAAGTGGCAAGTTTAATAATAACATCTGCTATCTTAAGGAAAGAATCTCGCGGTACGCATTATACCATTGACTATCCAAGCAAAGACGACAAAAATTTCAAGCATCCTACCGTTCTGTGATAATTTATCTATTTCGATCTTTTCACTAAGCGATAAACCGTATTGATTTAAATATTAGTGAAGCAAGTTCTATTGCTTTAACATATTGCATAATAAAGATAAAAAAGATATCCGATTTAAAATCGGATATCTTAAAATAGAACAAATCTGATGATGCACTTAGGACTGACAAGGCACAAAGTAAAATCCGTCGATGTTGTTGTTTATCGAATATGTCATATAATAAGCATAACTGTCGACCGTAGAGCCGTTTGAATAAACATAGTCAATATTGCCTAAAGGTAGAATATACTCATTATAAGGAACGTTAATAGTTATTGTGGAGTTAGCACAATTTAGAGTTGCTGATACCGGTGGAGATATGCTGCCGAGTTTGGATGCAGTACCTTGAGCAAAATTAAGCCACCATGAATCCGAAGGTACTGTAGTTAAACCTATGGTTATAGGGTTCCCAATGTTATAAGCCGTACCGGAGCCGGTGTTGGATGATGACATTAAGAAGTTCGGCAACACTAAAAACGGATTTTCGTAATAGTTATCTCCTGCAGCATTGAGTGCCGGCGCTGTCCCGTTAAATGTTACAGTACCTGCACTGCTATCGCTTGCTCCGGTAACCGTTACGTAAGTGGATAAATCGTTATTGACCAAATTTTTAGAAAGCTGCGTTGTTATACCTTCTCCCAATGAACCGATTATGCCCTGTGAAGCCGCCTTGTTAGCCTGCCCCGTTAAGTTGACAAACTTCGGCAGCACGACGGCCGCCAGGATGCCGATTAGTAGAATGACCATAACAAGTTCAATAAGGGTAAACGCCTTGCTATTAATAATAGACCCCCTGAAGATGCCTGCAGTAGTAGCCGTTTCGTTATCACGATGAGTTGCGATTTTCTTATTCATAGACTTACCTCCATAAAAAATTTAAAACTTCTCTTTATATGTCAGAGTAATAATTTATTTATACATTAAAATAAAATTTGAATCAAGCAAAATATTATTTTTATTAATAACTTTTCTTTCTTTAATAACTAAACAGCTGAAATCCTAATGGTCTTTAGCTATGATTTTTGATATAGTTCCTAGTAGTTTTAGGACTGGTTTTGCCAACGTTATAAACAAAATATCCATCAATCTAAAAGGTTTTTTCTTTCCGAAAGTATTTTTGCGGATAGCTTTAATGTAACTCCCAAATCCTCTCAGTGCTTATAGCTTTGATACGATTAACAATAGTGAATGTATAAACTCTTGGAACATACCGTATCATAATATAAATATGGTCTTTATCTGCATTTGCATACTAATATCAAATGCACTTTTAGATTATCGCCAAAAAGAGTATATAAAAGGTAATGAAGAAGTAAGTTTTTATTATATAAACAGAACTCACAAAACTTAAAAAACTTGATGAGTATAAATAGTTCAATGGTTTAAGACAAATTGATAATATAAATACGGCAGGGACTGTCGAAATTAAAGCTTGTGGAGTATCCTCTTTCGGAGGTGTATCCGATATATCTCTTTATGATACCGTGAAGTAAGAAACCCAATCGTCTTTAGTTTTACTAAAAAAGAATAACAATATAATCATATTATTATGAATAAAAGAGTAAGGGGAAGATATACTGAAAAATAGAAACGATACCTAAGAAAAAAAATTATAATTATGATATAATATACTTATTAATCAAATATCTAATAATTAAATTGGAGAGTAATTGATGCTTGACGAAAAAGTGATTGAAATCTTAAAACATGAAGGACCGGCAACTTTTGCGACACACGGAACCGATGGAATTCATATGGCCGCAACATGGAACAGCTATGTCGAAGTTGTAGATGATAGCTACCTACTGATTCCCGCGGGGCATCTAAATAAAACTCAAAGAAATGTAGAAGAAGGCAGTGATGTTCAGATGATAGTAGCTTCAAAAGACGTTAAGGGACTCCAGGGTAAAGGCGCTGGTTTTTTACTAAAAGGTAATGCCAGATTCGAAGAGAGCGGAGCGGTTTTCGATAAAATGAAATCCCGTTTTGGCTGGACAAGGTCGGTTATGGTGTTTAACATAAAAGAGGTTACCGAATTAACATAATGCGATTTGTTTGTTCTATTCATGCTTATAATATTTAGTAGGGTCTGTAACGCCGGCTTGACTAAATCCTTTTTGTCTTATAATGCAAGAATCGCACGCCCCGCACGCCAGCCCTTCTATCGGATCGTAGCAGCTGTAAGTTAGTTCGAGAGGGACATCTATTTCAAGCGCTCTGTTAATTATATCTTTCTTGGTTAACTTAAGGAGGGGCGCATTTATTTTAAAGCTGATCTTACCGGTAACCGATACCTTTGTAGCCAGATTGGCTGTTTTTTCAAAAGCCCTTAAATAATCCGGCCTACAATCCGGATAACCGCTATAGTCTATATAGTTGGCTCCGATAAAAATTTTACTTGCCATATTAACTTCCGCAACGGCTATAGCATAAGACAAAAAAATAGTATTCCTCGCAGGAACGTAAGTTATTGGAATATCATCAGGCTTTATGCTCCGTACATTGCCGGTGCCCTCCGTTTCTCCTGTTTCCGCTATATCATCCCGTTGAGTTTTATTTTCGGCAGTGTCGTTTTTAATCCTGTTTTTCGGTACGCCTATTGATAGATCTACTAAAGCGGAGCCTTTAATTTCATTAAAGTCTAAATTAATTATAATATGATTTTTTATATTAAAAAATTCTACTATCTTTTTTGCATGCTCTATTTCCGTCTTATGCCTTTGATTGTAAAAAAACGTAAGCGGAATAACATCTAATCCCTCGTCCATAGCTATTTTAAGTGTAGTAGAGGAATCTAATCCGCCACTAAAAAGAACAACCGCTTTCTCTCTTTTGATATCAATCATACTTTAAATATATCATAACTGAGGATTGTTGTAAAAGATTAATTTATGCTATAATATTTTTTTAGATATAGGCAATAGTCATATTTAAATAATTGATCAATATGAGGATAAATCTAAAATGAATTCCGGTTATCCGACAGTCAGGCCCAGGAGGATGCGTTCGTCTTTAAAATTATCCGGTCTCATAAAAGAGACGACGCTTGATCCGTCAAAGTTCATTATGCCGTATTTTGTGATCCACGGAAATTCGTTAAAGGAACCTATATTGACGATGCCGGATCAGTTTCGCTATTCTATCGATAAACTCTTGGAAGAACTTAAAAGTGTTATTGACATGGGTATAGGAGGAATTCTTCTTTTCGGCATTCCAAAACATAAAGATGAATTAGGTTCGGAGAGCTATTCCCCCGACGGCATAATTCAACAAACATTAAGGGCAATAAAGGATGTTTATTCGGATCTTTTAGTCATTACGGATGTTTGTTTATGCGACTATACGTCTCACGGACACTGCGGAATAGTTGATGAAAACGGCTACGTAAAAAATGACGAAACGCTGGAATATCTTGCAAAAATAGCTGTTTCATATGCAAAAGCCGGTGCAGATATAATAGCCCCGTCCGATATGATGGATGGTAGGGTTAAAAAAATAAGAGAGTCGTTAGACGATGAAGGTCTTATTAACACTCCTATAATGGCATACTCCTCTAAATATGCATCCTGTTTTTACGAGCCCTTCAGAGATGCCGCCGATTGCTTGCCAAAATTTGGCAATAGAAAATCATACCAAATGGATTTCTCCAATTCCGACGAAGCAATCCTTGAAGTCGGACTCGACTTGGATGAGGGTGCCGATATTGTTATGGTAAAACCTGCCTTAAGCTATCTTGATATAATATACAGGTTAAAGCAGACCTTCAAAAGACCCCTTGCGGTTTATAACGTGTCCGGTGAATATTCTATGATAAAAGCCGCATCTAAACTCGGATATTTGAAAGAAGATGCCGCGGTTGTTGAGATGTTTACGTCGTTTAAAAGGGCCGGCGCAGACATTATAATAAGCTATTATTCTCTTCATGCCGCTAAGATTTTAGGATAGTTCCGCCTGCATAATTTTGCTTTCTGTTCTTTAATTGACATTTTTGCCCCCCTGATTTATAATCGAATAGCTGATAAGTATAATATAATTTAATCAAAGGATCTTCTATGCCGAAAAATTATCCTCTATATATCAACGGAGAATGGATTGAAAAAAAAGATTTTTATGAAGTAATAAATCCATTCAATGATAATGTAATCGGGTTTTTAAGCAAGCCTGACAAAAATGACATTAAGTCGGCAGTTGCTTCTGCCGAAAAAGGTTTTTTAAAAATGAAAGACCTGCATACATATGAAAGATTTGAAATATTGGAAAAGACCGGAGAAATACTTAAGAAAAATTCCAAAGAATTGGCGCGTTTCATTTCTCTCGAAGCAGGAAAGGCTTACAAGTATTCCTTAATCGAAACGCAAAGAGTAGTCGATTTATTTAAATATGCGGCAGAGGAAGCCAAGAGAATACACGGTGAAACCATCCCTATGGATATTATCAAGGGGTTCGAGAATAGGATTGCATTTTATTTGAGGGTTCCGGTAGGAGTAATAGCTGCGATTACGCCTTTCAATTTTCCCGCTAACCTACCTGCTCATAAAATTGCCCCTGCGATTGCGGCTGGAAACAGTATCGTATTCAAACCTTCCGTGAACGGTTCAATTACCGCATATTTTCTCGTACAGGCGTTACTTGAGGCAGGTTTGCCGAAGGACGCCATAAATCTCCTTTACGGCGACGAAGATACCGGAGAACCTCTTGTTTCTCATGAAAAAGTGCGGATGATTAGCTTTACCGGAAGCCCCAAGGTCGGAAGGAAAATAATGTCCAAAGGCGGGCTTAAGAAATATGCAATGGAGCTCGGAAGTAACTCCGCCCTTATCATTGATAAGTCCGCCGATATCGTTGAAGCGGCAAGGAAAGCCGTGATAGGTGCCTTTTATAACTCCGGACAGGTCTGTATATCTCTCCAAAGAATATATGTTCATCAGGATGTTGAGAAAGAATTCATAGAACATTTTATTAAAGAAACCAAAAAATTAAGAATGGGCGATCCGATCAATGAAGAAACCGATATCGGCCCCCTCATTAACCCGGAGTCTAAACGCAGAATAATCGCATGGGTAGATGAGGCAGTTAAAGAGGGCGCGAGGGTTGAGCTTGGCGGAGATTTTAACGGAAACATTATGGAGCCGACTATATTTTCTAATGTTAAACAGGATATGAAAATATCATGCCTTGAGATATTTGCTCCGGTAGTTTCCATAGTCGCTTTTAAATATATTTCTGAAGCGGTTAGTCATGTTAATGACTCCATATACGGTCTTCAGGCGGGCATATATACCAACGACTTTAAAAATGCACTATACTGTATCAGACATATAGATGCCGGTGGTGTTCTAATAAACGATATTCCTACTACAAGGGCAGATCATCAACCTTACGGCGGTGTAAAAGAATCCGGTATAGGAAGAGAGGGTATAAAATATGCTGTCGAAGAAATGACTGAGCTTAAGTTTATTAGTTTTGGTTAACTATAATTCTGACTTTAAATTGAATGCTTTTTTAAAAAATTTTTCCGCTTCATCGGATTTTCCCGAATTTTTTAAACATCTGGCATATTCGTAATAGTATCTTGAATTATTAGGGTTATAATTTATAGCTCTTTTGAAATATCTTAATGCTTTGTCGTTGTATCCGGATATTGTTTCATTCATTTCATTACCGTAAACCTGTTTATATATGTTTTCGCTCTCTTTTTGTTTTTTGAATCTTACCGGGGTCTTCGCTTCGTCGGCTGTTTTGTAATCTGACGAATTATTCGTTTCGCGTATTTTGCTTTTATTAGGATTGACATCAAGTATGTCTCTGTTTATATCTTTATTTCTGTCCTCATTGTTTCCCCATATATCAATAACATTCGTTAACTCGTCCAATATAAACAGACCGTTCATAAAAAATATTTCATCTTTAGTATAGTATCCATCCGTCTTATGCTTCCATTCCGTAAGTAAGCGAAAAAATCTTTCATAGGTTTCTTCGAAGAGCCGTTCGTTAAAGTCATTTGAAATTCTTTCCTTTCTATCTTTTCTAAACTCTTCAAACGGATCATCCTCTCCCTTTTTAGAATGCAAATCTATCAAATAGTTTTCGCGTTTCTCACTGAACGATATAAAGGGGATTCCTCTGCTATAAATTAGAAGATTATAAAAAAAAGTTAATTTAGCAGTTTCTTCTATTTCGTACAAAAATTTGCATAAATCAAGTAAATACGACGTAATATAATCTTTATCTTTAAGTTTTGGTGCGGTTTTCCAAAGTTCTTCGTATGTTGTAATTAAAACGCCTACATATTCTTTGTCGTGCTTCGTTATTTTTTTTAGAGCATGGATCACGGTTTGATAGTAATTAAAAGCCAGCTCGTCGAAAAGCAGAATTTTTGAACCGCCGTCAATAGCCGTCATATCATTATTTTCCCGCTTATTAATGTTTTCGTCTATCAGTTTAGAATAATTAATATAAACGTCGAATGCCTTTTTAAATATTTCGATATGTGAAGCCAAAAGTTTATATCTTTTTAATTGATCGTTTTTTACGTCTTTTTCCATGATATTTTAATTAATCCCTTTATTAATATTATTTTGATTTGTTATATCAACCGATAAATAAAGTTTATCCGATACTTGTAGGTAAATCCTTAACGAAGTTCAGCAGCGCCGTTTTTACGATATCCTTGTCCATTTCGTCGTTGGATTTTAAGATGTGAAGCCTCAATTCTTCCCCCGTTTTTCCGTCTATAAATAATAATCGCATATCTTCCGGATTATCTATAAGCATATCAAGCCTCATTGCAGAGCCGGATTCAACTTCTAATTTTATACCGTTAAGAAATATCTTATCGCTTAGATCTAATTTGCCTATATTGTTCAAGAGTTTGTCGGGATATTTTTCTTGCGGCGGGATCTTATTATTGCGATCGTTATAAACATTGTTGTTAAAAAAATATTCTCTGTAGTACCCGGTATTTTTATCTATAAGTATTTTATGAGAATCGGCAAGTCCATGCATATTTTTGCTTATTGCAATAAGGTTTTTGACGTTGTCTTTTCCGTCGTCTTGAAGCTGATTAATATGATGGACCTCTATCCCGTCTAATATTTTACCTTTCTTATCCACTCTTAAGTCCTTTAAAAATTGCATATCCCTATCCTTAACGTAATCCATAATTTTTTGCCAGTTATAAATAGATTCCATTTCTATTACTTTTTTGTCATCTATATACACGTTTACATTCTTGAATCCGTCCCTTGTCTCTTTATAATCTTTAAATATTCCCAACGCGGGTTTTTTATCTTCGTGCCCCTCTGATTTCTCTCTATTATATTTAAACTTATAAACCGAAGGCACTTCGTTAATGTCGTATTTTACCCGCTTTAAATCCGGATGACTACCTATGTCTATAACTCCCGGAGAAACATTTCGTGCATCCGTTTTTATTTTCACATTATTATTGTCATTTTGTTTAAGCATGAAATAATTTTTTAGAGTGAATTCGCAAAGCTTGTACTCGCTGTTAAATTTTTCATCATATTTATAGTTATTTAGATATTTTGCCGAATTGATTTCATTAAATTTTTCCGAAGACATAACGATATTTTTCACTGTAATATTTCTTCCGTAAGGTGACATTTGTCTAAACGATGCCCCTTGAACCTCAATAAAATTATTTTTTAAGAATAAATCGTTAAAATTATTCCTGACGTCTCTGTCAATAAAGCCGTAAGTATTACACAAAAATTCTTCATTGCTCTTAACGATGAAGCCTGAATTTAGCAGGGATTTTATTTCTATTTCCCCCTTAGAAATATCATTAGATTTGCTTGGCCGTAAGTCTGTTTCTTCAGTTAATATCGTTTCTTTCGGCTCATTTTCTATTTTTAACTTACGATTCGCGTAAGTCTTCCCTTCGAAAGAGCCCTCACTGTCCCAGATATTTATATTCATATGCCGTTTCCCTCTTTTTATTTAGACGAAAATATATAATATTGCTTTTTGGTCACTTTCTGTTAAGTAATAATATATCAGATCAATATTACGATATTATGAAAGTTATGTTTCATTTGTATTAAATTTTTATCAAAAAACGGTTAAAAAAAAATCCGGATATGTTAACATATAGTATTATATGGTGTGTGGCGGTATAAACGATAAACTATAAAAAATAAAAAAAAACATGAATAAGTCTATGAATCTCTATGTTTACAATACTCTTTCTCTGTCGAAGGAACTTTTTAAACCTTTGAATAAAGACTCGGTTTTAATGTATGTATGCGGAATTACCGCATATGACTTCTCTCATATAGGGCATGCCAGGGCGTATATTACATTTGATATAATTTATAGGTATTTAATGCATTTAGGTTATAAAGTGGTATATGTTAGAAATTTTACCGATATAGACGATAAAATCATAAAAAAGGCAAATTCAGACAACAGTTCGGTTGAGGAAGTATCTTCAAAGTATATAGAAAAGTTTCGCGAAGATATGAATAAGTTGTCGGTTTTGAATCCGTCTTATGAACCGAGAGCTATGGAAACCATCGGTGAAATGATAAATTTGATTAAAGATTTAATAAAAGGGGAGCATGCATATGAGATAAACGGAGATGTTTTTTTCAGGGTAGGTTCGTTTAAGGATTATGGGAAACTTTCCCATAAGAATATTGATGAGCTTATCGCGGGAGCAAGGATCCCATTGAATGAGAAAAAAGAAAATCTTTTGGATTTTGCCCTGTGGAAAAGGTCGAAGGAGGGCGAACCGTCGTGGGATAGCCCCTGGGGCAAAGGAAGACCCGGATGGCACATAGAATGTTCGGCAATGAGCATGAAGTTTCTGGGTGAGAGCATAGATATTCACGGAGGGGGGTCCGACCTCGTATTTCCTCATCATGAAAACGAGATAGCACAGTCTGAAAGTTTTACCGGGAAAAAGTTCGTAAATTATTGGATTCACAATGGATTTGTTAATGTGAATAATGAAAAGATGTCTAAGTCGCTCAAAAATTTTATTACAGTAAGAGATGTGTTGGATAAACATAATCCCGAAGCCATGCGCCTTTTCTTTATGTTTACGCATTACAGGTCATATATAGATTTTTCCTTAGACGGCATAGAGAGTGCAAATCGAAGTCTCATGAGACTTTATCAATCCATAAATTTATATGATAATTTTAAGAGCAGGCAGGACGACGGCTTCGATCTTGCCCTATCCGCCTCTGACAAAAGCGAGGAGAATATCGAACATTATAAAAATGAGTTTTATGAAGCAATGAACGACGATTTTAATACGGCGCAGGCAATATCCGTTATATTCAACCTTATAAGGAAAACCAACAAAATTATCAACGATTCCTTGAGCCGGAAGGTTATAATGCGTGGAGATTTAAATTTTTTAGATGAAGCCATGCTGTTCATTAAAAAAACTCTTTCGGAAATATTCGGAATATTGAACGAAAACGTAAAACGACTTATAGAATCAAATATAAAGGATATTCCCAAGGTTTCTTTAAGCGAAGAAGAAATAAAAAGGTTAATAAAAAAACGTGATATTTTAAGGGAGAATAAAGAGTATAAATTTGCCGACGAAATAAGAAATAAACTTTTAGAAAAAGGCGTTGTATTGGAAGATACGGGGTTAGGCACGACTTATAAGACAGGAGATAAATAAATCATGAACATTGAAGAAATGGCGGAAGAGTTTCTTATATGCCCAAAATGTCATAATAATCTTATTTACAAAATTTTTAAAGAGAAAGAGATGCTTATTTGTAAAACTTGCAGGATATATTATCCGGTAGAAGATGAAATCCCGATGCTTCTAATAGACGATGCGGTAAACATAGACGATTTAGACTAAAACGAAAGGAAGTTCAATCCCGCATATATATTAACTTATGTCATAAACAATTAATGAAAACACTCGCAAAACTAAAACGATATCTGTCTTTCAATAGAAATTTTTTTTCACAATTAACAGAATTAAAAGGTCGGGGTGTCGATAGCGACGGTTTTTCAGGCGTTTCGACCGGCGCAAAAAGATTCTGGATTTACGCAGAGTCTATAGGCGAGTTTAAGTCGGCTTTATATATAATGGATACCATAAGGTCACTGCCTAAAAACAATGGAAAAGAAAATAAGAAATTTTTTTTTATAAGTTTTAAAACGAGTTCAACCTTATATTTTGCTAGAAAAAGGATAAGTTTGTCTGAATATTCCAAATCAATACTTTATTTTTTTCATCCTGTTATGGCGTTCAAGTTTGTTTCGAAGAGATATGTATCTGCCGTTGATCCGGGTTATTTCATATCCGTTCAGCACCAGATTTCTAAAAATTTGCTTGATATGCTTTTAGATGCCGGCGTAAAAATATTTTTTATCGATATCAAGGCTGCTGCTTTAAAAAAAATGGGTATAAATCTTATAGGTCCGCTTTCAAGAACTAAAGGCTTATCTGCAACTATTTTTCGGACTTCCGGCGTGAATTCTCTGAAATTAGACGTTTTACCCGTATCTTTAAAATTTAATTTCCGTGCCGGTAACAGGGGTATGACTAATGCAATAGACATGCCTCACCGCGGGGGAGGCGGCGGTAACATGTTTATATCCTTTGTCTCTATTCACGAGAAAGAATCCGTATTTATTTTAAATCTTGTAAAAAAAATAGTAAGCGAACATTCGACTAAAAATTTAACCGGAAATTTAAAATTTATTTTTGCCCCCAGAAATATAAAAATTTCATCGGCATTATTTGAAGAGGCCCATAAAATTGGTTTAAATCCGACTTATTATAAAAATATCCAAAACTTTTCAAGAAACGACGGGATTAAATCTCTTATCGTGGACGAATATGGTGTTTTAGACGATATATATTTAATTTCCGATATAGTTTATGTAGGAAAAAGTTTATTTAAAAGGGAGGGCGGCGGGCATAACGTAATAGAGCCTGCTTCGTACGGTAAGGCGGTTATTACCGGGAGTTATACAATCAATTTCAAAGATATAGTGTCGGATATGCATAAGAATAACGCAATAACCGTAGTAGACGAGAATAATTTTAAAGATTATTTGATAGAACTGATAAAAGATGAAGAATTCAGGCGTAAGACGGGTAAAAACGGTTTGGATTTTTGCCTGAGAAAAAAGGATGAAATTGAAAATTATTTAAAACAATATTTGGCCGAAAATATAATCACGTAAATAGAATTAGAGCAGAGATAAAATGCAGAATATCGGCTATATGAATTTTTTACTTAAATTAATTACGTTCCATGGATTTTTATTAATCTTTGCGGCATTAATTATATTTATACTGCTATTTTATATAAGAATAAAATTTTTTAAATTAAAAATAGATTTTTTAAATACCGAGACCTTCGACTTGCACAATAAACTGTTTGAGCTAAACGGAATTATTCACTTTCATTCCACATACTCCGACGGTTCCGGCAGCATAGAATCCCTCATAGATATCGCAAAGGAATTAAGAGCCGATTTCCTTATATCTTCAGACCACAACACACTAAAACCGAAATTAGACGGTCTTGAAGGCTATTACGGTAACGTTTTATACTTTGCGGGAGAAGAAATAAATACGGAATTCGGACATTTTCTTGCCATTGGAATAGAAAAGGAAATAAAGAGAGGAAGCTATAAGAAAGTACTCTCTAATATCAAAAAACAGAGTGGGGTTGCCGTTATATGTCATCCACATAACTGGTGGACGCCATGGAAAAATTTTAACGTCGAGGGCTATAACGGGATAGAGATTATAAATTTAGATTCCCAGTGGAGAGGAATGAGCCCGGTTTATATACTACTTGTAATTTTAACATACAAAATAAATCCATTTTATGCAATGCATTTTTTATCCCATAAACCTAAAAAAACAATAATATTCTGGGATAAAGCTCAGAAACATAAGGATTTAAAAGTAGGCATAGCCTCTATAGATGCCCATTCAAACGTAAAGATAACCAAAAAAAATAGAATTAAATTTCCAAAATATTCCGAGCTTTTTTCAGTAGCAAGAACGCATGTTTTGCTTACCGCCAAACCGTCCGGAAATTATATAAAAGATAAAAAGGCTATAATAAAATCGTTAAAAAACGGAAAATGTTATTTTTCCTACGATATGTTTGGTATTCCGAAAGGATTTTATTACGAGATTTCATACGATAATAAACTTTATATCAGTGGAGATTCAGTTCATTTTAATGTTTCGGACTTGCATGAGGTGGATATGGATAAAATGGATAGAAATGTTATAATATATGCAGGAGTAAATATTAATCCGAAAAAAAACGTATTTGTCATAAATCTGTTTCATAATGGCAAAATGATATTTTCTTCGAAGAATAACAACTTGGTTTATAAGGTAAAGCGTTCCGATTTAAAATCTATTTGTGAATCCGGCCCCGTTGCCGGTGTACCCCGTTCGTCTTTTTATAGAGTGGAAATAGATGTCTATTTCGGGAGAAAGAATATAACGTATCTTTATTCTAATAATATAGAGATTTATTCATGACCGACTTACACCGTATCGAAAAGTTAGATAAAAAATTTGTCTGGCATCCTTTTACTCAAATGATAGACTGGGAGAAAGATCAAAATATAGTCATAGAAAGAGGGGAGGGTGTTTACCTTTACGACATTTACGGCAAGGCCTATATAGATGGAATATCGTCTTTATGGGTAAATGTTCACGGGCACAATAACAGCGAATTAAATGAAGCCCTTAGAGAGCAAATAGATAAAGTTTCCCATAGCACGCTTCTCGGGCTCGCAAATGTTCCGTCGGCAATTCTTGCCGAAAAACTTATAGAAATTGCCCCCAAAAGCCTCAAAAAGGTTTTTTATTCCGATTCAGGTTCGACGTCGGTAGAAATAGCGATTAAGGTCGCGTTTCAATATTTTAAACAAAAAGGGCATGCATATAAAAATAAGAAAAAAATTATAGCCGCAACGTCGGCATATCACGGAGATACTATCGGGAGCGTTTCCGTCGGTGGAATGGAGCTTTTTCATTCTATTTATAGGCCTTTACTGTTTGAAACCATAAGGATAACATATCCGTATTGTTATAGATGTCCGTTTGGTCTTAAGCATCCCGATTGCGGGCTGTATTGCGCCGAAGAAGCCGAAAAAACCATAAGGTTTCACGCCGAAGAAACCTGTGCGCTTATAATAGAGCCTATGATACAGGGCGCATCAGGAATGATAACGATGCCGACGGGATATATGAAAAAGATAGAAAGGGTATGTAAGGAGAATAATGTTCTATTGATACTCGATGAAGTTGCGACCGGTTTTGGCAGGACGGGTAAAATGTTTGCTTCATTTTACGAAGATATATCGCCGGATGCTATGTGTATGGCTAAGGGCATTACCGGGGGTTATCTTCCCATGGCGGCAACACTTTTCACGCAGGAGATATATGACGGCTTTTTGGGAAATTATGAAGACAATATGACATTTTTTCATGGACATACATATACAGGAAACCAACTTGCATCCGCATGCGCTATTAAATCGTTGGAGTTATTCGAAAAAAACGACCTTTTAAACAGAATAAAACCCTTAATAATACATTTCAATAAACTGCTTAAAGACTTAACCTCGTTGGAAACGGTCGGTGATATAAGGCATATAGGTCTTATGGCAGGTATAGAATTAGTAAAAAATAGGGATACTAAAGAATCGTTCGAAGTAAAGAGAAGAATAGGGCATAAGGTTATTCTTGAGGCTAGAAATAGAGGAGTAATTATTAGACCCCTAGGAGACGTCATCGTTATCATGCCCCCTCTAGTCATAGACAGCTGCACCATGGATATCCTTATGTCCGTTATTTACGATTCCGTAAAAGCCGTTACATTATAATTACCGCTTTTATAATAAAAAAATAAACCGTATGATTTTAAGTATTAAAAATTTCAGTGAAGGTTATATAGGTATATTTCTGACATGGGCTATTTCGCTAGGATATCCCGGAATTATTTTTTTAATGATCTTAGAATCATGCGCCCTCCCGGTTCCGTCAGAAGCGGTATTAGGTGTTTCCGGTTTTTTGTCGGGAGAAGGTAAATTAAACTTCTATCTTGTCGTTTTGAGTGCTACCGTTGGAACATATATCGGTTCGTCATTGCTTTATTTGATAGGAAAAAAAGGCGGAAGGCCCCTTATAGAGAAATACGGACGGTATTTTCTCATTAATAAAAAAGATATGGATAAAGCAACGGTATGGTTTAAAAAATACGGCGGACTTGCTGTGTTTATAGGCGTGTGTCTGCCTGTCGTAAAAACTTACATAGGCTTTCCTCCCGGTGCATCTTTTATGAACTATAAAAAATTTAGCCTTTACGTTATCTTAGGTTCATTGCTTTACAACACGTTAGTAGTGTATTTAGGATTAGAGGCCGGAAAAAATATCGGCATAATATCGGGATATTTACACAAATTCGGTATTATTGTTGCTTTAATTTTTATAGCACTTGGTGCAATCTATTTTTATAAACATATAAGGGTGCTGTTTGAAAAATAAATCTAAGAAATCTCATCCTGCTGCCACAGGGCGTTTTGCCGACTACGGCGAAATAGCGTCAAACTTTAGCTATCGTATTTATGATCCGAGGTCTTTCTCAAAGTTGATAGGTTTTATAAGCGGAATCGCTCCTGATTCAATATGTTCCCTTTTTTCAATATTAGTCATATCTATTATATTCGCCGTGATTATAATCTCGACATTCGGCGGAGCAATTCTATACTTTTCCGCATATGCTCACTTTATTATTTTTGTCGGGTACTTAGGATTATGGGTTGTTCTCTTTTTTCTCTTACTTATCGTTAAAAATAAAATCGGTAGTATTAATAATATTAAAGCTAAAGGATTTAAACTATCCGGGCATATAGGTACGGAAGATGTGGAAAAAATTAAGGAGACATATGAGAAGAACAAATCGTTCGACCTTGGTATCTTAGAGGTTGCAGGCGGTAAGAAGAATCCGAGTCTTTTGATCGGATTAAATAGTAAAAAAAGATTTGAGCATACGCTTATTATTTCACCGACCGGCGGAGGTAAAACATCCCGCTATATTATTCCCGGCATTTGTAGGGACGCGTTATATCCGAATGTCAGCGTATTCGCGATAGACATAGACAGTCCTAATTTATATGCGTCGGTAAAAAAAGATTGGCTTAAATCGGGTAAAACCATAATATTTTTTGATCCTTATAAGACTGAATCTTGCGAAGCAGGCGGGATTGATTTACAAATTCGGTTTAACCCTTTGTTAAATGAGGATAAAGAGCCGCTATCCGATGAGAAGCTTTTTAATCTTTCATCCATGCTTTTTCATTTGGACAAACGGGAGATGAGGAGCGGCGATATTCATGCACATAAATATTACACCAAAAGATCCATAGACCTTTTTTATTGGTGTCTTTTATATTTTAAGTACAGATACGGTGTCAAATATTTTAACCTTGTTGCCGTAAAGAGTTTTTTTGAAAGAGGGGTTAAATTCATTGAAGAAGAAATAATAAATTTTAGAGGGGAAAACGATAAAAAAATAAAAATTTTATTCCGTAATTTTCTGGAGCTTCCAGTTTATGAGAGGGCTAAAATAGTTACGGATATCCTAAATAATTTAGATTTTTTAAACGATGAAAATGTCGCAAAACGCTTTAGATGTAAAGATAAAGATAATTCAAGATGCTTTTCCGTCTACGATTTTTTTAATAAAGACACCCTTTTTATAGTTGGTATACCTAAGGAAAAAATGAATTCCGGAGGAGATAATCTTATGTCTTTTATAACATCTATCTTTATTAATGCTATTTATGAGAACAGAAGGAGGAGATTGGCATTAACGGTCGAAAATAAGAATGACGACGACAGCAATAGGCTTGCAGACGAGTGTTCTATTTTCATGTATCTTGACGAGTTTCCGGCATTAAGCATTAATAATTTTGACATAGAACTAGCAAATCTTAGAAAGACGAATACGGGCGTATGCTTAACGGTTCAGGATATTTCATTTTTGAAGGACCGTTACGGCGATATTCCTCTAATAACTTCCAATATAGGGACGCATATAGTCATGGGACACGCCGGCTATGAAACATGCAAATATTATTCTGAAATATCCGGCGAACGATATATATTTCATAAAGAATCCGTAAGAAGAAATTCAAGCTTGCCGCTATCGGCAGATTTTAATGAAACCCCCGTTGCTTCAGGTATGTTTCCGTTAATTTCCCCGGACGAATTAAAAAACATGAGTGGAAGCTCTGTTTTTATATATACTAAATACTTGAATCCCTTTATACTAAACTTAAAACCGCAATACACTTCTTTATAAAAGTAAGATAGGGGTCATAAAAAATGGCCCCTATCTTATAAATTCTCTAATAATTACAATGTTTTATGCCGTAGCAATTACGCCGGAAGAATGGTTTTTTTCGCGATTCCATTCATATATGCGGCAAATGCCGTATAACCCATACACGCAGCGGCAGCCAATCCTACTATGCCTGCAATCAGCATAAGCCCTGGATTTGCTCCTGAAACCCCTATCCAATGAGCTATTGCCGCAAGTATTAACATAATCGTAGTCAGACCTAAGCCAATTTGCATCATTATCCATTTTTTAGCTACAATAGACCCTACAAAGGTCAAGAACGCAAAAACTGCCCAGAATATAAAATACCACCCTAAAAATGATAAGGTAGGACCGGCGTGAAGCATAGCGGTTTTTAAGGTAGGACCCATGTTGAGTTGCGCAAATGCGCCGAAAAATACGCCCCATCCTAAAAACATAACCCCTCCAAAGGTATTTCCCCTAAAAAAATCTAATATCCCGGGTATACCGAGACCAAAGGCTCCGATAAAAAAGATCGATATAATCAAAAAACTAGATCCCCCCATTATTCCACTTATCATTATGCTAATTAAGGCTAAAGCAATCCCATAAGAAATTAAACCTAATGCGCTTGAGTCTCCTACATGCCACATTACCATTGTTTCATTTTTTTCTTCAGGCATACGTAAGTCCCTCCATTTTAAAAGTTAATAAAGACTTGTTTTAAAATGCATAAACGTCTCTTCGACAAAACAAGTTAATTCTCACATTTTCGTATTTCGTACTATTATAATACTCTAAATTAACATTTTTCAGAAAATTTTTATTTTAATATTTTGTATGCTTATATATATTTATATATCATGATTTAAAATATTGTCAAGCATAATTTTTGAAATCGTCAAGCCTTGTATTAACGTCGGTATTGTCGAAAGTAATTGCCGTCTATTCTCTTTACTCTTATCCGTCGATAACTACGCGTTGCCGTGACAATGTTCTTTTCCACAAGCATCCTTACCGTAAAGTAATTGCAGGGGTGGACACTATTATTTTGGTAAATCAGCGTAATTTTTAAAGCGGAAGGGTATATCCAATTATTTCTGTAGATTAGCGGCGAAAATCATAGAGGAGGCAAGGTTTTTATATGTAATAGAAACTGCATCGGTTGATAAAATATTATAATATTTTAATGATAGAGTTTTGTTGCGTAGATATTTTAAATATATGAATGCTATTTGAGATAGTTCGTATTGAAAATATTTGCCGGTTCTATTTATGTCGTATCCTTCTTTAAAGTATAAGAGTGATAGATTATAATCGTTAAATTTATAATTTATGAGTCCGAGATAATAATATGTGTCATATAAAACATTTTTATTGTTTTTAACTATTTTGATTAGCCGGTCAAAATATGTCGCTGCCGTTTTTAAATTATTTTTATTAAACTCGTTGCGGCCTAAAAAATAAAGGCTATTTATATTATCTATCGGTGGAAGCAGGCTGAGGCTTCTCTTCAATAAAGTTATATAATTATTTTTATAATTCAGTTGTTTGTATAGTTTGAGTTTTAAATTAATAATCTTATTTCTTAGTTTGATATTTTTAACGTTTTTTGAATTAATTTTATTCATTAATAAAATTGATTTCGGATATTTTTTGAGAGCGTAGTAAACATTCGAAATATAATACTCGGAAACGGCGTTTTTCATCAAACTGTTATATTTTTCGGCATAAGGCAGGGCGTCTTTGTATTTTTTTTCCTTAGCCTTTATTTTAAATAAATAAAGATAAATTTTTGGGTTAATATATGTATTCGGAATTAGAAATTTCATCCGCTTAAATATGCTAAAACATGCTCTGAAATTGTTATTTTCGTAATCTTTTTTAATAACTTTATAGAGTAAGCCTGCCGCTTCTTTTTCATACAAACCTCTTTCTTTTTTGTGCATGGCGTTGTTATCAAACAGTATTCTTTTTAAATAGTCGAGGCTTATTTCGGGTTTATCATGTTTTTTGTAAAATTTAGCCAAAAATTTTAAGGCCATAAGCTTAATATTTAAAAAACCCTCCGTGGAAAGTCTGTTTTTTATGTATCCAATACCACTAAAATCTTTTTGTTCGACGAGTGATATACCATAATATATAAGGCTGCTTTTGCGATAATATCCGGTGCAATAGCTTGAAGATTCCGCGAAATAATTTTGAGCAGTCCGATATTCATTTTTCTTTAACGCAATAATGCCGCTATAATAAGGTTTATAGCATATATATTTTTTTTTAGGAGAGAATAAATTTTTATTATTTAATATTAAAAGCGCGGTTGATAAATCATCCTTACGGTTTATCAAATAGTTTAGATAGATTAGCTTGAAATAATTATTTCTTTTTTCGAGGTATATTATTTTTTTTAAAATATTTTTGACATTGTCTTTCTCGTAAAATTTATTAGCTTCCTTTATGTTTCCGAAAGAAGCGTAAGAAAGGGTCAAATACACAAGTGATTTATTATAAAGGTTACTGCCTTTTTTATTTTTATTTAAAAGAAAACTAAAATCTCTTATAGACCTTTTATAGTTTTTCATATTAAAATCGCATCGAGCCATATAAAAAATAGCCCTATAAATTTTTTTGTAATTAGGGTCGTTAACGATAATTCTTTGAAAATAGGGTTTTGCCATAAAGAAATCTTTATATTTATAAAGTATTTTTCCGTATAGATAATCAATATTCGAGGACAATATTTTTCCGGTATAATAGTTGTTAAGTATAAATTTTACGGTTTTATAGGCAGCCGACAGGTTGCCTGCGGTATATTCTTTGGAGGCCTTTTTATATAAAATTGCAACCTTAGGTGATACTTGTCGTGTATTTCCGTAAACTATAGCGGGGGAGAATATCCTGATTGCAACCGTTACCGCTATAATTATTGCGACGGTAAGCAGAATAAGCGCCTTATTCCTATTTATTCCGGTGTTTTCCATATCTTTTTAATTTTTCTATTAAAGTTGTTCTGTTAAGACCGAGCATTTTGGCTGCCTTCCCTTTAACCCCGCCGGAAATTTTAATTGCTCTATTTATGATGTTCATCTCTATTTTTTCCATATTGTTTTTTAAATTTATTGTATCCCCTTTGTTTAATAAAATCTCTAAATTTTCCGTAACGGTTTTTGCGGTCTCAATGCGTTTATTATTAAAATATTTTTCCGGTATATCCTCTATGGTAATTAGCCCGCTTTCGTTTAGAACGACCAACATCTCCATGAGATTTTCCAGTTCTCTTACGTTTCCGTTCCAGTCGTAATTTAAAAGTATATTAAAAGCATCTTCTGAAATACCGTAAACCTTATTGTCTTGGAAATCTTCAAATTTTTTCATGAAATAATAAATCAAAACGATAATGTCGGTTCTTCTTTCTCTCAAAGGCGGCAAGTGAATCGGTATTACGTTAATCCTGTAGTAAAAATCCTCTCTAAAGAGATTTCTTGAAATCATGTCTTCCAAATTTTTGTTTGTAGCGGAGACTATCCTTACGTCTATCTTTTTTATTTTTAAGGATCCTATGGGTTCTATCTCACGTTCCTGAATAACTCTCAGAAGTTTTACCTGAAGTGAAAGACTCATATCTCCTATTTCGTCTAAAAATATGGTAGATTTATCCGCAAGGTCGAATCTGCCTAATTTGTCGGTAAAAGCCCCTGTAAAAGCCCCCTTCTTATATCCGAACAGTTCACTTTCAAGAAGTCCTTCCGGAAAAGCCCCGCAATTTATAGACACCATAGGATTGGCATTTCTTTTGGATTGGTTATGTATTAATTTTGCAATAAGTTCCTTCCCTGTCCCGGATTCCCCGGTTATCAGGATATTGCTACCACCCTGTGCCACCCTGTGCGCTTTTTTTATAACCGTTTTGATATGATTTGAGATTCCGTAAATATTGACTCCGTCTGCTTCGGCAATATCGTCATTATTATGACATAAATCATCCAGCAGAGTGGAAGCTTTGTCGATAAAGGTATTATGGTGCTTTTTCTTAAAAATTTTTGCATCAACAAATTTTTCGTATTTCAAATCTTTAATATTTTTTGAATTAATTATGCGGTCGATATTATGTTTTATTAAAAAAATAATATCCTGTTCGTCCAGCTCATGGATATTATCTATATAAACGAACAGTTTCACATTTATTTTTGGAGTTATCTTGGATATCTCCAAAATAAAAGCCCTGTTGTTTTCGGTGATTATATATGTATCGTTGTTGAATTTGGCGGGGAGGTCCTTTGCAGTCTTTAACGTAATCATTTTTTTTTCGTCAGCTGTTTTTTTAAGAACATGCCTGATTTTATAACATATGTCTTTTTGCCTAATTATGATATAAACAATAATTTCATTTTTTTTTGTTTGACTAATATTATTCATATTATTTATAATTTATATATTATGATAACGATAATAATAGACGGATACAACTTTATTTTCAATTCTTATTTTAAGCTAAGGTTTAAATCCGACGAACTTCAAAAATTAAGAGAGTTGACGATAAATTTTTTATCAAAATATTATAATGTAAAAAGAAATAAAGTGATAGTGGTTTTTGACGGTTATAATACCGACGAGCCTTACGAGTCTACATATAACCGTCAAAATATTGAAATAATATATTCTAAGAAAGATGAAAAAGCAGACGACGTCATAGTAAGATTGGCAAAAAGCATGGGCAATTCGATAGTTGTTACTAACGATAATGAAATTAGACGCCACGTATCAGGGGTAAACTGTTCTTGCATGAGTATAGTGGAATTCGAAAAAGTAATTGAAAACATCATAAGCAGTAGTAATAACGGCAGTTTTTCCCGGAATTATGAAGATGAAGAAGACGAAACGACCCGCCGCGGGATGAATTCCGAAAAAAAAGGCAATCCGCATAAACTTTCGAAAAAAGATAGGCTTAAAATGAAAAAAATCAGGAAAATATGATTAACACGGGGCTACTTTTGTGAAGATTTTCTTTATTTGTTCTATCTGCGTTTCTATTCTTGCATCTATTTCGCCAAAATCGGTTTTTATTATCACGTCCCCTTGGGAAATGTTTCTATCGGGCAGAAATTCTATATTAGATTCCTTTGCCGTAAAATTTTTTATTGCATCCGGATCCTTATTTAAAGTGCCGTAATCTGCAGAGTTTAAATATATCGTGAAATTTACCGTATCCTCGGCTTTATCTATGGCATCTGCTATTATTCGCAGGATCAAGTCTCTATTTGTTTCCACTTCCGACTTTATTATCGCTTTCGCGATGTTTAAAGACAAGTCTATTACATCCTGTTTTACGTCTCTGTATAATTCATTTTTAAATTTTTCTATGGAATCGGCGGCTTTTAGAATACCTTTAATCCCTTCTTCCGTCAGTCTTGCCGCCTCTTTTTTGCCTTCGTTGAATCCCCGAGAATAACCTCTTTTTTCGGCATTTTCTAAAATACCCCGCTCTTTTTCTTCTAATATTTTCTCAGTTTTATGTTTATAGTTTTCTAAATATGAAATTACAAATCTCTGTAATGTAACAGGAACCGATTCCAATGCGGTTACCAACTCTTCGTCGTCTTTTTTGGATTCGGTTTTAAGAATATTGACTAAAAACTGAAGGTTTTTTGGAGCGTCATCC
>ENA-ORDP01000165-ORDP01000165.1-marine-sediment-metagenome-genome-assembly--contig:-NODE-165-length-44618-cov-4.629064_pt1 | contig 44618 bp, 49 predicted proteins | sample MGYA00248627_ERZ508539 | MGnify/ENA primary metagenome ERZ508539 (study PRJEB26208, sample SAMN05571518) | marine sediment metagenome | biome: deep sea; feature: Hydrothermal vent; material...
AGGGGGCGAAAAATGACGCAATCACTTGATTTAACACCATTACAAAAAGCACTAGTACAGCAACCTGCAAATAGCCGATAAAGAATATCATTGAAATATAGTTGATATTTTCCTCATTTTGATAAAACTTTACCCTGATAGGTCCATTTAAATGGCTTAGCCAGGGTTTCGTTAAAATAATCCATGAACCGCAATATCTTTTTGTTCAGATCATCCTTCGATAAAAAATTACCTCGCTTAATCACTTTCTTCATCAAAATCCCAAACCAGATTTCAATCTGATTCATCCAGGACGCATGCTTTGGCGTGTAATGAAATACAATCCGCTTGTCCTTCTTGCACAAGAAGTCCTCCCTCGATGGCATCGATTTCAGAATCCCCGCTTTGCCTTTGCTTCCCAGATCATCCGCAATCCCACAAAAGTCCGCTACATAGTGAACCAAACTGGCTGATTTGTGTGTGTTTAATTGATCCGCTACAAAGTGGTACGTCTCATACCCGGGGTTTTTCTCAATCAAATAACGAATCAGATCCACCAGGTCTTCTTCTTTGCGGGTGCCTCGACACAGCCCCTGGATCTTCCCGGTGGCAACATTGAACCCTCCCAGCAAGGTTTGGGTTCCATGACGAAGATATTCAAATTCCCTCGCCACCGGCTTGCCGGGTCTGATGGGCAGATCAGGGGCACACCGTTGTAAGGCCTGTATCCCCGTCATTTCGTCAATACTTATGGTGATCGTTGCCGTATTCTGGTAACTTTGGCGATAAGTCTCACACAGATCAGTGATTCTTTCCTCCTTGTGATCATCCGCTTTGGCATTCAGCCAGTAGCGACTGCGATGGGGCTGCAGGTCTTTTTTTTCAACATCCTCCCAAGGCAAGAGGGGGAAATGCTGTCAACGACACCCTCTTTCACCACCACGGCGGCTAATTCCTGGTGTGTCCAATGGGTCATAGGGTAACCGTGATCTTCGGGTGCTTCACAGGCAATGGCGATGATCTTACAGCACTGTTCCGGCGTAAACTTATCGGGTGCTCCAGACCTTGGAAGATCCTGTAAGCGACTTTGTACGGAATGATCTGGCAGCGCGTTCCAGCGGGCTACCCAGGTGGTCACAGTATTATTCCGAATAGTGAGCCGTTGTGCGATCTCTTGGTGTTGCCATCCCTGGTTTGCGTACAACAGAATCTTTGCGCGGGTAACGATCGCCTGTTTCTCTGTCGACTTGTGCACCATTCGTTGCAGAAGCTCACGCTCCTCATCGCTCAGTCGAATACGTTGCCGTTGCTGCCTTCTTTGTCGTTTCATGGTCGCCTCTTTGTGGTGGTTACACTCATCCACCTCAAGCTTGCACCAGTGTCCCTGAAATGTCCAGCAGTTTATTCACTATTTCGTCATCGCTGTACTAGATACTTTTCAAGCATCAGGAAGCCGATATTCATTGTGGCACCGATCAATGCGATGGGAAACATGGCCGCCGCCATGACGCTAACTTCAAAATTGCGGTATCCGCTGATGATAAGGAAGCCAAAACCCGCCGTGGATACAACCAACTCAGCGGCGACAGGGGTCGCCCAGGCATTGCCCAGCGCAATGCGCATGCCGGTCAGCAATATCGGAAGCGCACTCGGAATAACCACTTCGCGGAACACCGTCCATCGGCCAGCACCCAGCATCCGGGCTGTATCCAGCATTTTCTGTGGAGTCTCTTTAACCCCCAGATATGCATTTAGAAGACAGGGCACCACGGCGGCAATAAAGACGACAAATACCTTGCCAGACAGCCCTATACCGAACCACAGGATCGCAAGTGGAATCCAGGCGGGCGGTGGTACCGGCCGCAGGATCATGATCAACGGCCCGAACAGGCAGTCGATAATGGGCAAAAACGCCATTGCCATACCAAGCGGTACTCCGACAATGATCGCCAGGGCATAACCGTTCAGCACGACACTCATCGAGGCCACGAAATGCACCCATAAATTCTCACCCATATAGCCTCGTGAAATACGGCTCAGGGTGTCCAGAACCTCCCATGGTGGAGGCAGTACAAAAGGGCTAACCCAACCGAGCGCCGTTGCCCCCCCACCAGATAAAAAATAGCCCGGCTATGGAGACGACGGCGTATAAAAGACGTTCAAATCGATCTTTGAAAGATTTTGGCATCATAACTTAACGACTCTCGATTTCTTCCTTAACGGAATTCCAGACCCGGTGCCTGAGTTTCTGGAAGACGGGGTTCGCCATGGCGCCATCCAGTGAACCATGCCGCCAGTGACCATCACGTCCACAGGTTTCGCCGACATTGACCAGTTCTTTGATGCGACCCGGACGGCGGGTCATGATGATAATTCGATCAGCAAGATAAAGCGCCTCTTCGACACTGTGGGTAATAAACAAAACGGTCGGCTTGTCTTCCGACCATATCCGCACCAGCTCCTCCTGCATCAAGGTACGGTTCATGGCATCCAGTGCTGCGAATGGCTCGTCCATCAACAAAACTTTGGGCCGCATAACAAATGCACGGGCAATCGCAACGCGTTGCTGCATACCACCGGACAACTGACTGGGGTAGTATTGTTCAAAGCCCTTCAAGCCTATCATTTCGATGGTGCTAATCATCAAACGGTGCCTCTCATCAGCCGGAACCCCGTTAATCCGAAGGCCGAAAGAGATGTTTTCCTCTACGGTTTTCCAGGGGAATAAGGAAAAGTCCTGGAACACGACCGCACGATCCGGGCCGGGGCCTTCGACCAACTCACCACCCACCGTTAGCGTGCCTCCCGATGGAGAAAGAAGACCGGCGGTAATGCTGAGAAGCGTGCTCTTGCCACAACCACTTGGGCCGACGATTACAATGAATTCCCGCTCTTTGATTTCAAAGCTGAACCTGTCCAATGCCGTGATGACACCGGCTTGGCCGGTGAATCGTTTGGACACACCCAATTGTCGAGACATGCATTAAATTAGGATGGGACGTCTATATCTTCTATACGCGCCAATGACCGAAAGAGGCCACGTCACGTTGAGGCCCGAGGAATGATTTTGAAGCCAAGATCGATAATGTGATTGACTTCGCGGCTGGGGTCACATAGTCGGTGAAGGAGTTCGTTTCCAATAACTTCACCAATTTGATAACGCGGAATTCGCACTGTAGTGAGCGGCGGCACCATTTCAAGAGCTATGATCGAATCATCAAGACCCGCGACGGCAACCCGGTCTGGCACCACCCATCCTTGTCGGGTACATTCCTGAATGGCCCCAACCGCCAACACATCACTTGCGGCAAAAACGGCGTCTATTTCCGGATGAGCTTCAAGCAGCCTTCTTATGGCGCGACCACCCTCCCGGAAGTCAAAAACTGGTGAGCGTTTGTAGGAATCAGGAAACGTCAGTCCCGCCTCTGATAGGGCCATCTCGTAGCCAGCCAGACGTTGGCTCGTGCGATCATTATTATTCGTCAAACCGCCCAAGTAAGCGATACGCCGATAGCCAGACCCGATCAGATACAGAGTCATTTGACGTGCAGCCTCAAAGTTGGAAAAACCGATAACCGTGTCGATAGGATCATCGGTCATTGCCCACATTTCGATAACTGGTGCCGACGTCCTGGATAACATCTTGCGCGTTGCCTCGGAATGAGTCGTACCGGTAAGAACCATTGCTTCCACCCGCTGGCCGAGAAAGGCACGAACGATATCTTCCTCTTCCTCGACATCATAACGCGTCAAGCCGATAATAATTTGGTATCCATGCGGCCGAATCACGTTGATCAACCCCTCCACCGTGTCAGCAAACAAAGAATTAGTGATCGCCGGCACCACGATTCCGATCACCTGTGAGCAGGCACTGGCTAGGGAACCAGCGACGAGATTGCGGATATAACCCACATCTGCCATTGCCCTTTTTACTTTTTCACGAGTTTTTGGACTGACTTTCTCTGGCGTTTTCAGAACACGTGAAACCGTAATTGCGGAGACGCCGGCCACTTTCGCCACATCGATCATCTTTGGGCCCGATACGGACCTGCGAGCCATCCGTATTCGGACAGGGCCTTTCATTTTCGCCGCCTCATCCATCTAAACTCTTGCCTTTATTCTTTAACTACTCAAGTTTCACTGATTTATTTCAGTCGTTAATTTTCCAAAGACCGGACCACCATACCCAAAAAGGTCGAAACGAACAAATTTTGTTAAAGATTGAAACACAGGGAGGGCCAAAGGCCCGAAAAATCCTCAATTAACACGGCACGAGGCATCAACCTTTGAATATCCAAGAAGGTGCATCAGGGAGGCTGTCCGAGAATAGAGAACCTACTGCACATAAGCCGTCTTTGGTCAGATTTTCCCCTACGTCGTAAATACAACCAGTATTCGCCTCACCCTAGAAAAATTGTCCTCAAAACAGTTTTCCCAGGCTACGATCGTCACGGAGGGCGGAAGTACCGTGAATGGCACAAGTACCGTGAATGGCACAAGTACCGTGAATGGCACAAGTACCGGTTATGCAGGAGCAATTAACCGGTCGGTCCCCATTCTCGGATAGCCTCCTAGCCACCCTTGATTAACGGAAAGATGGTAATGACGTCGTTATCATGCAAAGAAACGTTAGGTCGTTCACTATCGGGCACGGAACGTCCGTTACAGAGGGTCAGATAGGCCTTTTCCAAAGGCAGCTGTAGCCCCTTTAGTACAGACTCAAGACTAAGCTGAGAGTCTACATACCATTCAAAACCGTCATCACTCAATTTTGGGAGGTGCGGACAAGGATCAATGGCCAGGAGGCGAATCCTGAGTTTCATCAAAATTCTCCAGGCATCGTACTCACACTACAGATCAGTAAGACCAAGGCGCTGCAGAGTTGCAGTAGTGGGTACTCCTTCTGCATCCCAGCCGCGTAACTGATAATACTCGGGTAACATTTTCTCGAGCTCCGCAACCTTACCCTCACCAGCACCACTGCAAGCCGGAACAACCAACATTCGGGTTGGTACGGTATCATCAGCCCGGGTCAGTCCGGCTGCAAGATTAAATTGTCTCTCCAGATTCCAGATTCGCTCACCCATGATTTGCAGATTCTGCAGCGAGTAGTCGCCATCGGAATCGGCCGCCATAAGATCTGACAGGGTAGCCAGGCTGTATCCCGGGAACTGGCACAAACCACTGGAATCAATGACGCTGTTATCATTTTGAGATGAGGCTACGATCTGCGCCTTGCCATCGCTGGTGACCCGGCTGAAGTCATCACGAAAAGGGTCTGCGCGCAGGTGACAGGCCCCACGATTGCTGGTGGCGTAAGCCAGTGCCATACCCTGCATCGCTCGGCCATCATAACCAGGAATCTCCTGACCCTTGACCGCCATCGACATTTCTGGATGACCGTATTTTTCGCACAAGCGCTTTGATCCGAGTCCCAGTTCGATACCAAAGCCTTCACCACGACCGGTTAACTCGATCATTTTCACCAATATCTCAGCCGAACCGAAGCGTAGTTCATAACCATCGGTATGGCTGCGGTCAATAACCCCGGCTTCAAACAGCTCCATGGCGGCGGCCAAAGTGCCACCAAAGGAAATCGGATCCATGCCCTGTTCATTACAAACGAAGTTTGCGTACGTCGCTGCCTCCACATCATCGACACCTAGCATTGCACCGAGGGAAAAGCCTGATTCATACTCCAAGCCCCCGGATATCCGCGCCCGTTCGGGATGTTCGACAACACTGAAGTGTTGTGGATCAATCCGGGCTACACGACCACAGGCAATATGGCAGGCAAAACAAGCTTTATTGCCCTTCAAATTGGGCTTGCCATCGCTGTAACGGTTGCGCTTCATGGCGGCGACATTGATCTTGCCAACCCCTTCAAACTGGACTTGCTGGTTATTGCGGGTTGGCAGCGCTCCATAGGCCTGTGTTACATCCATCATTGCCATGGTACCGTTTTCTCGCTGCCGCCGTGCGGAACGGCTGTCGTTGATCTGTTGGTTGGATACAGTGGCTAGCCGCATGAACTGCTGCGGGTTCTTGACACCCACACCGCAAGTGCCACGAACAGCGATCGCTTTGAGCTTTTTTGAGCCCATGACTGCACCCACTCCGGAGCGCCCGGCCGCACGATCGAGGTCATTGATGATGCAGGCGTAACGAACACCAATCTCACCCGCCTGACCAATGGCTGCCACCCGGATCCGTGGATCCTGGTGTTTTGCCTGCAAGGCAGGTTCGGTTTCCCAGACCGTCTTGCCCCAATAAGCGCTGGCATCAAGCAATGCGACCTCATCGTTACAGAGGTATAAATACACCGGTTTTGGAGAAATACCTTCAAAGACAATCATATCCCAACCGGCATTTTTCAGCTCTGCACCGAAATGGCCACCCGAATTGGAGCAGGCAATCGCTCCGGTGAGCGCACCCTTGGTAACCACCGAATAACGACCGGCCGTCGAGGCCGAGGTTCCCGTCAATGGGCCGGTGGCAAAGATCAGATGATTGTCCGCAGACAATGGATCGGCTGCAGGATTACTGTCGGCAAACAGATAACGGGTGGCAAGACCTCGCTGCCCGAGGTACTTTCTGGCCCAATCAATATTCAGTGCCTCACGGTGCCAGCTCCCCGCGCTCAAATTCACCCGTAATAACCTACCCTGCCATGCCATAACACACTCCAGATTCTGTACCCAAACAATGGAGTAAGTATAACAGTGCGTACGGGCTAACCGGTACCACCAAGAACCTGCCCTGCCTGACTCCTTATGGAGATACATTGCCCTGTCATCACATATGTTAAGGTACGGGTATCTACAGAAACCTGAAAGCTTATGTTTACACGATGAAATATCTGCCCATTTTTCTCGACCTGCAACATAACCCCTGCCTCATTGTTGGCGGTGGCGAGGTTGCTAGGCGCAAGCTTCGCCTGCTGCGCCAGGCCGGCGCCCTGGTTACTGTGATCGCACCCAGGATTTGTGACCTGTTGCAAAGCACAGCAAAAACGGACGAGGGGATCACCCTGCTACAACAACCTTTCACCACACAAGCCATGGATGGATTTGCTCTGGTTATTGCCGCTACAAATCAGACAGATGTTAATGCCAAGGTTGCCGAGGCTGCCAGGGCTTATAACATACCGGTCAATATTGTAGACCAACCAAGGCTTGGCAACTTCATCTTGCCATCTATTATCGACCGTTCCCCGGTACAGATCGCAGTATCCACAGCTGGCACTTCTCCGGTACTGGCCCGACTGCTGCGAACCCGCCTCGAATCCATGCTACCGGCAAACTACGGGCAACTGGCCGAGCTGGTGGCACGATACCGGGGCAAGGTTGCGCAACTGTTGGGTACTGTTCCCGAGCGGCGGCGTTTCTGGGAGAGGGAACTGCAAGGGCGGGTCGCCGAACTGGTGTTTTCAGGCCAAGCGAAAGCCGCTGAACATAGCCTCCAAAAATCCATCGATCAAGCAACAAGGCAAACTGAACCCACCGGAGAGGTCTATCTGGTGGGTGCCGGGCCCGGTGATCCTGACCTGTTAACCTTTCGTGCACTACGGCTGATGCAGCAAGCCGATGTCGTGCTGTATGATCGGCTGGTTTCACCACCTATCCTCGAGATGACACGCCGCGACGCCGAACGTATCTATGTCGGTAAAGAACGCGCGAATCATGCAGTACCTCAAGAACAGATCAACGATATGCTGGTGCGACTGGCCAAAACCGGCAAACGCGTGCTACGCCTTAAAGGTGGAGATCCCTTTATGTTCGGTCGCGGTGGTGAGGAAATCGGTAAACTTGCGAAAAGCGGTATCTCCTTTCAGGTGGTACCCGGTATTACTGCAGCGGCCGGCTGTGCCGCCTACGCGGGTATCCCACTCACCCATCGTGATCATGCCCAGTCTTGTATCTTCGTAACCGGCCACTTGCGTGATGGCTCCATCAATCTTAACTGGAAGATCTTGACCCAACCACAGCAAACCGTTGTCATCTACATGGGCCTGTCCGGCCTGCCACAGCTTTGCTCACAACTGATTGAACATGGACTGGCTCAGGATACCCCGGCCGCCTTGGTCCAACAGGGTACAACATCCAATCAGCGAGTATTTACTGGCAACCTCGGCAACCTGCCAGACCTGGTGCAAAACCATTCCGTCAAAGCCCCAACTCTGGTCATTGTCGGCGATGTGGTGAAACTACACCAACAGTTATCATGGTTTCACGCCCAGCCCAGCCAGCATGCCTGAACGTCCAAAATAACAAAACACTGTGACCCAGTAACAAACAAGTCCACGCCGCATCACCGACGACGCGTTCGGCTAACTGCCCACTGCTCATTTTCATTGCTGTACCCGGCATCCTGAGAAAACCTTCATGATTCTCCCACGGAACAACATTTGCCACAATTATAATCGCTGTTGTACTACCGGGTGACTATACCAAATATCTCCAAGAGCGTATACTTAAACTACTGATATTTAAATGATACTAAGTATTATCCTTGGTAATTTCAATGTTAAACTGGAGAAAAGTTGAAATGCATTATAAAGCATCAACAAACAGGGTTTTAACCACCGTTGCCGCGGCAATTTTATTCGCGATATCGGCTAATATCTTTGCTGATAACGGGCAGAACAAAGCGGGTCAATTACCCATCCCCAGCGATGTCGCATTGGCATCATGGAGTGATAATGGCCATGGTGGGCGGTATCTATTGCAGTTTGCACGAGGGCGCACCCTGGCCAAGGGAGAACAAGCTATCGGAATCGTGGCAAGTGACACCAACTGCAAACCCGATGCTCTGGGCCTGAGCCATTGCAACAACATCATCAGGTTAGCGAACGGTGGTCGGATCACGGTGATCGATACACACAAGATGAGCGCCAACCCCTGCCTGCGACCGGGTGAAGGCATTACGTTAACCGGAATGGGCGGACCCTGGATTATGGGGATCCTGCCTCGGGGATAAGCCCGGGGTATAGCTTTAAAGAAAATAACGACAGTTATCCTGACACAGGGGGCGGGTGAGGCGGTTTATACACAAAAATACTGTAACGATTCAGCGCATTCATCTTTTGTCCCATTACGGCACCACCTGGGCAATCACAACTTCGATCGGCTCGGTTTGATTGACGGCTACCGGGCTGACTTCACCAATCAGATCGCCACTGGCGGGTTTGGCTTTACCACTCAAGGTAATCCTTGCAGTCAGTCGGACTTTGGAGTATTTGGACAATGACGCCGATGGCACCATGGCCATGGAATCATCCAGGATGATACTCAGTGGCAAATCCGAAACCTTTTTTCGGACAATAGCCAAGGGTAATGGTGTACCCTGGAGTGCGCGTGCATAAATAAAGACAGTGTCGTCCGGTGAAGCCTTATTCAACAGCTTCGGAGACAGGGAAACTTTGACTGTGAGCCTGGGGCTTTCGGCCGTGGCGGTAGCTGCCGTTTTTCCAGCAGCCGACTGAGTAGCGCCTTGTTCGGTTTGGCGGATCAAATCTTGTAACTGAGCCAAAGCCCGAGCATCAGACTTCACCAAAGGCAATGTACGACGCCAAAACTTCAGGGCGGAAGTGAAATCACCACGCTGCCTGGCGGCCATACCACTGAGCCAGAGGCCTTCGACATTACTCGGATCCTGTTGTAGCACTTTAGCTAACATGTCTGTTATATCACCGCTAAGATCACCGCCTCGTGTCATAGCAAGAGCGTCCGCATAACTGACCAGAACCTCTGGTTTATCTCCCTCCAAATCACGAACATGTTGCAGGGCTTTGATGGCTTCTGGATATTGCTGTAGAACCATATAAGAACGTGCCAACATGAACCAACCTTTTGAATCATTGGGGTTTTTGGCCATTTTTGCGGCCAACTTGACCACCATATCCTGAATCTTTTCGGGCGACGCCTGCTGTTGTGATTGCGCCACAGGAATACCTTCAATGGCCTGTGGTGTGCCCAGAATCAGATACAAAAAGCCAGCTGCTGCAGGCAATAACAGGGCTATCAGCAACACGGCAACCATCTGCTGTGCACCGTGTCGAGCTGGTGTTAAATCAGTAGTCACAGTTTCGTCCGTCAGTGTATCTTCGAGAACGGTCGCTTCCAACTCATTGCGCTGTTGCTCAAACCCTTCCTGTGTGAGCTTGCCGCTGGCCTGATCCGCTTTCAATTCCGCGAGCCGCTCCCGGGCGATATCGATGTTTTGCTGCCGGCGGTCGATGTTGTCCAGCTGACGATGGCGATATAACGGCCAGATCAGTACTGCCATGGACAGCAACACCAGGGCGAAGGCAAGCAGATAAAATCCAATCATAACGAATCCTGTTGTTCGAGAAGGGAACGTACTTGTAGTCGTTGTTCACTGCTGATAGCGGACTCGCTATCAGAGCGGCTCCGAATGATCCGGAATGCAATCCACAGGCTTAGCAGTAGTATCAGCAGTGGTCCGGTCCACAATAAAATTGTGATCGATTTGAATGGTGGGCGATAGAGGATAAAATCACCATAACGGGCCACCATGTAATTAATAATAAATTTTGAATCTTTGCCCCGCATGGTCATATCGTAGATCTTCTGGCGCAAATCCTTGGCCAGATCCGCATTGGATGAAGCAAGATTTTCATTCTGACAGACCAGGCAACGCAATTCCTGAATCAGGGTCTTGTATTGTTTCTCATGGGTCGGGTTATCAAATTTGTGGACCTCGATAGCGGCGAATCCGGGTTGCAGGAATACCAGTTGCAGGAAAAGACCCGCAATCAGACCACGAAGCAGTAATCCTGACATCAGCTGACCTCCGTTGCCGGAGTTGGTTTTCGGGAAGGTGTAGCAGTGGCTTTCAGCTCCAGTGGCACAACCCGCCGTGCCAGTCGATAACGACGATCAAAAGCTGCCAGCAGCCCACCCAACGCCATAAACAGACCACCAAACCACAGCCAACGTACCAGGGGTTTGTAATACAAACGTATGGCCCAGGCACCGCTATCACCGATCGGTTCACCCATAGCTACATAAAAATCACGCCACAGGCCGGCATCAATACCAGCTTCGGTCGTCGGTCGGGAAGAACTCACATAGGTGCGCTTTTCCGGATGCAAGGTAGCAACCAACTTGCCGTCCCTGCGCACGGTAAAAGTACCCATCTGCGAGCTGTAATTGGGACCGGCCAGCTTCTGCAGGGTATCAAACTGTACTTTGTAGCCTGCCAGGGTGTAGCTATCACCCGGGGCGAGGCGTACGTCTTCATCCATGCTGTAGATGGAAGCTACCGTAACGCCCGCAATGAAAACCGCCACACCGATATGTGCCAGCAGCATACCGTACCAGGCCTGTGGTGTTGTCCGCAGTACCCGTAGCCAACTTTTGCCATAGCGGTTGCGATCCGCCATCCCCTGAAAATTAGACAGCGCCACCCAGACAGCGGTGCTCAATCCCAGCGCAGCACGCCATTGGTAATCCTTGCTGAGAAATAATGGCAATATCAGGCCGACTGCCAAACTTGCGACCAAGTGCCAGCGTAGCATCGCAAACAGCCGGGCAGCCCGGTCACGCTTCCAGCGTGACAGTATGCCGATACCAATGAGCAGGCCCAGAGGCAGGGTCAGCGGCACAAAGACACTGTTAAAGTACGGCGGTCCGACAGAAATCTTGCCCAGACCCAACGCATCAAGAACTAGTGGGTAGAGGGTGCCGAGCAAAACACTGGCCGCCACCGTAACCAGCAAGATATTATTCAGGAGCAGTGCGGCTTCACGGGAGGTGAGACTGAACGTACCGCGACTACGGATCTGCGGAGCCCGTATGGCATACAACAGCAGCGAACCACCGACTACCAGCGCCAGGAAAACCAGAATAAAGATGCCACGCCTGGGGTCAGAGGCAAAAGCATGTACCGAGGTCAACACGCCAGAGCGAACCAGGAAGGTACCGAGAAGACTGAGGGAGAAGGTAAATACTGCCAGCAATACCGTCCAGGATTTGAGCAGGCCTCGTTTTTCTGTAACCGCCATAGAATGGATCAATGCAGTACCGACCAGCCAGGGCATGAATGAGGCATTTTCAACCGGATCCCAGAACCACCAGCCACCCCAACCCAGTTCGTAATAGGCCCACCAGCTGCCGATGACGATTCCGAGGGTAAGAAACACCCAGGCAATATTAGTCCAGGGTCGCGACCAGCGGGTCCAGGCTGCATCCAGCTGTCCACCCAGCATAGCGGCAATGGCAAAAGCAAAAGCCACGGAAAAGCCGACATAACCCATGTACAGCATTGTCGGATGGAGTGCTAAGCCTAAATCCTGCAGTAACGGGTTTAAATCCCGACCTTCAGCTGCAGCCGGAAGCAGCCGCAAAAAAGGATTGGACGTCATCAACATAAAGAGCAGAAAACCGACGCTGATCATACCCATGACCGCCAGCACCCGGGCTACCATATCTTCAGGAACACTGCGCGAGAAGAAACTTACCATGGCGGCCCATATTGAAAGAATCATTCCCCAAAGCAGCAGAGAACCTTCATGGCCCCCCCATACCGCAGACACCCGATAGATCAGTGGCAACTGGGAATTGGAATTGGCGGCGACGTAACGAACAGAAAAATCATTGGTAACAAAAGCGTAGGTCAGGGCCGCGAAAGAGATGATCATGAGCAAAGCTTGCAGCCGCGCAGCGGGTCGCGCCATAGCAATCCATCCGGGTATTTGTCGATTGGCACCGAGTAGCGGAAAAATCGACAGGGGAATGGCGACCAGCAATGCAAGAATTAGAGCAAAACTACCGAGTTCTGGGATCATGAGTGCCTCCGTGGCTGCTACATCGTAGCGTTGTATCTGCAGTCTCGGGGACTGCTTCCTTAAACAGTTACCGCAAGTTATGTCGCGTTACTTGGTGACCCGCATGGCTTTGGCCGTTTGCAGAGCATCGGCAACTTCAGGAGGCATGTAGTTTTCGTCATGCTTGGCCAATACCGTATCGGCGATGAAAACACCACGCTCGTTCAACCGACCTTGTGCGACAATGCCCTGGCCTTCGCGAAACAGATCCGGCAAAATGCCGGTGTACTCGATAGCAACAGTTCGCGCAGTATCGGTAACTTTGAAGCGTACTGTCAAGCCTTTTTTATCACGACTGACACTGCCTTTCTCAACCAGGCCACCAACCCGGATCGACTGATTGACCGGTGCTTCACCGGCTTCTACCTGAGTTGGTGTGTAGAACAAGTTGATATTCTTGTTCAGCGCCAGCAGGGTCAAGGTGACTGCGGTACCAATACCAACCAGCAATAATCCGGACAGGATCAGCCGGCGTTTACGTTTTGCTCTCATGGGGGTGTTCTCCATTGCTACCAGCGGCTTTAAGGTGGGCCAGCTGGCGTTTGAGATTACGGATTTCGCGACGTTGCTGCAGCACATTATGGATGACTTCAATGGTCATAACCAGGGCCACGACACCGTAGCTGGTCCAGACATAAAAGGCATAGCCACCCATCCGGAAAAACTCACTCATGGCGCGTTGACTTCCGGTAGCTCACGCACCCAATGCGCACGTCGCTCCTGAATCAACAGGGTGCTGCGGGCACGCATCATAACAGCAGAAAAGTAGTACAGCTGGAACGCCAATGCCATCAGCAACAAGGGAATCAACATGCTGATATCGATTGACGGCTTGCTGAATTTTGTCACCGTCGAACCCTGGTGTAGGGTATTCCACCAATCCACGGAATAGTGGATGATCGGGATATTGATAACCCCGACCAGGGCCAGTATGGCACCCGCTCTGGCCGCCATCTTGCGATCTTCGATCGCTGACAGCAGGGCCATATATCCCAGATACAAAAACAGTAGCACCAACTCCGAGGTCAGGCGGGCATCCCAAATCCACCACGTTCCCCACATCGGCTTGCCCCATAGCGAACCGGTGACCAGGGCTGTAAAGGTAAACATGGCACCGATGGGAGCACTGGCTCGGGCCATCACATCGGCCATTTTCATGCGCCAGACCAAAGTAATAAAGCCACAGACAGCAATCACCACATAGATGAACATCGACATCCAGGCTGAGGGCACGTGGATAAAGATAATCCGATAGCTGTCACCCTGCTGATAATCCGTCGGAGCCACGACCAAGCCAAGATACAGACCGGACAACAGCAACAAGGCGGTTACCCCCCAGCACCAGGGAATGGCCTTACCGGCCCAACGATAGAAATAGACTGGGGAACCCAGTCGATGAAAAAAATTCCACATATGCCTGTATATATCTTCCCTGTTTTGCTCTGGGAGGCCGTCCGTTGCCGCCATTATACCGGATATAGACAGATCCTGAGAGAATCTGTGCAGTTTTTAAGCATTGATTGTGCTGTACTTGAATACTATCGGACCGATCTACCACAGCTTTCGATTGCTCAGCAGCTCCCGCATGAATCGCTTGACAGGCTGTTAATATCTCGTAGACTCCTTACTCATGGATCAAATATCTCGCTATATATCTCTACGATTTTTCGGTCTCTGGTGGCAATTTACCTCCAGCGGCTAGTGTCGTCCGGTATTTCAGTACGCCATCAGCCCACATCTGCCCACTATGTGGGTTTTTTATTGCCACCTTCTGCCTGAGTAAACATCATGATCATCGTCCTGAAACCACAAACCAGCAAAGCCGATGCCGATGAAATTTTGCAACTGATCGAAGCCAGAGGCCTGAAGCCGCTGTACATGCCCGGTATCGAACGCACGGTACTCGGCGCACTCGGCGATGAACGCAAGCTGGCTAATCTGAATTTTTCTGCTTTTCCGGCTGTCGATGAAGTCAAGCCAATATTGAGCAGCTATAAAATGGTCAGCAGAGAATTTAAAAGTGAAAACACGGTGTTAAATATCAATGGCGTCAACATCGGAGGTGATCGCTTCGTCGTCATGGCCGGGCCGTGTTCCGTAGAATCACCCGAACAATTGCAAAGTGCCGCCGAGGCCGTGGTCGAGTACGGGGGTCAAATCCTGCGTGGTGGGGCCTTCAAGCCCAGAACCAGCCCATACAGCTTTCAGGGCCTGGGAGAGGAAGGCTTGCAAATGCTGCAACAAGCCAAAAAAGATTCCGGCCTACCCATCATCACCGAGGTGGTCAGCAGTAGCGACGTGGACCTGGTCTGCCAATATGCAGATATCCTGCAAATCGGTGCCCGCAACATGCAGAATTATCGCTTACTCAGAGCCGTCGGCAGCTGTCGCACCCCGGTGATGCTCAAGCGTGGTCCATCCGCTACGCTGGAGGAGTTATTGTTAGCAGCAGAATACCTTCTCGACGGAGGCAATAGCGAGGTAATGTTATGCGAACGCGGAGTTCGTAGTTTTGAAACCTCCTACCGCAACATGCTGGACCTTAATGCAGTCGCTTTTTTGAAGCAGCGCTCCCACTTGCCGATCATCGCTGACCCTTCCCATGGTACCGGTATCCATGATCTGGTGGCACCGATGGCTCTCGCTGCTGCTGCAGCCGGAGCCGATGGTATCATTGTTGAAGTCCATCCTGACCCAATCCACGCCATGTCAGATGCTCAGCAACAGCTGACACCAGAGGATTTCAGCAGGTTGATGCAGCAACTACGGGCCATCCTGCCTTGCCTGGGCAGAAAAATATAAGCACAACGTAACTATTCAGCGTATTCATCTTTATCCCATTACGGCGTGTGTTCGTACTCGAATGCTCACATATGATCTATATGCTCACATTCTCCGTGCGAAAAGCCTGGTACTGAACCAAAGTCTAAATACACTGAATCATTACAGCACAACTACCTGTAACAACAACTGGCTGAGACTCGATTTCCGCTCTCAAACTAGCGATCGATTAACCCCTGAATCGAGCCAATGCCAAGCCCTCATCGAGAACTTGGCGTACTTGTGCCGCAGCATCCACCGACCCGGTTGCACGACCAAGATGCAGTAGTACCAAACTTGCTGTGAACACCAGACTTTCCCGACTCAGGCCGGGAACCCCTTCAAGCGCGGCCAATCCTGACCGAGCAGCGGCCGTTGCCATAGCATCCACGTCAAACAGGTGATTGCCTGCTTGTACCGGCAAGGGTGTTGCACGATTTGAAGCAACCTCGATACCGAATAGGTCCGGACTGAGGCGCTGCCCTGCAACTTCACACCCCCCATCATAGCCGCTAAAACGTGCAGTCTGTTGCAGGTTGGGGACCACACCCCCCTCTACCCCACGAACAATCAGGAGGCTGTCCGAGAATAGGAGCCGTAGCGAGGGGAAGCTGCTTTGAGGAAGATTTTTTCATGATTTGAGGCGAATACTGGTTGTATTTAACGAGAATCAGGGGAAAATCTGGCAAAAGTCAGCATTTCCGCAGTAGGCTCTCTATTCTCGGACAGCCTCCTGGGTTTGATTGTACGAGTGCATTAAACTAAAGTACAAAGTAAAACACTGACCCCCTAATTTTTGCTAATTTTAAGATGAGTGGAACAGAAAACGATAACGCAGCAATGGATTTGGCCAGCGGTATTGCTGCCTTCGAAAGCCGTGAGTTTCGGCGTGCCAGTCAGCTACTCAGCCCCCTGGCACAAGCTGGCAATGCCGAAGCACAATACCGAATGGCCATCATTCTACAAAATGGACTGGGTACACCGGAAAAGAAAGAGCAGGCATTGCAATGGATGAAAGCCGCCGCGGAGCAAGATCAAGCCATGGCCCAGCATGGGCTTGGATTTATGTATTTGGAGGGAGAAGGAATTGAAAAAGACCCTCTGCTGGCCATAAAATGGTTCCGAAAGGCGGCCGCCCAGGGGATGGTCGGCTCAATGGCCTGCCTGGGCAGGATATACGAAGACGGTGTGGGCGTGAAACAAGACGATACCCTTGCCCAACAGTGGTACAAAAAAGCCGGTTTCTAACCAGTCCATTTGTTGTCTCCACAAAGGTGCATCAAAGGTGACGTTACCCTCTGCTATTATTTTCCACTCACTGGCTTTTCACTCACTGACTTAGCCGATTGGCGTTTACCGCAGTTCTCAGCAGAGCTGAAGCTTACTTCAGTTGCTTAACGATTTTGAATTCACCATCTTTGATCGCCATTTCCACAATTACACCGGGCACATCACCTGCGGCATCAAACTCCAGGGAGCCAGTCGCACCTTCGTAATTGATGTCTTTACCAGCCTTGAGCAGTGCCTTGGCCTTTTTCCACTCACCCGGCAGAATCACCTCGCCTGGCGCTGAGGCTATCGCCCGCAGAGCTTTGGATAACCCCTCGCGGTGGTTATTACCATTTTTTTCAACCGCCAACGCCAGCAAAAAAGCCGCATCATAAGCTTGCGCACCAAACACTGCGTTGGGGTCCTGACCTGCTGCCCTAGCGGCTTTGCCGTAAATCCCGGCGCCAGCAATATTCGGCGTTCCAGGCTTGGTCCCAATCATGGTCTTGAGATTATCCGCACCCACGGCCTTGATCAGGCTGTTGCTGACCATGCCGTCACCACCAATAAACTGAGTAAAATCACCACTCTCCACAGCCTGGCGCAAAATGGTCTGGCCGGAACCATCCGCCAGCGCCAATACCACCAGATTCTGTGATCCGGCCGAGGCCAGTGAACCAAGCTCAGCCCGATAATCAGACCTACCATCTTCATGCGCCTCATTAGCTACAACTTTACCACCAATGGCTTTGAAGTTTTTTGCCAGTGCCGAGGAAAGCCCTTTGCCATAATCATTATTCAGATAGGTAATCGCAATATCATGGATCCCTTTGGATTTTAGCAAACGGGCCATTACCGCACCTTGGTAGGCGTCTGATGGTGTGGTTCGAAATACCAGGTCCCGATCTTTGAGCGTAGTCAGTGCTGGCGACGTGGAAGCTGGAGAGATGATCACCACCCCCCCTGGAATGGCCACATTATTCGCAGCAGAGATGGTCACACCTGAACACAGTGGCCCCACCAAAGCCAGTACCTGCTCGGAGTTCACCAACCGATCTGCGGCATTGGCACCCGCAGTCGCATCAACACAGGTAGTATCCGCCTGCGGCATTATGATTTTCTGTCCATTGAGCACCCCGCCTTGTGCATTCACCTGTGCAACTGCCAGTTTGGCAGCGGCGACTATCCCTGGCGTCATGCTTTCAATGGGACCGGTAAAACCACCCAAAAAACCGATTTTAACGTCTGCCAAGACACTACCCGAACCCAGCATTGTGGCCAGTGATATGGCAATCAGTACCCTTTGAGATTCATTCAACATATCTGCTCCTCTCTATCGTCAGTAATTATATCTCACCGGCCAGATCATACTGGAAAACTGGGGCTATGAGATTGTGATCGGAAATTTATACTTCAACAAATATCCGGTCGCGGATGACAGGTAGCATATCTTCAGAAAAAAATCCCCTTGCCGTGCCGCCCATAGACAGTGGCTCCAGATAGGTATAGACATCCCGTTTTTACGCAAATGGCCCTTGAATTGATCAGTGTCTCACCACCTCTTCCGGGATCACCCCTTTTGGCGCAAATCGCAGTACCAAGGTAATCGTGAGCCCAATGATGAACACCCGCATCTGCAGCGCCCGGCTATCCAGATCTGCAGGAGCCACCCAGTCGAACCACTGGCTGCCGGTTTCACGGATAAAATCAAATACTAACAGTGTGGCCGGTTCCGACATCACCCAGATGATATACACCAGAACAGCACCAAACAGGGTACCGAGGTTGTTGCCGGCACCACCCAGAATAACCATCACCCAGAGCAGAAAGGTATGATGCAGGGGGATAAACCCGGAAGGATCAAAAATTCTTGAGAAACTGACCAATGCTGCGCCACCGATTCCCATTAACAAAGAACCCAAAACAAAAATCTGCAAGCGTCGCCGATTAACATCCTTGCCCATGGCCGCAGCCGCAGTCTCATTATCCCGAATGGCCCGGATTATGCGCCCCCAGGGGGATTGATAGGCCCTTTGCAACAGCATGTAGATCACTGCAATCAATACTACCATCAAAGCCAGAAAGGCGCTGCGTGCACCAACAAAGCCGATCTCTCCCGGTGTGGGAACCGGCCAGGGCAAGGGTGAAACCGTTAACGTTCCGTGCGTCAGCCAATCTGCATTTTTCAAAAAAGCCTTGATAATCTCCGCAATCCCCAGCGTCGCAATAGCCAGATAATCGCTACGCAAGCCCAGACAGATACGGCCAATCCAATAGCCTACAGCGGCAGCAGCGAGCCCACCCATGAGCCAGCCCAGGCCGACAGGCAATCCCAGGCCACCGATAAAGCCGGCCTGTCCTTCGATTAAATCCGCAGCCGGGTTAATCGCAGTCAAAAAAGTCAGGTAGGTAGCGATGACGGCAAGCGTCAGCAACACATTACGCCAGTGCCGCCCCACCCCGATCCGGTGTACCTGACGTAGCAGTACGATACTGACGATGCCAAGCAATAAACGGCCTGCCACCCCCAATAGTGCGGCCGGCCCTTGTGAATTCCAGAATGCGGCATTGACCGGATAGCTGAACAATACGGCCATGTAGCCACCCAGAGCGATAAAGCCCATAACACCGGCATTAAACAGACCCGCATACCCCCACTGAATCGTTAGCCCCAGGGCAATAACAGCGAAACAACTGGCCTCCACCAACATCCTCACCGCATAGGCTGAGCCCATACCGGCGAAGACCAGCACGATCAGAAGCAACAGGCTGGCAAATAGGATAAACTGCCTGCGATCCAGCCTGGTCGTCACAGTACTTTGCCCCGAAACATACCGGTTGGCCGCCAGATTAATACCACCACCAGGATAAAAAACGGCACGGTCAATTTGTATTCCGTTGGCACAAACGCCAGCTTGACCGGAATCTCGATCCATGCCGGCAACCAGCCCGCCAAAGGCCGCAACAGCACCGACCAGTTGAACACCGCCAGGGTTTCAGCGAAGCCCACCATGTAGGCCCCGGCAATCGCACCGAAGGGACTACCCACACCGCCAACAATGGCGGCGGCAAAAATTGGCAGTAGCAAATTAAAGCTCATATCCGGCTTCAAGGAGACATCCAATGACAGTAGCACACCAGCCGCTGCCGCCAGAGCACCGGAGATAACCCAGGTCATCATCACTACCGTTTGTGTGTTAATGCCGGACACCCGGGCCAGATCGGCATTGTCGGACATCGCCCGCATCGCCTTGCCGAAGCGACTGCGGGTTAAAAAGAAATGCAGTACCGTCACCACCAATACAGAAAATACCACCAGCAGGATCTGTGGCTCGGTAATCACCAGCTTGCGGGTAATGCCCTCGATGGGCAGAGCGATGCGGAAAATCTCTTTATGCTCCGCGATAAAAAAGCTCCGTGAAGCCGTACCAGCGAACAACCGAACCAGGCCCTGCAACATCAACGCCACTCCAATAGATGCCATGACCATCACCACCGGCTTAACCCCGTTTGCTCGCAGTTTGCGGTAAAACAACCGGTCCAGAGCCATGGCAAACAAAGCCGTCATCGCCATCGCCAGTGGCAACATCACAAACCCGGTCGGCAGGCCGAGACTGGCGCCAGCGGTGGGAAACAGAACGGTCAGTGCATAAGCGAAGAAGGCCCCCACGGTCATCAGGTCACCATGGGCAAAATGCGCAAAACGCAATATGGCAAACACCAGCGTCACCCCGATCGCACCCATGGCATAGACCGAGCCAATGGCGAAACCGGAAATCACCACTTTGTTGGCAAAAAATACCAGTTCGTTCAATCAGCGCTCCTGTTCATCACCTTTCATCCACCAAGAAAACTTTTCGCCACCTCAGGGTTCTGCAATAAGTGCTGACCACTGTCGGTGTAACGATTTTTTCCCGCAGTGAGAATAAAACCCTGGTCCGCAATGGTCAGCGCCTGGCGGGCATTTTGCTCCACCATCAGGACACTAACCCCATCGGCATTAATGCCGAGGATTTGTGCAAAAATCTCTTCCATAAACAGGGGTGACAATCCGGCTGTTGGCTCATCGAGCAAAATCAGTCGCGGTTCCATCATCAGGGCCCGCGCTATGGCCACCATCTGTCGCTGTCCGCCCGACAGTTCACCGGCGGGCTGTTTGCGTTTGATCGCCAATGGCGGAAAATCGGCATAAATTTTCTCCAACAGATGATTGTAGTTGTCACGGCGCAAGTACGCTCCCATCTGCAGATTCTCTTCCACACTCAGGCTTTCAAATACATTCTTCTCCTGGGGTACGAAGGCCATACCACGTTTTACCAGAACATTCGGTTCCACGTTAGTGATCAGCTCCCCGGCAAGCTGGATACTCCCGGAATGAACCGTCAACAATCCGAAGATCGACTTGAGCAACGTAGACTTTCCAGCACCATTGGGGCCGGCGATAACACCGATCTGGCCCTGTTGCAACTGCAGGTCGACGCCTTTAAGAATCAGGGTGCCACCGTAACCGGCGTGCACTGCTCTGAGCTACAAAAATGTACTCATACAAGCTCTGCTGCTATCGTCGAGCCACCACCAAAATAGGCATTGACCACCGCCGGATTGTTCCGTACGGCAACCATGCTACCCTCCATCATCACCTGCCCTTCGCTCAACACAATCACCGGATCACAAAGCCGGGCAATCAGGTCCATATCGTGTTCGATAACAAAAAATGTATAGCCCAATTCACGCTGCAGCCGCTCGATATTTGTCGCCAGGTGTTGCAACAGACTGCGATTGACCCCGGCTGCAACTTCATCGAGCAACACCATTTTGGCGTCCACCATCATCGTTCTGCCCAACTCCAGAAGCTTCTTCTGGCCCCCGGAAAGATTTCCGGCCAGCTCATTTTTAACCGGCCCAAGCACCAGAAAATCAATCACATCCTGTGCCTTCTGGCGTAGTGCCCGTTCCTCATCTAACACCTGTGAGCGCTGAAAACAGGCATTGAACAGACTTTCGCCGGCCTGCCCTCCCGGCACCATCATCAGGTTCTCAAATACTGAAAGGTTGGAAAACTCGTGGGCGATCTGAAATGTCCGTAGCAGGCCTCTGCTGAATAAGTCGTGGGCAGGTAGTGCGGTTACATCCTCACCACGAAAATAAATCGCTCCCTCGTCTATACCCGAGGTTCCGGCAATAAGATTGAATAATGTCGATTTGCCAGCCCCGTTGGGCCCGATCAGCCCGGTGATGGAGCCTTCCTGTACCTGCAGATCACAGTCCCGAATGACCCGCAAACCGCCAAATGACTTCGAAACATTCTGAACTTGTAGTAACGTCGTCATTTTTACTCCATCACTCAGTGCGGCCGCGGTTCGAGCCACCAAAGCGCTCAAGATTACAATTTCCATGCGCCTCCAATAACCTTGCACCATTACAACGGCGGATTTAGGTCGCTGCCCCGCAACCTGGAAGCTGCCTACATCATACAACACCCTGGATGGCCCGGTCCGGCCTTGTTCACTATGGAGTTGACAATCAATCCAGCCCCATTAGTACCCGCAAATGCTCCGCAACACTTCGCCCCAGGGCGGCATAGGAATACCCACCCTCCAGCATTGACACAATGCGACCTTGGGCACTGCTCCTGGCAATTTGTAGCAATTTTTTCGTCACCCAGGCGTAATCAGCTTCTGCAAACTGCAACTGCGCGATCTGCTCCTGCCAGTGCGCATCAAAACCTGCCGAAATAAATACCAGTTGCGGCGCAAAGGCCTCCAATTCAGGCAACCAGACGCTTTGCACCTGCATGCGAAATTCCGGCCCGGTAGTCCCTTGTGGCAAAGGACTATTGATCAAATGGCCCGGTACCGTTGTACAACCGCTGTAAGGGTAAAAGGGATGCTGATAGGATGAACAGATCAGAACCCTCGGATCCTCAATAAAAATCTCTTCGGTTCCATTGCCATGATGAACATCAAAGTCAATAATGGCCACGCGTTCACACTTGCCAACCTCCAACGCATAGGCTGCAGCAATGGCGATATTATTGAAAAAACAAAAGCCCATGCCCTTGCTGGACTCTGCGTGATGGCCGGGAGGACGGACTGCGCAAAAAGCATTCTCGACTTCTTTCTTCAACACCAGATCAACGGCCAGTATCCCGGCACCGGCAGCCCTGAGCGCTGCAGGCAGGGTGTGCTTATTCATATGGGTGTCAGGATCAATTTCAAACAACGCCTCTTCAGAGGTTGGAGCGTGGTAAAAAACGTGATTGATATACGATGCATTATGAGTACGTAAAAGTGCCACCCTATCCGCTTCGGGTGCTTCAAAATGTTGCAATAAGTCCCATAGATGATCTTTTTGCAACTGATCTCGAATGGCGACAAGCCGCCCTGGGTTCTCAGGATGGCCTGCAAACATGTTATGACCGAGGCAATCCTTGTGGGTGATATAGGCAGTTTTCATGATTCACCTTCTGTCCAACTACCGGTTTGAATACCAAATCCCAGATCGACCTCAATCAGCCGTGATCTTAGCTGTAATAATTTTTCGGTCAGTTGTGGCTCTGTCCTAGCGTACCCTGCGGCATCCGGCAACCGATTAATCACTACACCGAGAAGTTCGGTAATGGCGTTGCCCACAGAATTCTGCGAGATAATGACAATCAGCCGACCCTCGTCGTTGCGATAAATCATCTGTTTGAATGCAGGCTGCCAACGTATGGAACTGGCATATATCGCACTTTTGATACATTTGTCGCGAACTTTCTTCGCCGCAGAAAGGAACGCGTTATTAAACAGCAAAATTTGCTCGATTTCATGAGGAAAGTACGCGTCTTCAGGAACCCCGGCATTTCGGCTGGATACTTGATTAAAAAATGCCCGGTAAAAATCGAGAAATCCTTTTAACACCAGGTCATATTCTCGCCAGAAAATAATGTTTTTTAAACTGCCAAGACCCCCCCGAACTTCCCAACTGGGCAACCCCTGCGGATATCCTGTCAGTTTCAGGCAAGCGTTATTTCCGGTAACAGGTTTGAGTATTTTCAAATCCAGTGTGGCCAAAAACTCGAGATAGACATCCTGCATATAGACTGAAAACAGGCTGTTTTGCCCACCATCGGTAAGATTTGGGTTGTCTTTGTTGGCCAACCTGGCCTGCCTTAATGCATCGAAATCAAATACCATGAAATGGTTATGTAGCATCCTGATACTGGGGACACCCGCAGAAGTGAGCGGCCAGGTAGCATCCAGCGAAGCTTCACCGGTCAGCACCAGATGTTTGAGCGGATCTGGATAATGCTCGAGCATAAAGCTTACAATCACCTGGTTCATGCGATTCCAGACATGCTTCACCTTTGCCGGCAACTGTGTTCGTCTGACCGGGCGGCCCAGAGGATTCAGGATGCTTTTGGAGGTATTGTAGATCACCGAACAATCAAATACATTGGAATGACCGATGGCCTTTCTATACAACAGCAAATCTTCTTCATTGCTCAACAGACCATTATTCTGAATCAGGTCCCTGATATTCTCCGGAGAATTAAAGAATTCGTTTGGTTTCATCCCCTGTGGGACTTCAAGTGGGATGGGCCGATAAGGAACATCGATTTCGCGTGGACCGGTCTCGATCATCGTGGCTGGCTCTCCTGTAGGGGCCTTAGTACTCGCACTGGACTAAGGACGATGGCCATTGCCAGCGAGGTACACCTTGCCCCGCGCACTGACAAGCCAACTGGATCCGTAATTATTAGGTTGTAGTATCGCAGCGGTTTCCAAAACCGGATTACTCCACCTTCAACTGCACGGGAATAGCTGGCTCCCCTTGTAGCTGCTGATAGGCGTCAAGAATAGCAGTATATAATGCCTCCTCGAGGCAGGGATGGTAATAAGGCACTTTCAGCAATTGCCCGGCGGTCATTTGCCGGTCGATCGCCAGTGCCAAAAAATGCGCCAGATGCTCAGCCCCAGGTGCCAATAACGCCGCTCCGAGAAGCCGTGACTGGCGATCAAAATAAAGTTGGAGCAATCCTTCTGCACGCACCATGACCACGGCCCTGCCCAGGGACTCAAAATCAGCCTCGCCAACGACAAAGTCAGAATTTTTTAGTGCTTCATAGCGGGCGCCAACATGGCATAGCTGCGGGTCGGTATACACCACGGATAGAGGGACCTTGCGAGTGAAGGCCAAAGGCTGCTGCAAACAGGCGTTAACACCGGAAATACGCCCATCATCCCCAGCCTCGTGCAACAACGGCAACCTGGCATTGACGTCCCCGGCCAAAAAAACCGGATGTCCCCTGACCTGCAGGGTAGCCGGATCAAAATCGGGCAAACCGTCCTCGCCGAGCGTAATACCGGCTTGATCAAGTCGCAGGGAATCAAGCCTGGGTCGACGACCGATAGCCACCAAAATAGCGTCAGCGACAAACCGGGTATCTCCGGCACTGACCAGCAGTTGTTCATCCTGCTCTGTGATCTGTGCGGGAACACCCAGTGTCATCGGCAATTCACGGTGGAAAACCGCGTAGGAAAAATCCTCAATTTCAGGGTCCGATATACCGGCAATTTGTGGCAATTGATCAAAACCGTGAACCTCAATACCGAGACGGGACAAAGCCTGGCCCAGTTCCAACCCGATAGCACCAAGGCCAATCACGGCAATCCGTTGCGGCAGATCCTGTTGCTCGAACAACGAGTCCGTGGTCAATACCCGGTCACCAAACTGCTGCCAGGGTGTCGGTAAAATCGGGCGCGAGCCGGTGGCAATGACAAATGATGTTGCCTCAATGAGGTACTCTCCGGCCTGAACTTGACCAGGAGCGCTGAAATAGCCATTTTCAGCCAAAAACTCCCCACCTTCAGGCTGCAGGGTATGCCGTATCGCCCCACCCGAAAGCCGATCCCGAAGGGAACGAACCCGAGACAATACGGCTGGAATATCCGCTGTAATTTCTTCCGCCCCCAGCAAACCTTGCTGCGCAAAAAGCTGCGTTCGCTGCAAGTCATCAGCGATCTGAATCAAAGCCTTCGAGGGCATACAGCCCACCCGAGCACAAGTCGTGCCCAGCACCCCCCCATCCAACATAATAAACGACCTGCCAGCACGCCGTATTTGCGGCAGGGAATACAATCCCGCCGAGCCCGCACCCAGAATCACAACATCGGTTTTCTTCACAGTTGCCATAATCTCTCCCCCTCTAGCTCGCCGACATTATTCTTCTATATTCTACAATCAACCCGTACTTGATTCTATCCTTTGGGTGGCTGCAAAAACTCTCGCCCGGGTTCCAGCGCCTGTTCCGATACTCCAGCCGCCCGCAAATCTTCCGGTAGTGCCTGACCGGTAGCCAGCGCCTTGGCCAAGCGGGCCATTGCGGGAGCGGTTTGAATACCAAAGCCGCCCTGACCGGCAAGCCAGAAAAAGCCTTGTTGCACGGGATCAAAGCCGATGACTGGTGTGCGGTCAAGGGCAAAGGTTCGTAATCCTGCCCATTTGCTGCAAATGGATCTAACCTGAAGATCCAGCATTCGCGTCAAGAAGAATAATGGGCAATGCAGAGGGTTAAGTCCATTAACCCATGCCACCCCTGCAGAATGTAGCGTTACCTAATCATTAGTCCGGTAAATTTTATGGTGGATTGTCTGCTAGCTACCGGCTTTCAACCTGGCCAGAACCGATGCACCCTGCCCAGTCCCCAGTGCAGATTCAACCTGCTGTTCGAGTCGCTGTTCAACGGGTGTACCAAGCTCAGAGGCTGCTTGCGCCTGGTCAAGGCGTCGTCGGATCACAGCTTCACGCTTTTTGAAGCGTGCCAACGCACTGCTGCCGTCACCAATCTTGACACTCGCTGCTTTTTCGGTACTGGCAGCTACAGATTCCATGGTTTGCATCATGCGCAGACTCCTACGCGCATCACTGACCGCCTGATTGAGTCGCTGATACTGCTGTTCCTGCTGAGCACACAAGGCTTGCTGCTGTTGTAGGGCATCTTCAAGAACCGGGATTTCCCCTTCCATACCTTCGATGAGAGCGCAGACCTGGGTCGCCAATTCTTCTTTGCCAGACTCAAGCAGCGCTTTGGCATCTGCTGTCTTGGCCGCAACTGCAGCCTTCTTTGCCCGCACATCCCGTTCCAGTTGGGCAGTCTCCGCCTTGATGCTAGCCACAGCATTACGCGCGACATCGCGGTCTTTTTCCAGCTGTTCCAAATCCTGTTTGGCAAAGGAAGCAGCATTGGCATTTTCAATGGCCTCTGACTGCTCTGCATCCTTCGCTTTGATCCAGCGAAATACGGTAGTTAATAATTTCATGGTCAATAATCCTCTGTAAAATTGTAGTCAGCCCGTTATTCCAGCCAGTCCGCATTGCGCACCAGTGCGGTCACCAATGAGGCAATCGAAGCCTCCAGTTCATTGGCATCCAGATTCTCTGTTTCCAAATTGTCCGCCAGGATCACCTGGCCTTGTTCAATCTGAAAGTGCCCATGTGCAATCTGTGCATTAGCTTGCAGGAGCTTTTGATAAAACGCCTTATCTTCGCGTTCCCGGCAAACCTGTACTCGCAAACACACCACGGTCTCTTCGGCATCCAGGGTAATGGGGATATTGGTTTCCGGCTCGGTCACGATCACCAGATCGGGACGGTCAGTAGGGGTGAACCCGATTCCCAAGTCAAGCAGCAAATCCTTGATCTGGATACAGACTTGCACCTCTTTTTGGGTAATTAATGTTTGATTAATAGCCATAGTTTTTCCTCATATAGAAAAGTCGGTATTGATAGGTGAAACCTCGTTGGAGGCAGCAGATAGCAGAATGTTCAAGATTCTTCTGCTATAGCAATGTGATTTGGTCTTTGCGCAATTCCATCCCATACCAAACCGTGAGCCAATCCTTTTCCCACTCAACCAACGCCAGATAAAAGGTTTCTTCATCCTGGCTGTCGTACAGCGCCTGAGAGAGGTAAGGACCTTTTTTATCCAGATCCTTGATGCCGTGAAATTCTTCCGAAGCCACCAGCTTGTAGTCGGTGGTATAGGGCTCTTCACCGGGTTCTTCGTAACTTGCCTTGAACTCAGCCGCAAACTTGTCATGATCTGCATCCAGATGTTGACTTCCCAATTCGGCAACCGAACCTGCATGATCCTGCTGAAAAACCGCGATTACATCATTGCCCTCAGCTTCGCCACGAGTCAGGCGGTTGAGTAAAAGCAGGCTTGAGTCACTTTTTGCATGCCATACAAAGGCTTGTGTCATAGTAAAGTGCTGGTGCTCGAGGTGTCGTACCTTGCGAACCAGAAACTCGGCAATTCCGCCGTAGTATTCCATCATCGTAGGCTCAGAAAATTGTACCGTACTATTCTGTTTTATCTCACTTAGATACATCACAATCCACTTGTCAGATTTTACTAACCATTGAAATATCGGTTTAATGAAAACGCCTGAATCTTTTGCCAATAAAGTTCAGCAACAAAAAGCCGGCCAGGAACCACAAGAACAGACTCAGGCCACTCGAATTGCGCGACTGCGGTGTACCGTAGTAATAACCACGATTAGCCATCAAAGTGCTGTTCACCAGCATGCTTCCGGCGGCCAGTGCAAACCAGGTACGACCCGGCCCCCAGTAGCCATAGTTGCCGTTGCGGAAAACGACATCATAATTCCGCCCGGCCCTGGAGTAGCGTCGTGGTACATAGGCAGGCCGTGACGAGGGTTTGCTTTTCCAACGGGTTTTGAGATTCTTCTGATAGGCACTTGTCGCCTGCTTGCGGGAAGTGAAGACGCTACCGCTGGTACCGACTCGCTGGGCAACATTGCCCCCGCTCCAACGCCGGGAAGATTTGCTCCGAACCGAGGATCGCCCCCAGAAAGATCGCCTGCTACTAGTTCTGCTGAAACCACTGCGGCGACCAAACCCAAAACTGGATTTACCGAAGCTGGATCGACCAAAGCCACTCCCAAATCCTCGGCGTGCCTCGGCATCCTGTACCGGGAGCATGGAGAGAACAAATACCCCAAGAATGAACAAGATCAAGATCTGTTTCATCGATTTACTCGTTCCTGAAAACATGCTGTCACCCACTTCAGGCCGTAAGGCCATGTAATATTAACCCAAGCCCGATGTAGAAGGTCGCGTTCACTCCGGCAATCGCCAGATTCTTCTGCTCTCCGACTTCATCACTGACTGCCGCATAGGGAATCACCGCCCGATCGACAAAAGGCCGAATGATCAACATGACGACAATACCCAAAATACTGCTAAACAGTAAAGTAAGCAGTGCCTCTGACAAAGCCGGCCACGAAGTGAAATCTGTACCGCTGATGCCGGCGGAAACGACCAGAGAAACACCAACAATATAACCGGCAAAGGATAAACCGACCGCCGGGTTGTCCCGGTCTCGCAGCTCCTCAAGAACACCCAGAACTGTGCCGTCACTGTGATGATATTTAATAAGCCGGATATAAACATAGCTGGCTATGACCAGTATCAGTTGCGCCAGAAGAAAATAGCCTAGCGTGGTCAGAACCCCCATGAGTATCCCGGAGCTATCTCCGGACAATGCACCGTTCAGTATCGCGCCGGTGCCGACAAACACCCCGGCTGTCACAAACCCCGTGCCAAGGTTTTTATCTTCGTTAATCTCCTTCCAGACCGAAAAACTCGACAAAATCACCTTATCCGTCAGAACGGCACCCAAGCGCAGTAGCAGCACAGCCAAAGTACCGAAAACAGCGATATCCAGTGGATGCGATAGTGCTTCTGTTCCGGTGGATGTAGCCCCCAGAATCAAAAGAATGACGCCAAAGATATACCCCGCAAGATTGATACCGAACGCCGGGTTATCTTTTTCACTGAGTTCTCGTCTGAAAGAAAAGGGTGTGGTCCAGTCATAAAAATAGACCGCAAACATGGCCACCGAAGCAGCCGCCAGGAGGCGGGATAAATTGTCCAATACATCAAGTAACATAGGTCACATCGTGTGTTTTTTATAAGTGATACCATTGGCCAGCTGTAATTCACGAACATAGGTCACAATGGCTTTTATCTGCGCCCGGGTAACATCAGGACGCGGCGGCATATTTCCAAACTTCCAGTGATGACTCTGAACCCCCTGACTGGCAGCCCTGTAAAAGGCTGCATCATCATGGTGGCCAGGATTGTAAATAGTGTGCACAAACGGGGGCCCCGACTGTGTGCCAGCACCATTGGCACCATGACAAGCCGCACAGTTCGCATCGTACAGTATTTTTCCGTTGGCAGCCTTGAAGCTGAGTTTCGGAACTTTGACCGTGACCGGAATCATACTTTCGGGCTGGGTTTTGTTCCCGGTAATATAGAAGATCAAACCGGCGGCCAGTAATAACAGCAACGAAAAAAGTGAGATTTGTTTGGTAAGACTCATGTTTGGAATTTATTCAAATCGGTGATGAACAGTCACTACTGCACGCATTTACAGCAATACAGGGATGAGGATTCAGGCTTCACTAGGTTATGCCAATATCCGCTTAGCCCTTTTGCTGATCAAATGCGTGCAGTTTTCCCTGTGCTAGAAGCTATTTCGTTACGGAAATGGGAAGTACCATGCCCGCTTCATAGTGGCCTTCCAAATGGCAGGATAGCTCCAGAGGTCCGGCCAGGTCGCCAGCCTTGAACGTGTAATCAAAACTGACCGTTTTTCCAGGCTGTAAATCCTCAGCATCAGCCATGCCCAGAGCCATTTTATCCATTTGTGCCATCGTCATCCCGGTACCGGCTGCAATAGGCTTTGACAACATGATCTCATGAGCAAGCTCACCATTGTTCTTGACGACAAAGTGATACGGAACACCGACTTTGAATTTACTAACGTCGCTGGCGATCTTGAAATCAGTGGCTGTCAGATGTACGGTAGTGCCCGCGAAAACACCAGTGCTGATCGTAAGCAAGCCGGCCATGACAAGATATTTAACAGGTTTCATACTAACTCTCCTAATAGTATTAATTAAAATAATGATAAAACTGAGCGGTTAACTCGCCCCGGATACTACCATGCAGTTGTGTGACTATTAAAGTCGTATGATTCTGCTTCAGCATCACCAGAGGTCATCGTGCCGGTCATTTTATCATCAAACCACCGCAGAAGTTCTGATATGGGACATTAACGGTGTGGTTTTGTTGTATGCTTTTCAACCTGCAGGCAGGATGGCCATTTGATGGGCGGTTCCGGGTACACTGATTTGACCCTGCATTTTCAGACTTTTTTGATCAACCACCCAGATCAGGTCTTTCTTGGCACTGGATACATACAGCTTGCCGGTATCACCGATAACCGCCAGGTGATAGGGCTGTGGAGTCAGGGAGAGCTCTTTTTCGCCGCCGGATTTCAAGTCAATCGCGACCAGTTTGTTTTTTGAACGAACAGACACATACAAATTCTTGCCATCTTTCGACAAATCAATGCCATGCAACCGTCCACCTAGTGAATAGGTCTTGACCACAGTGCCGGTTTTGGTTGCAACCACCGAAACTGAACCACTACCGACATTGCCGATATAGAGCCTGTCTCCCTTTGCAGAAATCACCATGTGTTCCGGCTCTTTGCCAACCTTGATATTCTGGACGACACGCCAACTGGTAGTTTCAATTTTGCTGATCGTGCCATTGCCTGCATTGCTGACATATACATAAGTACCATCCGGACTGGCAACCGCATAGTTCGGTACGGGTCCCGTCGGCACCGTTTTGAGCACTTCAAACTTTTGCAAATCGACAATGCTGACCCCTGCGGCTGTCGGCAACGTGGCGACACCATAGCGGCCATCCGGGGTAATCATGGCGTGGTGTATAATACCGGGAATTACGATGCGACGGAGCACTGAGTTGCTGGCTGTCATAATAACAGACAAACTGCTGCTGGTGGGTTCGGCTTTCTTCATCAACTTACCTGGCATCGACTTGCCTGGCATTGTCTTGCTGGACATATTCATCAACTTACCTGGCATCAACTTACCTGGCATCGACTTGCCCGACATGCCTGAATGATGCGACTTGTGGACTGCCTCCGACATGCCGGTGGGCTTGGGAGGCAAGCCGTCAGCTGTTGGGTTGATGGTAGCACTCCCGGCAATCAACATCTTGCCATCGGCGCTGGCAGCCAGAGCGTGTGAGTTAGAGACTCCCAACAATTTACCAACCACCTGGTCTTTAGCTGCATCGATAATGATAATCTGATTGGCCACACCCATGGGCACATAGACCAGCGGCGCTGCAAAAACCGGGCTGGCTATGGCTAGTGATGCGGCTGCCAATAAAGAAGGTTTTATTTTCATAACGATAGTTCCTGGATAAAGGTTAGGGATTCACTAAGAGGCTGCACGAGAATCGGTTCAATGTGGGCCACTCGGACTTCTGTGCAACCAACCGGCTCAGCACCAGTACCCCGGTCGTGACTCATGTTGGTATTCCTATGGGCTTGAAAAACCGTAACCGGTTGGCGTTGCTGACCACTGTCACTGAACTTAAGGCCATCGCTGCGCTGGCCAGAATTGGTGATATCAGTACGCCGAATAGGGGATAAAATACACCCATTGCAATCGGCAAACCCACCAGATTATAGCCGAAGGCACCCAACAAATTCTGTCTCACATTGCGCATGGTGGCACGGCTGACATCAATCGCCGTGGCCACACCCATTAAATTTCCTTTAATCAGGGTTATATCGCTGACTTTAAAAGCAACATCTGTACCGACCCCGATTGCCAAACCAATATCTGCGCTGGCCAGGGCAGGGGCATCGTTGATACCATCACCGACCATTGCGACGATCTTCCCTTCCTGCTGCAATGCTTGAACCTGCCGGTCCTTCTCCTCGGGCAAAACTTCAGCCAATACGCGACCAACGCCCACCTGTGCGGCAATAGCCTGAGCGGTCATCTGGTTATCACCGGTCAACATAATGACCTCAAGCCCCATTTCTTTTAACATGGAAATTGCAACTTTGGAATCTTCCTTGATCTGATCGGCTACTGCAATAATCGCTGCGGGCTGCCCGTCAATAGCTACCAGTACCGACGTTTTCCCTTGCGGGGCGAGGGCCTCTGCAACATCTTCGAGCCCTCTTGTCTCAACAGCATTTTCTCGCAGTAATTTGGCGTTCCCGAGCACCACCGTGCGACCTGCCACCTGCCCCCTGACGCCTTGTCCGGCGATTGCCATAAAGTTTGTGGACTCAGAAAGCCTCAGGCCTCTGCTAAATGCTCCATTCACTATAGCTTCAGCGAGGGGGTGTTCGGAACTACGTTCCAGTGCTGCCACTTGACTCAATATTTCGTCGTCATCAAAACCGGGCATAACGATGACATCGGTCAGCTCGGGCTTGCCGCGAGTAATCGTTCCGGTTTTGTCCAGAATAACTGTATTCAGCCTCTGGGCAGTCTGCAAAACGTCCCCAGAGCGAATCAGAATACCATGTTGTGCAGCTTTGCCCACACCTGCTATCAGGGAGGTCGAGGTCGCCAGCCCCAGTGCTTTGGGGCTGGCAATGAGTAATGTCGTCACCAAGATAATGAGGGAAAAAACCAGCCGGGGCTGCGGACCTAAGCCATACCAGACCACAAAAGCAAACACCCCAAGCAATAGGACAGTCGGCACAAAGTAGCCAGAAACCTGATCAACAAAGCGCTGTACCGGCACTTTGGAGTTCTGAGCATCTTGAACCCTGGAGATGATATTGGAAAGTGCGGTCTCCTTGCCAACCCTGGTGGCAAGGAATTGAAAGCTACCCACCTCGTTGATGGTGCCAGCAAAAACTTCGGCACCAGGCATTTTTTCCACCGCCGTCGATTCCCCGGTAATCATCGACTCATCAACGACACTGCGACCCAGAATAATACTGCCATCGACCGGGATTTTATCGCCGGAGCGAATCAGAATGCGATCACCGACAATGACTTCTTCGACCGGGATACCGACCTCTGTATTGCCATCACGCAAGACCTTGGCTGTAGTTGGCTGCAGGCCGATCAAGGACTGGATCACTACACAGGTCCGAGCCCTGACCTTACTCTCCATGGCCAAACCCAATACGACCAGAGCAGTGACCACGGTCACCACATCCCAGAATGGCTCGGCTGCGGTTTTACCTGAAAACAAACCAGGAAATAACGTAGCCAGTACGGAATAAATAAAGGTTGCTGAAATACCAATTGCAATGAGCGCATGCATATCGGCTGCGTGATGCCGAAGTGCAGTCATCATCCCCCTGAAAAACTGAGATCCCGACCAAGCCAATACCCACAGGGTCAGGAGGCCGAGCACGACCCAGACAATACGCCGCTCGATACTTTCAAACGGTATCATTGCGGCCAGGCCTGGAATGATATCCGGATACATGAAAATAATATTGGGGAGAGAAATCGCCACGGCAAACCAAAATTTGCGCATCAAAGTCTGGTATTCCTGAGCCGCTTCCGCATCTTTGTGATCGATGCCATCAACAGTAGCTGGCGTTGGATCCACCGCCTCATAACCACTATCCACAATAACCTGCCGTAAAGAATTACGGTGTATTTTCGATGGGTCATAGGAGATATATGCAGTTGCAGTAGCAAAATTTACCACGGCAGCAGTCACTCCGGAGACATTCCGTAATGATTTTTCAATCCGGACCACACAAGAAGCGCAGTTCATCCCACGAATGCCGATCCGCAGGTTCTGGAGCCGATTCTCAAATGCGGGCTCAGCTGCCAACCCGATTGGCAACCCGGTGTGCCCGGCTTGCTGATAAATCCGCTGAAGATCGGGACTGAAGAATTCAACGGTAGCTTTCATTGTTACAGTGCGCAGTTACAATGCTTAATCTGTAGCGTGTCGAGCCTCGAGAAGTGCTGGGCTGGGCGGATTTTCCAAACTGGTATACAAAGACGGCTGCCCTTCAAATTTTTCCCGGCAAGAGGACGAACAGAAAAAATAGACCAAACCACCGTGCAAACTGGTTTTTGCCCGCTCTGTCGCCACCGTTTTCCCACATACTGGGTCGACATCCTTTGCGGGTGGCTGTGACTCCTGTTTGTCCTTACTCTTGTCACCACCCCCACCACAGCAACCACCTGTAGTTTGAGCCCCTTTTTCACCGTGCTTACCATGCGACGCCCCATGTGAACCACAACCAAATTTCATCATCACAAAAAACAGCCCGCCAAATAGCAGCAACTGCAATAAAATATCCATATCAATGCTCCGGTAGCTACAGCAACCAGTCGATTCGAGAAATCCACAACCTGCTGCGTGGTAAGATCTGGATATGATTTAGCTCGATAATTGTGTCTTGAATATGTCGTGTTACGGCTTTTTTGTAACTGATTGTATCAGGCTTGTCTTTCGTCGCACTTTGTCACAATTTAATTCGAACAAAGCATCTTGCGCTGTGTACAGTTGCTGCATTCAAGCAGCTTCTCCTCACTCCAATCCCCATCTCGGCCAACCTATGGACTACGAACAAATGAACGACTTACCACACATACTGATTGTTGATGACAATGTGGAGATTCTGGATCTCGTTAGTCGATTTCTGATCAAGGGTGGCTTTCGGGCCAGTACCGCACTGGATGGTAAGTTCATGCACACGATATTGAGTGAAAGCCGGATCGATTTGATTGTTCTCGATGTCATGTTGCCCGGAGAGGATGGCCTCACCCTCTGTCGTGAGCTACGTACCACATCGAACATTCCGATCATCATGTTAACCGCAAAAGGTGACGAAATTGATCGTGTGCTCGGACTCGAGATGGGTGCTGACGATTACCTGGCCAAACCCTTCAGCTCACGTGAATTACTGGCCCGTATCAAAGCAGTTCTACGGCGAACCCAGCAACTGCCAACAGAACCGGATGAGCTGGATACGAAGAACTATTTTTTTTCTGGATGGGAACTCGACCTCGCCAAGCGTGAATTGATTTCAAGTGAGAATATCGTTATTCCCCTCAGCACCGGTGAATACGACCTTCTTTTCGCCCTGGTTCAACATCCCATGCGTGTGCTCAGCCGTGACCAGCTACTCGACCTGGCCAGAGGCCGTCAAGCCATCGGCTTCGACCGCAGTATCGACACCCAGATCAGCCGACTGAGACGCAAGATCGAAGAGGACCCCAAGCAACCGGTCATTATCAAGACTGTTTGGGGGGGTGGCTATATTTTCACCCCACCAGTGACGCGGTCTGCCGCTATCTGATTTTGAAAATATTCTTGCCAAGAACCCTCGCTGGCCAGACCACACTGGTATTGCTGACAGGACTGATGTTTTCGCACCTGATCAGTATGCTGATCTATTCCAGTGACCGGACACATATACTGAACCAGATGAGCCGGCATCATATTGCTCAGCGGGTGGCCAGCGTCTCTCGCCTGCTGAACAAAATTCCGGCAGCCGATAGAGCGTTTATCGCCACATCGCTAAGCGAACCCTCTTTTCGGATTATCCTGACTACAGCAAGCATGCTGACTTACAGCGATACCACCGCCCAAACGCTGGAGATCAAACGTTTTCTGACCGAGAAATTTAAACCGGACACAATTGGGCCAGTTTTTATACAAATTAATAACGGTCGGACTACAAACGATACCCTCCACACAGGAGCTGCGGCCACCCTCAAAGTGGAATCTTCCCCCCACCAAATTGTTAAGATTACCGTACAACTACGTGACAAACAATGGCTGAATATAGCCAGCAGCATACCGGAATCTCCCCCCTTCTGGTCTCAACGGGCTATTTTTTCAATTTCTCTCATGGGCTTATTGATCGTCATCCTGACCGTCTGGGTGGTCCGCAGGCTAACCACCCCCTTGCGAGAATTTGTACATGCAGCTGAACGATTGGGTAAAGATGTGCATGCGCCATCACTGCCTGTTAAGGGCGTGGTGGAGCTGCAACAGGCCACTCAGGCATTTAACAAGATGCAGGGACGCTTGCAGAGATTCATTGACAACCGCACCCACATGCTGGCCGCTATATCTCATGATTTGCGAACTCCAATTACCTTGCTACGCTTGCGCTCTGAGTTTATCGAAGAGGAAGAAGAGCGAAAGAAGTCTATAGCCACACTCGACGAAATGGAGAACATGATTGCTTCAACCTTGCAACTTGCCCGGGAAAACTCCAGAACCGAACCAAATAAAACCGTTGATATCTCAGCACTTTTAGAGAGCATCTGTCTTGATTTGGATGACCGGGGCCTAATAACCGAACGAAAGCTTCCAGACAGATTACTCTACAAATGCCGGTCCACTTCCATGAAACGGGCATTTTCGAACATAATCGAAAATGCCTTCAAGTACGCCGGCAATGCCCGGCTGCAAATGACACAGAAAAAAACTGCAATTGAGGTCGTCATCGAAGATGATGGCCCCGGCATTCCGGCAACGAAACTACAAGAGGTTTTTTCCCCCTTCTACCGTCTCGAACCATCACGCAATCAACAAACCGGTGGTTCCGGCCTGGGCCTGAGTATTTCTCAATCGATCATTCATGCACACGGTGGAGAAATTACCCTCTCGAATCTTCGACCCAAGGGTTTGAGGGCACACATCACATTGCCAAGGTAAAACCAACTGTGCCGCCAAAAGATATATTCATCATTTATCATTTATCATTAAGCTTGCGAAACCATCCTGAATAAATGTGGAATACTTCAACAAGGCATATCAAGGTGAGCAGTTAATTTTACTTTAAAATTTGAGGATTAGAAATGAAGAAAAATAATATTATGATATTCTCCCTGTTATTATTGCTGATCAGCAGTTGTAGTAATAAACAAGAAAAAGATACTGTATCACCAGGCAAACTGGCACAAGAACTTCGACTAACAATAAAAAATATAGTTAAAGCTGCAGCAACAGGATTAGGAGGAATAGTAATTGATCGTGACGGAAAGGTGGATACGGCTTTGATAAGAAAATTTGTCGCCAATGCTGATTTTTTGGACGATAAAACAGGATATTTTTTTGTTAATGATTTTACGAATAATTATATCATTGCTAACCCCAAAGAACCAAATGCCGTTGGGAATGATGGCTCAAATAGAAAAGATTATCGAGGTAATTTTTTTATTCGACTTATGGCAAACAAGGCAATAACTGGTGGAGGGTATTTGAATTATTTTGTTAAAGACACGGCAACTGGAAAAGAACAAATTAAAGAATCTTATGTAGAAATAATCCCGAATACAAATTTTTATATTGGGGCGGGACAGTATATCGGACTTACTAATTATCCACGTTACAGAAATTCACCGCAACCAAGCAACCCTCGCCAATAAGGAGAGGAGCTAGAAGGATAAACAACCGTGTACACAGGGAATCATGGGCCTACACAGGCCCCTTATGCGTAGGTCAAGTTCTTTACGTCTGGGGTCGATATTGGCGCTGACAGGTTATTGAGAAAGTCTCAGGGGAGTGAGAGGCAAGAATCCGCGAAAAAACACAGTGTACAGGTGCATACACGAGTGTTGAGTAGATTATTATCGTCGTATCGTGCCGCGTAAGCATTTTTCAACAATCTGCCAGAGACCATTATGTGTTGGTGGCTATGGGTGGATTCGAACCACCGACCCCATCATTATGAGTGATGTGCTCTAACCAGCTGAGCTACATAGCCATGAGGGAGTGGGAAGATACAAGATAATACCTTTCTTGGCAAGACCATATCGCTGAGTTCGGGCTATGGCAGCTGGCTATCTACCACCGGGAGACCGACTACTCTTCGAGGGCAAGTGTCACTGTTATTTCCTAAAGACTCCTTACACCAAAAATGCAAATACACTGAATCGTTACAAGAGTAGAATACAATTGGGTTCTTAAAGTCCCTAACGACCGGGAGCTGTGAAAAACTGATGTCGAATATTGTCGTAATTGGTGGTGGTGCCGCTGGCTTAAGCCTTTCTCTGCGACTGGCCGAAGCCGGTGCCGGCGTTGTCGTTCTTGCCAAGGGCCGGTTATCGGAAGGCTCAAGTTATTATGCTCAGGGCGGTATTGCAGCCGTTCGCGACGCTGACGACTCGTTTCAATACCATATCCGGGACACACTGATCGCCGGGGCCGGGCTTTGTCATAAAGATGCAGTGGAACAAGTTGTCACTAATGGTCCCGATTGTATCCAGTGGCTAATAGACCATGGCGTCGGCTTCAGCCGCGATGACAAGGATCAGGGGCGCTACCACCTCACCCGTGAAGGCGGCCACAGCCACCGCCGGATTATCCATTCAGCCGATGCCACCGGCCGTGAGGTTGAAACCAGCCTGGTGAACCAAGCCAGAAAACACCCCAATATCCAAATTCTGGAACATCACCTGGCCTTTGACATCATCACCAGTAACAAGCTCGGCTTGCCTGGTCCCAATCATTGCCTCGGCCTTTATGCTCTCAATCAGCACAGTGGCAAAGTGATCAGCATCAATACCCCCCGGCTGGTACTGGCGACCGGCGGGGCCGCCAAAGTTTATTTGTATACAAGCAACCCCGATACCTGTACCGGTGATGGCATTGCCCTGGCCTGGCGGGCTGGTTGCCGGGTTGCCAACCTGGAGTTCATTCAGTTCCACCCAACCTGTCTGTATCATCCTCAAGCCAAGTCATTTTTGATCTCAGAAGCGTTACGCGGCGAGGGGGCTCTGCTTACCCTGCCCGATGGCGGCCGATTTATGCCGGATCACGACGAACGTGCAGAATTGGCACCGCGCGACATCGTTGCCCGTGCCATCGATTACGAGATGAAAAAGCGTGGCCTGGACCATGTGTTGCTGGATATCAGCTATAAACCGGCGGACTTTATTCGTGAGCATTTCCCGACAATCTACCAACGCTGCCTGGAGTATGGATTCGATCTCACCCAAGAGGCCATCCCTGTTGTGCCGGCAGCCCACTATACCTGTGGCGGGATTATGATTGACCCATGTGGCTGTACAGATGTTGAGGGCTTATACGCCATCGGCGAATGCACCTTTACCGGGTTGCATGGTGCCAACCGGCTGGCCAGCAATTCGTTGCTGGAATGCCTGGTTTACGGCAAAACGGCCAGTGCGCATATTCTCTCGCAGTCACCGAATCAAGATTCCGGGGTCACCCTTCCTGAGTGGGATGAAAGCCGGGTCAGTGATGCCGATGAGCAAATTGTTGTGGCTCATAACTGGGATGAATTACGTCGGGCAATGTGGGACTATGTCGGTATTGTGCGCACCAGCAAACGCCTCCAGCGAGCGCAGCACCGTATCAATCTGCTGAAAGAGGAAGTCCGTGAATACTACGGCAACTTTCGTGTTAGCAGCGATTTGCTGGAGCTGCGAAATTTGCTGGAAGTTGCAGAATTAATTGTTCGCAGTGCCAGCCAACGCAAAGAAAGCCGAGGCCTGCACTATACCCTGGACTATCCTGAAAGCTCAGAGGATTGGCTACAAGATACCGTGCTCACTCCGGATGAAGAGCCCGGTCAGCCCATGTAAGGTATCGACACAGACGGCTATACGCCTTAACTGACAGACTATCCGGGGCCAATACCAGAGTACTCGCATGTGCTCCGCCCAGCTGTTGATAACGAACCAGTAACCAGCGATGGCACGGCCGATAGACAGCGACCGGTACTACAGGAACAGAGGGCGCCAAACCAATCTGCAGTGTCCAACTGCCCCTTCGATGGTAACGGATGATGCACACCGCAGCATCGGATACAAAAAATCCATCACAGTAACGACAGACAGCGAGCAACAACAATACTTTACTACCCACATCAGGGCTCAACAACAGAATCAGCACACAAGTCAGGATCTGAGCCGCGAATACAACACGCGACAGGATTCGACTAGGCTGAATCGTCCACCACAACACGGTGTCGAATCCTTTCGAGCAAGTTTTTTGTCATCTCATCATCGGGCTCGGTACGAGCAAACAACCAGGACAAGAGCTGCACATCAGACTCATCCAGCATGTGTCTAAAACACGTTACTTCCTCAGCACTTAACCGGGCATAATGGTGCTGCAGAAAGCTCTCCAGTACCAAGTCAAGCTCTTTGGCCCCACGTCGACACAGCCAACGCAGATGGGCCAACTCCCGATCATCGTGACCTGTCGGCGCTGCCATTATCGTGCCTGGGGTATCGTGCCTGGGGCTAACCGTGAACAGGGTTCTAACTGCGGTCCAAAAGCAGCTGTTTAATCCCACCAATCGCCTTGCCAGGATTTAAATGTTTGGGACAGGTATTGGTACAATTCATGATAGTGTGACAGCGGTACAGTTTAAAGGGGTCATCCAGGGCATCCAGCCGCTCACCGTTGGCTTCATCACGACTGTCTACCAACCAGCGGTAGGACTGTAGCAAGGTGGCAGGACCAAGGTAACGGTCGCTATTCCACCAGTAGCTGGGACAACTGGTGCTACAGCAAAAACACAGCACACACTCCCAAAGTCCGTCGAGCTTGGCGCGATCCTCAGGGCTCTGCAAGCGCTCTTGATCCATCGGGGTAGGAGAATCGACTTTCATCCAGGGTTCTGTGGACGCATACTGCGCCAGAGCATCATCCAGATCGGCCACAAGGTCCTTGGCTACCGGCATGTGCGGTAGTGGATAAATCCGGATGTCCCCCTCAATTTCAGCCATGGACTTGATACAGGCCAGGGTATTGACGCCGTCGATATTCATGGCGCAGGAACCACAAACCCCTTCACGGCAGGAGCGACGAAATGTCAGGGTGCTATCAATCTCATTTTTGATCTTATTCAGAGCATCCAGCACCATCGGCCCACAGTCGGCCTCATCAATGGTGTAGGTATCCACCCGAGGATTTTGACCATCGTCACAATTCCAGCGGTATATGTGCAATACACGGGGTTTTTTGACATTTTTCAACGCCGGAAACACCCGGCCGTTGGTGTTAACCCTGGAATTTTTCGGTAATGCAAACTGAACCATGATGCCTCGCCTTTCTCTATCAGAATTCGAACCCGATCATCGGGAAATATCCTTAGCAAACGACTAACAGCCTCCTAATAAACCCGTTCTTTTGGCGGAATACTTTCAATTTCATCGCTTAAAGGCTGCAGATGAACGGGTCGTGAATCAAGACTGACTTTGCCCTCATCATCAACCCACGATAAGGAATGTTTGAGCCAGTTCACATCATCCCGATCCGGGTAATCCTCACGGGCATGGGCACCACGACTTTCTGGTCTGGAAGCTGCTGATTTGGCAATCGCCTGGGCCTGACGTAACAGATTATCAAGCTCCAGTGTCTCCAGCAAATCGGTATTCCAGACCAGCGAACGATCGTCGATACGGACATCCTGTGCTGACTTCCAGATTTCACTCAGCTGGGTCACCCCTTCATCCAATACTTCCTGGGTTCGGAATACACCTACATGACTTTGCATGGTTTTTTGCATATTCAATCGCACCCGAGAGGTCGGCAAACTGCCTTTGGCATGGCGTAGCCGATCGAGTCGCTGCAACGATTCTTCACCGGCATCAGCAGGTAATGGCTTCTGTGTGACTCCTGCGGTAAGGGTTGCCGCCGCATGCCGTGCTGCAGCACGACCAAACACGATAATATCCAGCAGTGAATTACATCCGAGGCGGTTGCCCCCATGTACGGATACGCAAGCTGCTTCACCGATCGCCATCAAACCGGGCACAGTGGTATCCGGATCACCATCTCGAGGGCAGATCACTTCAGTCCTGACGTTGGTCGGGATACCGCCCATGGTGTAATGTGCGGTCGGCAGTACCGGGATCGGTTCCTTGGTGACATCCACGCCGGAGAAAATCTTTGAGGTCTCGGCAATACCTGGTAAACGTTTGTAAATCACCTCGGCATCCAGGTGATCCAGCTTGAGGAACAGGTGATCCTTCTCCACACCAACGCCACGACCCTCACGGATTTCCATTGCCATAGCACGGCTCACCACATCACGAGAAGCCAGGTCCTTGGCATTTGGCGCATAGCGTGGCATAAAACGTTCACCTTGGGAATTGACCAGATAGCCACCTTCACCTCGAACACCTTCCGTAATTAAACAGCCCACACCGTAGATACCGGTGGGGTGAAACTGCACAAATTCCATATCCTGCAAAGGCAGGCCTGCTCGCAACACCATACCATTGCCATCGCCGGTACAGGTGTGAGCAGAGGTACAGGAGAAGTAGGTGCGCCCAAACCCCCCGGTCGCAATGACGGTGGTCTGGGATCGAAAGCGGTGAATACTGCCATCATCGAGCTTTAGCGCAATCACACCCCGACAAGCACCTTCTTCCATAATCAGATCAAGGGCAAAAAATTCGGCAAAAAATTCGGCATGATGCTTCAGGCACTGTTGATAGAGCGTGTGCAAAATGGCATGACCGGTTCGGTCGGCAGCAGCACAGGCGCGCCGTGCCGGCGTTTTGCCAAAATCCTGCATATGGCCGCCGAAGGGTCGCTGGTAAATCTTGCCGCTTTCAATCCGTGAAAAGGGCACGCCATAGTGCTCCAGCTCCATGACTGCGGGCACCGCTTCACGGCACATATACTCGATGGCATCCTGGTCTCCAAGCCAGTCAGAACCCTTGACCGTGTCATACATATGCCACTTCCAGTTATCATCGGTAATATTACCGAGACTGGCGGCGATACCACCCTGCGCCGAAACGGTGTGACTACGCGTGGGATAAACCTTACTGATACAAGCGGTGGAAAGGCCCGCTTCTGCCATCCCCATGGTGGCACGTAAGCCCGCACCGCCGGCACCTACGACGACGACATCATAGGTATGATCGATAATCTTGTAGGCTGAACCCATCACACGCTCCCCATGGCAACTTTCAATACATAAACAACAGACAGTACTGCCAACAGCGCAGCCGTAAATTTAACCGCAATCACCAGCACCCGCCGCAGACTCAGATTGGGTACATAATCCTCCAACACCACCTGCACACCCAGCTCACCGTGGAAGATGGCTGTAGTGACAAACAACAGCATCAGGCTGGCATTCAACGGCCGACCCAACCAGGCAAGAGCATAGCTATATTCAGCCCTGGTCAAGACGATTACGCTGTAGACAAACCATAATGCCAGGGGGATTAATGCCAGAGATGTAACACGTTGTAACCACCAATGGCCATGTCCTTCCTGCGACGACCCGAGTCCCCGCGCACGATGTAATGCAGAGCGAAATTTCATTTTCAGAATCCTCAGGCCAAAAACCAACTGATGGCGGTCAGAACAACAGAGGCACCAACCACAACCCAGCCACTTTTGTACACCGCTTCCAACTCGAAACCACTGCCAAAGTCCCAAAACAGATGTCGAATACCGTTGCATAAGTGGTAAAAGAGTGCATAGCTCCAGGCCAGCAACAACACATGGCCCCAAAATGAGGCAAAGAAGCTCTGGGCACTGGCATAGCGAACCGCCCCACCTGCCAGAGCATGGAGCCAATAAACCAGTAGCAAGCTACCCAACACCAGAAACAAACCCGTTGCTCGATGGGTAATCGAAAGAATTGCCGTCAATTGCGGACGATACACTTGTAGATGCGGGGATAAGGGACGATGAATGGTCGCCACGGCTTCTACCTCCAGACAGGTTTAAATAAATAGAGCGGGCTAATTAGAATCCTTGGCCACAGAAAATGCAAGGTCAAATCTAAAGATGGAGGTAACTATTCAGCGTATTCATCTTTTGTCCCATTACGGCGTGTGTTCGTACTCGA
>ENA-ORDP01000167-ORDP01000167.1-marine-sediment-metagenome-genome-assembly--contig:-NODE-167-length-44243-cov-4.457500_pt1 | contig 44243 bp, 44 predicted proteins | sample MGYA00248627_ERZ508539 | MGnify/ENA primary metagenome ERZ508539 (study PRJEB26208, sample SAMN05571518) | marine sediment metagenome | biome: deep sea; feature: Hydrothermal vent; material...
TACTGCGGAAATGCTGGTGGGGCAGATTTCCCCCCACGTTGTTAAATACAACCGGTATTCACCTCAAATCATGAGATGTTGCCTCAAAGCAGCTTTTCCTCGCTACGGTTCCTATTCTCGGGCAGCTGCTAAGGTTGCTTTACTCTATGCTGGATAAAATGTAGCAGGGAATAGGGTGAATTACCAGTAGAATTTAGCTGTAATTCACGATAATCCTTAAATTCCTGTAGACGGTCTCACTCCGACAAGGCGGCTTTTTTAGTGAGACGTCTCTTTCAATACTTTTCGCATATCTTGATGCAATATACCGGCCTCGAGGTATTGTGGGCCTTGGGCGATGAAGCCATGGCTTTGGTAGAATGCCAGTGCGTGGATTTGCGATGATAGCCCGACTTGTGTAAGCCCCTTATGGCGAGCACGGGTGATGAGAAATTCCAGCACGGCACTGCCAATATGTTGGCCGCGCCAGGCCTTGAGTACAGCCATTCTGCCGATATGTCCGTCCGGGAGCAGGCGGCCCGTGGCCACAACGCTGCCGTTTAGATCTGCCAGGGCATGTTCACAATCGGCATCCCGATGATCCCACTCGAGTTCCTCTGGGATCTGTTGTTCCATAATAAAGACCTGCCTGCGAACGTTGCGAATTACCCCTGCATCACCAGGCCAGTTCGCCAGCCTGATGGTTATGGATTCGTCGTCATGGGTGTTTTGGGGCAGCATCAGATGAGATTATTGTTTCAATTTTGTGGGTGTGGACTCGAGCTTGCATAAGCTACTCCAGTTATCAGTACCTACCAACTGCTCCTGCTAGCCAAGGATTTAGTAATGATTTCCTCGCTCGTAAGTCACTGCGGGCCTTATGTCGCTTCGGAATCATTACCAAACCAGACCTTTTTTTCGGTTAACGGGAGTCGCTGAACCTGTATTGTAAGACTTGCCCCTGACTGTCAGCAAGGGTACATTGCCTCCCGTTATGAAAGAACCGAATTATTTCAAAGCACCTGGCTTGCTGTATTCATAGAGGGCAATCATGCTACCCGTTACCGATCATCATAGACCGTTTGCCGCATGCTGAAACTGTGGCGTGAGCAGCGCAGTCTGTTCCTGGCTACCTTGTTGGCAAGTTGCCTGATTTCAATCTGGCGATTGTATATGGACGATGTGATCAATAATGATGGCATCGAGTACCTGAGAGCTGCCAACGCCTTTTCCCAGGGTTTGTGGCAGGCTGGATTTGAGATCTATCGTTGGCCCCTGTATCCGGGGCTGATTGCATTAATTAGTGTCCTTGGGGACCTGGGGCTGGAAACCGCCGCACATCTTCTGAATATTTTGCTGTGGAGCTGGGCGGTGCTGGCATTTCTGGCCCTTGTATTGGCGGTGGGCGGTGACCGGCTGACCCTGATCATGGCTGCAATCATGCTGTTGCTGTATCCAGGCTTCAATGCGACCCGGGCCTTTATCATCCGTGATCCGGGGTATATTGCTGCGTATTTAATGGCATTGTTGGCGCTGTTTGAGTACTGGAAAAATTCGCGTCGTGCCACTTTGCTGCGCTGGGCCGCCTGGACGCTGTTATCCACTTTATTCAGGGTGGAGGGCGCTGTTTTTCTGGTATTGACGCCTTTTTTTATCCTTTGGTGGAAGCTGCAGTCTCGACCATCCCGATGGTGGGTGGTATTGATCGTATTGGGAATAGCGCTTGTCTTTGCAGCAGCGATGGGTTGGTGGTTGTACATTCCGACACCGGGTTACCCAAAACTGGATATTCTGCAGCAGCCATTGGCTGCCATCAGCAGCGCCTGGTTGCAAATTGCCGAGGATCTATCCGACAAACTGCTGATTTTAAAAGCGGATATATTGGGAGTGTATTCGGCAAAATATGGTAGTTCTGTGCTGCTTTTTGCAATATTGTTAATTTTATTTGCTAAAACGGTAGCGAAAATCGGTTTTATCCATGCACTGATTATCGGTTATGCGGTCAAGCGGCACTGGTGGTTTCCGCGCCAGGATTTACGTCAGCCCTGGCTTTGTTATGTATTGATCAACCTGTTGATACTCACTACGTTTGTCGTGGTCAAGCTGTTTTTGGCGCAGCGGTACTCATTGGCTCTGGCCCTGTCATTTCTATTGTTACTGCCATTTGCACTGGCCAGGCTGTTTCGCCTGTGGCGCAGCGGTAGAAAAAATGCGCTGGCATCGGGAAAAAAGCTAGCTTGGTTTGTACCGACACTTTTCGTGTTGTTGATACTGATCGGGGTGAGGAACCTGGCCGGTTTTACCTCCAAGTCTAATATAAAACAGGCGGGCCTGTGGTTGCAGGCACACTCCACAGCCTATGACCATGTATTGAGCAATAATAAAATCTTCAATTATTACACGGGCAAGCCCGGCACCCTGCTCTCTTTGGATACCAATTGGCAGCAATTTATCACCCGTATTCTCAGTAGTGAATGGCAGCAGTATGAATATATCGTTGTTCGTCTTACACGTGAACAGCGCTATCGCCTACCCCGTCTGCAGCGCTTGTTGCAACGTGAGCCGATTAAGCTATTCCCCGGGCGTCACGACAGTCTGGTGGCAATTTTTCGAACCTCCGGTCGCTGAGTCCGCATACTCAGGTTTTGAGTAAATTAAGTGTGCCGTTGGCAGTGGTACCATCGGTAAAGACGATGCTGTAAGCAATATTCACTGCCCCCGAGGTCACGGTGCCGGAGTAGTGAACCGAGTCGATGCCGGCCACCGGTACACTGGTCATGGTGCCGCTGATATCGCCATCGGCGGTCAAGGTCATGGAAACAATACCCAGTGCCGTATGTGCCACACCCTGTGCCACATCTCCAGGGTAGGTGGCAATCAAGATGATCGGAGCCGGATCACCCCTTCCGAATACCGAGCCATTCAAGTCAAGCGTCAGGGTTACGGTTTCGGCGCCGGGAATGTCAGTGACATCGAGGCTGACTGTGCCTGTGGTAGAAAATGATACGTTGGTCCAGTTGCCGGCCCAGGGACCATCGGCTGCCGCGACCGTTGTGGCAATATTCCGGGAGTTGCTGTCGGCACCGCTGGAGCTTCCGCCACCACCACAGCCCCCGAGCAGAAAAATTACTACAATGGGTATGAATATTTTTTTCATTGTCGACTCCTATTCTCGGACAGCCTCCTAGTGTGACCAGAAAATTCCGGCTGGGGTGAGTAAGTAGCATAACCCGGGATAAAAAGCAAAGCCGCCATGACAGGACCTCCCGTCACCCCGGCAAAACGGGCAACACCATGGCTGGTGAAAGTGGCGACCAATGCTTTTTCCGGGAGGCCTACGGTCGGGAGCCGCTGACTACTCCCCAGGTATCCGGTATGTGTTGCCATCGATTCCAAAATAGCTTCCATCCTGATAAAAACAGTCATTTTTAGATTCAAGCAACCGTTGCAGCATGACCGGCAGGGGCCGTTGTTCCGCCCTGAGGCGCTCGGCAAAGTCCGTCGCACCATAGGCATCCATCAATTCGAAGGGGCCCTGCTGCCAGTTAAAACCCCAGCGCATGGCTCGATCAATATTGACAATGTCATCGGCAATTTCAGGCAGCAGATTGGCGGCATAGCATAGGGTCGCGCTCATCACAGTCCAGGCCAGGCGTCCACCACTATCTGTAGCTCGCAGCAGGCTGGAAAGCGCCTGTTGTTCCTCGGGCAGCTGCACCTCACGCATGGCCCGCCAGCTATCCTGGTCTGGATTGTAGACTTCCATGGATTTGCTACCATCTGCATGACGTAACAGCCGATAATAACCGCCTCCGGACTTGCGCCCCAGTTGGCCCCGATCCAGCATAGCCTGTTCTTCGGCGGGTAAGTCTGCATAGGTTAAGCCAGGGTCATTGCTCGGCAGATTGGCTTTAAGATTCAATCCCACCAGCTGCATCACATCCAGGCCGATCAGATCAACCAGGCCATATAAGCCGGTTTTCGGCAGACCGACCGGGGCACCAAGCAGCGCATCAATGGTTTCCAGGTCAAGGCCTTCAGCCCGGGCTTGTTTGCCAGCGGCGAGCCCCGACAGAATCCAGAAGCACCCCACCCGGTTGCCGATAAAATTAACGGTATCTTTGGCGTGGACGATACCTTTGCCAAGGCGATTACGGCAGAATTGGGCCAGCTCTGTGATGACCTCAGGCTCGGCATCAGCACTTGGGACCAGCTCCAGCAGGCGCATAAACTTCACCGGATTGAAAAAATGGGTCACCGCCATGTGTTGGCGCATCGACAGGGGTAGTCTTGCGCAGATATCCCGTAGCGGGATACCCGAGGTGTTGGTGCTGATGACGGCAGTGTCTTTGCGGACTTCGGCAACTTTTTGCAGAAGTTTTTGTTTCAGCACCAAATCTTCAACAATCACTTCACAAATCCAGTCACAGTCCGCGAGCAGGTGCAGGTCTTCAGCAAAACTACCGGTGTGAATACGGTCCGTACTGGCTGCGGATTCAAGAACCGGGTTTTTACCGCTGCACAGGCGCTGTAATGCCTGTGCAGAAGCTTCACGACTGATGTCGAGCAGCAGCACCTGGCAGCCAGCTTCAGCACATAAAGCGGCGATACCGGAACCCATGGTACCGGCGCCTAGTACCGCGACATAATCAATAGCTTGCTTTTGGTTCACAAATCGTTCTCCTGATCGTCAATGGACAACGGAAGGCGGATTGCCTCCCATGAGACTACCGAATAATTACCAGTCTGCAGAACCGTAAGCTTGCTGATACCGGCTGCGGACCTGGTCTGCTGAGGTATGATAATTCTGTGTTCCAGGTGTTTCAATTTTGATCGCACCCATCAAGGCTGCGAGTTGACCGGTCGCCTGCCAGTCGAGCTGATGGCCAATCCCGTACAACAGACCACCACGGTAAGCGTCCCCACAACCGGTTGGGTCAACAGTCTGGCTTGCCGGAGCACAAGGGATTTCCAGTATTTTGCCATCAACATGGATTTGAGAGCCCAGCTCACCCCGGGTTACGATCAGTGCCTTGACTCTATCGGCAATGGTCGCGGTAGATAAACCACTGTTCTGCTCCAGCATATGGCCTTCGTAATTGTTGACGGTAATGTAGTCAGCCAGCTCGATGAAGTGTTGCAGCGATGCCTTGTCGAACATTGGCAGGCCTTGCCCGGGGTCGAACACAAAAGGTATGCCGGCCTGGTGGAATTGTTCGGCATGCTCGAGCATTGCTTGCTTACCATCCGGAGACACAATACCGAGCGAGATATGTTCTGCATCAGCAACGGTATTAAGATGTGCTGAATTCATGGCGCCAGGATGAAAAGCGGTAATCTGGTTGTCATCGAGGTCGGTAGTGATAAAGGCCTGTGCGGTGTAGGCATCAGGAACTTCCCGGATGCAGTGTTGCTCAATTTCGTGGTCGTTGAGCCACTGCTGATAGGCTGAAAAATCCTTGCCTACCGTACCCATAGGTACCGGCTGGCCACCCAGGCTGTGCAGGCTATAGGCAATATTGCCGGCACATCCACCAAATTCACGACGCATCTCCGGAACCAGGAAACAGACATTGAGGATATGAATCTGCTCTGGCAGAATGTGATTTTTGAACCGGTCCTGGAAGACCATAATATTGTCATAGGCGAAAGAGCCACAGATCAGCGTGCGCACGGGGAAACCTCGTTGACAGGGTAGTGGGAACTACAAAACGGCGATTGAATTGTAACTAATCGTCATCCTCAGCGGCCTTAAGCGTGTAGGCCGCAGCATTGAGCAGTGCATCAATTTCGCTGCTATCAGCAAGTTTCAGGCGATAAATCCAGCCTTTGCCGAAGGCATCCTGATTAATGATTTCAGGCGTTTCATTGAGGCTTTCATTGACCTCGATGACTTCACCACTCACCGGAGAATAGGCATCAGAAGCGGCCTTGACTGATTCCACCACTACGGCTTCCGTACCGGCGGTTAGCGTACTGCCGACTTCAGGCAGCTCTACATAGACGATATCGCCGAGTAAAGACTGAGCATGGTCTGTGATGCCTACTTCAGCAATGCCGTGATCAAGCTGGCGCAGCCATTCGTGAGATTCGGTATAACGCAATTGTTCAGGATTATCGCTCATTTGAAGGTTCCTCGTGCGGGAAGAAGGAGTAAAGGGGTTATATTGCGGCAATCAGACGGCTTTGCCGTTACGTACAAAAGGGAATTTTACCACCCTGGCCGGTTGCGGTCGCTTGCGAATCAATACCGAACAATCCGACCCCGGCCGACAGTCCCAGGGCACTCGTGCCAGGGCAATGCTCCGGTTCAGTGTGGGGGAAAAACCACCGCTGGTGATGAGGCCGTCACCCGCTGTGGTTTGTACGGTCTGACCATCACGCAGGACCCCTTTGCCCTCGAGCAGCAAACCGACCAGGCGGCGGGGGATACCGGTAGATTTTTGCTGTGCCAATGCGCTGCGGCCAATAAAATCACGATCCTGGGGTTGCCAGCCGATGGTCCAGGCAATGCCGGATTCCAGGGGGGTGGACGTTTCATCGAGGTCATGACCATACAGACACATCCCGGCTTCCAGGCGCAGGGTATCACGTGCACCGAGACCACAGGGCTTGACCCCGGCGGCCAATAATTTGTCCCACATAGCAATACCCCCGGTGGCTGGTGTGACGATTTCAAAGCCATCCTCGCCGGTGTAGCCGGTGCGACCGATAAACAGATCGCCGGTGACGGCGCCAAAGAACGGATCGAGTCCGGCAGCTACAACGGCATCTGTATCCGACAAAACTTGCAGGGTTTTTTCCCGGGCCTGCGGTCCTTGTACGGCGATCATGGCGGTATCATCGAGTAAAGCCAGATTGACGTCATCGAAGGCTATGGCTTGCTTGAACATCCAGGCCAGGTCTTTTTCCCGGGTTGCGGCGTTGACCACCACTCGATAGTTGCTGTTATCCAGACGGTAGATGATCAGGTCGTCGATGACCCCGCCTTGTGGTAGCAACATGGGCGTATAAAGGGCTTTGCCAGGTTCTGTCAGCTTGTCGATATTGTTGGCCACCAGGTGTCGCAGAAAATCACCACTATCCTGGCCAGACAGGTGCAGTCGACACATATGGGAGACATCAAACATGCCCGCATCATTGCGGACCTGGTGGTGTTCCTCGAGTTGGGAGCCGTAATGTACCGGCAGCTGCCAGCCAGCAAAGTCAACCACTTTGCCGCCAGCGGCCAGATGCGCAGGATACAGGGGTGTTTTGTTGCTCATGGGTATATTCCTCAGGTCATAGCGGGCACTGTCCTGCCCGGTGGCTTGTGAATCACCGCCCCTCTGTTCTGGTGCCTGAGAGCTTTGCCCCTTCGCTGGCTGCAACGCGGCGCTCTCCAGAGTCGGTAACTGTTGCGGTCCTTTTGCCTGAGCGATTGTGGGCAGCTGGCGCCTTTGGCGTTCAGTGGATTGAATCTCTCCCACGGCAGTCTGTACCAAGGCTGAACTATACCTTGAACCGGGCATCAGGCCAATATGAATCTTGCGGCAGTTTCCGTTAGTTGTGGTCCGGTCGATGTAAATTTCGTGACGGTTGTTCTACAAAGTAATTTCATTCTACTCAATAACGGGTAAAGGTCGTTTGTCGCATGTCGCATAAGTTAATGAGTAAGGTCTTCAGGATGATCAGGAACTCCCGCTACCGTCATCAAGGGCGAGTCTGGTGCTGTTTTCGGAGTGACTGGGGCGGTAGGGCCAAGCGGAACGAGGAAAATATCGCCAGACCCGGAGTTAGCGGGGATTGCTGCAGAATGATCGGCGTCATATTTTTTTAACCGTTTACTTGCTAAACTGACCCTTCTTTTTTCCAGCAGAGGAAGCTTTGATGCCTACCCGAAATGATCTGTTGCCCAAGCCGTGTGTGTGAACACAGTGGCAGTGTTCGAAGCGTGTCAAGGCTGGCGCCTCGCCGATTCGGGTGAGACGGCATGAGCGATGTTGTTATGATGGAGGTTGTCCATGCGGTCGTCTTGGGCGTTGTGGTAGGGTTTTTACTTTGGGAGCACGTGGTCCATCGAGATATGGGGAAGGTACGCGGCTGGAACCTGATCTTCACCGGCTTTGTGCTGCTGCTATTTGCCTCACTACTGGATATTGCCGATGATTTTCCAGGGCTCAGCTGGCTGGTGGTGGGTAATACACCAGTTGAGACTTTTTTCGAAAAAATACCTGGTTATCTAGGTGGATTTGTATTGCTTGCTATCGGATTTGTCCGCTGGATGCCCGGTTTGCGCCAGCTGCAGCATGAAATTATTTTGCGAAGTGAGGCGGAACTAATCACGGATGAGCAGCGGGTATTTTTGCAGTCGATCATTGATGCCATGCCCGATCCTTTAATGGTGATCAGTCTTGACTACCAGATCTTGCTGCAGAATCAGGCCAGTGCAGAGCGCCTGCCGGGTAGTGAGCCAGTGCCCACAGAGATGACCTGCCACTGGCTTTCACACCGCAGGTCCCAACCTTGCGATAAGGCGGGCAGAGCTTGTCCATTACGGGAAGTTCAGCGTAGTGGCGCGACCGTGACCATCATCCATCAACATCTGGATGCAGACAACAAGCCTTATACTGTCGAGTTAACGGCTTCTCCTTTTCGGAATTCTGAAGGTGAGCTGGTGGGGATCATTGAGTCAGCTCGCGATATCAGTGATCGGGTCGTTCTCCAGCAACGCTTGCAGGAGCGTGATAAACACCTGCAGCAACTGATCTGGCACGACCCCCTGACGGGTTTGTATAACCGGGATTATTTCGTAAAGCGATTGCAAATGGCCCTGCAGACTGCCCGACGACTGGCTGTGCTGGTTATTGACATTGATGGTTTCAAGCGACTCAATGAAGGTTTGGGACATTTTGCCGGCGATGAAATTCTCTCCGAGATGGCTAGCCGGCTGTCTACAGGGTTGCGCAGCAATGATGTGTTGGCCCGCAATGGTGATGAATTCCTGCTTCTTACCCGGCACCGGGTCACCACCGCGCGGACCACACAGCTGGCTCGAAAAATACTCGCCGTGGTGGGTGCAAAAATTGAAGTGGCAAAACAGATCGTTTACCCCCATGCCAGCATTGGTATCGCCCAGTTCCCGGAGGACGGCAGTGACGTTGCTACTCTGCTCAACCACGCCGAGACTGCAGCCCACCGCGCTTTTGAAGCGGGTGGCAACCAAATGCATCATTATTCAGCCGCTGAAGGCCAACAGGCACAAGAGCTGCTAATGCTGGAGGCTGGCCTCAGGGAGGCGATCGAAAAAGGTCAATTGGTGGTGTATTACCAGCCTCAGGTTGATCTGAACAGTGGTGAGGTGATCGGTGCCGAGGCACTGGTCCGCTGGCAGCATCCACAACTGGGCCTGGTGCCGCCGGGAAAGTTTATTCCTCTGGCAGAAACCAATGGATTGATCGTTGCCTTGGGCGAGTGGGTATTGCGAACGGCTTGCAGTGATGCCGCGAACTGGTATGCATCAGGCCAGCTCAAGGGGCGGATCGCGGTCAATCTGTCAGCCAGACAGTTCGATGAAAAGGGCCTGGTCGAAGGAATTGCCGCAATATTGCAGCAAAGTGGTTGCCCAGCGGCTGCGCTGGAACTGGAAGTAACGGAAAGCATGATGATGCTGGATGCGGATAAAGTGGCCAAATGTCTTGAGCAACTCCGTGAACTGGGATTCAAGGTGGCGATGGATGATTTTGGTACTGGCTATTCATCCATGTTACAGCTGCATCGGCTGCCGATTGACAAGATCAAGATTGATCAGAGCTTTGTTCGTAACCTGCCGCTGGATGTGGATGCCGCCAAAATTACCCGCTCCATCATTGCTCTTGCCAGGAGCATGGATTTAGAAGTGATTGCCGAAGGGGTAGAAACTCAGCAGCAGCAGGAGTTTCTGCAGGCCGAGGGGTGTTTTGAAGGCCAGGGGTTTTTGTATAGTCAAGCGATAACGTGCACGGCATTTGCTACCATGCTTAAGAAAGGGGTCAGGTCTTGCAATACAACATCATGATGTTGTATTGCAAGACCTGACCCCATGGGCTCTATTGGTTGTTGGTTGAATAACGATATTTTATCCAAGCATAAAATTCCCTTTGTTTGACACTGGGTCAAACCTTGTGTTCAGATCATGTTGTTCTCATCCAGGGGGTTTCATTCAAGGGGAAAATTTCGATGGCCAGTACACCACTCTACCTCATGCTCAGTTCAGATGACCGTGATACCCTGCAGCTGGCTTCGATGATCGCCTCGGTGGCTGCTGTCTCGGAACGTCCAGTCCATGTATTTGTTTCCATGGGTGCAATCAAGGTATTCGAGAAGGGGGCCTTTGGTAATGGGCGCTACGGTGATAGCCCGTTGAACACGCAGCTTTGTGCCAAGAAGGCTCCCGATCCGGTCGAAATGTTCGGCCAAGGCAAGATGCTTGGGGATATGAGCATGTGGGCCTGCTCCATGGTACTCGATGTCCTGGGGTGGGATGAGAGCAATCTGGTCGAAGACCTCTTCGATGGTCAGATGGGCTTGACCAAGTTTTTGTCCGATGCCGAGCAGGGTCAACTGATTTCGATGTAAGATGTACTATGACTGTCTGGTGACTTGCAAATCAGGCAAGCCAGTTCGCGATAGCCAACTCGTACCCGCAATCGCTAGCTGTTTCAGGAGAATCAAGTGATATGAGTGAGCGCAGAATCATCGATGCCCGGGGTTCGTATTGCCCCGGCCCCCTCATGGAGTTGATCGCAGCATTAAAACTGCTGCAGGTGGGTGATGAAGTTGAAATTCTTTCCACCGATCAGGGTACCGCCAGGGATGTCCCGGAATGGACAGCCAAAGTGGGCCACGAAACGGTGGAGTCAGGAGATAAGGATGGCCACTGGTATGTGGTCGTACGTAAAATGAAGTAGTGGTTTGTGTGATAACAACTGAGTCCCTAATGAGGAGGTGTCTGATGTCAAAGAAAATTCTTATTGTTGGTGGTGGACTGGCCGGAACTATTATCGCTAATGGCCTGTGTCGACAGATCAGTAGCGATATCCGCAAGGGTGATGTTTCTATCACCATGCTGGGGACTTCGGAAACTCATATGTACCAGCCGGGATTGTTGTATGTACCTTTCGGGAAAATTCGTGAGCGTGAGTTGTTCCGACAACAGCGCAAGATTCTCAACAAGCTGATTATCTTTCACGTTGATCCAGCGGCTAATATTGATGTTGAGGGCAAGCAAGTGACCTGTGCATCCGGTGCTGTCTATGGCTATGACTATCTGGTTCTTGCCACCGGCTCGCGGTTGGTACCGGAGACTATTCCTGGTATGGCTGAAGGTGCACATTGGCTTTATGATCTGGATGGGGCCCGCAAGATGCGTGATGCGCTGGCCGAATTTTCGGGCGGTAAAGTTGTCGTCAACGTTAATGCCCCACATAAGTGTCCGGTTGCTCCACTGGAAATCACCTTTATGCTTAAGGATTTTCTGGAGGAAAAGGGGGTATGGGATAAATCACAAATCACCTACACCTATCCCATTGGTCGTCTGCATGCTCTTGAACCGGTGGCAGAATGGTGTAAGCCGGCAATGGATGAGTCCGGCATTAAATACGAAACTTTTTTCAATACCAGGGAAGTCGATCCACAGGCAAAAACCATCACCTCTGAAGAGGGTGTGACCCTGGATTACGATTTACTGGTCACCATCCCACCACATCGTGGTGCGGAGGTTATCAGTGAATCCGGACTAGGTGATGGGGGTTGGGTGCCTACTGATCGCAACAAGTTGCTGCGCGAAGGCTCGAACGATGTTTTTGTCTGTGGTGATACCACCAATATTCCGATCTCCAAGGCAGGTTCTACCGCTCATTTTGAAGCGGACACGGTGATCGACAACCTGGTGTCACTATTGACCGAAGGTCGTTGGGCACGCAATTATGATGGCAAGGTATTCTGCTTCGTGGAAACAGGTCTCAAGACCGGCACCTATGTCTGGTTTGATTACAAGACTCCACCAAATCCTGGTGCACCATCACAGATGATTCACTGGTTTAAGCTGGCCTACAATCGTTTGTACTGGTTGTCTGCCCGCGGCTTATTGTAAGGGGGGTAATCATGAGCGAAACGCAAGAAAATACCCTGCGCCTGGTCAAGGCGGCAAGCGAAGCACTGACTGACGGCATGGTCGAGCGCATGGCGACCACCGGCAGTAATGCTCTGGAAGTGCTGGATCGTCTGAACGATGAAGATACCCGGGATGCGGTCATGCACATCATCGACCGCCTTACTGAATTGCATCGTTCCGGTGCTACCGATACTCTGTTTGATGTGGTAGCCCTGTTGCATGCCGGGCGTTCGGCGCTGACGGATAATATGGTTGAGCGACTGGTGGTCTGGGCCGAAACCATGGTCAGCAATGTAGCTAATGAGCATTTGGCGGAATTTGCTGGCGAGGCCTGCGGTGCCATTCATGAGGCGGCTGAGGAAACCGCCCAGGTTAAGTGTGGTGGACTGATGTCAACGATCAGCTTGCTTGGCAAGCCGGAGACACAGCAAGCTTTGCGGTTCATGCTGGCATTTGCGGGCAAGATGCAAAAAAATGTCACAGAGCCCGACAAAGAATAATGGCCAGGAGGCCGTCTAGTGGATTAATTGAGAATTAGCTCCTGTTCGATTGCTTCGCCACTACCCTAATCAGGTAGTGGCATTTTATTCCAGTTAACGACGCAGTAGAACTTCGATATATTGGTTATGGAAGCAATTAAACAGCATGGATGGCGAACACCGGTGTTGGTAATTATCGCCGGTTCCCTGATCGCCATGATCGGTTTTGGTGTGCGCTCGACATTTGGCCTGTTTCTAGAGCCGTTGACCGCGGCCCGGGGCTGGGATCGGGAAACCTTTGCCCTGGCGATGGCGTTACAGAATTTATTATGGGGCCTGGCGGTTCCTTTCGCCAGCGCCCTTTCTGATCGTTTTGGTCCCAGTCGGATATTAAGTTTCGGAGCACTGCTGTATGGCGCTGGGGTCTGGGGTATGGCAACCACCAGTTCAGCGATGGGCCTGCAGCTGTTTGCGGGTATTTTGACCGGTTTGGGGGTCGCATTCAGTGCTTTTTCGATTGCGTTGGCCGCAATGGCCAAAGTGGTTAATGCCGAGCGACGGTCCTGGGCGTTGGGCCTTGGCACAGCAGCAGGTTCATTCGGTCAAGTACTTTTCTCACCGTTGGGGCAGCTGTTCATCACCGAGTTTGGCTGGTATGTGGCGCTGCTACTTCTTTCGGCTTCAGTGCTGATTATTATCCCACTGGCCTGGGTGTTGCCTAGCGGTGGCGACGTATCAGGATCAGTCAAGCAGCAGAGTTTGGGGCAGGCGGTGCGTGAAGCCATGCGCCATCGTGGCTTCGTGCTCTTGACCCTGGGTTTTTCTGTTTGTGGCTTTCATGTGGCCTTTATTACCGTACATTTTCCCGCTTATGTAAGAGATTTGGGATTGGCCCCTGAGGTTGGTGCCTATTCCATAGCCATCATCGGTGTGTTCAATATTATCGGGTCCTTTCTGTCCGGTGCAGCCGGTCAGCGCTGGAACAAGCGCTACGGCTTGTCATTTATCTATTTTGCTCGTGCGATCGTTATTACCGCACTGTTGTTGGCACCCAAAACAGAGCTTACCATTTATTTATTCGCGGCGACCATAGGTGTTCTTTGGCTATCGACCGTGCCTCTGACTTCCGGAATTGTGGCGCAGGTGTTCGGTGTGCGCTACGTAGCGACGCTGTTTGGTATCGTCTTTTTCAGCCATCAGGTCGGTAGTTTCATGGGGGTTTGGTTGGGTGGATATCTATATGATATGACCGGTAGCTATAATGGGGTGTGGTGGACCGGCGTTGTCCTCGGCGTTGCCGCTGCCATGATACATTTACCGATCAATGAGCGGCCATTGGCAAGATTGGTTAAAAGTCACTAAAGGAGTCTGATATTTATTTCCTGAACTATTATCGTGATGAACTACCTCATCGAGGGACCTGGCTTGGAGTTTTTCTTGGACTAGTTTTTTCGCAGACCGTCTCGGCACAAAATATTTGGCAGATGGATTCCTGGCACCGGGATCTTGGCTTGGAATTTGATAGTATCAGTCGTCGCCTGGATCATTTTCTGGGTGCAGATAATGTGACCGAAGACGAGGCGCGCTCCAGAATCCGGTTACGACTCGATAACAGCATGGAACAAGGTGAAGGCTTCAAGATACGTGCCCATTTCTCTGCCAAGCTGGTTTTACCTGCGCTTCGGAAACGCTTTCGTATTTGGCTGACAACGGACAATCTTAATCGGGAGCCAAGTATCGGCGGGATTGGTCGAGAAGGTGCGGATCTAGGCCAGCAGAATACAACCGGAACTCAACTGATGTTACGCCTTTTGCAGCGGGGCAGTGGCCGAAATCAGTTCAAACTAGACCTCGGACTACGTCGTTATGATACCAGGTTACAACCATTCAGCCGCCTGCGCTGGCGCTATACCTTGCCGCTGCAGGGACCATGGTCCGGGCGTTTATTTGATAGTTATCGCTATTTTGCCTTGTCCGGAGGCGATAATGAAGCGGGCTTTGCCGTCCAGCGTTTGGTGGGTCGTGAGCAGAATACTGCCATCCGCTACAGCCACCGACTGCGTTGGGAGGCGACCCGGGATGGAGTTGAACATTTGCTGCAGTTAACCTTGTTTCACGCCTTACAGAACAAACGCGAAATAGCACTGGAATTATTGGGGCGCTATCGAACAAAGATCGACCCGGAGCAAGGGGATAAATTTGAGTTGGCTGCACTTCGTTTGCGTTATCGGCGGCCTTGGTTGCGGCCCTGGTTATTTTTCGAGGTGTGGCCTGGGATAAGTTGGCCGGCAACACGTCACCATCGGCCTTCTTTGGGAATTCTATTGCGAACCGAGGTCATGTTTGGCCGCTAGGAGAGTAATTACACCTGAATCGTGGTTCTTTACCGCGGGTACCGGTTAGCGCTACACTACTACGTAGAATATGTGCTAATAAATCACCTAGGCAATCCGGTCGGTGTCGCCGGTTTGGTACGGCGACATCGAAGCAAGCCGCTGATCCGAAAGCCACTGGTGAATAACCGAGAGGAATTGTCGAATGGCTACAGCTGCGCGTAGTACTAAACTGTGGGGGTTGGCTTTTGTGGTGGCGTTGATCGCTGCGATCAGTGGTTGGGGTATGTTCTGGTCCAGCACCCGACAAGCAGATCAAATCAACACGAAACTCACCACCGAGCAAAACCTGTTGCAGTCAGTACGTGATGAAGTGGCAAAAAACCAGTCCACCCAGGCTTCTTTAACTACGGAAAATGCTCGACTGAAAAAGCGCATCACGACGCTGGAGGGTGAAAAGTCCCGCTCGCAGCAGCAGCTGACGGCATTTGCTGCTGAAAAGATTAAATTAGCCAAACACGTGGTTACCATTACTGGACAATTGACCCAGGTACAGGAACAACTCACGACAGTAGCTGATCAGCTTACTCGTGCATCCACCCAGAAACAGCAGTTGGAAAAACGTCTGGATACGCTAACCAACAAACTCAAAGGCAGCACAGGTTCGTTACAGGCGCTGTCCAGTGAGCGTGATCAGGTGTTGGCCAGTAAAAATGATTTGCAACAGCGCAACTCGGCACTTCAAGATCAGGTTCAAAAACTCCTGCAAGAACAAAAAGCACTGCGCCAGCAGGCCGAACTATCCAAGCAGCAAAATGCAGAATTAACGGCCAATATTGCCCAGTACAAACGCAATATAGAGCAACTTTCGAAACGACTGGCCAGTAGCCGCGCTGAATTAATGGCCAATACCAGCCAATCCACGCTCGACGCAAAGCAGCTCTCAAAACAACTGGCTAACAGTGTTGCTACCATCAACAGACTACAAAATAAACGCAAACTGGCATCCACTCGGCTGCAAGCATTGCAACAGGAAAACCAGGATTTGAAAGAAACCCGTGATTTAGCTCAGGAACTGCAATCCCGAGTTGCCCAACTACGAACCGAACGAGCCCGTTTCAAGGCCAGTCTGGCACAAGTAAAGATCCGCCTCCGGGAAACCCTGCGTTCCAGCAATGTCAAAATCTCTCAAATGAAGAATAACACCACTGCCATTCGCCTCGGAAGTGACATCACGTTCGCACTGGCCTCGGCTGAATTGACCAGCAAGGGCAAGGCTGCACTGGACCTGATAGCACAGGCGTTAAATGCTTTTCCCAGCCGTCTGATTAGTATTGAGGGCCATACGGATCCATTGCCACTGAGTCACTCGAAGTTCAATCGCTATCCTAGTAACTGGGAACTTTCCGCGGCCAGATCAGCCTCTGCGGTTCGCTATCTGATCTCCAGGAAGGTGGACCCCAAGCGCTTGCGTGTCGTCGGCTACAGTGCGTACCGGCCACTGACGACCAAGGTCGAGGAATATGCCCGCAACCGGCGTATTGTCATCTTGCTGTTGCCGGCGACCAGCGAACAAATCATCTCTAAAAAAATCCCGGTCCAACCCTGATTGTAGCGCAAGACCCGCCAGTCAAATTCAGCTCAGACAGCCTCCTGAGTGGCTTGCAGTTATGCGATAACAGAGCTCCGACCAGACGGATCGCCTGGCCGGAACACTAAGGCCTCAACGCTTCGGTTGTTCACCATCCCTGTGGATACCAATACATCCTTGCAGCCCTGTTGAGTACTCTACTGCAGTGATAGAATCCCTGCAGTGATACAGTGTGAGCTTTTGTAACCAATTATTTCGATCAATGTAACAGTAGCCGCTGCAAATTCTGGGATAGAATAATCTGATCCCATAAATAAATGCCCCCTGAGGCTGGTTTGGATGCGTCTGGCAGACACTCACCTGGAAGATAAATACCATTTTGACAAAAATCGGATCTATGTCAATGGTATGCAGGCACTGGTTCGTTTATGCTTGTTACAAAGCCGGCGGGATCGGGCTGCAGGCCTGAATACCGCTGGTTTTGTCTCCGGTTATCGAGGTTCCCCACTGGGTGGAATCGATACCGCTTTCTGGCAGGCCAAGTCATTTCTGGAAGAGGCGCATATTCACTTTCAGCCGGGATTGAATGAAGATCTGGCTGCCACCTCCCTGTGGGGAACACAACAGACCGGTTTGTTTCCCGGCCCGCGTGTCGATGGTGTGTTTGGAATGTGGTATGGCAAAGGCCCGGGTGTGGATCGCTGCGGTGACGTTTTCAAACATGCCAATGCGGCGGGTACTGCTGCCTTGGGTGGAATACTGGCCGTAGCGGGGGATGACCACACCTGCAAATCTTCAACCCTGCCACACCAATGTGAATATAGCTTTATCGACGCCAATATTCCGGTTCTTAACCCCAGTAGCCTGCAGGAAGTGCTGGATTATGGGCTCACGGGTTGGGCTATGTCACGCTATAGTGGCTGCTGGGTAGGACTAAAGACGACCTCGGAAATCATGGATACCTCGGCTTCTGTATCTTATGACAGTAGTCGTTTACAGCGACAAATACCGGAGGAGCTCGTTCTGCCGGAAGACGGTCTGAATATTCGCTGGCCTGACCTGCCTCTATCCCAGGAGTATCGTCTCCACCATCTAAAACTGCAGGCTGTACGGGCCTTTGCTGTTGCCAACGAGCTCGATCGGGTAGTATGGCAGAGCCCACAGCCTCATCTCGGTATTGTTACCACTGGAAAATCCTATCTGGATGTTCTACAGGCTTTGCATGAGCTCGGTCTTAGTGGCCAACAAGCGGCTACAATCGGTATTAGCCTCTATAAAGTAGGGTTAAGTTGGCCGCTTGAGGCACAAGGAATTCGTCACTTTGCCCGTAACGTGCCGTTGTTGTTGGTGGTGGAGGAAAAACGTGGCGTTATAGAACCGCAGATCAAAGACCATCTCTATCACTGTCCAGCCAGCGAAAGACCGGTCATTATCGGCAAACAGGATGAGCATGGAGCCCGATTACTACCATCAAGTGGCGAGTTATCACCGACGCAGATCGCACTGGTTTTGGGGCATCGTATCCTGCAATTTTATCCGAACCCCGAGCTACGGCATCGTCTGCAGACGCTCGAACGATTGCTAAAAAAACCGCGAACCGCTGTACTTGACCGTGTTCCATATTTCTGCGCGGGTTGTCCGCACAATACCTCGACCAGGGTGCCGGAAAACAGCTTGGCACTCGCCGGTATCGGTTGTCACTATATGGCCATTTGGATGAATCGTCAGACCCGGACCTTCACCCATATGGGCGCAGAAGGTGCCTCCTGGATTGGTCTGTCCTGCTTTACCGCCACCCGGCATGTTTTTGTCAACATCGGGGATGGTACTTATTTACATTCCGGTATTCTGGCGATCCGCGCAGCCGTCGCGGCTGGGGTCAACATCACCTACAAGATTTTATACAACAGCGCTGTGGCAATGACCGGCGGTCAACCGGTTGACGATATTCCTGTGGCTGCCGTTAGTTATCAGTTGCTGGCTGAAGGGGTCAAAAAAGTGTTACTGGTTACCGACGAGCCGTCGCGCTATGGCAAGGATGCCGGATTGGCCCCTGGAGTAACCGTTCATAACCGCACGGCACTACCAGCACTGCAAAAACAATTGCGTGATATTCCTGGCGTTACTGCCATTATTTATGAACAAATGTGTGCCACCGAAAAGCGCCGCCAGCGCAAGCGTGGCCAACTGCCAGATCCCACGTGTTTTCTGTTTATCAACCAAGAGGTCTGTGAGGGCTGCGGCGACTGCAGCACGGTGTCCAACTGTATGGCCATCGTACCAGATGAGACTGTACTGGGGCGCAAACGCCGTATTGATCAGTCGGCCTGTAACAAGGACTATAGCTGCCTGGAAGGGTTTTGCCCCAGTATTGTTAGTGTGGAAAATGTTCATCTGCGGACCCCTGAACCCGTACAAGTGAAAATGCCTGAAGCATTACCCGAGCCGGTGCTCCCCGATTTTGAAGGCAGCTGGAATATTCTGGTTGCCGGCATCGGTGGCACGGGTGTAGTTACCCTCGGTGCCTTGCTGGGGATGGCAGCTCACCTGGAAGGGCAGGCCTGCACGGTACTGGATATGACCGGATTGGCACAAAAATTCGGGGCAGTCAGCAGCCATGTTCGTATCAACAAGCCTCAGGATGACGCCCTGGCCGCAAGAATTCCATTAGCCGGTACTGACCTGCTGCTGGGCGCTGATATCACGGTTGCTTCAGGAGCAGATGCTCTTAGCCGTCTTGCCACGGAACGCAGCGGCGCGGTGATCAACGATGAGCCTAATATGCCCAGTAGTTTTATCCCGCAGCCTGATTTGTATTTTCCCGGGCAGAAAATGCAACAGGTGCTTCGCACAGCAGCCAAGGACTGCCACTTCTTGCCTGCGACAAAGCTGGCTGAAGGGCTGTTGGGGCATGCCATCTACGCCAATCTGCTGCTGCTCGGCTATGCCTGGCAACTGGGCAAACTGCCACTGAAGTCAACCTCTTTACTGCGTGCCATCGAACTCAATGGTACCGCTATCGAAAAAAACAAGCAGGCTTTTCACTGGGGACGTAAAGCCGCCCTGGATCTGCAGGCGGTATCGCATACAGCCGGCTTGGTTACGGGCGAACACCCCAAGCAAGAGGCGCAGCAGGTCCTGCAGAACTTGATAAAGGACCGTGTACAGCGTCTGACGCAGTATCAGAATCGACGTTTTGCCAATCACTATCAACAAACTGTTGATACGCTATGCGCTTGTGAACAAGCGCACGTCCCGGGGGCGACCAGCCTGGGCATCGCCTTCGCTGATCAGTACTACCACCTGCTTGCGCACAAGGATGAATATGAGGTCGCGCGGTTATTCATTAGCCACACATTCCACGCGGCATTGTCAAAAACCTTTACCGGCAAGGCGCATCTGCGCGTTCACCTGGCCGTGCCTTTATTGAATACAAACCAACACAATAGGCCACTAAAACGCGGTTATGGATCCTGGATAATACCGCTGTTCCACGTACTGGCCTGGTTGCGGCCACTACGCGGAACATGGCTGGATCCATTTCGCTATACTGCAGAACGGAAATTTCACAATACGCAACTACGGGAATTCACCGCACTATTCAAAACTGTTCAGGACCGGCTTAGTCCCACCAATCATGCACTGGCAGTGGATCTTTTCAGCCTGCAGCGACAGGCTCGCGGCTTTGGACCGGTGAAAAGAGAAAACGCAAAACGTGTTCATGAGCAGCGCGAAATACTGCTGCAGCAGTTTCTGACCTGACTACAAGCCAGGCGATGGTCAGAGCAGCCTCCTAGACTCTGGGACGCAGCAGTATCGGCAACAGCAGCCACAATAGCAGGGCCATGGCCAGAATCCATAGCAGTCCAGCATACATAAGGTAGTGTGGTGTGTGGGCAGGATCCAGCCAGGGGCCAGCGACGCGTAGTACAGTACCGCCAACCAGCGCCACAAATGCTGCTGTTGCCTGCGGTGGTGCCTGCAACACACTCCTGCCGGTATGGCCGAGACTGACCCGGACCATCATCCCTACGGTCATCAGACCGACACCACCGTAGGCCAGGGCATGCAATGCGGGGTAGTAAGGTACCCAGGCAATCGCAGTGAATCCAAGCAATAGTATGCCCAGTAGCAGACTGGCAAACCCCAGAAAGAGGATCCATAACATGGGCCGCTGCCAGATTGCCGGATCATACCAGCGCCATAATCGACGCCCATTAACGACCACAGCCACCACCGCACAAATCGTGACGATCGGATTATTTGGCCACAACAACAGGCTAATCACAAAACCGCTCATTGCGATCAGATCGATCACTTCTTCGGCCCCAAAATGACGTGGTGGAAATTTTATTTGCAAGGCCTGGCTGATAAAAAAAGGAATGATCCGGATGCCCATAGCAATAATAATTGTCACCATCATCAGTAGTCCAAGTAACAACAGGGTGGATTGCCAAGGTGCGACTGTCGCCGACAGTACCCCGCTGTCAAAACCGATAGCAGCAAGTGCGAATACCACCAATTTTGGAACAAAAGTCCAGAAATTTTTAGTATCTTTAGTTGCCAGCAATGGCCTTGACAAACCGATAATAAAGCCGCCCCAGAAGATACCATCCGCCACCAGTGCCAGTAACCATCCCGCAGGCGAGCCGATCCAGGGGCCGATACGCGACACCACCCAGGCCGTGGCAATCAACAGTAAGGGGCCACCCTGCAGGGTGGGTCGACCACTCCAGTTGCTGGCTGCGGTCAATAGAAATCCACACACTACGGCTGCGCCATAGGCAAATATCATAGCCCGGCCATGCCACAATACGCTGGGAATCTGTAGCCATCCTGACACTAAAATTCCATTTAAGAACAGCAGCCACAATATCAATGCCAGCAGCCCCCAGCACAACGTCAGCAGAAAAAAAGGACGAAAAGCTCTACTTAATAGTAACAATGGCTGTCTCCACGATAGGGTACGGTGGGTTAATAATCTAGTTTTACCCAAATACTATAGGCTTAGGCATCATAGGTTCAGGCGTCGTCCGGTAAGGTGGTGGTAACTTTCTGACATTCCAAGAAGATACGTTTATCACAGCGACGACAAATATCCTTGTTCAGTTTCTGGTAGATCCCATGCAGTGCTGCCTTTTTGGATTGAAAAACGTGATTTGCAGAAATGGTGTCCAGCGCACCGGTACGGTCCAGCGGGTTCCACAACCCCTCCTTAACGTGGATAAGATAGACGCCACCACCTTCCGCATCACGCTTGATGGCCTCGTGAGCGAGCAGTTCAGTCCCAGCATAATCAGCAAAATTAATCCCCTCACAAACCAGGGCCAGATGTTTTTGGCGCCAGTTGTTGCTGTGCAAATCATCAAACACGTCCTGAACATGAGAGATACTACCAAAAAATAACGAGCCATCGATACGCACAAATTTGACTTGAGGGCATTCCGGTAACGCAGGGTCGGTAACAAAGCGACGCCCCGGTAGTCGCGGGTCCGGGGTTCTGACGACGATCCTGGGATTTGCCACTTGAATCAGGTAGATAATCAATGATAGTAAGATCCCAGCTAAAATGGAAAATTCGAGATCCAGAAATAAAGCCCCCAGGAAAGTCACTCCGAATATCGATGTTTCCCTTTTTCCGGCGCGGAAAATATGCTTTATTTCCTTGAAATCAATCAGGCCCCAAGCCACCATGAATAAAATACCACCCATGGCCGCGTTGGGCAGATAACTCGCTAAGGGTGCAATCAGTAAAATAATTATCGCCAGCAAGCCGCCAGCAAAAACTGCCGCCATTGGGGTAATGGCGCCGACCTGAAAGTTTAAAGCACTACGATTGAACGAGCCGGTTGCGACATAGGCGGAAAAAAAACTGCCAATAATATTGGAAAGACCTTGGCCGATAAATTCCTGGCTACCATCAATTCGTTGCCCTGTTTTGGCACCTAGAGCACGACCGATTGACAATGCTTCTGTCAGAGCAAACAGTGTCACCGCCAGTGCTGCCGGCGCCATCTCCTTAATGGTGGTCAAGGAGAAATCCGGCTTCGAAAGTGGCGGTAGACTAGCAGGCAGGGCACCAACAGTTTTGATCTCAGTTATTTGTGGGCCGAGAACCTGATCCAGCAGCAAGCCCAGGACGCTGCCAAAAACCATGGACAGAATCATATAAGGCCATTTTGGGAAATATTTCTTGACTAAAATACCACTGAGTAGTGTAACCAGACCCACTGCAGTGATATAAGGATTGATCTGTGACAGCTGTTGGAAAAAATAAGATAGCGTATCCAGCAAATTTCCACCACGAGGAATATCAACGCCAAAAAAATTTTTCAATTGTTTGCTGAAAATAATGATCGCAGCACCTGCAGTAAAACCGACGATCACGGAATGAGAGATGAAGTTAACCAATGCGCCCAAACGTGCCAAGCCCATAACTAGCTCAATGACACCTACCATGAACGTCAGGGTTAGTGCCAGTTGGACATAATTAACCGTTCCCGGTTGAAAATGTGCGCTTAAAACCGAAAATAAAACCACCGAAGCTGCAGTCGTTGGCCCGGACACCAGAACCCGGGAAGACCCAAACAGAGCAGCTACTATGGCCGGTACTACACCGGCATATAGGCCATATTCAGGGGGCATTCCGGCGATTGTTGCAAATGCCACGCCTTGGGGCAAAACAACAATTGCCCCTGTCAATCCAGCCGTAAAGTCAACTTTCATGCAATCCGTGTTGAGCTCTTTCATCCAGCCCAGAAACGGAAAAATTTTATTCAGATTAACTCGCAAAACGGCCTCTTGATCGCCTTTTTTATTCCGGCTTCAGGAGCCTGTCCAAGCCTCCACCTCCATAAACTATATCATTATAAACCAATAAGAAACCAAATAATAAACCCTTTTGATCTCGTACAGCAGCCCTCATTCCATCAGCTATGCGACCAAGATCATTCCAAAACAACACGTTGTCAGCTCTATTTGTATGTTGGCTGGAGGTTCTGTTACCAGGCCTTGCACATACCAATTTTTTGGTCGATCGTTTAGACTTCCAGTGGCTGACCAGATTCTCCACTGGTACATGCTTTATACCAATAACCGGAGGTACAATGGTTTTTTTAAATTTTCCACCCAAGTCTCATGATCCTTATGCCACTTCCTCCGCCTATCTGTCACAGGAGTCCTGGAAGATATTCCAAATTATGGCAGAATTTGTCGAGGGTTTTGAGAAGCTGGTACGTATCCATCCTTCGGTCAGTATCTTTGGTTCAGCTCGTATTTCACCCGAGCATCCCTACTATGCGTTGACTGAAGAAATTTCCCGCTGTCTATCCGATGCGGGATTTGCCGTCGTCAGTGGTGGTGGCCCCGGGCTTATGGAAGCTGCCAACAAGGGCGCCTATGCTGGCAAATCACCCAGTGTGGGCCTCAATATCCAGTTACCTCATGAGCAACATACCAATCCCTACCAGGATATCAGCATCACTTTTCGACACTTTTTTTCCCGAAAAGTGATGTTTGTAAAATATGCATCGGCCTATGTAGTAATGCCCGGTGGTTTCGGAACCCTGGATGAAATGGCAGAAATTCTCACCTTGGTTCAAACGTAAAATATCGATTATTCTGGTGCACAGTCCTTTCTGGAAAGGTTTGCTGGACTGGTTTCGAGAGACATTAATTACTGAGCATACGATTAATCCAGAAGACCTTGACTTAATTAAGGTTCTTGATGACCCGGGAGAAATTGTTGACGCAATCTTTGACCATTATGCCCTGCGAGGTTTTGAGCGAACCGCGGAAGAAGAAGAGGCGCTGCTCAATCTCTGAGATGCGAAAACCCAGCAGAAAATTGTATCTCCGGGCTTTGCTTCTGGTATTTGTCAGTGCAGGTGCTGGGCAGGTAGGGGCGGTACAGCCCGCAGTGGTTCACGAATCCCGTCCCACAGTGCGGATCACAGTACACAATAGTCCTGCGCTCACCGTTGAGGAATACCGTGTCAATGGCCAACTCCGCCAGATCAAGGTTAGACCACGGGGCCGCCCAGCCTATGTTCTGCCTGATTTCAATAGCGATGGTAGCCTGGATACACGTTCTGATGATTTTTCAACGCCCTTGTCGATCCCTCACTGGACCCTCTCACGCTGGTAAGTTGTTCCTGGCATGTCTGTCTACACGACTGTTCACCACCGGGATTTGGTGGCTTTCCTGAATACCTATGAGCTGGGCAAGTTGCTAAGCTTTGAGGGGATTAATAGTGGCATTGAAAACTCAAATTTCTTTCTCAATACCACTTCCGGTCAGTTTGTTCTGACCCTGTTTGAGCGCATCAATGCTGATGATGTCAAGTTCTGCTTAACCTTTACCGAGTACCTCGATAGCCAGAATCTGCACTGTCCCAGGCCGATGCGACGCCGTGATGGCAGTTATCTGGCCACTTTATCCGGTAAGCCGGCAGCTGTCGTACAACGTTTGCCAGGCAGTAGTATTGAGCAGGCCGAAGCAGTACATTGCCGTGCCGCAGGTGATTGGTTGGGTCATCTGCATCGTATTGGGAGCCGCTTCCCGTTACAACGTGAGAATACCTTCAATCCAATCTGGTTGCGCTCCAGGACTGATGCCTTGAGGCCAGTATTGCCAGCAGCGCAACGAATGCTGCTACAGCAAGAGTTGGCTCATCAGAGCGGCATTGATTTCAGTAGCCTGCCAAAAGGCATTATTCATGGTGATCTGTTTCGGGATAACGTACTGTTTTCCACTGCCTCGCCCAATACCCTGCTGAGTGGGGTCATCGATTTCTATTATGCCTGTTACGATACCCTGCTGTTGGATCTGGCAATAACAATCAATGATTGGTGCATAGACCATCAGCAACATCTGCAGCCAAGTCGGGTTCAAACATTGCTCATGGCTTATAACCGGCAACGACCCCTGGTGGAAGAGGAGTTTTCCTTGTTGCAGCAACTGCTTCGCTATGCGGCTTTGCGATTCTGGGTTTCGCGAAGTTTTGATCTGTATTTTCCCCGAACCGGGGAAATTCTCCAGACCAAAAATCCGCAAATTTTCCAGTCTTTACTACTAAATTTACGGGAACACAACGATACAAATGAAGCCCTGCTTTCCGGCCCCTTGTGCTAGGAGGCTGTCCGAGCTCAGTAGTGGCCGAGCTCAGTAGTGACTCAACGCCTGCTCTACATCAGTGATGAGATCTTCAGCATTTTCGATACCGACCGAAAAGCGCATCAAATCACAACTGATACCAAGAACCTTTCGCTGTGACTCAGGGACCGAAGCATGGGTCATGGTTTGTGGGTGATTGACCAGTGACTCGACTCCACCCAGACTCTCAGCCAGGGAGAATATTTTGAGGCGCTGCATAAAGCGGGCGACTGTTTCGAAAGGCCCATTCAGGCGGGCGCTTACGATACCGGAAAAGCCCTGCATCTGTCGCTTGGCCAGAAGATATTGCGGATGCTCAGGCAGGCCCGGATAAATGACTTCACTGAAGGCTGGCATGGCCTGTAGCGCTGTGGCGAATTGCAGGGCATTTTGTTCATGTACTGCCATGCGGATAGCCAGAGTTTTGATACTGCGTAGCAGTAAAAAGCAGTCCAATGGTGCATTCACCGCACCGCAAGCGAACTGAATGAAGCGCAATTGCCCATACAGTGTTTCATCATTGAGCATCAGGCAACCACCGATGATATCGCTATGACCACCGATATATTTGGTCACACTGTGCATCACAATATCCGCACCCAAGCTCAGGGGTGACTGCATGATCGGCGAAGCAAAGGTGTTGTCCACCACAGTTAAAACACCGGCCTGTCGCGCGGCACGTGTAACCGCTTTGATATCGATAATTCGCAACAGTGGATTGGTTGGTGTCTCCAGCCACACGAAACGGGTATTGGTGCGAAAGTACGTCGCCAGATGATCGGCATCGACTGTCAGATCGACAAACTCGAATTCAATATTGTAGTGGGCGTAGATCTGCCGGAACAGACGGCCGGTGCCGCCGTAGACGTCATCGCAAACCAGTACATGATCCCCTGGTCGGGCCAGTTGTGTTACGGCCTGAATGGCTGCCAGACCGGAGCTGAAGGTGATGGCATGTGCAGCCTGTTCCAGTGCGGCAAGTGATTCTTCCAGGGCATCGCGGGTTGGGTTGCCAGCGCGAGCATAGTCATAGGTTTTAGGCTTGCCGGGATAGTTCTGGACATAGGTTGAGGTTTGGAAAATTGGCGTCATGATGGCCTGATGTGTGTTATCAGGAACTACGCCGGCATGAACACAGCGTGTGGACTGGCCGTGGTTTGATGAAGCTGCCATGGGGGTAATCTCCGGGGCTTGGAGTGGCTATCTTAGGGATGAACCACGGCGAGCATAGCATGCTCAAGAGAAGTCTGGGCTGTCTTTAGGCGAATAAAACACAACGACTCAGGACACTGAGTGTTGTTTCCTGACAAGGCGTGAGAAGCATAAAATCCTTTATTCAGCAAGTAAGACTCAGTAGTAATAGCCAGTAATTCTGCTACAACGAGGGGCTCACAGATGGATCCACAATAGCTCTCGACAGCCGTGGATATGGCGTTAGTTTCCTCGCTGAGAAATCATCACCAAACCTGCCCGTCGTTCGCAGTTAACGGGAGCCCCTGATCAATCTTTAGGCTTGACGGGTCGCTGAGCAGGAAAATCATTGAACCGTGACTCCAGGGTTTGCGACTCAAGGTGTACAGAAAGTAAGAAAGATTCTGCCGAACACCCATACATCATTGAGACTGGAGAAACAAAATGAAAGATCGCGAATTGAACAAGCTGAATACGAAACAGATTGCTAAAGCCTTGCTGTTGGCAGGATTAATGACTGGGCTGACAGCCTGCGGTGGTGGTGGTTCAAGCTCTGGTGCCGGTGGTTCTGATGCAGCACCTTCGACCCTCGGTGATACACCGGCCGCTCCGTCCGACCCGGCGTCACCCTTACGTTCACAACATCAATAAAACTTGATCACTATCAAGTCGCTTTCCTCCATCAAGCCTTCGGGGCGGCAACTCCGAAGGCATTTTTTGGCCTATCTCATTGTTTACTGGCCCTGTATTGTTACGACGATTTGTCGATGATGTGACCGTAAGCGATGCTCCCACAGGTATACACCCTGCCAGGTACCGAGCATGAGCTGGCCGGCGGTGATGGGGATGCTTAGATCATTACTGGTCAGTATCGAGCGGATGTGGGCGGGCATATCATCGGGACCTTCCATGGTATGGCTAAATAACGGATTACCATCCGGTGTTAGTTTTGCCATAAAATGTTCAAGGTCCATACGCACCTGTGAGTCTGCATTCTCACACAATATCAATGAAGCACTGGTATGGCGGACAAATACATGGCATAGGCCGGTGTGGATTTTCCTTTTTTTATTGTTGACGATAATTTTTTCGATTTCACCGGTAATATCGTAGGTTCCCCGGCCTTTGCTTGTAATCGAAATAGTTTTTTGCTGCCACACTTGCATCTCTCCTGTTAATGAGTGACTGCGTCGCTCTCTTGAGTAGTTTGTCCAGCCAACTAAGGATTGTTATCACCCTTTCAAACGGATACATTACACTATGATCTGATTCTTCAGTAACTATTCAGCGTATTCATCATTTTGTCCCATTACGGCGTTATGTTCGTACTCGAATGCTCACATATGGCCTATATGCTCACATTCTCCGTGCGAAAATACCTTGTACTGAACCAAAATCTAAACACGCTGAACAGTTGCATTCTTCATAGATAAACGGGGTTTGCTCGTGGATTTATTGTACCAGCGTCTGGCAGCCTTTCAGGACCGCGAAACAGCGTCCTGTTTGGCACAACTGCAACATGGCATTGAAAAGGAAAGCCTGCGCATTGATGCACAGGGAGTTCTTTCACAGCTGCCACACCCGGCTGCATTGGGCGCACCGCTAACTCAAGCTTCGATCACCACTGACTTTAGCGAAAGCCTGCTGGAATTGATTACCCCGCCCAGCACCGATATCCGACAGACATTGCGGGTCCTGACTGAACTGCACCATTTCGTCTATCAGAACATCGGGGACGAAAAGCTCTGGGTCAACAGTATGCCCTGTGTTCTCCTGGGCGAACACAATATCCCGATCGCTCGCTACGGGCAGTCCAATACCGGTCGTATGAAGTATATCTATCGCCGCGGATTAGCTATGCGTTACGGCCGTTTGATGCAGACCATTGCCGGTATTCACTACAACATCTCATTACCGAAAGCATTCTGGCATGTCCTGAGTCAAATTGAGCACGGCCATGAGGCCGATCAGAATACCATTTCCGCCGGATATTTTGCCACCATTCGCAATATACATCGCCATAGCTGGCTGTTATTGCTGTTGATGGGGGCATCGCCAGCGGTGTGCATGACCTTTCTTGAGGGCCGCAAGCATGATTTGGATGCCCTTGATGAACACAGCTTCGGCCTGCCTTATGCAACCTCTTTACGCATGAGTGACTTGGGTTATCAGAATAATGCCCAGTCGGGAATCGATGTTAGTTATGACGGTCTGGAGCGTTACGTGGAAACCCTTAATCAGGCAATGATGCAAGTTTATCCGGCCTACACCGACATGGGCGTGTTGGCACAGGGTGAATACCTCCAGCTCAATGACCATACGTTACAGGTTGAGAATGAATTTTATTCCATGGTTCGACCAAAACGTGCTGGTGATTCCTCAGTGAGGCCAACCAGGCTGCTGAAAGAATTTGGTGTTGAATATCTGGAACTGCGCTTTCTGGATCTTAATCCCTTCGCTGCCATCGGTATCGATATTGACCAGACGCGTATGCTGGATATTTTTGTTGTCTTTTGTGCACTACAGTACAGCCCACCGATTTGTACCCGTGAGCAACAGGAGATCGTTGAAAACCGACAACGTACGGTACTGCGTGGGCGCCAGCCGGGCTTGGCCTTGTCGATTCAAGGGGCTAAAAAACCATTAGTAGAACAAGGCCATAGTTTACTGCAGGCCATGGCCCCGATAGCCGAACTGCTGGACCACGCTTGCCAGACGAGCGATTTCAGCGTGGCGATAAAGCAATATCGTCATACTCTGGATGATTTGTCGCTGACCCCGTCTGCACGAATATTGAAAGAAATGCAGAGCAACGGAGAGGCATTTGCCCACTTTGCCCGGCGCAAGGCGGCTGAACATGAGCGCTGGTTTAAAATGCATATGATTGACCCGGTAGTGGCTGCCACGTTGCAGCAACAGGCACAGACGTCACAACAAGAATTACTACAGCTGGAACAGGAACAAAGCAATGATTTTGCCGGTTTCTTGGCCTGCTATCTCGGTACCAGCACCGCGTGATCGGGCCGCTTTACCGGAAGTAGCAACGGGGCCAGTGCTGATGGTCTGGATATCGGTGGCGGCGATTACCTTGGTGCAGCGGATTGGTACGCCCAGGCTGTCTCCCGAATAGCAGATGTTGCAGCCGATACATTCCCGGATTTCCTCAACCCTGCCTTGTTGGATCTTATTGGGCAAAAACGGATCGGCGATGGAGGGCCTTGCCGCCCCGATCATATCCATAACGCCCTGCTTGACAGGAGATCCCCACTGGCACGCAGACACAGTTTCTGGCGTGCGACATAATGACGTGGCAATTTTGTTTGATGGCCGTTATAAACACGCACATGGCCATCGATATACAAGGTGCCTGCTTGCTCAGGAGCCGCTTCCATCCAGGCCTTGCACAGCTGAGCACTCCATCGCTCAGGACTTTCATTGCTGGCAAGAAGGCGAATCTTTTGCCGCAGTGTGCGCACCTCAGGTACCCGATCCAGCCCCAATAGTTTGCCCCATTCGCCCGGCGCACAGTAGCGCAGTGACTCGATCGACCGCAGCCGGGAAAGGGCCATGAAGGCCAACAGTAAAAACAGGCTATCCAGCCCGTAGTACCCTTTGGGCAGGGTAAAAAAGCGCCCTGTTGTTTTGAGTAATCCCATCGCCAATAGTGCTGGTAGCGCAAACAGTACCCCACCATTGGGCACATCCAGTGCGGGTTCAAAGACCGGCGCGACCGGGTCTTTGAACAGGCCAACACTGGCCGCCATCCTGGCGGCTACATGACAGGCTCCCATCCCCATGAGGGCCTTGCTATCCTGGTCACTTCGTTCACTCTTGCTGCTGATCGGCAAGCAGCACACTTTTTTTTTCATGGGCATGTAAACGACCCACTCGAACTGCCTTGGATAAGGTGTCACATGTAATGCCCAATTGCTCGGCTACTTCAGGGTTTTGTAGCCCCTCATCCAATAGCTGTTGTGCCTGTTCCAGTACCGGTGGAGTCAACACCGCAGCCCCTCGGGTTCTGCGGGAGGCGTAGAAGCCTTTCGGCCCCTGTTCACGATACCGTTTAACCGCTCGCTTCATGCTGATTTTAGAGACCCCAAAGGCCCGGACAATGTCCATCTGTTGGGTGTTGCCCGTCACACAAAACTGTGCCGTAATCATCCGGAAGGAGTTCATATCCTTTTCATCATGAATAAAGACCGGCATGTTGCCGTTGAAATAGGTGATACGACCCCCTTCACGGGAAAAGGCCAGTAGCGAGGTAATCGGCGTGACCCCTTCGGGAAAAAAAGGCATTTGGATCTGTGGCATCTACGATCTCCTGATCAGGGGGAATCTGGATAACAATAATCCGCATGGGTAATACGGACAACCCCGGAATATCAGCTATTTTAGGGGCGTGAATCGGGTCTCTTTGCAAAATCCGACCGACTTGGCCATGAAAAACCTGGTAGCCTGGTCGTGAAGTATATAACCTATTGAGTCGCTTAGGCTATTCGTGAAATCTGCCCTGCCAGGCTCAAGGTCGAGATCAGGTCATCTGAATGTAGGTGGGTAGTGTTGGATCAGTCCCAGACAGAAAAAACGCCATAATAAATTCATCAAATGAGACGGTAAATGCCAGTAGAAGACTTGCGACCACACCGGGAAAAACCATCGGAAATATAATTCGCCAAAATGTCCACCAGGCGTTTTCTCCCAGGTCGGCCAAGGCTTCTTCAATGGATTTTTCAAATCCTTCAAAGCGTGGGATCAGGGCGGCAATCGTAAATGGCAAAACGACGATCATATGCCCGACCATGACGGTATAAAGCGACAAGGGGACCCCAAGCTTTGTCATCAGAATCAGCAAGGCAACACCAAAAATAATCCCCGGGATGTATAAAAACGCGAGCTAGGCAATCGCATAGTAGCGCAATGCCCGGTTCGGACGGCGTATGTAAGATACCGAGTTCATACGATATGCTCTGTTAGGACGCAGGGATGCGTGTAACACACAACCAACCACTGATTGGCTTGATCAACGCACCATCCAAGTTGTCAAATGGATACACCATTCTTGATCTGGGAATGCCTGCCAAAGGGATCTGGTTTTCCCCATAACAATCGTTGCCAAGCGGCATTGTTGCAAGGTCTATGGGGGCCAGGCGATAGTAGCTGTTAATCGAATCAGCCTCCGGGCTGTCATCTTCTACGGTGTTGAATTCGATGCGTACCCGTTTATCACTGGTGGTTTCGATACGCATGGTGCTGTAAAAAGCGACGGCAAGAATGTCGCCGTCGTTGATCGTTATATAATCCACGTTTGTCCCGCGCAGGACTCGGGTGGTAAGATTTTGAATAGTACCGCCGTGCCGGCCATGCGCATCAATAAATCGCTGCGCAAAGTTCCCCGCGCTCACCAGGCTGCCATCCTGGAACCAGTTTACATCGATTGTGAGTGTCGCGCCCAGGGAAACCAGCTCTCCACGACTGTGGGCATCGCCATCGTATACGACCTGCATACGCTCTATCCCGTAAGCACTGACCTGCACTCGTACCGGTGGCCGGCTCAACGTATCGGCAAGCACATTATTGTGGGTATTGAAATCGTTGGAATCAGGGATGGCAACCACCCGAATCCGGTGGGGACGCCCATCAGGCGGCAGCCAGTAATGCTCGGTGACGACATACTGGCGGCCACTGCGTGGCAGATAGCTTGTTCCTCCGGCTTGGGGTACCCGGGTGCCGTCAACAAAGACCATATAGTGGAAGGGGTAGATATCCTTAGGTCCGAAAGGCAGCCCGCTTCGTCGCCGTGCGGCCAGCTCCCCGTCATAATAATTATGGGAGTGCCCGGTCCCAAGTGCGTCCCGGAAGCGAATAAAGAGCTGGCCCTCGCCGCCTCCAGGATCAAGGCTGCGCTGGACGCCCTCAACGACCAAATCGGGGGCCCTTCCTGTGGGAATAAGAGAGAGCCAGGCGGAACCGTCAGGGCCGAAAGTGCTCTCACCGAAGTTGAGGGTAATCTGTTGTGACTCGTGACGCCACGTTCTCGTTCTGGTCGTCGGGGTAAAGCCAGGAGGGGCGAAGGTCTCTATGCATAGCTTGACATGGTAGGTTGTGCCGGGTGTAAGACCACCGATCACCCGGCTTACAGATGCTCCCTGGAGACCATCTCCACTGATCCCGGAAGCGTCCGGAAGATCGCTCGTATCTGCGACATTACAGGAGTCGGCAGCAAGCCAGCGCTCACTCACCACCAGCCAGCGTCTGGACAATGTCTCTCCCAGGTATTGTACGAAGGTGGCAGACCCTTCCCAGCTGGCCTCCACAGACGCACCTTCCGCTACATTCACGACGGGCCCGGTATGGCCATTTATTTTAAGAAGATTGGCACTGATTAGTGCCTGCGCATCGGTTTTGTTCTTCAGCTGTGCCGTCTTGCTACCAAACCGGTGCTGTACCGGAATTCTTGTGGCCTGTGCGGGGAAGGGGCGGATACTGCTTGCCGGCCCGACGCTGTTGGCAAAAGGACGCCGGTACTTGGGTAACCGGGTGGTAGGCAACGGCAGACGGCTCATCGGTTGTCGCTGCGGTTGTGGTAGGTGCCGCGGTTTGCCGGCACTGGCCTCTACTACGCTGCTTTTCGTCACAGCCGGGTGCGGAACAGCCACCGGGCTGGGGCGAAATTTAGGTACCGCAATGGGTGTTTTATTCCCGGCTGTTTTGGCTGCGGGCGTCGCTACAGCCGACTGAATGCGGGCGGGGGGTAGAGGCTCGGGTTTTTTTGGTATCACCACCGCCAAGCCTTGGTTGCAGCGGGCCAGTTGTCGGTTGTTGAGCTTGCGGCCGGGATGGCCGTACTCGACGATACGCCCGACCCGTTTGGCCAGGGTATTGCAAGCACTGACCCCCGGGACCGGCCAGGGTCCGGTGATGGTACAGGCCTTGCCCCGGCAGGCCCAGCGCAGGGAGCCGGCACGGACCCGGCCAGATTGCTTTAGCGCATCTTGGGTACGGGCGGTATACCGGTATTGATGGGCCACCGGTGCGGTTTGCCCCTGCACCCCGGTTTTGGCGGCGAGGCTGGCAGAGACCGGAAGGAGGCCGAGAAAAAAGGCGGTAATCGATACAATGCTAGAAATCGTATGCATACTCAGGTTCCTCACAGCAGTCATCAAGCCTGCAAACAGGAGGGATTATTGATCACCATACGCCAGAGTTTTATTACTTGCAAGTACTCGGTGTCGGTGTGTCAGATCCCGGGGGGCCTAAAAATACAGGTCCTTTGGTTGAATGATTTTGGGTGCTGGATGTGACTCTCCAGGCCGCGCTGAGTGATTACTACAATGCTGCCAGGATTTTGCGGTGGCTATGACGCAGATTGACAGCATTCACATAATGGCGAAATGGATTAACTACGAACGTCGGGACAGGTTGCGTCAACCAGCATGGGGCGTAATCTGAGTGTCACACTGGAGCTGGCAGGAGCCAATAATGATACTGCATCTAAGAGCTGTCGCCCGGAACGCCTTGTACGGAATTCAGCTCTTCAGAGCTATCCTTAACATGATTCGGATTTTGACGTTCTCACAAAGGCCTATTCTCGACTCTTTCTAGTCGATATTATTGCGGTGGTTTATGTTAGGGGTTTAAATAGGCATGGGTGGTGCAGTTTTGCCTATCATCTGATTCAGTACAATCACCACAATAAATACCAGTGACGCGGCTATGAAAAAAGCAACCTGGGATCCCCATATTTGCCATACCCAACCAAGCAATAGCGCACCGGGTAACACAGCAATACCGGTAAACATGTGATAAATCCCAAAGGCGGTACCTTGTTGTCCCGGTTTGGCAAAATCACCAATAAGCGCGCGTTCAGCACCTTCTGTGATCGCAAGAATACCCCCATACAGTATGAATAATACAATTATCCAGGGCATGGAGGTTGTGTGGGCGGTTATACCTAACAGGATAAGTATGGCCAGGCGGGCACTCCAGCCAACCAGTAACACCTTGTTACGGCCGATAGAGTCAGATAGTTTGCCAGCTGGGTAGGCCACGATCATTTTCAGGGCACTGGCACCGGCCCAAAGTAAAGGTACCCACAATATGGCCAAACCGGCATCGTGGACCCAAAGCACGAGGAAAGCTTCAGGAACAGAAGCGAAAGCCAATATTGTTACGGCAATGATTAAACGCTGGATAGTTTTATCCAATAGGGACCATTGCAGAGGTGGAATGGGTTTATCCGAGGTATTTATGGTGAGATTGCTGTCTAAACCAAACCACAGGAGCAAAATCACGAAAATACCCGGGACCACAGACCAGGCAATGACTTGGGACATAGAATACTGTTGCTGCAATAGCCAGAATGCGAGCAACGGGCCGACCACCGCTCCGGCGTTGTCCATTGCCCTGTGTAATCCAAAGGCACGGCCCCGTTGCTCGGGAGCAACAGAGCTGGAGATCAAAGAATCTCTTGGTGAGGTACGCAATCCTTTGCCTATGCGGTCACAAAAACGCATCAATAATACCCACCACCAACCAATGGTGATGGCCATAAGAGGGCGGACTACATTGGAAAAACTGTAGCCAGAAATGACCAACCCCTTGGCATACCATCCTTTATCTGCCATGCGACCGGAGATGAGTTTAAGCAAGCTGGCTGAGGCTTCCGCGACACCTTCAATCAAGCCTACAGCCGCCGGTCCTGCACCCAATACGGCAGTTAGATACAGAGGCAAAATGGGTAAAATCATATCACTGGCTGCGTCGTTCAAGAATGACACCATTCCTAGAATGATAACGGTACGAGGCAGGAATTTATTATTTGATTTACCCATGAATCAGGATGATACACAGTTTGCTATCGGTGTAGAAGGGATCACCAAAAAAATTGTGACCAGATTCAGGATGACCGCCACGTGCGCAGTTCATTTTATCATGGGTATTGTTTTTGAGGAGGGTAATCACCTGCTGCCTTGAATAATCAATATCCGAGCTGATTTTAGGGAATAATTTCCAGCTTAGTTCGAAGACGCGATTGGTTAAGCCAATAAAAAGTTGTTCACCGGTGGCTTCCGGGGAGCTAAGCAGCGAAGAGAAGTTTGCTGTCGTCATCGACAGCGCCCATCTCAACGAGGTTGAGCGGAGCGAGTACTGCCGACGCAAGGGACTGTATCCCGAGCAGATCCAGGCATGGCGTAAGGCCTGCATGCAAGCGAATGCCTCAGTGGTGCCCCAATGCGATTACAGCTACGGCGCACAAGATAGCCCGCGCTTTTTATAGTAGGCTCAAAAATGGTTCCGAGTATGTTGATCAAGGGCAAGATTATTATGAACAACAGTATCGTAATCGAGTCACCAAGAATCTGAAAAAAAGAGCTGCAGCCATGGGCTTTGACCTGGTTCCAAAAGTGGAAAATGAAGAAGTATTATGTCTTGCTTCTGCGATGGGGTAGGATTTTGTTATTCAAGAGTAACAATCTGTCTTGACCTGTGCCCTACTCACAGGTTGTAGGCTTCCATGGTCATAAAAGGGGTAGTTTCAAGGTGAATAGCATTAATTGTAATGGAGTTTTGTTATGGAGTGGCTGAGTGAGAATTGGTTGCTGGTTTTGTTTGGTGGTGGCATGATTGCCATGCACTTTGGTGGGCATCGGCATGGTGGCAAAGGTGGTGGTGGGGAAAAGTCGAAACAAACCGATGCCGTTACAGAGAAAATACCGCAGCTACCGCCCTCGAGCTAGGAGGTTGTCTGAGAACAGGAGTTTGGCCGAAAACCAAGGTCACTCTATAATTTCGAATTGAGGTATAGAATGAACGTAATAAAATCAGCAGTTTCACGTCGTAAATTCCTTGGTTTCGCGGGTGCAGCCTTTGCAGTAGGTGCGCTTGGCGGTGTCTCAGGTTCACTGTATTGGGCGAGTAACAACACGGCTTTTCTGGCCTATGTCAAGGGTCGGCAGAATGCGGTGCTGGGTAAGATCGCGCGTGATGTGCTGCCACTGCAAGGGCGGACTATTGAAGTTTCTTTTGGTGACTCAATCACTCGACTGGTGGAAGCAGGCGTAATATCGCCAGAGAAATTTAAAGCCATTTATGTGAAGCGTGGTGGTTTGCCCGGTTGGGTGGAGGAACTCTTTACCAAAGCCTCGTCCACGCCGATCACACTGAGTTTTCAGACTGCTCCCTACTTGCTTAATTTATTATGGCCACTTGGAGTGGCGACAAAAACCCAATTTAACGACAAAAGTCCCTTGAATGGCCCCAATGTCGGGCGCTATGCGAGCACCGGTGGATGGGTTATCGGTCAAGCACCTCGGGGTGGGGAGTATTTCAACAAGGTTGCGGCGCTAGATCTTGATTCTGCGCAGGAGGCCGTGGCCCTTGAGGCGGCACAAAACACGTATCGACCCTGCTGCAATAATTCGACATTTTTCCAGGACTGTAACCATGGCTCTGCACTACTTGGGTTGTACGAGCTGGCAGCAGCACAGGGTAAAAAGGTCGAGGAACTTTACCAGATTGGCCGGATTGCCAACAGTTACTGGTATCCCGATGCCTATGTCGAGATGGCCTACTATTTCAAAAATCTTACGGATTTGACCTGGTCCGGTGTACAACCAAAAACTGTTCTTGGTGCTACCTATTCTTCGTTCTCTGGTTGGCAAAAAAATGTCCACAAACCGCTGATAAAAGCAGGCTTGGTTCCCTCTGCACAATCTGGTAATTCCAGTAGTTGTGCGGTCTGAAAGCTTTCGCTGTCTTTAGGAGCTGCAAATAAATAAAATGGCTATTTATGCGCCCGAATTGGCATTACCTGAAGTTGTATTAGATGGTGTGACACGATAGAACAACATAACGAATCATGGTCGTTCAATATTGAGTTTTTTGTAATTGAGTAACACTAAGGTGATGTGAAGGCTGGATGTACAATGGCCATGTTACTTAGAGTCTGCTCAATAAGCCGTCTTGGCATGATAGCCCAAGGATCCTGGTAATCCATTCCGGTTATTGGCGCACACTTTTTGATTCGTTATGCCGATAAAGACCCTCACAGCCCTCATCATGCTGCGTATTCTACAGGCAAAAAAGATCCTTAACAGGATCAGCAAGTTCATCACCAGAAAGATACTGTTAATCCAGGCTATTGAAGTGTCTGCGCGTTTTGCCCGAATATCGTTGAGTCGATACTCATTCTTACCCTGGTCTATAGCTTGGTACATCTGGCAGTTATTCAGTGCACAGCGATCCTTAATGCCGCAGCAGTTGCCAATGGTGATAGGGTCATGGAAAAGACCAGTAGGGCACCCAGAACATAAAACTGACCGGCAGGGTTCATGCCGCCAATTGCGGTTTGCACAATACTGGCACCGAAGATCAGCACTGGTACATACAAGGGTAAGACCAGTAGTGATAACAACATCCCGCCACCGCGCAGGCCAACGGTTAAACCGACACCGATGGCACCGATAAAGCTAAGTGTCGGTGTGCCGATGATTAGTGACAACATCAGTGTAGGGATTAGATCGGGTGGAATATTAAGAAAAATTGCCAACAGCGGAGAGACCAGCACCAGCGGCAGACCGGTTATGCACCAGTGAGCAAGTACCTTGCCCAATACCAGGATCGGTATGGGCTGGGTACTCAACAACATCTGTTCAAGTGAACCGTCGTCAAAATCGGCCCGAAACAGATGATCAAGGCCAAGCATGGTGGCAAGCAGGGCCGCGATCCAGATTACGCCAGGTCCTATGGCCTTGAGAATACTGGCCTCAGGGGTGATGCCCAAGGGAAACAGAGTGACTACAATGACGAAGAACAGCAGTGGATTGAGCAATTCATGTCGATGCCGGATGCCCAGCACCAAATCTCGATGGAGCAGGGCGAAAAAGCCTTTTGCCAGCCCCGGCTGTATGCTCATTGCAACCTCAGGGTCCGCAGCATACCGCAGTCCAGAGTCACAGGTTGGTGGCTGGTGAGTACGGCCATTCCACCTTGTTCGACGTGTTGGGAGATAACCTTTTCGATCATACGAATGCCCTCAGTATCGATTGCAGTAAAGGGCTCATCCAGAATCCACAGCCTGGCATCGGTAATCAGCAGGCGAGCAATAGCAACCCGGCGTCGTTGGCCGGCAGATAGTCTGCGACTGAGGATATTTTCGTAGGCCCCGAGGCCTACAGCCTGCAAGACCTCAGAAATGATAAGATCCTGCTTGACCGGATGGATGGTTGACCAGAAACGCAGGTTTTCCAGGGGTGTGAGATCACCTTTGATACCATGAGCATGGCCAACATAAGCCAGCGTAGCCTGGAACTCTGCGCGGTCTTCGGCGATATCTCGACCTTTCCAGAGAATCTTGCCTTCATCCGGCGATCTAAGCCCACAAAGAATACGCAGCAAAGTGGTTTTTCCAGCACCATTGGGGCCTTGTACCTGGACCGCCTCACCATTTTGCAGCTGCAAATTAAGGCAGGAAAATAACATCCTGAAATCCCGTATACACTGCAGATTTTGTGCTTCTAAACTGGCTGACATGCCTTCCTCTTGTGGTGATGAACAGCGTCTTTTTTATACCATGCCAAAGTGTAGTTCAAGGCAGCCCAGCTGCCTACCAGGCAAATGGAATTATCTGTTGATTGGCAACAAGAAGCACAAAAAAAACCCGCCAGTTTGAGTGACGGGGTCCACCCACTTCATGGTGGATACAAGCTAACGACCTCATTACGGAGGGACAGAGGTATTTAAGTGGTCAGTATTATGCAACAATTTCTTGTGTTATTCCTTGATCTGGATCATGTATTCTGGCATTTCATTATCATTTATCAGGATTCAGCCGCTACACCCAGGAGGCTGTCCGTAGTAGGTTCTCTATTCTCGGACAGCCTCACGGGCCTTCATGGTAAAATTCTGCTATTGATTATTCAGCGGAGTCTGCTATGCAGCAATATCTCGCATTAGTCCGGGAGGTACTGGGCCAGGGAACCCGAAAGCCCAATCGTACCGGGGTTGATACGCTATCGATCTTTAATTTCAATTACGCTGTGGATCTGGTGCAGGGTTTCCCCTTGCTCACCACCAAGGCGATATCCTGGAAAAATATCCTAGTGGAGAATCTGTGGTTTTTATCCGGGGCCACCGATATTGGCTTGCTGAAAAAGCATGGCTGTCGATTTTGGGATCCCTGGGCCGATGAGAACGGACAGGTACCTAGTGCCTATGGCAATTTCTGGCGCCATTTCCCGGGCCATAATGAACGGGGTGAACCAGACCATAATGATCAGATTGCCTGGTTGGTGGATGAATTGCAGCACAATCCCATGAGTCGGCGGCTGCTGGTCACGGCTTGGGCGCCAGGTAATGCCCAGTGCAGTGGTTTGCCGCCCTGTCATGCGCTATGGGTGGTTAATGTACAACTGGATGCCAAAGGCCGGCAAAGACTCTGCCTGCACCTGACCCAGCGTAGCTGCGATGTGGCTTTGGGTGTGCCCTATAATTTGGCCGGTTACAGCTTTTTATTGCTGTTGCTGTCACATTTTTCCGGTATTGCCCCGGGTACATTCGCGCATACCTTGGTGGATGCCCATGTTTACACCGCCAAAGAAGATGGCAGCATGGCAGAATACGATCATATTCCTGGTTTGCAAAAACAATTGCTGCGTCAACCCAAGGCGCTACCCTCTTTGCGCATTGATGAGTCGATCAAGAAACTGGATGATATTTCTGCAGTGCTTGATGCCGACACAGATACCTTGCTGTCGTTATTTCGGGTGGAAGGCTACAACCCTGAACCGGCCATCAATTTCAAGGTCGCCGTGTAATGATGCAACAGATTTCGGCTATTGTTGCCATGTCGGAGAATTATGTTATCGGGGTGGACGGCGTACTACCGTGGCATTATTCCGGAGACCTGAGGCGCTTTAAAGAGGTGACTTTGAACAGCACCATCATCATGGGGCGACGGACCTGGCAATCGATCGGTTGTCGTAAGCTGCCACAGCGGCGCAATATGGTGATCTCAGGCCAGTCTCAGGCGGGTGTTGAGACGTTTGACTCGCTGGTTGTGGCGTTATCTTGTTGTGACGGACTGATTTGGTTGATTGGTGGTGCAGCGCTTTATCACAGTGGTTTGCCTTTGTGTCAGCGTATTGATGTCACCTTTGTTCCGGGTATCATTGAGCACCCGTCTGCGGTCTATTTTCCAGAGTTGAACACCCACGATTGGCAAGCAGGAACCCGCCAGCCTCACCCCTATGAAGTGGATTTGAGTTATTGTGTCTATACGCGCATAACACAACCCACGCATGGTCGGAGACTGGTATGAAAATAAATGCGAATGGCATAGAGCAGTTTTATGAATTGAGTGGTAAGCCTGGGGCGCCAGTGGTGGTGCTGAGCCATTCTTTGTCTTCGAGTAACATGATGTGGGCACCACAGTTGATCCAACTTGAAGAGCATTTCCAGGTGCTTCGTTATGACGTTCGAGGTCACGGTCGGAGTGGCGTGCCATTGGGTGAATACAGCCTTTCTCAATTGGCTGTCGACGTCATCGGGCTGCTGGATGCCCTGGCAATTGAACATGTTCATTTTGTTGGTTTGTCGATGGGGGGAATGATTGCCCAAACATTGGCCCTGCAGTACTCGCAGCGACTGTGCAGTGTGGCACTTTGTGACACCATGGCCAGAATTCCTGTATCCACACAGGCTGCCTGGACGCAGCGGATTGAGGCAGCGCAACGTGACGGTATGGCATCCCTGGCTGAGGCCACTATTACACGTTGGTTCAGTGCAGATTTTATCGCCAAAAACCCTCCGATCCTGCAGCAAATCAAGCAACAAATCTGTATGACTCCAGTCGCTGGCTTCATCGGCTGTTGTCATGCCATTAGCCGTCTCGATCAGCTTGAACAACTGGCATCAATCTCCTTGCCGGTGCTGATCATGGTGGGTGATCGTGATCCCGCCACGCCACCGGCAGAAGCAGCGGCGATGCATGCTCAGATTACCGACTCCCACCTGGTTACTTTGGAGGGGGCACTTCATTTGTCGAATGTTGAGCAGGCCACTGTGTTTAACCAGCGGCTGCTGCAATTTCTTTTACGGCAGCTGTAAGGAAAAAGGGCTCTGACCCCTTTTTCCTGACCCCTTTTTCTGGCCCTTTACCGCTGTTATTTTATTCCTTGCACATAAAGTGCCAGAGCTTTGATCTCCTTGGCAGACAGACGAAAGGCTATTTCCTGCATGATGGAATTGTCGCTGGTCCGCCTGCTGGCCTTGAAGGCGAATAGCTGTTTTTCAATATACGCAGCATGTTGGCCCGCCAGCCTGGGAAAATGGGGCATCACTCCTTTGCCATCGGGCGCGTGACAGGCCATGCAAGGGGATACACTGAGTTTTTTGTGACCACCACGAAATATTTTTTCACCATAGAGTGCAAGTGGCAGGTCGGCTTTTTTGACCGAACCGGTTACTCCGGGTTGGCTGGAAAAATAGGCATCCAGATCAGCCATATCTTGTTTACTGAGTTTAGCAGCCATGCCCGACATAATCGGAAATTTGCGTGCGCCACTTTTGAAATCCGCAAGCTGCTTGGCGATGTAGCCTGGAACCTGGCCGGCCAGGATCGGGTATTTGTCCCTTGTACTGCGGCCACCCTGGCCATGGCAGCTCATACATACCTTGGCTTTTGCAGGGGCTACTGTCAGCTCAGCAGCAGCATAGGCTGCACTGCCCATCATCATGATGATCGTCAATAGCCCCAGTATTGCCTGTTTTTGCATCTCCAGTCTCCGTTAGTTTGTTTATATTTGCAGGGGGGGTCATTTGGAAATTTATTGTTTCAGTATCGCAATTCCCTTTAGCAGATTCAGGGCTTCTCGCAGCTGAAAGTCAGTTCTGGTAGATTTTGCAACAGGGCGTTTGCGCTCTTTTGGTGGAGTGGAGTTGTTTTGCAGATGACCTTTCAAATCTACTTCATGGACGGCATTGGCGGTATTCGTATTGGATTTGCCAAGTTTGAGGTCGTTAACGACAATATCCGGAACAATTCCCTGGGCCTGAATGGATCGCCCACTGGGAGTGTAATAACGTGCAGTAGTCAGCTTGACTGCAGCACCATTGCCGAGCGGGATGATGGATTGAACGGAGCCCTTACCGAAGGTTTTGGTGCCCATGATCACGGCTCGGTGTTGGTCCTGCAGGGCGCCGGCCACAATTTCGGACGCTGATGCTGAGCCGCTATTGACCAATACGACCATAGCAGCACCGGCAAGTACATCGTTTGGTTTGGCTTTGAAGACAGAATCCGAGTCCTTATTTCGGCCATGAGTAGAAACAATTTCTCCTTTGCTGAGAAAAGCATCGGATACCTCAATGGCCGCTTTTAGTATACCACCGGGGTTGTTACGCAAATCCAGTACCAGGCCTTTGAGCTGGCCATTGTTATTTTTCTTTAATTTCCTAATAGCTTTGAGAAGGTTACCGCCCGTAGCTGTTTGAAACTGCGTAATCCGAACATAACCGAAGCCAGGTTCCAGGCTGCGACTTTTTACGCTGGTGATTTTGATGATTGCGCGGGTGATGGTGAAGTCCAGCGGTTTGCTCGTGTTTTCACGAGCAATCTGCAGCTTAATGCGGGTGCCCGGCTCTCCACGCATTTTTTCCATGGCATCTGACAGGCTCATGTTTTTGACCAGCGTACCATCTATGCGGGTAATCACATCACCAGCTTTGATGCCGGCCTTAAACGCTGGTGTATCATCTATGGGTGTTACCACCCGGATATAGCCATTCTGTAGCGTAATTTCAACGCCCAAGCCACCAAATTTCCCTTCAGTGTCGACCTGTAGGTTCTTGAATGAGCGCTTGTCCAGGTAGGCGGAATGTGGATCAAGGCCGGATAGCATACCTTCCACCGCATGTTTTATGAGTGCTTTGTCATCAATTTTTTCGACATAGTCATTCTGAATTTTGGCGAATATTTCTGTAAAAAGTCGTAATTCCTGTAGCGGTAACGATTTTGTTGCAGTCGCATCTGCAGCCGCAGTCTGCAGCAGACTGCCACTAAGAACCAGGGTAAGCCCGATAAGGCGCAAGGCTTGGTGATGTAGGAAGCTGAACATTAGATTCTCTCTAATTAAAGCAAAATTGCATGAAACACATAGGGGCTGCATGTTGAACAGGCCAGTTCAGTTCTTTAAATGAGCTTTTCGCAGTAAACTACTTAAAGAACAGGAACGGCGATTCTATCACCTGTCACGGCCTCCTGCATTATAGAGCAACCGGCAGTAGCAGTTTTCCTTAGCTGAGGACTATGGCGACGATTTCTTTATTGTAACGATTCAGCGTATTTAGATTTTGGTTCAGTACAAGGCATATTCGCACGGAG